>JAESGH010000092.1_pt1 | contig 305633 bp, 307 predicted proteins | sample 9269641 | NCBI WGS metagenome assembly JAESGH01 (sample SAMN14515345, study PRJNA621665) | algae metagenome | isolation source: Phormidium tanganyikae FI6-MK23 and co-occurring heterotrophs from granitic... | place: USA: Fort Irwin, California | collected 1998-05-24
CTGAACTTGGTCCAGAAGATGATCAGCACCGCGAGCAATTCGATGATCGTCGGCGCGATGTTGAACAGCAGGAAATACAGCATCGTGTCGATGCTCTTGGTCCCGCGCTCGATCACCTTGGTGACCTCGCCGGTCCGCCGCGCGAGGTGGAAACGCAGGCTCAGCGCATGGAGGTGGCTGAAGGTCGCAATCGCCAGCTCGCGCGTCGCATCCTGGCCGACGCGCTCGAACACGACGTTGCGCAAATTATCGAACAGCACCCCGGCAAAACGCGCGCCGGCGTATGCAAGGACGAGGCCGATCGCGAGCGCGACCCCTTCTTCCATCCCCGGCACCATCTTGTCGATCGCGGCGCCATAGAGAAAGCCCATCGACAGCTGGACGCCCTTCGACGCCAGGATGATGAGGCCCGCGAGCAAGATGCGTATCTTGTGCTCGGTATGCCCCGCCGGCCACAGATAGGGCAGGAAACGCTTCAGCGTATCGAGAACGGGCGGTTCTTTGGCCGCGTCGGCGGAGGTGAGGGTATCGGGCGGCATGCGCGGTGCATGTAGGGCGGCGAGAGCAGAAGGCCAAGCGGGCTTAACGGCGAAATCAGACAATCTTGCCAACTCGTCATCCCGGCGGAGGCCGGGATCTCGCCGCTGCCTATTGGCCTGCCGTTGAGATCCCGGCCTCCGCCGGGATGACGACGATTGGATGGTCGTGCTACAATTTCTCGTGCGGCCCGACATGCCGCATGATCCGGTCGATCAGCCGCCGTTCCTCGGACGTTGGGGTCGGGATGATCGCCGCGGGCGGCTCGATACGGCGGCCAAACAGCGGACGGCGCGGCGGAACAAGCGGGGAGAAGCGCATGGGGCGTACTTTCGGTACGCGGCGTCGCCCCCCGGCACCGCACTGGTTCTGGTCCCTGCGCCCATGGTGAAGGCGGCATGGTTGCAGAACCGTAAAAGCCGCTGGTTACTGCTTTCTTTCCGGTACCGTGAAGGTGCCGGTGACGCGCCCGCCGGTGCCGCCCGCGATCGGATTGCCGTCGGGACCGCGCGCCGCGCCGCGCCCGTCGACCGTCGCGCGGCCGCTGCTGAGGTCGATCACCATCCGGCCGCCGCGCAGATTGTTGCCGCGCTGGCGCAGCTCGACATTGCCGACCATCGTGATCAGGCGGCGGTCGAGGTCATAGATCGCGACATTGCCCGACGCGCGCTCGTCGCCCTTGGTCACCACGACCCCGCCGGTCGCGTCGAGCCGGTTGACGTCGGTGCCGCCCTGACGCGAATAGGCGACGGTCATCCGCGCCGCGGTCAGCGTCATCCCCGCCTGCGTCACCCGGACATTGCCCGAAATCACGACGCGGTCGGCGCGGTCCTGCACTTCGATGCTGTTCGCGGCAAAATCGACCGGGGCGCTGCTGTTGTGGTTGGCGAGCGCCTGCGCCTGCGCGGCATCGCCGCTACCGACCGACAGCAAAGCGAGGCTGGTGAAGACAAAGCCCGCGCCTGCAAGCGCCATGCTTTTCATGGTCCAAAGGCGGTTCATTTGATCACTCCCTGATTGATCCGCAGCCGCGCATTGCCCTGCAGGCGCACGATCCGCTGGTCGAGATCGGCGGACAGCTGGTTGGCCGAAAAATTGCCGATGTTCAACGCTCCGTCGACTCCGCCCTGCCCGGTCAGCGTGCGGGTCTTGAGGTCGATCGACACATTGCTGGCGTCAATGCGGTATCCATTGGCGCCCTTGACCTGCACCAGTCCCGGCACCGCGACCTTTTCGGTCTCCATATTATAGGCGCTGTCACGGGCGACGATCGTCGCCGGTCCGTCGGTCAGGCGGATTGCCCCCGACAGGTCAGTCATCCGCACGATCGGTTCGGCCGAGCTTTTCTGCACCGCGCTGCCCGCGAGCAGGGCAAAGGGCTGGCCTTTGGCATCCTGGCCGCGATATTCGGCGCGCGTGACCTTCATCCGCTCGGTCGCCATATCGACCTTGTCCTTGGCGAGCAGGAAACTGATTTCCGAACGCTGGGTGAAGGGCGAAAAGACCAGCACCGCGGCAACGACGCCGATGACGAGCGGCAGGCCGAAACGCAGGATGCGCACCACCCGGTCGTGGCTCGACCCGCTCGTCGCCCACAGGCGGCGCATCGTGCGGTCAAGATCGGCGCGTTCGGACATGCGAATCGGCCTTTAGGTGTGCGCGAAAATGTCGACCTCGGGCCAACCGGCCAGGTCGAGCGCAGCGCGCGTCGGCAGAAAATCGAAACAGGCCTGCGCCAATTCGGTGCGCCCCTCGCGCGCCAGTCGCATGTCGAGAATGTCTTTCATCGCGTGCAGAAAGCGCACGTCGCTGGCGGCATAATCACGCTGCGCGTCGCTGAGTTCGGCGGCGCCCCAGTCGCTCGACTGCTGCTGTTTCGACACCTCCTGACCCAAAAGCTCGCGCACCAGTTCCTTCAGGCCGTGGCGGTCGGTATAGGTGCGGATCAGCTTCGAGGCGATCTTGGTACAATAAACCGGCGCGGTCACGACGCCGAGCGCCTGCTGCAAAGCCGCAATGTCGAACCGAGCAAAATGAAATAATTTCAATCGGTTGGGATCGGTCAATATCGCTTTGAGCACCGGAGCGTCATAACTGCTGCCCGGCGCGAAGCGGACCAGGTGCTCGTCGCCCGACCCGTCGCTGATCTGCACCAGGCACAGCCGGTCGCGCAGCGGGTTCAATCCCATGGTTTCGGTGTCGATCGCAACGGCGCCCGGACCCAGCGCGCCTGCGGGCAAATCTTCTTCGTGGAAATATACGGTCATCCGCCCGCCTTAGGCGAAGCCGCCTTGCCGCTCAATGACTGGTTTTCAGCGCCGCCGTCGGCATGCCGCACGTCGGCGAAAAAGTCTGCGACAGACCGCATCGCCGTTTTGAATTTTCCGTTCGCAGATGCAATCCGTTTAAGCTATATATTGCGTCGTTAGCGGCATGGGGCGAGTCTGTGCCCGTGGCGAAGTGCGTCCCCGTCCGACGCAAGGCGCCGATCGAATGGGGTATGGACGAACCGAAAGCGACTATTAGACAATGAGTTTCAACAAGGATCGCCGCGGCCAGCGGGGGCGCGGCAAGCGCGATGATTTCGGCAATTTCGACAGCTTCGAACCTGCACCTTATGGCGGCGACAGCTATGGCGGCGGTAACCGCGGTGGCTTTGGCGGCGGCGACCGTCCCGGTGGCGGCTTCGGCGGTGGCGACCGCCCCGGCGGCGGCTTCGGCGGCGGTGATCGTGGTGGCGGCTTTGGCGGCGGTGATCGCGGCGGCGGTGGCGGCTTCGGCGGCGGACGTGGCGGCGGCATGCCGGCGCAGGTCGTTGGCGAAGGCAATGGCACGGTCAAATTCTTCAACGCGGCGAAAGGCTTCGGCTTTGTCGCGCGTGACGATGGCGGCGAAGATGTGTTCGTGCATATCAGCGCGGTCGAACAGGCGGGACTTCAGGGTCTCGCTTCGGGCCAGCCGATGGCGTTCACCCTCGTCGAGCGCAATGGCAAGGTGTCGGCCATCGATCTGAAGATCGAAGGCGAACCGATGCCGATCGAAGACAGCGCTCCGCGTGCACGTGACGATCGCGGCGCTCCCGGTGCGGCACCAGGCGGTGCGCGCGGTCGGCGTCAGCTGACCGGCGAACGCACCTCGGGTACCGTCAAATTCTTCAACACGACGAAGGGCTTCGGCTTTATCGCGCGCGACGACGGACAGGCCGATGCCTTTGTCCACATCAGCGCGGTGCAGCGCGCCGGGATGACCGGCCTCGACGAAGGCGACCGCGTCGCGTTCGACATCGAAGTCGACGACCGCGGCAAGTTCGCCGCGGTGAACATCCAGCCGCATCAGGACTGATCGGCAGGATTAACCGAACAAATGAAAAGGGCGGCTCGCGGGCCGCCCTTTTTATTTGGTCATCGAGCGCGCGCCTATAATCGCGCGCACCTGGCAATGCTGACAACATCACGCCAAAACTCAGGCAATTGAGGTAGCAGCATGGCCCGCAAACATTCAAAACATGACCCCTATGGAGATCTGCATCGCACCGAGGATGCCCCGGCGGCCGTTGTCCCGCCGTGCTGGCTGTGCGGTCGGCCCACCGGCAAGACGATTGTCTGGCATCACCCCGTCCCCAAAAGCCGGGGCGGTCGCGACGTCGTGCCGATGCACCCCATTTGCCAGCAAACGCTGATTGCCAATTTCACCAATTCGGAACTGCAACGCCACGGAATGGATGTCGATGGCCTGCTCGCCAACCCCAATGTGCGCAAATTCGTCGATTGGGTTGCCAAAAAAGACCCCGATTTCAATGCGACGACGGCGAAGAAGCAGCGCTGATCAGGCGGCGCATGCGTCGTCCCCTTTGCCTTGCCGACCCCGACAGCAACCTCAAATCCTCCCCCTTGATGGGGGAGGCAGCAAGACTGGCCAGCTTGCTGGCCTAGTCGCAGCGGTGGGGGGGTGCGCTCTCGGTCTGCGATGGCCGTCCAAGGACGCACCATCATCCAACTTCGCCTAGCCGCTTCGCGATAAGGCTTCATATCCTTCCCCCATCAAGGGGGAAGGGTTTTCGCGCTCAATACCCCAGCGTCGCTTCCAGAAACCAGATCCGCTGCTGTGTTTCGTCGGCCCATCCGTCGACCAGCCCGCTCGTCGCGATATCGCCATCGGCTTCGGCAGCGGCCTTCACCTCTTTGAGCTGCGCGAGCAACGTCTTGTTGTCGTCGGCCAGCGCCCGGATCATCGCCTCGGCGTCGGTGCCAGCCGCATCATCGTCGCGAATCGACGCGCGGCGACCGATATCGCCGATCGATTGCAGCGTCCGCGCGCCATTTTTGCGCACCCGCTCGGCGATCAGGTCGGTGGTCGCGAAAATCTGCGTCGCCTGTTCGTCGAACAACAGGTGGAGCTCGCGAAAACGCGGCCCCTGCACGTGCCAGTGGTAATTTTTGGTCTTGAGATAGAGCGCAAAGCTGTCGGCAAGCAGCGCGTTGAGCGCGTCGGCGACGGCGGGGACATTTTTGATCTTGTCGGACATGGGAGCATCCTTTCGTTGATCGTCCGGATGTAGTGCGGGGCCGCGACATTTTCCCATTGAACCTGTCGGTCGCACTTATCGACAAAAGCGATGAGTGCCGCGGCATGGGAATGATCAGCCGATCAAACCAAACGCCCCCATCGCCGTGACAATGCCCCAGATCGCCAGGATCGCCGCGCTCGCCCAGCGCAGCACATGCGCCGCACGCCGCGCCGCAAGGTCGGGACCGAACGCCAGGAACGGCAGCATCGCCAGCGTCCAGCCGACCAGCGCGCCTGCCGCCGCCCATTGTCCGGAACCACTGGTCGCCGCAAGCGCGCCGATCAGGAAATGGCTGCGGTCGCCGAACTGCGCGACCAGCATCCGTCCCGCCAGCATCGTCGGGCTCGCCGCCAAATTGTTTTCATCGAACAGCGACGGCCGCCCTCGCCACAGCAGCGCCCCGGCGGCGGACAGCATCGCCAACGCCACGAGCAGCGCCGCAACGCCCTGCCCGATCATCCGGTTCGCGATCGCGCCCGCGATTGCGGCAATGAGGGCATTGATAAGGAAGGCGCCAAAGGCGATCCCCACGACGACCCGCCGGTCCGGCCGCGCGCTCAGCAGCCGCGACAACAAGATCCCGCTGCGCCCGTCGGCATTGGCGAGCAGCACCGCCACCAGCGCAAGCATGATTGCATCCATGGAAACCCGTCTGAATTGTCAGGCGAGGAGGGTCAATGCCCCAGGCGCATCGCGACCGACGCCAACCACGCTTCGTGCGTGGCGGCGGGCAACGGCCCGCGCGGCACCGTGGCGGCGTCGCTCATCGCATCGAGATAGGTCAGGATCGCGGCGCGATAGCCGCCGCCCGCGACCGCCGATTCGAGGCGGCTCGCCAGCGTTTCGACCGCGGCAAAGCCATTGTCGCGCGCCAGACAGCGGATGTCGTCGATGCCCTGGACGATCTGCGCCAGCGCGCAATGCGGCAAGGCTTCGGCCAGCGCGCCGATCTGGCCGGTGATCCGGTCCCGAATGTCATGATATGGGTCGGCTTGGGTACGCATATTCACCCCCTGTCCTTATGGGACGATGCGCCCTTATGGTTAACAGGCGGTTAGCGCCAATGTCAGCGGTGGCCCACGGTCGAACCCTGGCCCTGTTTGTTGCGGTACATATCGCGGTCGGCGGCGGCCAAAATATCCGATTCGTTCATCCCCGACTGCAACATCGCAATCCCGAAGCAGGCCGACAGCGCGATCTGGTGTCCGTCATACTCGGCCGGCGCCGCAGTGAGCACATCGCCAAGCCGCGCAATCTGGGCGCGCGCGCCATCTTCGCTCGACTGGTCGAGGATCAGCCCGAATTCGTCGCCGCCGATGCGCGCCGCAACGTCGGTCGCGCGGATCGATTCGGCCAGCCGCTTGGCAATTTCCATCAAGGCAAAGTCGCCCGCGGCATGGCCAAAGCTGTCGTTGATCAATTTCAGCTGGTTGACGTCGACAAACACAACTGCGGCGCGCTCGGCGTGACGTTCGAACCGCGCCATGCGGTGATGGATGGCGGTCAGGAAATAGCGACGGTTGAACAGCGGGGTCAGCGTGTCGCGTTCGGACACCCGCTCCAGCTCGGCAACCGCGATCTTCAACACGCGGTTCTCGCGGCGCAGCGCGTCGCGTTCCCGGCGGATGTCCCGCAGCTGGTCTTCGATGGAGTCAACGGCGACGGAGCCGAACTGGTCGACCGCGATCCGTGCCCCCCCTACGCTATCCATTCAACGTCCCCGCAAACGAAGCCTTATTCACCGGCCCGATGCCGACGGATATTGCGCGGCAACCCTAGCTGCGACTTGATACCAATCGGTAAACGCTCGAGTCAGTATCGCATGTTTGGCGGCGTTGCCCGCGCGCGGTGCAGTCGCTAGGGGGGTTGCGGCGGCGATTCATCTAGGAACCGCAAGCTGCTTGGTGGAGGGTTGGTGATGGGCGACAGCGCGCCGCAGGTCGGGGTTATCATGGGCAGCCAGTCCGACTGGCCAACGATGGCGCATGCGGTCCAGATCCTCGACCATTTCGGCATCGCGCACGACGTGCAGATCGTCTCCGCCCACCGCACCCCCGATCGCCTCGTCGCCTATGCCAAAAGCGCGGCGGAGCGGGGTCTTCAGGCGATCATCGCCGGGGCCGGCGGCGCCGCGCACCTGCCCGGCATGGTTGCTTCGATGACGCGGGTGCCGGTGCTCGGCGTACCGGTCCAGTCGGCGGCGCTCAGCGGCGTCGACAGCCTCTATTCGATCGTCCAGATGCCCGGCGGCATTCCGGTCGCGACCTTTGCGATCGGCAAGGCGGGGGCGACCAACGCGGGCCTGTTCGCCGCTGCGCTGCTCGCGAACAATGACACCGATCTGGCGCAAAAACTCGACGCCTGGCGCGCCGAACAGACCAACAGCGTCGCCCCGATCCCGGTTCGCGAGGGCTGATCGCTTGCTGGCACCGGGTTCGACGATCGGCATTTTGGGCGGCGGCCAGCTCGGCCGCATGCTCGCGGTTGCCGCCGCGCAGCTCGGCTATCAGGTCCACAGCTACGCCCCCGAGCGTGAGAGTGTCGCGGCGCAGGTCGCGGCGCATCACGTCCAGGCGGCATGGGACGATGAACCGCGCCTCGCTGCCTTTGCCGCCGCCTGCGACGCAGTCACGATCGAGTTCGAAAATGTCCCGGTCGATACCGTCCGCTTTCTGTCGGGGCATGTCGCGGTGCGCCCCGGGGCGCAGGCGTTGGAGATCGCGCAGGACCGGCTGATCGAAAAACAATTCGTCGCGGGCCTCGGCGGACGCCCCGCCCCCTTCGCTGCGGTTCCCGACCGCGCCGCGCTCGACACCGCGCTCGCCGAAATCGGCGCCCCGGCGATCCTGAAAACGCTGCGCATGGGCTATGACGGCAAGGGGCAGGCGCGCCTCACCATCCCCGCCGACGCCGATGCCGCATGGGACGGCATCGATCGCCACGCCGCGATCCTCGAAGGCTTCGTCACCTTCGCGCATGAATTTTCGGTGCTGCTCGTGCGCGGCATCGACGGCGAGACGCGCTTCTGGGACAGCAGCGTCAATGTCCATAAGGACGGCATCCTCGCGACCTCGACGCTGCCGCCGCCGCCGATCATCCTCGACCAGCAGGATGAAGCCCGCGCGCTGATGGCGCGGATCGCCGACGATCTCGACTATGTCGGCGTCCTCACCGGCGAATTTTTTGCCACCGACGATGGCCCGATTTTCAACGAGATGGCGCCGCGCGTCCACAACAGCGGCCACTGGACGATCGAGGGCGCGGTGACCAGCCAGTTCGAAAACCATATCCGCGCCGTCGCCGGGCTGCCGCTCGGCAGCACCGCGACTACCGCGCTCCCCGTCACCATGCGCAACCTGATCGGCGCCGACATCGCCACCGTGCCTGCGCTCCTCGCCGACGGCGCGTGCCACGTTCACCATTATGGCAAGACCGACGTGCGTGCGGGCCGCAAGCTGGGCCACGCCACCTGGGTGGGAACCAACCCCGCATGAACCACCCCGAAATCACCCTGATCCTGGCCCGCGCCAGCAACGGCGTGATCGGCGCGAACGGCAAGATGCCCTGGCACCTGCCCGCCGATCTGCGCCGTTTCAAGCAGCTGACGATGGGGCGCCCGATGATCATGGGGCGCAAGACGTTCGACAGCCTGCCCGCGGTGCTCGAAGGCCGCCGCCATATCATCCTTACCCGCGATGCCGACTGGCAGGACGAAGGCGCCGAACCCGTCGCGAGTGTCGACGACGCGCTGAAACGCGCCAATGCCCCGCATGTGATGGTGATCGGCGGCGCCGAAATCTACGCGCTGTTCCTCCCGCTCGCCGACCGCATCGAACTGACCGAAGTCGCGCTGGAACCCCAGGGCGACGCGGTGATCGCCTATCCCGACGCGGGGTGGCGCGAGGTGGCGCGCGAGGATCATCCCGCCGACGACGCAGGACGCCCCGCCTACAGCTTCGTCACGCTGACGCTGCAGGGCGGATAATCGGATGACACCAAATAGCATCGTCATTGCGAGGAGCGCAGCGACGCGGCAATCCAGAGTGTGCGTAAACCGCTCTGGATTGCTTCGCTGCGCTCGCAATGACGGCGCGGTTCAGTCCGAAGCCGCGCCGTACAGGAGAGAAACATGCGCCGCTGGTTGATCGCTATTCTGCTCGTCGTCGCGATCGCGGCGCTCGCCTTTTTCGCGCTGGCCCCCGGCATCATCGAGCGCGGCACCAACCAGATCGATGGCAAGCCGCTCCCGGCGGTCAGCGAACGCGCCCAGGCGCTGCACGCGACGCTCACCATCGTCGACCTCCACAGCGACACCCTGCTCTGGAAACGGAACATCCTCGACCGCGCCGACCGCGGCCATATGGACTTGCCGCGGCTCGAGGACGGCAATGTCGCGCTGCAAATCCTCGCCAGCACGACCAAGTCGCCCAAGGGGCAGAATTACGACGCGAACAGCGGCGACACCGACAATATCACCAGCCTGGTGATCGCGCAGCTCCAGCCGGTGCGAACGTGGAACTCGCTGCTCGAACGCTCGCTGTGGCACGCCGAAAAGCTGCACCGCGCGGTCGCGGGATCGGGCGGCAAGTTGCGCGCGGTCGCCACCCCCGCCGGTCTCGACGCGCTGCTTGCGGCGCGCAAGGGCAAGCCGCTGACCACCGGCGCAATGCTCAGCGTCGAGGGGCTGCATGTCCTCGAAGGCAAGCCAGCGAACCTCGACAAGCTCTACGCCGCGGGCTTCCGTATGGCGGGGCTGACCCATTTCTTCGACAATGATCTCGCCGGATCGATGCACGGCCTGAAAAAAGGCGGGCTGACCCCGCTCGGGCGGCAGGTTGTGACCGCGATGGAAGCGAAGGGCATGGTCGTCGACATCGCGCATTGCTCGAACGCCTGCGTCGCCGACATCCTGAAAATGGCGCGCCGCCCCGTCGTCTCCAGCCACGGCGGGGTTCAGGCGACGTGCAAGGTCAACCGCAACCTCAGCGACGAGCAGATCAAGGGCGTCGCGGCGACCGGCGGCCTGATCGGCATCGGCTATTGGGACGCCGCGATCTGCGACACGTCGCCCGCCAGCATCGCCAAGGCGATGAAGCATGTCCGCGACCTTGTCGGCATCGAGCATGTGGCGCTCGGCAGCGACTATGACGGCGCCACCACGGTGCGCTTCGACACCTCGAAACTCGTTCAGGTCACCCAGGCGCTGATCGACGCAGGGTTCAGCGACGAAGAGATTCGCGCCGCGATGGGCGGCAATGCGGTCCGCGTGCTCAGGGCGGGACTCGTGCCCCTAAGCCCGCCAACCCAATGATCCGCCTCGACGGCCACCAGCGTATCGAAGCGCCCTTGCGCGGCGGGGTCATCGCGCTCGGCAACTTCGACGGCTTTCACGCCGGGCATCAGGCGGTCGTCGGCCGCGCCGTCCGCCATGCGCAGGACGAAGGCCGCCCCGCGATCGTCGCGACCTTCGACCCGCATCCGGTGCGCTTCTTCAAACCCGACGTCGCGCCCTTCCGCCTCACCACGCTCGACCAAAGGCAGGAGCTGTTCGCCGCCGCGGGCGCCGACGCGATGCTTGTCCTGCCCTTCGACGCCGCGCTCGCGGGGACGACGGCGGAGGATTTCATCACCGAACTTTTGCTCGATCGCAACGGCGCCGCCGGGGTCGTCACCGGCAGCGACTTCGTGTTCGGCAAGGGCCGCGGCGGCGATGTCGTGACGCTGGCCGACCATGCCCGCCGCCTTGGCTTCTTCACCGAAATGGTCGCCCCGGTCGAGGACGACGCGGTGATCTCATCGAGCCGCATCCGCGAGGCGCTGCAAGCGGGCGATTGCGCCACCGCCGCGCGCCTGCTGACCCGCCCCTTCACCGTGCGCGGCCGTGTCGAGCATGGCGACAAGAACGGCCGCCTGCTCGGCTTTCCGACCGCCAATATCGACATGGGCAATTATCTCCGCCCGCGTTACGGCATCTACGCCGTCACCGGAAAGCTGCCCGACGGACGCGAACTCAAAGGCGCCGCCAACCTCGGCATCCGCCCCAGCTTCGTGCCCCCAAAGGAATTGCTCGAACCGCATTTCTTCGACTTTGCCGAGGATCTCTACGGGCAGGAAATCGACGTCGCCTTCCACGCCTTCATCCGGCCCGAGGCGAAATATGACAGCATGGACGCGCTGATGGTGCAGATTGCCCAGGATTGCGAAGCGGCGAAGGGGCTGCTTGCCGACTTGTAATATCATCGTCACCCCGGACTTGATCCGGGGTCCATGCGGCGTGGCAGGAGTGGGCCCCGGATCAAGTCCGGGGGGACGAAATTGGGGGGCCATAGTGACCGACACCGACGATTGGGCCACCGCCCTCGAACCCCCGCCCAAAAAGCCCCTGCGCCGCCGCACCAAAATCGCCCTCTGGCTCTTCGCCGCCGTCGTCGCCTGGGCGGTGCTCAGCAACGCCAGCTGGCTGGCCCCGTCGCCCGCGGGCAAGCCCAAACTCATCGCCCACCGCGGCGTCTATCACCTCTATGACAAGCGCGCCGCGGTCGGCCGCGACACCTGCACCGCGGCGCATGCTTATCCGCCAAGCCATGAGATATTCGAAAACACCCCCGGATCGATGACCTGGGCGGTCGGGCTCGGCGCGAACATGGTCGAGATCGACGTCGCGCCGACGAAGGACGGCAGGATGGTGCTGTTCCACGACTGGACCGTCGACTGCCGCACCAACGGCAAGGGCGAGACTCGCGACCTGACGCTCGCTCAGCTCAAGGCGCTCGACATCGGTTACGGCTACACCGCCGACGGCGGCCAGACCTTCCCGCTGCGCGGCAAGGGTATCGGCAAGATGCCGACCGTCGAGGAAGGCCTCGCCGCGCTCCCCGTCCACCCGATCCTGTTCAACTTCAAATCCAAAAACCCGCGCGAGGCCGACCAGCTGTACGCGATCCTCAAAGCCTCGGGCCGCGACAGCCAAAAACTTGGCGACGCCTTTTACGGCCATGAAGGCCCGGTCCGTCGGATGCGTGAACTCCTGCCCGACAACTGGTCGTTCGACCTCAAGCGCGAAGCGATGCCGTGCACCAAGGATTATGTCGCCTATGGCTGGACCGGAATTGTCCCCGAAAGCTGCCGGAACGGCGTCCTCGCGATCCCGATCAACTATCAATGGGCGTTCTGGGGCTGGCCCGACCGCCTGATCGCCCGCATGGACAGCGTCGGCGCCCGCGTCATCGTCTTCGGCCCCTATGAAAAGGGCAAATCAAACGAAGGCCTCTCCACCCCCCAGCAACTCGCCAAAATCCCTGCCAGCTTCAACGGCTATATCTGGGTCGAAGACATCCGCGCGGTAGGACCGGCGTTAAGGCCGCGGCAGAAATAGAAACCATGCTACCTCTTTATCGTCACCCCGGACTTGATCCGGGGTCCATGCGGCGAGGCGGGACTGGACCCCGGATCAAGTCCGGGGTGACGAAGCTGGTATCACCTCTCGCCCATAAGCTTTGCTCCCACGCAAATCTGCGCTAAGCGCCGCCCCCATGACCGAGAGCACGCCCGCCGCCGAACAGCGCGATTATCGCGACACCGTCTTCCTGCCCAAGACCGACTTTCCGATGAAGGCCGGCCTGCCGCAGAAGGAGCCGCTGATTCTCGCCAAATGGCTCGAGGGCAATCTGGAGGGCCAGATTCGCGAAAGCCGCGCCGGGCGCGACCAGTTCATCCTCCACGACGGCCCGCCCTACGCCAATGGCGACATGCACATCGGCCATGCGCTCAACCATATCCTCAAGGACATGGTCGTCCGCACCCAGACGCTGAAGGGCAAGGACGCGCCTTATGTGCCCGGCTGGGACTGCCACGGCCTGCCGATCGAGTGGAAGGTCGAGGAGCAGTATCGCAAGAAAAAGCTCAACAAGGACGAGGTTCCGGTCGAGGAATTCCGCGCCGAATGCCGCGCCTATGCGCAGCATTGGGTCGACACCCAGCGCGAACAGCTCAAGCGCCTCGGCATCGGCGGCGACTGGGACCATCCGTATCTGACGATGGATTATGAGGCCGAGGCCACCATCGTCCGCGAGCTGCTCAAATTCGCCGCCAACGACATGCTCTATCGCGGCGCCAAGCCGGTGATGTGGTCGCCGGTCGAAAAGACCGCGCTCGCCGAAGCCGAGATCGAATATGAGGATATCGTCTCGACGCAGATCGATGTCGCGTTCGAGATCGTCGAAAGCCCGGTTCCCGAACTGGTCGGCGCGTATGCGGTGATCTGGACGACGACGCCGTGGACGATCCCGGTCAACCAGGCGATCGCTTATGGGCCAGAGGTTGAGTATGTGCTGGCTGAGCCGATGGTGGGTGGTTCGACAGTTGGCGATCAACGCCTCGATATTGCGGTTCAAACACACCCGCTACGCCATCTCGTCGGAGGGCGAATCCTGATCGCGCGACCGCTCTTGAAGCAGGTCGAGGACAGAATTCAGGCGACTCTCGGGACCACAGATGATGGCGCTCGTTTCATGCTAGGACTTGAAGAGCGGAAAATCTTCAAAGGCTCCGACCTCGCCGGCACCATCGCCCGCCACCCGATGCACGCGCTCGGCGGCTTCTTCGACCGCCCGCGTCCCTTCCTCGCGGGCGACTTCGTCACCACCGACAGCGGCACCGGGCTCGTCCATATGTCGCCCGACCATGGCGAGGACGACTTCGACCTGTGCAAAGCGAACGGCATCGACCCCGTGTTCGCGGTCGAGGGCGACGGCAAATATCGCGAAGACTGGGGCTGGCTCGGCGGCCAAGGCTCGGTGATCAACCCCAAGTTCAACGCTCCCGACGGTCCGATCTGCACCGACCTGCTCGAAAGCGGCGGCCTCCTCGCCGCCAGCGCCGATTACAAGCACAGCTATCCGCACAGCTGGCGCTCGAAGGCGAAGGTCATCTATCGCTGCACCCCGCAATGGTTCGTGCCGATGGACCGCGTGATGACGCATATCGAGCCCAAGGCGCCGCGCGAGCAGCGCTGGGAAAGCGAAGGCGGCGCGATCAACCCCGCCGAGGAGGATCTGTGCGCCGCGCCGACGCTGCGCCAGGCCGCGATGCACGCGATCGACCGCACCCGCTTCGTCCCCGAAAAGGGCCGCAACCGCATCGGGTCGATGGTCAAGGACCGCCCCGACTGGGTGCTGTCGCGCCAGCGCGCCTGGGGCGTGCCGATCACGCTCTTCGTCGACCGCAAGACCGGCGTTTATCTGAACGACCCCATCGTCAACGACCGCATCGTCGCGGCGGTGAAGGCGGGCGGCGTCGACGCATGGAGCGACGCGCGCGCGCAGGATTATCTCGGCGATAGCTACGACGCCGCCGATTACGAACGCATCGTCGACATTCTCGACGTCTGGTTCGATTCGGGCTGCACCCACGCCTTCGTCCTCGAAAGCGGCCGTTGGCCCGCGCTCGTCCGCCACGACGGCGGCACCCACAGCGCCGACCTCTACCTCGAAGGCAGCGACCAGCATCGCGGCTGGTTCCAGTCCTCCTTGCTCGAAAGCTGCGGCACGCGCGGACAGGCGCCGTACAAGGCGGTGCTGACCCACGGCTTCACGATGGACAGCAAGGGTCTGAAACAGTCGAAGTCGGTCGGGAACACCACCGATCCGGTCAAGGTGATGCAGACCAACGGCGCCGACATCATCCGCCTGTGGGCGCTGAGCGTCGACTTCACCGAGGATCACCGCATCGGCGACGAAATCCTGAAGGGCGTCGCCGACCAGTATCGCAAGCTGCGCAACACCTTCCGCTACCTGCTCGGCGCACTCGAAGGCTTCACCGAAGAAGAACGCGTTGCGGACGTGTCGGCGATGCCCGAGCTTGAGCGTTATATGCTCTCGCTGCTCGCCGACCTCGACGCCAAAATGGCGCAGGCGGTCGATGATTTCGACTTCAATAGCTACACGCGCCTGCTCGCCGATTTCTGCAACGAAGACCTGTCGGCCTTCTATTTCGACATCCGCAAGGACAGCCTCTACTGCGACATCGGCCCCGCCGCTCCGCTCGGCACCGACAAGCGGCGCGCGTACCGTAGCGTGCTCGATACGCTGTTCCACGCGCTGGTGCGCTATGCCGCGCCGGTGCTGGTGTTCACGAGCGAAGAAGTATGGGGGACGCGCTATCCCGAAGCGGGTTCGGTCCACCTCCTCGAATGGCCTGCCGTAGATCCTACGTGGGCAGTGGACGGCATGGAATTTTTTGGTCATGACATTCGATCGGTTCGATCAAAAGTAACGGAAAGCATTGAGCCGCTTCGTCGTGAGAAGGTTATACGATCGAGCCTCGAAGCCACGGTCGTCGTCTCGGTCCAAAACGAACTGATAGCAAATAGCCTCGCTCGGATCGACGCTGCGGAACTCTTCATTACATCCGTAGCAGTGATTCAGGTTGGGCAAGAAGGCGCAGAATCGGTCGTCGTGTCGAAAACCGAAAACCACAAATGCGGCCGCTGCTGGCGTCACCTCCCCGAAGTTACCGAGGACGGCAACTTGTGCAATCGCTGCGAGACGGTATTGAACCCCGCATGACAAGCTCTCGTTCGCCGCACCTGCGTTTCGGCCTGTTGATCGCCGCCTTCGCCTTCCTGCTCGATCAGGTGACCAAATGGGTGATCATCACCCCGCTGTCGCTCGAAGCAAAGCGGGTGATCGAGCTGATCGATATCTTCAATCTGACCTGGGCCGAAAATTGCGGCATTTCGCTGTCGATGTTCGCCAACTGCACCGACACGACGCGCTGGACGCTGGTCGCGGTGACCGGGATCGTCGCCGCTGCGGTCGGCATCTGGATGACGCGCGAACAGGCGAAGGGCGACGTGATCGCGCTCGCGCTGATCCTCGGCGGCGCGCTCGGCAATATCGTCGATCGGGTGCGTTATGGTTATGTCGTCGATTTCGCCGACCTGCATTTCGGCGATTTCCGCCCCTTCATGATCTTTAACGTCGCCGATGCGTGCATCACGCTCGGGGTGCTTTTGCTGGTTGCGCGCGCGCTGCTCTTCGGCGAAAAGGCGGCCAGCACGGACGGGTCGCCGTCCACCGATTAACGGGGCGCATAGGAGTTATTACAGTGAACCGGACCACCGCCATCCTGGCCGCCTCGATCCTGGCCACCACCCTGTCGGCCTGCGGGTCGAACAATCTGTTCAACCGCGACCGTCCCGATGAATTCGCGGTGTCGCGTCAGGCGCCGCTCGTCGTGCCGCCCGATTTCTCGCTAGCCCCGCCCGCCCCCGGCACCGCGCGTCCCGGCGGCGAAACGACCGCGGAACAGACGCTGCGCGCGCTGTTCGGCGGCCCCTCGGCCCGCAGCCCCAACGAAGCCGCGGTGATCAGCAGCGCCGACGGCGCCCGCGCCGACCCCGGCATCCGCAGCCAGGTCGGCAGCCCCGACACCCAGGTCGTCGACAAGGGTCTCGTCACCCGCGACATCCTCGCCGCCCCCGAAGGCGACGGCCGCGACGCGCAGGCGGCGATCCCGGGCGCCTGACCCTTCGGAAAATTTGACGAAAACGGCTCGGACTTTCCGGGCCGTTTTTTTGCGCGGTCAGCGGAAAATCTGCGACACGACCGTGAACAACACCAGCGCCTCGACCATCGCGCGCGAGGCATGGCCCGCGGCGCGCCAGTAACCGGTGCGCAGATGGTGCGCGAACCACAATATCTGCAACGTACCGAACCACAGTAGCGCAAAGACGAGTAGCGCGAAGCCGACCACCACCCACTCGACCTGCCCCATCCGCATCAGGATCGACGCGGCGCTCATCATCATCGCGAAGGGTGCGGTGACATAGCATTGGCTGTAAAAGGGCGGCTTGAGCGGTCCGCGATCCAGCTTCACGTGCCGCGCCCGCACCATCCGCGCCGCCATGATCAGCGGAAAGATGCTGAAAAAGGCGACGCGCACCAGGATCAGGCTGCTGTCGTCGCTGACAAAGGCGCTCAGCCCGGTCTTGCTGGTGACCAGCTGATCCTGCCCGACCAGCGACAGTTCGGCGGCATGCGTCAGCGCGATGGTCAGCAGCAAGAACAGCGGCGGCGACAGCGTATCGCTATATTGCCGCGCCGCCGGATCGCCGAGTTCGGTGTCGGCATAATCCATCATCTTCAGCGGCCGCGTCAGCGCGCGCCACAGGGTGACCGGATAAAAGATCAGCCACGACATGATCTCATAGAGCAGCTCGTCGAGCGACTGGATGAGTTTCAGGAAATCCATTGGCGCGCCCCCGTGTCCCGATAATCATCCATCGCGCCGATCAAAATGTCCACTATGGTTCATTCCCCGATCGATATTCTTGTCGGCCAATCCAAAATGCTATACTTGTATAGCGAAGGAGACTCCCGATGCTCGCCATCCGCCTCGACAAGGAATTGGAAGATCGGCTCGCAAGTGCCGCCAAGCGGTCTGGCCGGACAAAAACCGCGCTCGCTCGCAAAGCGATCGAGGAATATATCGACGATCTCGAAGATATCGCACTGCTCGAAGAAGCGCTGAACAATCCCGACGCAGGAAAAACGGTATCGCTAGAGCAGATGCGGCGCGAGCTTGGCCTGGACGCTTGATTTCGACGCAGCGGCACGTCGGCAGCTTCGCAAGGTGCCGCGCCATGTTGGCGAGCAAATTCTGACCGGCTTGCAGCAGATCGCCGTTCTGGAAAATCCGCGCCAGCGCGGCAAAGCCATGGTGGGCGAGCGAAAAGGTTACTGGCGCTATCGTATCGGCGACTACCGCGTCATCGTGCGCATAGAAGATGAAAGACTGGTGATCGTCGTCATCGCCGTCGGCCATCGCCGCGAAGTTTACCGCTAAGCCCGCGCGCCCGCTTCCTCAACCCCCGCGCTGTTATGGCGCAGCGCTTTCAGCACGCAATCGACGATCTGCGGCGCGTTCAGCCCCGCGGCGTCATATTGCAATTCGGGCTTGTCCTGATCCTGGAACGCATCGGGCAGGCGCAGCGTGCGCAGCTTCAGCCCGGCGTCGATCAGCCCCTCATCGCTCGCCAGCGTCAGCACATGCGCGCCGAGGCCGCCGACGCTGCCTTCCTCGACCGTCACGCACACTTCGTGGCTCGCCAGCGTCTTGCGGATCAATTCTTCGTCGAGCGGCTTGGCGAAGCGCAGGTCGATGACGCTTGTCGATAGCCCGCGCGCCTCCAGCGTGTCGGCAGCCTTCAACGCCTCGGCCAGCCTTGTCCCGAGCGAGAAGATCGCGACGGTCTTGCCGCTGCGCACCGCCCGCCCCTTGCCGATCTCCAGCTTCACCGGCACCTCGGGCAGCGCCACGCCGGTGCCATTGCCGCGCGGGTAACGGAAGGCGATCGGCCCCGCGTCATATTCGGCGGCGGTATAGGTCATATGGACCAGCTCGGCCTCGTCCGCCGCCGCCATCACGACGAAATTGGGCAAGGTCGCGAGATAGGTGACGTCGAACGACCCGGCATGGGTCGATCCGTCGGCGCCGACCAGCCCGGCGCGGTCGATCGCAAAGCGCACCGGCAAATTCTGGATCGCCACGTCGTGGACGACTTGGTCATAGGCGCGCTGCAAAAACGTCGAATAGATGGCGCAGAACGGCCGCATCCCCTGCGCGGCCAATCCCGCCGCGAACGTCACCGCATGCTGTTCGGCAATGCCGACGTCGAAGCTGCGCGTCGGATGCGCCTTGGCGAATTTGTCCACCCCGGTCCCCGACGGCATCGCCGCGGTGATCGCGACGATGCGCGAGTCGGTGTCGGCCAGCTTCGCCAGCGTCTCGCCGAACACATTCTGATATTGCGGCGGTCCCGGCGGCGCTTTCGCCTGCTCGCCGGTGATCACGTCGAATTTCTGCACGCCATGATATTTGTCGGCGGCGGCCTCGGCGGGGGCATAGCCCTTGCCCTTCATCGTCACCGCATGGATCAGCACCGGGCCATGGTCGCTGTCGCGGACATTCTCCAGGATCGGGATCAGATGGTCGAGGTTATGCCCGTCGATCGGCCCGACATAATAAAAGCCGAGTTCTTCGAACAACGTCCCGCCCATCGCCATGCCGCGCGCATATTCGTCGGTCTTTTTCGCCGCCTTGTGCAGCGGCTCGGGCAATTTGCGCGCAAAGCGCCGCGCGATTTCGCGCAGTTCGATGAACGGCCGCGACGACACCAGCTTGGCCAGATACGCCGAAAGCCCGCCGACCGGCGGCGCGATCGACATGTCATTGTCGTTGAGGATGACGATCAGCCGGTTGCCCGCCGCGGCGGCATTGTTCATCGCCTCATAGGCCATGCCCGCCGACATCGACCCATCGCCGATCACCGCGATCGCGCGGCCCGGCTGGTCCTTCAGCTTGTTGGCGATCGCAAAGCCCAGCGCAGCGCTGATCGAGGTCGACGAATGCGCCGCGCCGAACGGGTCATATTCGCTCTCGCTTCGCTTGGTGAAACCCGACAGCCCGCCGCCGGTGCGCAGGGTGCGGATGCGGTCGCGGCGCCCGGTGATGATCTTGTGCGGATAGCATTGGTGGCCGACGTCCCACACGATCTTGTCGCGCGGGGTGTCGAACACATAATGGAGCGCCGTGGTCAGCTCGACGACGCCGAGCCCGCTGCCCAGATGCCCGCCGGTGGTACCCACCGCCGAAATCATCTCGGCGCGCAGTTCGTCGGCGAACTGGCGGAGGTCTTCGGGCTTCAGCTTGCGGAGGTCGGCGGGGACATCCACCGTGTCGAGCAGCGGCGTTGACGGACGATCGGTCATGCCGCCGTCATAATGGTAACCGCCGATACTGTCGAATGAAAAGCCAATCTTATCCCCTCCCGCTTGCGGGAGGGGCAGCGAGACTTGCGAACTTGTTCGCTAGTCGCAGCGGGGAGGGCGTCCGGAGGACACTTGCCCGCTCCCTCCCGCAAGCGGCAAGGGAGTCAGTCATCCCCTTCGTCGCGTTTTGCCGCGCCGACCTGCGCGTAAAGCCCGCGGACCATCAGGTCGGTGAACACCAGCATCACCCCGATCATCCCGACCAGCAGCGCGACCACGGCGACCGGGACCGGCCCGATGCTGTCGATCGCTCCACGCCGCTGCGCCAACGCGAGCGCCGCCGCCACCGCCATCAGCGCATAACCGATCAGGCGCGGGGTGCGGTTCATGCCACTGACAGCTTGGCGGGGTCAAACAGGATAGCGCATGGTCGGGAACCAATGGCGAAGCGGCGCGATAGGGAAGCGGCAAGGCGGCGGTGATGCATGAAAAGCACGATGCGGCCAAAACCATCTTTGGGCAAGACGAAGCCTTTGCAATGTCTGGACCTTCGCTTACAGCCCCGGCAAGAGGGGCAAAAATATAGGACGAATATGCCCGCTTGGACCCCGCTCTTCCGCTCTGTTTGCTCGATGCGAGCGATCCCGCTCGTCGCTTCGCTCGCCATCATGGGCTTTGCCGCGGCGCCCGCGGCGGCCGAAGACGCTGCGATCCCCGCGGCACCGGTCGAAAGCAGCATGAGCGTGCCGGGGTTGGACGACGAGCAGCCCACGCGCTTTATCCAGAGCACCGGCGACCTCGACGACGAAATCCTGCTCCCCGCGGCGCGCGACGACGATGACGATCCCGAACGCAAATGGTCGCGCGACTATATCTCGGTCGCCGCCGGTGTCCTCAGCACCCCCAGCTACAACGGTTCGGACGACCGCCGCATCCTGCCCGCCTTTTACGTGCGCGGGCGCGTCAGCGGCTATTCCTTCTCGACCCGCGGGACCAATTTCCAGGTCGACATGATCCGCCATCGCCGCGGCCAGACGACCGACTTCAAGCTCGGGCCGATCATCAACCTGCGCGGCGACCGGGTCAGCGGCATCAAGGATGCGCAGGTCGAGGCGCTCGGCGAAAAGAAGCTCGCGGTCGAAGTCGGCGTTTTCACCGGGGTGACCCACACCGGCGTCATCACCAGCGCCTACGACCAGATCGGCTTTCGCCTCGTCGGGCTGAAAGACGTGTCGGGACGCCATGGCAGCTGGTCGGTGTCGCCGACGATCGATTATGGCACCCCGCTGTCGAAGCGCGCCTTTATCGGCCTGTCGGCGTCGGTAAACTTTTATGGCAAGGGCTTCGGCCGCTATTATTACGACATCGACGCGCTCGGCAGCGCCGCGAGCGGGCTGCCCGTCTATACCGGCGCCGGGCGCAAGGCGACCGCGGGCAAATATACGCTGGGGCTGGCCGGCGCCTATGCGCTGTCGGGCGACCTGCGCAAGGGCTTCGTCATGGTCGGCGGCGCCCAATATGCCCGCATGGGCTCGCGCTACGCCGATTCGCCGATCATCAAGGACGTCGGCAGTGCGAACCAGTGGTTGTTTGGCGGCGGGCTGGCGTATCAGTTCTGAACGGTTGCGCTACGAGCGTTGATCCTCCCTGTGGCGCAGCCATGGGGAGGATTATTCACATGCCGCGCCGTAACCCCCCTCTCACCCCAACCCCGCCACCCTAGCCCGACCCTTCATCGCCTCCACAAACGACCTTACCGCGGGCAGTCCGGCGCGCGACGGTTCGAACAGCAGGTGGACCGGTAGCGCAGGCGGCTGTTCGTCGGCGAGCAGCGCGATCAGCCGCCCGGCGCTGAGTGCATCCGCCAACTGATAACTCAGCAAATTGGCGATCCCCAGCCCCGCCTCGGCCGCGGCCAGCGCCCCGTCGACCGTGTTGAGCACCAGCCGCGGCCGCGGATCGAGCCGCCACTTGCCGCTCGCCAGCTGCCATTCACCCATCGCGCGCGGCCCCATCGTCCCGATCAGCTCATGCCCCGCCAGATCGCCCATCGTCTGCGGAGCCCCGCGCCGCGCCAGATAGGCGGGGCTGGCGACCAGCATCTGGCGCACCCAGCCGATCCGCGCCGCCTTCAGCGCCGAATCGGCGAGCGTCCCGATCCGCACCGCAACGTCGATCCCCTCCTCGACGATCCGCACATTGCGGTCGATCAGCATCATCCGCACCGCCAGCTCGCGATGCTGCGCCATCAGCGCCCCGACGACGGGCAGCACATGCAACCGCCCGAACATCACCGGCGCGGTGACATAGAGCTGGCCGCTGGGTTCGGCCGCCGCCCCGCGCAGCTCGCGCTCGGCGCCAGCGAGGTCGGCCAGGATCCGCCGTGCCTGTTCCAGAAACGCCGCCCCCGCATCGGTCAGCGCCACCGCGCGCGTCGAGCGATGAAAGAGCACCGTCCCGAGCCGCGCCTCGAGCGCCGCGATGCCGCGCGTCACCGCGGGCGGCGAGCTGCCCAGCTTGCGCGCCGCCGCAGCGAACCCGCCCTCGCCCGCAACCGCGACAAACATTTCCAGCGTCAGCAACCGGTCCATTGATTATTCCACTTGTCGGAACAGAGTTGTCCAATATTCGTTCGTTATCACACATTGCGCAATGATCTAAATCGGCTGCGGCGAACGAAGGCATGTCCCCTCTCCGGCCTTCGTTCGCTCCCCTGGCGGAGGCACGGCATCATGGCGCAAAATTACCGGCACACGCTGTTCAGCGACGCGGTCAAAGCCTTGCAGAAGCGCCACGGGTCGCGCGCCGCCTATCTCAAGATGGACGCGGCCGCCGACGGCACCCCCGACACGCTGACCGCCAAGGAACTGGGCTATATCGCACTCCGCGACAGCTTCTACATGGCCAGCGTCAACGGCGACGGCTGGCCCTATATGCAGCACCGCGGCGGCCCCGCGGGCTTCCTCCGCCATATCGAGGGCAATCGCATCGGTTTCGCCGATTACCGCGGCAACAAACAATATATCAGCACCGCGAACCTGGCCGACAACGACCGCGTTTCACTGTTTCTGATGGATTATCCGAACAAGGACCGGCTGAAACTCGTCGGTCACGCGCACAGCATCGAGCGCGCCGACGATCCTGCGCTGGTGACGTCGCTGATGCCCGACGGCTATCGCGCCGTCCCCGAGCGCGCCTTCCTGATCGACGTCATCGGCTGGGAATGGAATTGTTCGCAGCACATCACCCCGCGCTTTACCGAGGCCGAGATTTCCGCCGCGATCCAGCCGATGGCGGCCGAACTCAACCAGTTGCGCGCCGAAAACGCCGCGCTTCTTACCCAGCTTTCCGGAGACTGACGATGATCCAACTCTATGGCACCCCGCGGTCGGGCAACACCCACAAGGTCCGCATGGCGCTCGCCTTCCTCGGCCTGCCGTGGGACGAGCAGCTCACCGATGCCGCCGCGCGCCAGTCCGACGCCTTCGCCGCGCTCACCCCGATGCGCCAGATTCCCGTTTATATCGACGGCGACCTTTGCCTGCGCGATAGCCAGGCGATCCTGACCTATCTCGCCGCGCGCCACTGCCCCGGCGACTGGGACGGTCGCACCCCCGAGGAACGCAGCGCGATCGTGCTTTGGCTGTCGCACGCCGCCAACGAAATCGCCAATGGTCCGGCCACGCTCCGCCTCGCGCGCCAGTTCGGCGCGACGATCGCCGAGGAACAGGCGCAGGCGGTCACCGCGCGCTTCCTGCCGGTCATCGAGGCGCATCTTTCCGAACACCGCTGGCTCGTCGGCGACCGGCTGACCATCGCCGACCTTGCCGCCAGCCCCTATCTCGCCTTGATGGCAGAGGCCGGAATCGACCTTGCCCGCTGGCCGGCAATCGGCGAATGGACGGGCCGGATCGCGGCGCTGCCGGACTTTCCCGCGATGCCGGGCTGGCCCGCGCAGACCGCCAGCTAAGGAGCCAGCCGATGCCCTATGTGAACATCAAGATTACCCGCGAAGGCGCGACGCCTGAACAAAAGGCCGAACTGATCGGCGGGGTCACCGAATTGCTCCAGCGCATCCTCGGCAAGAATCCCGCGACCACCGTCGTCACGATCGACGAGGTCGATCTCGACAATTGGGGCATCGGCGGGCTGCCGGTCACCGAATTTCGCGCCGCGCAGGCGGCGAAGGCACCGCAGCCATGACCAGCAGCAACGCCCCGACCTTTGCCATCATCATGCTGCTCACCGGCATCGGCATCCCGATTCTGGCCGCACTCAACGGCGGCCTCGGCGGACGCCTCGGCAGCCCGATGGCGGCGTCGATGATCCTGTTCGGCCTCGCCTTCCTGATCGCCGCCACCGGCGCGCTGGTGACCGGGTCGGTCGGCCAGATCCGCTTTACCAACGACATCCCGTTTCACTTCTACTTCGGCGGGCTGTTCGTCGCGTTCTACGTCATCGCGGTGACCTTCATCGCCCCCAAATTCGGGGTCGGCAACGCGATCTTCTTCGTCCTCGTCGGCCAGTTGATGAGCGCCGCGGTGATCGATCATTTCGCGCTGTTCGGATCGATGCGCTTCCCGGTCGATGCCAAACGCCTTGCCGGCATCGCGCTGATGGTGGCGGGGGTATATCTCGCGCGACGGACGGGCTGAGCGCCCTCGCGTGGATCTGCCCCCTATTCGACTGCGGCGGGCAGATGCGCGACGATCGCGCGCAACGCGGCAACGTGGCGATCGAGCGCCCGTGTCCCGCTCCGGGTCAGCGAAGCCCAAGTGCGCTGCCGCCCACTCTCGGCCGCCTTGCGCAGCGCGACATAACCCGCGTCGGACAGCGCAGCGAGATGCTTTGACAACACCGAATCGCTGACCTTCAGCAACTCGCGCAGCTTGGCGAATTCCATCTCGGTCACTTTGGCGAGCAGCGCCGCGATCTGGAGCCGCGCCGGTGCGTGCAGCAGCATGTCGATGCCGTCGATCGTCACGCCGCCCCGTCCTGCAATTCGCGATCATAGATGCGCGTCCAGAGCAGGCTGGCGGCCAGCGCGACAACGAAAGCGCCGCCCGCAATCCCCAGCTTGACCGCCAGCGACAGGTCGTTGACCCGCGCATGGATTTCGGCAGCCATCGCGCCAAGGAGCAGCGCCACCATCAGCAACGTCACGACCAGCGTCCTCCCCTTGCGATATCCGCTCACGAACACCCCGTAACGTCGCCGGTCGTCGACGACGAGCCACGCCACCGCCGCCATGGCGAAGACGAACAGAACGATCTGAAGCGGCGGCCCGAACCCCTGACTGAGTATAATGGCACCCATCACCGCAGCAAAGGCAACATGCCGCCACAGGGGATATTTCGGGCCGCTCGCTGCGAATTCGCGCTGCGCCGCGGCCATGCTGTCGAGTGCCGCCTGGGCTTCGATCGGGTCCATCACTTGCCTCCATGCTTTCCAATACGGAAAGTCATAGGTCTCACTTTCCGCTTTGGCAAATGATAATTTTCCATCTTGGAAAGTAAGCCTCTTCGCGTCCGTTGGCCGTAACGATCAGCGCCTGCGAAAGGTCCAGCGTATCGGCTTTGACCCGTCGATCAGCGAGATCGTCGCAGTCATTGCGTCGCCGTCGCGGGCATAGGTGATCCGCTGCGGATAATCATGCGCCGGGTTTTCGAAGGTCGCGCTCGTACCATCGCGCTGCACCAGCCGAAACGCCACCGGTGCGCCCCCGCCGGGCTGCGCGATATAGGCGGGGACGCCATCGGCGCCCGCCGCGATCCGCAGAAACTCGAATTCGCGCAAATCATCGCCGCGCCCTGACCGGCTGTGTCCCAGCATCACCCCGCCGCGCGGCGCCGTCCAGCTTTCCTCGGTCCAGCGTCCGTCCGTCTCACGGCTCCACTGCCCCGCCAGCCAGGCAAGATCATCGACCTTCGCCGCCGGACTCGCCGCAAGCAGCACCGCCGACGCCGCCATCACCAAAATTGCTTTCATACCCACCCCCTGTCGCACCTCGCCTGACAGCATCGCGGCATGCTGTCTTGAACCGACGCGACAATCATCGTCTAACCGCAGCGATGGATTATCGCGAGACCCCGCCGCCGCCGCAGCTTGCCGGGCTGGTCAAGACGCGCTGGACGTTGGAAGCAGGCGGCGCGGCGAACGAGTGGCTGCCGCAGCAGGCAACCCCCGACGGCTGTATCGAGATCATCCGCCGCACCCGCGGTCGCTCGCGCTGGGACGGCGAACAGCCAGCGAGCTTTGTCGTCGGCCTCGTCGATCGCCCGCAGCCGTTCGAAATCAGCGGCGACGCAGCATTTGAAGCGCTGCGGCTCTGGCCATGGGCGTGGGGCCTGATCGGCGACATCCCGCTCGCGGCGCTCCACGGCCGCTGGCAGGCCATTCCGGCCGCCGATTTCGCAGCGATCGAAACCGGCCTGAGCGCCGCGACCGCGCTGGGCCGCATCGGCGCCGCGATCGTCGCGGCGCCCAGCGTCGCGGCGATGAACGCCGCCACCGGCATGGACCCGCGCGCGCTGCAACGCTGGTTCGCGCGCCACGTCGGAATGCCCCCGCGCCACTATTTGCGCCTCCTGCGTTTTCAGGGCGCGTTCGAAACCCTGCCCGGCGAAGCCAGCCTGGCGGGCCATGCCGCGGCGCAGGGCTTTGCCGATCAGGCGCATATGGCGCGCGCGTTCCGCGACCTCGCGGGCGTTCCCGCGACCGCCGCGCGCCGCCGCGGACGCGGGCCGTTCCTGACCTGACGGCGCGGCATCGACCACCCCGAAACGGATATAATGACCCGGGTCTCTGGATCAGTTTTCATCGAATAACGACGGCATATATAGACGGCATCCTCCGGGGCATTAAATAATATTCTGATTGTGAAATAAAATTTCCCCCAAAAATCACTCAGGAGGTCGTGTGACTGTTTCAATAAAAGACCTGATCGAAGAATCTCTCGGTCATCGTGCCGTGAACCATCCCTATCTTGCCGCGCTGAATAATAATTACCTGCCCGACACCGACTGGGCCTTGCGCGACTTTGCCGAACATTATTACGGCTATTCGCTGCATTTCCCGCGCTATCTGACCACGGTGATTTCCAAACTCGAAACCCCCGCGCATCGTCACAGCCTGCTCCAGAATCTGACTGAAGAATCGGGCATTTACGACGATGAGGAATATGCCGAACTGGCCGCGGTCGGGGTCGAGCGCGAATGGATCGAGGGCATCCCGCACCCGCAGCTGTTCAATCGCTTTCGCGAAGCCACCGGCGTCACCGCCCCCTATGTGCCCGAGGATGACGCGATCGAGCTGGTGTGCTGGCGCGAATCCTTTCTGACCACGCTCACCCATGGCTCGGCCGCCGAAGCCTTGGGCGCGCTCGGTCTTGGCACCGAAAATATTGTCAGCACGATCTACATCCCCTTCGTCAACGCGCTCGCCCGCACCGATCTCCACCCGCGCGATACGGTGTTTTTCCCCCTGCACACCGCGGTCGACGATCATCATCAGGAAGCGCTGGAAGAAATCTCGCTATCCTTTGCCGCCACCCCGGCGGGCAAGGGCGATCTGCGCCGCGGGATGATCAAGGCCTTGTCGCTGCGCTCGTCCTTCTGGGACTGGCTCTACGAACGGGCGCTGGCGCGCGCCGAACGTCCGGCGATGGCGATGGCCTTCTGATCCTCCCCGCGCGGGGCTAGGCGGCGATGCAAACGCCCGCGGCCCCCCGCGCCAACAGGGACGCACCCGCATGAACCCCGACCTGCTCACCCTCATCACCAACATCGAGGCGCGCCAACCGCTCGCCGCCGACGCGCCGGTCAGCGCGTTTCGCGCCGATCCCGGCAACAACCACCGTCAGATTTATCGCAACCGCAACGCCAAGCTGGGCATCGATTTTGCCGTCGACGTCCTCGATTTCCCCGGCACCCAGGCGTTCGATGCGCGCGTCGTGCGGATCGCCGCGGGGTGCAACAACGAGTTGCACAAGCACGCGCATGAATCGCTGTTCTACATCATCAGCGGCACCGCCGAAGTGCGCATCGGCGAAGCGACGCTGGCCCTCAATCCGGGCGGCCTCGCCTTCGTCCCGCGCTGGGTGTTCCACCAGTCGAAAAACCTGTCGAAGGCCGATGAGCTGGTAATCCTGGCAATCACCGATTTCGGGCTGACCAAGGCGGTGCTGGGCGATTATGACAAACGCACCCGGCTTGCCGCAGGCGGCGCCGATGTGCTGGGTCATGTCGGCGATTGTCCCCTTCCGGCCAAATAAGCGGCTGTTCCCCGGCGAACGCCGGAGTCCAGAGCGTCAGAAATCGACGTCCGCTTGCTAGGCCCCCGCTTTTGCCGGGGAACATATCATGGCTCGAACGGGAAAACCGCCGGCCATGCCATCCGCTCCGGGGTCAGGGCTGCGGGATCGGGTTTTGCACATCCTCGACCAATTCCCAGCACGTCTCGGTCGGAAAGAACAGCAACGTGCCGCCGCCGCCGGTCGCGCGCACCAGCTCGCCCAGTCCTTCCTCCAGCTCGGGGGGCGGCGGGGTCTGATGCTTCTGGAAAATCCCCGGCAGCCAGTCGACGCGGCGCCGGTTGTCGTTCGCGGTGTTGAATTCCAGCCGGACATAGGACAGGTCGCGCCACGACGCATTGGGCTTGCTTTCGAATTGTGCCGCCGATTCCGCGGTCACGAATTCATAGTCCATCGGCGCGATCGGAAAGTCATTCTGATCCAGATATTGGCGGCGCGGCTTGGCACGGCTTTTGCCGACCATGCCATAGGTAACCGTCGCCGCGGTATATTTCTCGCGCACCGCCCATGATCCGCTGTACGCCTTGAAAAAGGACGCGAAATCGATCGCGTTGCACGCCCCGTCGGCCATCTCCACGAACAGCCGGTCGCTTTCGGTCATCGTCCGCACCGGGCGGTCGTCAGCGCCGTCGGTGCCGGCGGTGTTGGGGGTGCGCGCCGCATCGGCAGCCGAAGCCGTCGCAGCGTTGCCGGTCGCTTTGGTGGCCGCCGCCTCCTGGCCGCACGCCGTGCTGCCGACCAGCAGCATCGCCGCAATGATCCCCTTACCGGACCGCTTGTTTCGCATGGCCGTCGTCATTCGCTTCCTTCCCGATCGCTGCCGATTGCAGCACTTGGACAAATTTGCATCGGCACGTGGCCTGAAAGTGGTCATCAGATTGCGCCACCAGCCTAGGGCGCTTTCGGCTTGGCGAATTCGTGGACGAACAGCCCCGACTTGCGGCTGTCGAATTGCGCCTGCAATTCGCACGACGTGCTTTTCAGCTTCTTGCAGTTCGCCTGCGCCGCTTCCTTCGCGCGCTTGGCCGAGTTTTCGGCGGTCGCGCTGTCGTCGCTGCCGTTCATCCGATACGCCTGGATATAGCCATTCCCGGTCAGCGAATTGGCCTCGCACGGCCGCGATGTCGCATCGCTGCACGCCTTGATCGCCGCCGCAGTCGCGTCGTCGGCGTTGCGGTAACCGCTCGCGACATACAGCCTCGAATTATAGCCATCATCGACGCCGCCCGTGACCCACGCCGACGCGGCAAAATATTTGCGTGCCGACGCGCCCGGCAACCGCCGGTTGGTGCTCGACTTGATCGTCGCAAATACCTCGCACGGCAGCAATTGTTTCGCCGAACAATCGGCGAGCACCTTCTTATGATCGCTGCCGTCCCCGCCCATCCAGCTGTTGCGGAAATATCCGTTGCGGTCGCGGATGATCGCCATCGACGAATTCCACCAGCCCTCCCCCTTGGAGCAGCCGCCGCCCATCACCTTGTTGCACGCATCGAGCGCGTTACCTTCGCCGGGGTTTCTCGCGCTCGTGTAGTTGCCTTCGACCCACACATCGGCGGCATCGGGGTGCCAGATGAACACCGCATGCGTCTCCGCGGGAGCCGACGGCCCGGCAGGCGCCTCGCCGCCGTCACCGTTCTCACCGCTGTCGTCGCGCACGCACAGCGGCACTGGGGCGACGCCGATGCCGCCCTGCGTCATCCCGACCACCCGCTCGCCCGGCCCGGCGCCGGGACAGGCATAGGCCTGCGCCGCGGCCGCGGTCGGCCACAGGCACCAGCCGAGCGCCAACGCCAGCACCGGCCCGATTTGACGTAGATTCACCGCGCGCATCCTGTCGACCCTCACATATAATTGATATGATTGACCATAATCGCATTCGCCGAAACGCAAAGTGCCCGCGATCACACCGGTACATCGCGGCGGCGCCAACGACCGCGGGCGATGGACAGCGCCGCCCACCCCGCCTATAGTCCACCCATCCCCGGGGAGCCGCGCGCGTGATCGCCGGTTGAGAGCGGAATAGACCGCGACCCGTTGAACCTGATCCGGATAATACCGGCGGAGGGAGGGTTGGCGTTCCTAAGCCGGAATCCCCATTCTCGCTCCGATAACCAACGGAGCGACTGCACATGGCCGACATCGATTCCCGCCTCGACAAAGCGCAAGCCCAGCCGATTGGCGTCACCACCGGCCCGATCCGCGGCAGCCGCAAGATCCACGTCGCGACGCAGACCGGCAGCGGCATCCGCGTCGCGATGCGCGAGATCGACCTCGACCCGCATTCGGGCGAAGCCCCCGTCCGCGTCTATGACACCAGCGGCCCCTACACCGACGTCAATGCCACGATCGACATCAACGCCGGCCTCCCCGAAATCCGCAGCCAGTGGATCCGCGGCCGCGGCGACGTCGTCGATGTCACCCAGCGCGAAGTTCGCCCAGAGGATAACGGTCAGCTCGGCCCCGACCGCAGCGGCGGCGTCCCCGCCTTCCCCAACGTCCGCCGCCAGGTCCTGCGCGCCAAGGCGGGTCAGAACGTCAGCCAGATGCACTACGCCCGCCAGGGCATCATCACGCCCGAGATGGAATATGTCGCCGAGCGCGAAAATCTCGGCCGCGCGCGCCTCGCTGAATACAAGCGCGACGGCGAGAGCTTCGGCGCCAGCATCCCCGATTACGTCACCCCCGAATTCGTCCGCGACGAGGTCGCCCGCGGCCGCGCGATCATCCCCAGCAACATCAACCACCCCGAATCGGAACCGATGGCGATCGGCCGCAACTTCCTCGTCAAGATCAACGCCAATATCGGCAACAGCGCGGTCGCCAGCGACGTCGCGGCCGAGGTCGACAAGATGGTCTGGTCGATCCGCTGGGGCGCCGACACCGTCATGGACCTGTCGACCGGGCGCAACATCCACGACACGCGCGAATGGATCATCCGCAATTCGCCCGTCCCGATCGGCACCGTCCCCATCTATCAGGCGCTTGAGAAGGTCGGCGGCGTCGCCGAGGATCTGACCTGGGAAATCTTTGCCGACACGCTGATCGAACAGGCCGAACAGGGCGTCGACTATTTCACCATCCACGCCGGGGTCCGCCTGCCTTACGTCCCCCTCGCGGCCAAGCGCATGACCGGCATCGTGTCGCGCGGCGGCAGCATCATGGCGAAATGGTGCCTCGCGCATCACAAGGAAAGCTTCCTCTACGAACGCTTCGACGAGATTACCGAGATCATGAAGGCCTATGACGTCGCCTACAGCCTCGGCGACGGCCTCCGCCCCGGCAGCATCTATGACGCGAACGACGAGGCGCAGTTCGCCGAGCTCTACACGCTGGGCGAGCTCACCAAGCGCGCCTGGGCACAGGATGTGCAGGTGATGATCGAGGGGCCGGGCCACGTCCCGATGCACAAGATCAAGGAGAATATGGAAAAGCAGCTCGAGGCGTGCGGCGAGGCGCCCTTCTACACGCTCGGGCCGCTCACCACCGACATCGCGCCGGGCTACGACCATATCACCAGCGGCATCGGCGCCGCGCAGATCGGCTGGTACGGCACCGCGATGCTTTGCTACGTCACGCCGAAGGAGCATCTCGGCCTGCCCGACCGCGACGATGTGAAGGTCGGCGTCGTCACCTACAAGCTCGCCGCCCACGCCGCCGACCTCGCCAAGGGCCACCCCGCCGCGCAGGTCCGCGACGACGCGCTATCGAAAGCGCGCTTCGAATTCCGCTGGCGCGACCAGTTCAACCTGTCGCTCGACCCCGACACGGCGGAGCAATATCACGACCAGACGCTCCCGGCGGAAGGCGCCAAGACCGCGCACTTCTGCAGCATGTGCGGGCCTAAGTTCTGTTCGATGAAGATCAGCCAGGAGGTGCGCGAGTTTGCGGCAAAGCAGAATCAAGGCGCCGAAAACTTCCTCGCCGCCGAGGAAGCCGAAAAGCTTGTACCGAGCGAAGTCGAGGCAGGCATGGCCGAGATGAGCGAGTTGTTTAAGGAAACGGGTAGCGAGCTTTATATGGGTTCGGGTGGGCGCGAACACGATTGAGGATGATAATATCCTGTTGCTCACTGGAATCTACGAAGCATGCAATTCGTAGATTCTGGGGGACGTTGAGTTCATATTTTCGATGACCGAGATATTTGTCGAACCGTTATCAAATATCATCGCAAACTCATTATTATTGTCGCTAAGAAGAAGTGAGTTCAGGGCAGTTGGAGTTCCCTCGTCATTAACAGGGAGCCTTTTCACGGTTCCACGCACTCTGTGCCCTATCACCTTTCCTTCATATTCTATTATGTATTTCTGTGCCTTTTTAGTCAGACCAAAAATCCCAGACCCAAGCGCATTGGGCTCGCGCTCGTAACTCCCCGATGCTTTGAAAAGCCCGTTTACCACCGAGATCACAAGCGCGCAGTCCGGGCCAAGCCAAGTCCCTTCAAAGTCGGTGGCACGCGGCTTCACTATTGCCTGCCCCAAACGTTCAAAAAACCTCAATTTCGCCTTCGCTTTATCGAACGTTTCCTCTTTTATTTTGCTTTCATTTTCAAAGACGTCCCTGAGCGCGGCGATGCCTTCACCAACGTTCTTATGGAAGCCCTCAATTGCGAGAGCCTTCCCGAATTGCGCTTCTGCCTCATCGACAAAACCCGCCTGCATGAGCTTGTAGCCTAAATTGCTCATGGCGAGCGTCTCACCTTTCTCACCAGAAGCTTGATAGGCGCGAACCGCGTTAGCTGGCATTGAGAAATCCTGAAAGCTTACGCCTAAGTTATTCCAAGTTACCCCTGACCGTTCTGGGACAGGAATCTGGTCATAGTGAAATAATGCTAGATCATTATTTCCCTTCTCTGAGTGCTTGTACGCCAAAGAAAACCGCGATTTAAAATCACCTGGTCTAATTTGCACCATCCTTTCAAGAGAATCGATATATAGATCATCGTCTTTCAATATTTCTGAAATATCTCTCAAATCCGAAAGAATTAAAAACTCTTCATCAACACTTTCTACAGAGGAAAATTGATCTTCCATAATTTTCAAAGATTCTTCTAAAATTCCATCATGAGCCATCTTGTTTGCGGCAAGTCTAAAATACTTTCTTTTCTCTTTTTCTTCCGTAGCAAGCGATGAAGCTTCAATATATTTTTTGGCGGACTCATTATATCTACGAAGATAGCTCAAAGCATAAGCAATATTCTTCGTCACGATTGCATTAGTAGGATTGTCTTCACCGATCTTGCTTAAAATGTCGAATGAACCTCCCTTTCCAAGAACAATTTTCCATAATTCTGAGAAAGATTTCCATTCAGCCTTATTACTTTCATCCTTAGCGTTAGCCGTTTTCAGATATGCTTCTTCTATTACTTCTGCCCCCTTGGCGTCGTCGCGAAATGTCTTCCAGAAATATGTATCTTCGTATTTTTTACGGTCCCAAGAAGCATCTGGCACGTCATTCTCGCCGTCCGCCGTATCAGGCACGGCATCATAGACCTTAGATGGCCCTTCGGTTGTTGCTGTTTCGGGCGGCGGCGCGAGAGGAGACAGCACCTTAATCATTTCAAGCAATGGGCCAAATGCCCGTTCCGGATGAGTTCGCTCGAAGGGTATAAACTCTATATCGCCTTGGAGGCCGCCCGGCTTTCGGCAACCGTTTTCGAGCAGAAGAATAAGAGACATGTTGCGACCGACCGACAGACCTATCTCTTGGATTACCCAGTCCGAAGTTTTCCAAGCAAAATCAGCATCCTTTCCTTGAAGGCTATCCGGCGAAAGCATGGGGGATTTCAGCTTGGAAGGGCTAATAACCCGCTCTTTGCGAGTGCATATGCCTATAAAAACATTCTTATCTGAAATGAGATGGTTCACCTTCTCGGCCAACTCTTTTGGCTCCGCAGATTTGGCGTGGACCCACTCAAAAGAAGGCAAAACGCCCTTAAGCTGATCAAAATATCTTAAGAATTCTTGGACTAATGCTGCGTCATCTTCGCTAAAGCTGTGTCCTACGAATGCTCTTATATCAGCCATTGGCGCCCGCCCCGTAGATGTTCAAAGAGCACCCCTCGCGCCCGATAATCTTACCTATATATCAAATGGCGATTTAGCCAAATCGAAGAGCCCACTTCACAGTGACGACTCCTTGATCGTTCGCACCCCGTGCGCGTCCAAAAGGTCCATACCTGTCGGCAGTCCACCCAACCCCCACACCGTGCTACACTCCCACGCATGCGCGCCCGAAACCCCCTCTACGTCATGGCCAAGCCCCCGCCGGAGGTGCAGGCGCAGATCGCCGCGCTGCCCCGCAACGATCCTTCGCGCGGCCCCCACCTCCTCCATGTCACGCTCATCTCGCTCTACGACCTACACTATGCGCCGCCCGAGTGGCTGCCCGCGACCATCGCGGCGCTGGACGGCTTCGCGGCGGCGCCCTTCCCGCTCCGCTTCGACCGGATCGAGAACCGCAAGGCGGTGACGCTGCGCACGCGAGGGTCCCTGGCCGAGGCGCGGGCGTTCCAGAAGGCGCTGGTCAACCATCTGCTGCGCGAAAAGGCGCCGATCATGGACGGCACCACGCCCGAACCGCACCTCACGATCAACTATCGCGGCGACCGGCTGAACGCACAGAAAATGCCGCCGATCGGCTGGACGGTCGACGAGATCATCCTGATGGAAAGCATCGTCGGCAAGACCACCCATGTCGAACATGGCCGCTGGGCGCTGTGCGGGCATGCGGGCTGACGAACCCGGCAGGGATGGAGAACTGCCTTTCAATTTTCGTCATGCTGAACTTGTTTCAGCATCCATGGCCCGAGCGCGAATGTGACGTTGCGCCGAAGGAAACGGCAGACCATGGATCCTGAAACAAGTTCAGGATGACGATATAGTAGATGCGATAGTAGATGCGCCGCTCGCTTGCCGATATCGCTGACGGAGCCTATCCTCACCCCATCGCCCAAGGACTCGCTCCCATGTCCCACCCCTCCAACATCATATATTGCACCGGCCCGCACGATCCGCACGCGCTCGACGGCATTTCGGTGCGCCACAGAGGCGGCGATCTCGACGTCCGCTGCCCGGTCTGCGCCGGGCATGGGCAATGGAACAGCCAGATCGACCTGGTCAGCCACCGCTCGATCCGCGTCCCCTGCCCCAAATGCGACGGGCGCGGCTGGATCGAGACCGGGGCCGACATGGTTCCCAGCCACGACATCGCGCTGTCGCCGGAAGGCCAGCCGATGTGGACGGTGCGGCTCGATCCCTCCGACGATGTCGAAGGATGATCGCTGCGGCCAAAATTGCCGCTTTTCCATCAAATCGACAATTCATGGAAAACGACTGTCCGTGTTTCAACGGGCGTTGAAAGCTGCCACGATCACCCTCATACCTAAGTCACGCGCCCCATGATATTTTGTACCATATCGGTAAATTTCTCTTTCCTACAATATGTGTTTATGGTTCATCCTGTCGGATGGAACCGGATGACACCTCCCCTCGCCCCGCCGACGCCTGCGATGACGCCGCCTCGGCTTCCCCCCTCACCCCCGCCCCTTTCGCGCCCGCTCCGCTGCGCGCGCGGCACGATGGCTGGACCCCCGAACGCCAGGTCGGCTTTATCGAGGCGCTGGCCGAAACCGCCTGCGTCACCCAGGCGGCGGCCGCGGTCGGGCTGTCGGCGACCGCCGCCTATAATTTGCGCCGCCGACCCGAGGCGCAGGCTTTCCGGCTGGCGTGGGACGCCGCGCTCGATTTCGGGGTGCGGCGGCTGGCCGATGCGGCGCTGTCGCGCGCGGTGCATGGGGTGCCGCGCCCGATCTATTATCAGGGCGAACCGATCGGCGAATGGCGCCATTTCGACGAGCGGCTGACGATGTTCATCCTGCGTCTGCGCGATCCGGTGGGCTTTGGCGACTGGCGCAACGCGCGCGAGGCGGTGCAGCATTTCGATGGCCCCGCGCTCACTCTGTCGCGTATGGCGAACCTCGCCTGCGACGCCGCCTATGAGGGCGAGGAGAGGGGCACCCCGGCGCCGCCCGATCCGCACATGCTCGCCGCCGCGCTCGGCGGGCCGGCGCCCCGGCGCAAGCGCGCCGGGCGCCGCAATCGCGATGATGCGTTCGACCTGGGCGACGATGACGCCGGGGACGATGCGGACGATGCGGACGATCGGCCCACCGCGCCGCCGCTCTACGACGAAAACGGCCGCTATATCCCGCCCGACAGCTTTCCCCCCGGTTTCGAATGGTCGCCCGATTTTCCGGGGTCGATAGAGTGACAAGTTTGACAACTTCCGCGCCGTCGGTTTCTGTCCGCCCTCCGCCCAAGCACGAGAAGCCGATCATGACCGACCCGACGACCCCCACCGGCCCCGACGCGGGCGGCCCCTTTTACCACGGCACCCGCGCCGACCTGAAACCCGGCGACCTGCTCGCGGCGGGCTGGACGAGCAATTATGGCACTGAACAGCCGCTGTCGTGGATCTATTTCTCGGCCGCGCTCGAGTCCGCGATCTGGGGCTGCGAACTCGCGGCGGGTGAGGGGCGCGAGCGGATCTATATCGTCGAACCGACCGGCGACTGGTTCGACGACCCCAACCTCACCGACCAGAAATTCCCCGGCAACCCGACGCGCAGCTATCGCAGCCGGTCGCCGCTGCGCATCGTCGGCGAGGTCGCGGCATGGGAACCGCACGCGCCCGAGGTGCTGGCCGCGATGAAGGCCAATGTCGCCCGGCTACAAGCCGAAGGGGCGCCGATCATCGACTGACCCCCGCACCGCTTGCGCGCCGCGGGCGGAACTATGCTCGCCACCGGGGGTCTATCTACCAGAGGGGTAAAACATACGACCCCGCGTGCCCGGCGCGCGACCCCATTGGAGAGACTTCGATGAAAAAGATGATGATGATCCCCCTCGCCGCGGCGACCGTGCTGGTCGCGGGCTGCGCCTCGAATGGCCTTTATGGCGGGGTTGGCGCCGGGGCCGGGCGCTATGACGATGGCGGCTATGGCTATTACGACCGCGACACCTACACCCAATATGGCAATTACGATTATGACCGCCCCGACCCGCGCCACGGCGGCTATTATGCCGACAATTATTACCGCAGCGACCGCCGCTACAAGGAACGCCGCCTGTCGTCGAACGACCGCGTGTATCGCGGCCGCGACAATAAATATTATTGCCGCCGTAACGACGGCTCGACCGGCCTGATCGTCGGCGGCATTGCCGGCGGCGTCGCGGGTAACGTCATCGCGCCGGGCGGGTCGGAGACGCTGGGCACCGTGCTCGGCGCGATCGGCGGCGCGGTTGCGGGCCGGGCGATCGAGCGCAGCGGCAACAACAACGACGTGCGCTGCCGCTAAGCGACGCGCGCCGCTACCCCGCGATCTCGGCGGTGGCGGCGCGCTCGATTGCGGGACGCCAGTTGCGCTGCACGGGCAGCAGGAAAATCTCGGCCAGCGTCAGCTCGATCTCGTCGGCGGTCAAATAACGCCGGTCGATCCGCCCGTCCGCCAGCCGCGTCGTCAGCCGGTTGTCGCGCAGCATAACGCGCCGCCACGGTCGTCCGCGCCGCGATCAGCTGGCGGCGGAAATGCGAATCGGGATGCTGCGACGTGTACCAATTGCCGACCTCATTATCGATCGGCGGCGCCGGGGCATCGTCGAGCCGATAGAGCGGCTTCCAGTCGTCGCCGATCTGCGCGGCAACCTCCCACGCAAAATCTTTGCGCTGCACGCGATAGCTTTCATGCCGCGTCGGCTGCGGCGCTTCGCTATCCATCGCCAGCGGCTGCGGCGGCACCGCGGCGCCAAAGCCGACATCGGCCAGCCACGGCCGCCCATCCAGCGTCACCAGCGTCACCAGATGCGTGCGGGGGGTCGCCGGGGCATCGTCGGGCAGCATCCAGCGCACCCGGCCCAGCATCGCCTCAACCTCGAACCCGATCGCGCCCAGCACGCGCAGGAACAAGCCATTCTGTTCGAAGCAATAGCCGCCGCGCCGCCGGTCGATCAGCTTGGCATCGACCGCCTCGGCACCGATATCGATCCCCGCCCCGGTCAGCGCATCGATCGCCTCAAACGGGATCGCCGCGATATGCGCCGCCTGCAACACCGCAAGGACATCCAGCGTCGGCGCCACCGGACCGGTGTAACCGATCCGCGCCAGATAGCGCGTCAGCAACGGCGCCCGGCCGGACGGCGGCGCGTCGCCATCGTCAGCGCTGGAAACGGGGGCAGCAGGATAGTGCAACATCGGCAGAGGCTCCATTCGCGAATCAACTGCCAACGCTTATGAAAGCTCAAGCACAGTTGAGATCAAGCGGTTTCAACCAGGGTGCCATCGCCCGCCCGCTGGTCGGCGTGCGCCCGCGCCTTGTCGAAGCCAGCGCGACACGGGCATCGATTCAGGCCATTGCTGCGCTCGTCGGAGCATCAGCCGCGGCCCGTCCCCGCGGCCGGGCTTCGGCGCTTTGCCTGTCGCTATTCTTCGGGAGCCCGCCCATGCGTTTCGCCTTGCTTGCCCTCACCCTGCTCGGCGCGCCCGCCGCGGCGCAGGACGACGCACCGATCGTCGTCATCGGCCAGCGCGATATCGAGCAACAGATCGAATCCTTCGTCGGAGCGTTGACGCCGACGTCGCCGCGCGGGCAGATCGCACGATTTGAAACCGCCGTCTGCCCCACCGCCTTTGGCATGGCCGACGCGCAGCGCGCCGCCGTTCGCGACCGCATTCGCGCGGTTGCCAAGGGCGTCGGCCTCGATGTTGCGGCGCCCGATTGCAAACCCAATCTGGTCGTTATCGTGACCGCCGACAAGGCCGCCTTCCTGAGCGCCTTGGGCAAAAAACATAGCTATATGTTCGGCGATCGGACGCCGACACAAATCCGCAAAATCCTCGCCCAGTCCGGCCCCGCTACCGCTTGGCAGATCCAGACGATGGTCAACGCCGACGGCCGCCCGATCTCGAAAGATGGCGATATGCCGATCAACCGCACGACGCGCAGCCCGTCGCGGATCACCGCCGCGGCACGGCCCGCGTTCATGGCGGCGGTCGTCGTGGTCGAGAGCAAGGCGCTCGACGGGCTGACGACGACCCAATTGGCCGACTATGCTGTGATGCGCGCGCTGGCCCGCATCGACCCGGCGCGGATTGACGCGGCGGCGCCCGCGACGATCCTGCGCATCCTCGATGCCGCCGCCGAGAGCGAGGTACCGGTGACGCTCACCCAATGGGATTTCGGCTTTCTCAAGGGGCTTTATTCCAGCCCCAACAATCTCTACGCCCCATCGCAGCGCTCTGAAATCGGGCGGGTGATGGAACAGGAAATCGAAAGCGGCGACGGCGGCACGGCGCCGCGTCCCGCCGGTTCCTGATGACGGGCAAAGGGGCGACAAGCGATCATGGCAGCGGGTGAAGTTCTGGATATCGGTGCGGCGAAAGCGCGACTGGCGCTGGCACTGCGACCGCGGATCGCGCTCATCGGGCTGACCGGATGCGCGCTGCAATTTCCGGGCGAAGCCGAAGATCGCATCGCGGTGAGCGACCGCGTGACGCACGCCGATGCCGCCGGTTCCGGCGCAGAGGCCTGGAGTGCAGACACTGTCGCACGCATCACTGCGCTGGACAATGATGCCGAGATACGTGCCCTGCGCCAACGCCTGTTCGATGTCGGCGTCAAATCGGCGTTCGAAGGCTGCCATGACGCGGACGGATTATGGACCAGCCTGGTGCTGCGCTGCCCGCGTGACCGACTGGCCTTGCTCGAAACGCTCGCTGCCGACGATGCAGCGATCCTGCCGACCGCGCGCGACGAAGCGTCGTCGAAATTCGTCATCTATATGCTGCGCAACCACCATCAAGAGTGGCAGGAAAACCGCGGCAAGCTGCCCGATGTCGGCGAGAGCCCATACACCCCGTCCGAGGAATGGGACCTGCTCGTCGGCACCTGATGGACCACCGATGACCCCCGCCTTCGTCATGATCGATGATTTCGCCGCCGACCCGCACGAACTGCGGCGGCAGGCACTAGCGCTCGGCTATGAGACAAAGGACGGTCAGGCCAATTATCCCGGGGTCGTGTCGGCGCGCGCGCTGCCGATCAAGGGGCTCGACGACTATGTCTCGCGCATCGTCGGCACCCCGGTCATCGGCGCACCTGGCACCCTCCACGGCCATTGCCGCCTGACGCTCAAGGGCGATCGCGGGCGCAGCGGCGTCCATATCGACCCCGCTTTCTATTCGGGCATCCTCTACCTCAGCCTGCCCGAACATTGCCGCGGCGGCACCGATTTCTACCGCCACCGCCGCACCGGACTCGACCGCGTGCCGACGACCCGCGACGGCATCGTCGCCGCGGGATATAACGACATCAACCATCTGATCGGCGACGTCGTGAACCGCGACACTGCCACTCCCGCGCGTTGGGAGAAAAGCTTTACCGCGCCGATGCGCTGTAACCGGTTGATCCTGTTCAGCCCGTGGATGTTCCACAACAGCGCGGCAGGTTTCGGGACGGTCCCCGCCGATGGCCGGCTCGTCTACCTGATGTTTTTCGCCGCCGCGCCGCAAAGCTGAGGCCAAGCGAAGAACGTGATTCGACTCTCGTGGTCAATGAGAACATAATAAGAACATTGTCCGATTCGGAGGAAGGATGGTGTCACCGATGTTTCGTTATTTCCTGGGCTTTCAGGTTCCCGCCGACCGCGCCGGCTGGCTGGCGCGGCAGTTGCCGTCGGTGTCGGGCGATCTGTTCGCCGGGCTGAAACCACAGCTCTATCATCTGACGCTCTGCACGATCGACGAGACCCAAGTGCCGCACCCGTTCCTGCGGCAGCGTGTCGCGAGCGCGTTCGAGGCGGGGCTGCCCGCCGCAAGTAGCATTCCCTTTGGCCGCATCGTCAGCAAGGATGCGGGCGCCGAACTCGTTACGGTCGGCAGTGTTGCGAACATTCGCCTGTTCTACGAAGCGCTCGTTGCGCACCTCGCACCGTATGAGATCGCCCCATGGTATCGCCGTTCGGGCCTTCGGCCGCATATCACGCTGGGTTATGGCAAGCACCCGTTCGACCCGGCGCCGGTCGCGTGGAACTGGACCCCACGCGAACTTGTCCTGATCGAAAGCCATGTCGGTCACGGTCGGCACCGGGTCCTTCAGCGCTGGCCCTTGCTTGCACCGGCACAGGCCGCTTTCGACTTCATGGACGACGCGCTACCGTCACCCATGCGCCGCGCCGCTTAAGCCTCGAGTTTGTGCTCGAGGGTGATCTCGCAATCGAGCAGCTTCGACACCGGGCAGTTCATTTCGGCTTCCTTGGCGATCTTCGCGAATTCCTCGGCGCCGATCCCCGGCACCTTGCCGGTTAGCGTCAACGCCGATTTGCTGATTTCAAAACCGCCCTCGATGGCATCGAGCGTCACCTCTGCGCTGGTTTCGAGCGTGTCGCCAGAATAGCCGGCGCGCGCAAGCCCGAATGACAGCGCCATGGTGAAGCACGCCGCATGCGCCGCCGCGATCAGCTCCTCGGGATTGGTCCCCGGCAAACCTTCGAACCGCGTCCCGAACCCATAGGGTTGTTTGTCGAGCACACCCGACTTGGTCGTTATCGACCCTTTGCCTTCCTTGCCAAAGCCTTCGTAACGGGCGGACGCGCGATTGACGGTCATGGATGTCTCCTTGGGAAAGCGGACGGATCGGGACTCGGGGCGGTCAGCCTAGCATGCGCCGCGCGAATGACGAAAAGACGTCAGCGCGGCACGCCGGCCTTGTCGAGCTCGCCGCCCAATCGCCCGGTCAGCCACAGCCACCACATTTTGAAATCGGCGGCAAGGCTCCACAGCGGATAGGTGAAGGTCGCCGGCCGGTTCTTCTCAACCCCGAAATGCGCCGCCCACGCAAAGAAATAGCCCGCCAGCGGCAGCGCGATCAGCCACATCCACCGCCCGCTGATCACCGCCGCAATCGCGACCAGCACGACCAGGCTGGTCCCGACATAATGGAGCGCCCGCGTCGACGCCTTGCTGTGCTCGCGCAGGTAAAAAGGCCAGAATTCGGCGAAGGTCGTATAGAGCCGGGGCATGGCGGGAGGATGCGGCGGTTTCGCCAGAGGGTCAAGCTGGCGGCGCCAAAGCCCGCCGCTACCCGCGCTTGAGCCGGACCAGCGCGCTGTCGAGCGCCTGCAAAAACTGCGATCGATCGGCTTTTGAAAAGGGCGCGGGCCCGCCGATCTGGTCGCCCCCGGCGCGCAAATCGGCCATGATCGCCCGCGTCGCGATCGCCGGGCCGATCGACGCCATGGTAAAGGGCTTGCCCGTGTTCGCGAGCACCGTCGCCCCCGCTTTCAGCGCGCGGTCGGCGAGCAGGATGTCGGCGGTTACCACGACGCTCTGCGCATTGGCCGCCTCGGCGATCCAGTCGTCGGCGGCGTCGAAACCGTCCGACACCACGATCCGCTCGATCAGCGGATGATCGGGGACGCGCAGCCGGCTGTTGCTCACCACCTTCACCGGCACCTCGTGCCGCCAGGCAACACGGTAAATCTCGTCCTTCACCGGGCAGGCGTCGGCATCGACAAGGATCTGAATGGCCATCGACGGAGCAAACGCGGTCAGCCGACCACGACGCCTTTCCAGAAGGCGATCCGGTCCTTGATCTCGGCCGCGGCATCCTTGGGATCGGGATAATACCAGGCGGCGTCTTCGTTCACCCGGCCATCGACGGTTATATGGTGGTAGCGCGCGGCGCCCTTCCACGGACAAAAGCTCGTCGTCGCGCTATCGGACAGCAGCGCCGCATCGACGGCGGCGCGCGGGAAATAATGATTACCCTCGACCACGACGGTCGCGTCGCTCTCGGCGATCACCGCGCCGTTCCATCGTGCCTGAACCATGCTTGTCTCCTGCCCGCTACGCGCGCTTATTTCTTCATATTGTCCAGCCCCGCGACGACGCCGGTCTTGGTCGACGGATTGCTGGCGTTCGGCTTTTTGGGCTTTTCGGCCTTGGGCTTGCGGACTTCGCGGCTCGTCTTCTTTTGGCCTTTGGCCATGGTCAATACCTTGAAAGGGGGCGGACGCCTGTGCCCGTCGCGGCGCAGCTTACGCCGTTTGGCGCCGCAAGTCGCCCCCTATCCGGCCAAGCCGTCCCACATCAGCTTCGCGCCGAGCAGCACCATCAACAGGTAAATCAGGACATAGAAACGCGCGCCGTCGATCCGTTTCAGCCAGCGCACCGTCAACAAGGTCGACACGATCGCGAGCGGCATCAGCAGCGCGGCGGCGACCAGTACCTCGTGCGGAAAGGCGCCAAGCGCGATATAGGCGGGCACCTTGATCCAGTTGATCGCCGCGAACAGCACCGAACTGGTGCCGACAAAGACCAGATGCGGCAGGCGGCGCGGGGTCACCCACATCTGGAACGGCGGCCCGCCGGCATGCGCGATCTGGCTGGTAAAGCCCGTCGCGACCCCGAACAGGCTGCCGACCCAGCCCGGTGACGTCGACGCCGCGACCACCCGCCCGCCGCGCTCGACCCACAGCCGGTACACGCCGAACGCCAGCGTGATCGCGCCCAGCGCCGCCATCAGCTTCGCCTCGTCGACCTGCTCGGCGAAAAAATAACCCGCGGCGATGCCGATCGCGGCGCCGGGCAGCATCCAGCCGATGATCCACCCGTCCCATGTCTTGCGAAACGACCACACGCTGACGACGTCCTGCACGATCAGGATCGGCAGCAGCAGCGCCGCGGCCAGCGTCGGCGGCAGCACGAGCGCGACGATCGGCGTCGCCAGCGCGCCGACCCCCGACAATCCGCCCTTGGCCAGCCCGAGCAGGATTACCGCGAGCGCCAGCACGGTCAGTGTCAGCGGGTCGCTGAGCAGGCTCATGCGGCGGCCGCGTCCGGGTTTTCAGGCAACGCCCAATCGATCGTCCCGCGCCCCTGCGCCGCCAGGAATGCGTTGGTCTGGCTGAACGGCCGCGACCCGAAAAAGCCGTTATGCGCCGACAGCGGCGACGGGTGCGGCGCGCGCAGGATCAGATGCGGGCTGCCCGCGCCCGTACCGCCCTCTTTCAGGCCCGCGACATTTTCCGCCTTTTTCTGCGCATGGCTGCCCCACAGGATGAAGACCTTCGGTGCCGGATCGGCGGCGACCGCGGCGACCACCGCGTCGGTAAATTGTTCCCACCCGCGCTTCTGATGCGACGCCGCCTGCCCCGCCTCGACGGTCAGGCAATTGTTGAGCAGCAGCACGCCCTGCTCTGCCCAATGCTTGAGGTATCCATGCGATGCGCGGGGAATGCCCAGGTCGCTCTGCATTTCCTTGTAGATATTGACGAGGCTCGGCGGCACCCGCACCCCCGGATGGACCGAAAAGCACAGCCCATGCGCCTGCCCCGGCCCATGATAGGGATCCTGCCCGAGGATCACGACACGCACCGCCTGCGGCGACGTCGCATCGAGCGCCGCAAACCAGTCGCGCGGCCGCGGATAGATCGCCTTGCCCTTGTCACGCTCGCTGGCAAGAAACGCTTTCAGCGCCGCCATATAGGGCTGCGCAAACTCGCCGCCGATGCGGGCGAGCCAGTCAGGATGCAGTTTGACCTCGGCCATGCTGCGCGCTTCACCAGAGGAGGTGAGGCTTGTCCAGCCCCCTGTTCCCCTGCGAAAGCCGGGGTCTAGAGCGTTACCACGCAGCGCTTGCCTTTTGACGCCCTGGACCCCGGCTTTCGCCGGGGAACACGACATCCGCCTTCCACCTCAAAGCGGACGCCCCTTATAGCTTCCCCCGCACGCTCAAAAACACCCGCCGCCCCAGATAATCATATTGCGTCCCGAACGCGGGCGCCTGCCCGATCACCGGCGGCGTCGCGGTCACCACCGTCGATACGCGCGGCGGCGGGGTATCGAACAGGTTCGCGACCCCCAATGTAATCCGGAACCGCTCGGCGACATCGCGGCTCAGCGACAGTGAGTGGTAGAAGGTCGCGGGAACACTCACATCGGGGCAGAAACGCCCGCCGGGGCGAAAACTGGAGGTGCGGCACGCATCGCCCCCCTGTGCCCGCAGCAAATCGGCTTCGTTCGATGCGGCACCCGTGACGTCGAGCCCGTAGAACAAGGTCCAGCCGCCCTTCATCCAGCCGAGGTTGAAATCGCCGACCCATTTCGGATTGCCGATCTTGCCATTGTCATCGACCTCGGTGCCGGGGAACAGCGCCACCTTGTCCTTCACCTGCCAAGTCATCTGCGCCCGAAACGCCAGCGCGCCCAGCTTGCCGAGATCCTGGTCGATCGCCAGCGACAGGTCGACGCCGCGATTGCGTTGGCGGCTGATGTTGACATAGCGGTCGGTGACCCCCGCGACGCTCTGCGCATCGGGACCAGCCGGTGCGCGCGTAAATAGCGCGCACAGCGGCTCATCGGGGAAGGCGTCCGAATCATAACAGCCGCTCAGGATGTTCCCGGCGCCGAGCAAGGTGATCTCGTCCTTCACCTTGATGTCGAAATAATCGACCGCCAGGCTAGTCTTGAGCCCGCCCCATAGCGCCCCCGACAAATCGGGGGTCAGGATCACCGATACGGTTTTGGCGGTCGAGGTTTCGGGCTTGAGCTGGCCGATGCCGCCCCCCGAAACGATCGTCGCGGGGCCGATGCCGCCCGCAAAATTCGGGCCGATTCCATCCGCCGCACAATTGTCGGCGACGCGCTGGCTGATCGCCCCCGCCGCGAGCCGCGTTGCGGTCTGGATGCACGGGTCGATCGCTTGCTGGCCCAGGAAACCCGTCTGATTTTCAAGGAACGACTCGAACAAGGCCGGGGCGCGGAATGAGGTGCCCCAGGTGCCGCGAAAGCGCAGCCAGTCGGTCACCGCCCAGTCGGCGCCGACCTTCCACGTCGTATCGCTGAAACTGTCCTGCGCGCCGTCGCGCCGCGTCGCCTCGACATGGGTGTAGCGCGCCGCGCCCGACAAGGTCAGCCGTTCGATCATCGCCACATCCGCAAGCAGCGGTACTTCGATTTCGCCGAACAGCTCCTTCGCCACGGTGCGTCCCGCGGTGATGCCCGAGGTGGTGAAATTGGCGACATTGCCCGCCAGCGTCGCGGCGCCCGGCGTGTCGTCGATTTCGTCGCGGCGAATATTCGCCCCGATCGCCGCGCCGACCGGCCCGGTGGGCAGGGTGAAAAGCTTGCCGGTCAGCAGCGCCTCGGCCGACGTCTGCTTGAACAAGGTCCGGCCGGTCTCGCGACCCATCAGAAAGGCGCGCTCGGCGGGGGTGAAGTCACCGCGCAGCACGCGCGGGTCGGTAAAATCAATGTCGATGCACGGCGCGCCGCGGATCGCGGTCGCCGTCCCGACGCACGACCGCGTGCGCAAAGTCTGCGAAGCGAGCGCATCCTGATAGAGGACGTCCTGAGTGTAAGTGGCGTCCGAACGGCTGTGCTGGCCATGGACGTCCCATTTCCAGCCGCCGCCCAATTCGCCGCGCAGCCCGAGCACGCCGCGATAATAATCGACGTCAGCGCGGCTTTCCGACTTCACCAGCACGCGCGGGCGGAGGATGATGTTGCCGCCGAATTCGCCGTTGAACGGATCGCCCATGTCGAACGGGTCGCAATTACTCGCCGCGGGGTTGCAGAGGAAAAAGGGCAGCATCGACGCGCCGGTGAACTGCTCAAGCGTCAGCACCTGAAAGCCGTTGTTCCGCGACTTGCGGTTGCTGAACAGCCCCTCGCCATAGAGGGTAACGCTGTCGGAGATGTCATAGGCCGCATCGACAAAGGCGCTGATCCGGCTCACCCCCGAAAACACGTCCGAATCCTGCTCGACCGGCTCGAACTGGTTGAGCGCACCGGCCGACGGGCCGTCAAAATTGACCCCAAAGAAATCATCGGGGCCGAATACGCCGATCGGATTATAGGCGTTGATCGGGATGCCGACCCCCGCAAATTCAGCGCCATATTGTCCGGCGAAGACCGCCTGCCCGTTCGGCGCAATCAGCCCGGGGCCAAAGGTCGGAAAGCCGTCCGGATCGACACCCGAAAAATCGCTGAACACAATCGCATTGCCCACGGTGCTGCTACACGCAGGCCGCCCGGTGCGCAAATCGACGATATCGGCGCGGCTGCCGTCGGCTTCGCGCTTCAGATATTCTTCGGAGCAGAACAGGAAACCGCGGTCGCGGCGCGTGAGGTTCTGCTGGCGGAAAACATCGACCGTCGCGAAAATATGCCCGCGGTCGAACGTCTTGCCGAAGCTCGCATCGACGCCATAGCTTTCGCCGCCGCCATGCTGCGTGATCGACGAAAAGCCGCCGCCTTCGAACCCGTTGAGATCGTCGCGGGTCAATATATTGACCACCCCCGCAACAGCATCCGACCCATAGATCGACGAGGCGCCGGTCTTCAGCACCTCGACCTGCCGCACCACCGACAGCGGCAGGACATTGAGGTCGAAGGGGGCGACCGACCCGCGGATGCCCGCTGGTCCCGCGCGCCGCCCGTTGATCAGCACCAGCGTCCGCTCGGCGCCCAGTCCGCGCAGCGACACCGTCTGCACATCATTGCCGCCATTGGCGATGACGCGGTTCGACAGCGCCGAGGTGATCTGGATCGATCCCTGCGCCGCGGGGGTCGATGTCAGGATATCGGCCAGCTGGACCTGCCCCTGAAGTTTCGCATTGTCAGGGTCGATGACCTGGATCGGGTCGGCGCTGGTAAATTCGCTTTTCGCGATCCGCGATCCGGTGACGACAATGTCGTCTTCACCCTTCTGTGCGGCGGCCGGAGTCGCGATCAACGCGATGACCGAGGCCGTTGCGGCCAGAAACACCCTGGGGCTGGTGCCTGATTTCATGATATTTTTTCCGAATTGCTAGCGTTGAACCTGCCCCCCGGCGCGAAAAAGATACGGCAAACCGCGTTTCGATATGGTTACCGGTGGATAAAATTCCGATCATGCGTCCTCCGCGCCACAGCTTGTCGCCGCGCGCCCGCACCGCTAGTCACGCTCGCAAAGGGAGCGCGTGGATGAGCAAGGCAATGGGTGAAGCGCTGGGACGGCTCGAGGCGGTGATCCACGACCGGCTGACTGCGGGCGAAGCCGAAGCCTCCTACGTCGCCAGCCTCGCCGCCAAAGGCCGTAGCAAGATCGCGCAGAAGCTCGGCGAGGAAGCCGTCGAGGCGGTGATCGCCGCGGTCAGCGAGGATGATCCGGCGCTGATCGGCGAAGCGAGCGACCTCGTGTTTCACCTCTCGATTCTGCTCGCCGACCGCGGCCTGACGTGGGACATGATCGCCGCCGAACTGGGTCGCCGCCACGGCACCTCGGGCCACACCGAAAAAGCCAGCCGCCAAACATAGGAACGACCATGCCGATCGACGCCACCCAGCCCTATGACGACAGCAACATCTTCGCGCGCATCCTGCGCGGCGAGCTGCCGTCGAAGACCGTCTATGACGACGAATTTGCGCGCGCCTTCCACGACATCAACCCGCAGGCGCCGCTGCATATCCTTGTGATCCCCAAGGGCGCCTATGTCAGCTGGGACGATTTTTCGGCGCGCGCCAGCGACGCCGAAGTCGCCGGTTTTGTCCGCGCGGTCGGTCGGGTCGCGCGCGATCAGGGGCTCGTGGCCCCCGGCTACCGCCTGCTCGCCAACACCGGGCTCGACAGCCATCAGGAAGTCCCGCACCTCCACGTCCATATCTTCGCCGGGCAGAAGCTCGGCCCGATGCTCGCGCGCTGATGTTTGGCCGCTGTCTATGACCGCGGTCACAGCCTTTTCCTGAAACGCGGCTAAGCGTTCCCGGTACGCGTCGACGGGTGGACAGCAGCCCCTGTTTCCAGCAGGATAGCGGCGCGGGTTTATGCGGGGAGACGGTGCGATGAAAACGGGTTGGCAGGGGCTGGCGGCAATGTTCGCCGCCAAGGCAAAACTGGCGCTGATCCTCCCGCTTTCGCTAGCGATGGCCGCGACCGCGACCGCCGACACCGTCCCGCAGGTGACGCTCGCTACTCCGGGCAGTTCGGGGACCGGCGACGGCACCATCACCCGCTTCACGCTGCGCTTTTCCGAAGACATGGTCCCGCTCGGCGACCCCCGTGCCGCCGCGCCCGCGACCAACGACTGCAAATTGCCCGCGACCGGCCGCTGGGTCGATACCCGCACCTGGGTGCTCGAATTCGACAAACCGCTCCCCGGCGGGCTGCGCTGCCACGTCGAACTGCGCAATGGGCTCAAAACCGCGCGCGGCATCACCGTCGCCGGCAACGAACGCTTTGCGCTCGACACCGGCGGCCCCTCGGCGCGCGCGATCCTAGCGGGCGGGATTTACGACGGGATCGAGGAGGACCAGATCTTCCTTGTCGCCACCAACGTCGCCGCCGACCGCGCCTCGGTCGGTCGCTTCGGCTATTGCGCGGTCGACGGCATCGGCGAAAAGATCCCGCTCGACGTCCTGCCGCGCACCACCGCAACCGAAATCCTGACCGGGCTTGGCGACGCCAACTGGTCGCGCCAGTCGTTCACTTATGACGCCGGACTGCCGCTGCGTCTGCCCGCCGCGGGCGCCGATCGCGAGGCGGCGCTCGACCGCGTCGTGCCAGTCAAATGCCGCCGCCCGCTGCCCCCGGGGCGCGAGATGGCGGTTGTCTGGGACGCGCGCATCGCGCAGGTCGGGGTGCCCGGCCGCACCGCCGGACGCGACCAGCGTTTCGATTTCGACGTCCGCCCCGCCTTCACCGCCAAAATGTCGTGCAGCCGCGTCAATCCGCAAGCGGGGTGTAACCCGGTCAAGGACGTGACGCTCAGCTTCGCCTCGCCCGTCGCGCGCGACACCGCGCTCGCCGCGACGCTGACCACCGCCGACGGCAAGCGCCTGACCCCCAAGGTCGACGACGACGACAAAAATGATGCGTATCTGACCAGCGTCCGCTTCACCGGCCCGCTGCCGCAGAATGTCGACGCGACGCTGATCCTGCCCGCCGATGTCACCGACCAGAGCGGCCGCAAGCTGCAGAACCAGTCGAATTTCCCGCTGAAATTCCACATCGACCGCGCCCCGCCTTTGGTCAAATTCGCCGCCGAATTCGGCATCCTCGAAGCTGGCGAGGGCGGCGTCCTGCCCGTAACCGTACGCGGCGTCGAAGGGACGATGGTCAGCAAGAACCTCAAAATGCCCGCCACCGCGCTCCGGGTCGGCGACGACGATGCCGCGATCGCGCGCTGGCTCAAACGCGTCGATGACGCCGACGATACCGATTATCGTGAGGAAAAGGACCGCACCGGCAAGGACATCCGGGTCAATTACACCGGCACCAAATCGGTGTTCGCCGATGCCCCCGCAGGCGGCGAGCGCCGCGACCTGCAACTGACTCCGCCCGGCGGCGGCAAGGAATTCGAGGTCGTCGGCATCCCGCTCACCGAAAAGGGCTTCCATGTCGTCGAGATCGCCAGTCCCGAACTGGGCGCCGCGCTGCTCGGGCGCAAGGCGACGCGCTATGTCGCCACCGCCGCGCTCGTCACCAACATGGCGGTGCATTTCAAATGGGGCCGCGAAGGCTCGCTCGCCTGGGTGACATCGCTCGACACTGGCCTCCCCGTCGCCGGCGCCGACATCCGCGTCTCGGACAGCTGCACCGGCCGCCTGCTCGCGCGCGGCACCGCCGACAAGGCCGGTCGCCTCGCCTTTGCGGGCGGGCTGCCCCAGCCCGAAACTTACTCGAGCTGCGAGGAAACCCCCGATCCGACCAAGAGCGAGGGCCATGCGCTAATGATTTCGGCGCGGTCGGGCGATGATTTCAGCTTCACCCTCACCGATTGGGGCAGCGGCATCCGCCCCTATGATTTCGACCTCCCCTATGGCTGGTCGGAGCGCGAGGATATTCTCCACACCGTCTTCGATCGTTCGCTCGTGAAAGCGGGCGAGACCGTCCACATGAAGCATATCCTGCGCCGCCCCGTCGGCACCGGCTTCATGACGCCGCAGCCGCTCGCGGGGAAACTCCGCCTCGTCCACCGCGGCTCGGACACCGAATTCGAAATGCCCTTCGCGATTGCCACGAGCGGCAGCGGCGACAGCGTGTGGAACGTCCCCGCCTCGGCGCCGATGGGCGATTATGAACTGGTGTTCGTCACCAAGGACAAGGATGGCGAGGACAAGACGATCTGGTCGGGCCAGTCGGTCAAGGTCGACGAATATCGCCTGCCGACGATGAAGGCCACGGTCACCGGACCCAAGACATCGCCGGTGCGCCCGACCGCAGTGCCGCTGTCGCTGTTCGTCGGCTATTTGTCGGGCGGCCCCGCGCCGAATCTCCCTGTCGAACTGCGCACCAACTTCCGGTCCAGCTGGTCGCCGCCGCAGGATTATAAGGATTGGGATTTCGACGGCCAGCCGGTCAAGGAAGGCGTGATCAAGCTCGACGACAGCGGCGACGAACCCGCCGCCGACCTGCCGCTCGCGCGTTCGGTGCCGCTCAAGCTCGACGCCAATGGCGCTGCCACGACCAGCGTCGCGGTCGACCAGCCGATCACCGAACCGACCGTCATGGCCGCCGAAATGGATTATGAGGACGCCAATGGCGAAACCCTGACCGCAAGCCGCCGCATCACCCTTTATCCCTCCGCCGTCCGCCTCGGGCTCAAGACCGACGGCTGGCTGATGCGCGACAACGACCTCAAGCTCAATTTCATCGCGCTCAACCTCGACGGCAAACCGATCAGTGGCCAGCGCGTCTCGGTCGCGCTCTACAACCGCGAGATCATCACCGCGCGGCGCCGCCTGATCGGCGGCTTCTACGCCTATGACAACCAGATGCGGACGACGAAGCTCGCCGCCAGCTGCACCGCGACGACCGACAAGCTTGGCCGCGCGCGCTGCGCAATGGCGCCGGGTGTGTCGGGCGAAGTCACCGTCGTCGCGACGACGCTCGATGCCGACGGCAATGAAGCGCGCGCGGTCCGCTCGGTCTGGCTCGCGGGCGACAATGAATGGTGGTTCGGCGGCGACAATGGCGACCGTATGGACGTGATCGCCGAAAAGCCGCGCTACGCCGCGGGCGACACCGCCAGCTTCCAGGTCCGCATGCCGTTCCGCGAAGCGACCGCGCTGGTCACCGTCGAACGCGAAGGCGTGCTCTCCAGCTTCGTCGTCCCGCTCAAGGGCACCAACCCCGTCGTGAAGGTCAAGCTGCCTGCGACCTATGCGCCCGACGTCTATGTCTCGGTCATGGCAGTGCGCGGCCGCGTCACCGGCGACGAAAGCTGGTTCCGCAAGATGAAGCGCGCGGTCGGTTTCAAGATCGAGAATAGCGAAGGCGCCCCGCCCACAGCCTTGGTCGACCTCGCCAAGCCCGCCTACCGCATGGGCATCGCGCGGATCAAGGTCGGCTGGGAAGGCCATCAGCTCGGCGTTAAGGTGAAGGCCGACAAGGAAAAATATGCGGCCCGCGAAACCGCCAAGGTCAGCATCGAGGTCAAGACCCCGGGCGGCAAGGCGCCCAAAAACGCCGACGTCGCCTTCGCCGCGGTCGACGAAGCCTTGCTCCAGCTCGCCCCCAACGAAAGCTGGGAAGTGATCGAGGCGATGATGGGCGAACGCACCCTCGACGTCCTGACCTCGACCGCGCAGATGCAGGTTGTCGGCAAACGCCATTATGGCCGCAAGGCGCTCGAACCCGGCGGCGGCGGCGGCGGTGACCTGTCGGGGCTGACCCGCGAGGATTTCCGCCCGGTCCTACTGTGGAAGGGTAACGTCCCGCTCGATGCCAAGGGCCGCGCCACGGTCGACGTACCGCTGTCCGACAATCTGTCGGGTTTCCGCCTCGTCGCGATCGCGACCGACGGATCGCAATATTTCGGCACCGGCGAAACGACCGTCCGCACCGTACAGGATCTCGGCATCTTTGCCGGAATGCCCGAACTGGTCCGCACCGGCGACACCTATGACGCGCGCTTCACGCTGCGCAACGGTACCGATCAGCCGATGGAGGTCACCGCGACCCCGACGCTGTCGCCCGCCGTCGCGACCGCCCCGCCGCTCACCGTCACCATTCCGGCGGGCGGCGCGGTGCCGATCAGCTGGTCGATGACCGCGCCCGAACAGACCGGGCCGATCGAATGGACCGTCGAAGCGGTCGCCAAGGGCGGCAAGCAGCGCGACCGGCTGGTCTTTGCACAGGTCGTCGAACCCGCAGTGCCGGTCGAAACCTGGGCCGCCAGCCTGTTCCGCGTCGGCCCCGGCACCACTCTGCCGATCGGCATCCCCGCGGGCGCGCTGCCCGGCGGCTATGTCGACGTCGCGCTCGCGGGAACGCTCGCGCCGCCGCTCGCCGGGGTGCGCGACTATATGAGCGCCTATCCCTACACCTGCTTTGAACAGGAAACGTCGCGCGCGATCGCGCTCGGCGATCTTGGCCGCTGGCAGGCGCTGGCCGGGGCGCTCCCGACCTATCTCGATAGCAACGGCCTGCTCCGCTACTGGCCGAACGAGCGGATGGAAGGCTCGATCGAGCTGACCGCCTATGTGCTCAGCATCACGGCCGCAAACGGCTTTGCGATCCCCGAGGCGCCCAAGGCCAAGATGGTGGCAGCCCTGCAAGCGGCTATCGAAGGACGGCTCATCCGCAAAGGCTACGGCCCCTATGACATCCGCCCGGTCCGCATCGCGGCGCTCGCGGCGCTCGCGCGCAACAATGCGTCGAGCGCACAGCTGGTCGCCGCGAACGATGTCGCACCGATCGATATGGCGACCAGCACCCTCGCCGACTGGCTGGTGGCGATCGAACGCACGCCCAGCGTCCGCAATGCCGCCGCGCTGCGCACCGCCGCCGAAGCCGAGCTGCGCAAGCGGCTCGTTTACGAAGGCACCCGCCTCGACCTCGTCGACGACGCCCGCGCCCCTTGGTGGATGATGACCAGCGGCGACGAAATGGCGATCAAGGCGCTCGAAGCCACACTCGGCCGCAAAGGCTGGGAGGATGACGCGGGCAAGTTGATGGTCGGTATCGCGCAGCGCCAGCGCAAGGGCCATTGGGACACCACCCCCGCCAATGCGTGGGGCGCGGTCACCGTCCGCCGCTTTGCCGAACTGTATCCGGCGAGCGCGATCACCGGGGTCACCAATATCAGCCTGTCGGGCAGCACCGCTTCGCAAAGCTGGCCGCTGCCCGCCGAAACGCCCTCGCCGCTGCGCGTTGCGCTGAACGCCGCGACGATGAGCCTCAACCATGAGGGCACCGGCGCGCCATGGGCGACGGTCAGCGTCAAGGCCGCGGTGCCTTTGAAGGAACCGCTCAACGCCGGTTACCGGATCAAGCGCTCGGTCAGCATCGTCAAGGCGGCGAACAAGGATCGGCTGACCCGCGGCGACGTGATCAAGGTGCGGATCGAGGTCGTTGCTGCCGCGGGCCGGACCTGGGTCGTCATCAACGATCCGGTCGCGCCGGGCGCGACGATCGTCGGCAACCTTGGTGGCCAATCCGAAATGCTCGCCGATCAGGCCAGCGGATCGGGCGCGCAACCCAGCTATGTCGAACGCGGCAAGGACAGCTGGCGCGGCTATTTCGGCTGGATGCCCGCGGGCACCCACGCGGTCGAATATGTCGTGCGTTTGAACGGATCAGGCCGCTTCTCGCTCCCGCCGACGCGCGTCGAGGCGATGTACTCGCCCGCGATCCGGGGCCAGTGGCCGAACGGCACGCTGACCGTGGCGAGCGTGGGGCAGTGACGCTTACCCGCCACCGCCCCCTGTTTCCGTTCGTGTCGAGCGAAGTCGAGACTCCCCGAAGGCTTGCGCCATCCCGATGGGCATCTCGACTTCGCTCGATGCGAACGGGGATTGAGGTACGCAACCGGTGTTTACACCTCGTCACCCTGAACTTGTTTCAGGGTCCATGGCCTGAGCATTCCTTCGGCGCTGCGCCGAAAGAGAATACAGGCCATGGATGCTGAAACGAGTTGAGCATGACGAAGATAGGAAAAGACGGGGCTAGCGTTCCCCGCAAACGCCGCTGGCGTGACGCGCTGGCTTGGCTCGCCTTCACCGCGCTTATCCTCACCACCGCCGCGCATCTCCTCACCCACCCCCCACCCATGCCGACCTACACAACCGTCCGCGCCGACTGGCAGCCCAGCGAAGCCTGGCTCTATGACCGCGACGGCCAACTGCTCGACAGCGAGCGCGTCAATTTCGAACGCCGCCGCCTCGCTTGGGTACCGCTGAAGGACATCAGCCCCGCCGTCCGAACGGCCGTGGTGCGAAGCGAGGATCGGCGCTTCTGGTCGCACGGCGGTGTCGACTGGCTTGCGGTCGCCAGCGCCATTCGCTCGCGCTGGACCGGTGACCGCTCGCGCGGCGCCTCGACGCTGCCGATGCAGCTCGCCGCCTTCCTCGACCCCAGCCTCGCGCAGCCCGGCAAGCGCGACTGGCGCACCAAGCTCCGGCAGATGCGCGCCGCACAAGCGCTCGCCGCGCGATGGTCGCATGCCGAAATGCTGGAGGCCTACTTCAACCTCGTCCCCCTGCGCGGAGAAGCGCAGGGCATCGGCGCCGGGTCGCGCGCGCTGTTCGGCAAGCGCCCCGCCGACATGACCCGCACCGACGCCGCCTTGTTCGCCGGCCTGCTCCCAAATCCCATAGCCAGCGCCGAGGCACTCGGCCGCCGCGCCTGCCGGGTGGCGCAAACCAAGGATTGCACCGCGATCCGCGCCGCCGCCGCAACCCTCGTCTCGGGCGAACGCGCTGCGCAGCTCGACCCCGCACTCGCGCCGCACCTCGCGGTCCGCCTGCTCGACCAGCCCGGCAAGCGCGTCACCACCACCATCGACCGCCGCATCCAGACCGCCGCGATCGTCGCGCTGCGCCGCCAGCTTGCCGGGCTCGGGTCCGACCGCGTCCGCGACGGCGCCGTCGTCGTGCTCGACAATGCCACCGGCGAAGTCCTCGCCTATGTCGGCGGCGTCGGCCTTAAGTCGACCGCCGCGTCGGTCGACGGCGCCAACGCGCGGCGGCAGGCGGGATCGACGCTGAAGCCGCATCTCTACGCGCAGGTGATCGAACATGGCTGGCTCACCGCCGCTTCGATCCTCGACGACAGCCCGGTCCAGCTCGACACGGCGTCAGGCCTCTACGTCCCCAAAAACTACGACCACAGCTTCAAAGGCCCGGTCAGCGTCCGCCACGCACTCGCTAGCTCGCTCAACGTCCCCGCGGTCCGCGCGCTCGTCATCGACGACGTCCAGCAGTTCCGCGACCGCCTTTGGGCCTTGGGTTATCACGGCCTTGTCGAGGACGGTGAATATTACGGCTTCTCGCTGGCGCTGGGTTCGGCTGAAGTGTCACTGGTCGAACAGGCCAACGCCTTTCGCACCTTTGCCAATCAGGGGCGCTGGTCACCCGTTCATTTCCTGTTGAACGGAAAATCCGACGACGCGCGCCAGATCGTCAACCCTGCCGCCGCCTTCATCGTTGGCGACATCCTCGCCGACGCCTCGGCGCGCACCGACGCCTTCGGTTCCGACAGCGCGCTGCGCCTCCCCTTCTGGGCCGCGGCGAAGACCGGCACCTCGAAAGGCATGCGCGACAATTGGTGCATCGGCTGGTCCGATCGCTTCACCGTCGCGGTGTGGGTCGGCAATCTCGAGGGCGATTCGATGCGCGCCGTCTCGGGCACCTCGGGCGCCGCGCCCGTCTGGCGCGACGTGATGCTCGCGCTCCACGCGGGCAGCCCCGGTCAGCCGCCAGCGATACCCGACGGCGTCCAGGCCCGCCAGATCGCGCTCCCCGGCACCCGCGAACCGCCGCGCCGCGAATATTTCCTGCGCGGCACGGCGCAGACCGAAATGGCGGCCGCGCCGCAAGCCGCCCGCCGCCCGCGCATCACCAGTCCGGTCAGCGGCAGCGTCTATGCCCTCGACCCCGACATCCCGATCGATCGACAGCGGCTGGCGGTCAATGTCAGCGGTGCGGTTGCCGGATACCGTCTGATCCTCGACAAACAACCGCTTGGCGACGCGGACACCGGTCAGCAGATACTGCCACGCCCGGGCAGCCATATGCTCGCGCTCGTCGATCCGGGCGGGCGGATGATCGACCGGGTGCGCTTTACGGTGCGATAAGCCGTGTCCCAGGCCATGAAATTAAGTTGCGCTGACGCGCGGAGTGACTAGTCTGCGCGTCAGGAAACGGACGGCGATCAGCCGCCACAAGGGGATAATAGATGCTACTTGACCGGGTAAAACCGTTGGATGCCATTTTGGCGACGGCGAAGAAAAAATCGCTTCACCGCACCTTGGGTGCTTTTCAGCTAACATTGTTCGGCATCGGTTGCGTCATCGGCACCGGCATTTTTGTGCTGACCGCGGCGGGCGCCCAGAAAGCCGGTCCCGGCCTGATGTTGGCCTTTGCCATCGCCGGGTTGATCTGCATCGTCGCCGCGCTCTGTTACTCCGAAATCGCCTCGATGATCCCCGTCGCCGGTTCCGCTTACACCTATACCTATGCCACGATGGGCGAGGTTCTCGCCTGGACGGTCGGCTGGGCTCTCGTCCTTGAATATGCAGTCGCCGCGTCGGCGGTGTCGGTCGGTTGGTCCGGCTATTTCACCGGAACGATATTGAACGAATTCCTGGGCATACAATTGCCCGCTTTCCTGTCGGGCGCCCCGCTGGCACTTGGCGGCGTCGAGGGTGGCTTCATCAACCTGCCGGCCGTCGTAATCGCGCTGCTCGTCACCTGGTTGCTGATGATCGGCACGACCGAGAGCGCCCGCGTCAACGCCGTGCTGGTGGCGATCAAGGTGACGGCGCTCACCGCGTTCATCGTCCTGACCCTGCCCAGCGACTATTTCTCGACCGAAAAATTCAACCCATTCCTGCCCGCCGGGGTGTTCGGCGGCTTTGGTTCGGGCCTGGGTGCGGTCGGCGCCGCGGCGACGATCTTCTTTGCCTATGTCGGCTTCGACGCAGTTTCGACCGCCGCCGAAGAAACCAAGAACCCCCAGCGTAACGTCCCGATCGGCCTGATCGGCTCGCTGCTTTTCTGCACCGTCTTCTACATCCTGGTTGCTGCGGGCGCCATCGGCACCGTGGGCGGTCAACCGCTCATGGGCCCGAACGGCGTGCCCTTCCCCGCCGGTTCGGAAGAACTGGCGCGCCAGTGCGCGACCTATGCCGCCGATACCCTCCCGCTCGTCTGCTCGAACGAGGCGCTGGCCCATGTCCTGCGTCAAATCGGCTGGTCGGGGGTTGGCAACATGCTTGGCGTCGCTGCCTTTGTGGCGCTGCCGTCGGTCATCCTGATCCTGCTGTTCGGCCAGACCCGCGTCGCCTTTGTGATGAGCCGTGACGGCCTGCTTCCCGAATCGTGGAGCCAGGTCCATCCGAAATGGAAGACCCCGCACGTCATCACCGCAATCACCGGCGGCGCCGTCGCAATCGCCGCCGCTTTCCTGCCGGTCGGCAAGCTGGCGGACATTGCCAATGCAGGGACGCTCTATGCGTTCATGATGGTCGCCATTGCGGTGATGATCCTGCGCAAGACCGCCGCCGACACGCCGCGCGCGTTTAAGACGCCGGCGCTGTGGCTGATCGGGCCGCTGACGATTGCGGGCACGGTGTTCCTGTTCTTCAACCTGCCGCTCGACGCGATGCTCGTGCTGCCGATCTGGGGCGCCATCGGCTTGGTGGTGTACTTCCTCTACAGCCGCAGCCGCAGCCATTTGGGCCGCGGCATCGTCGAGGTGCATGAAGACGATCTGGAACCGCACGCGCCGATCAACTGACGCATAGCGTCGCAAACGAAAGGGCCGTCCCGGCAATCAACCGGGGCGGCCCTTTCGTTTGTCAGAATGGCGTTTTGGGGGCAGTCCGCGGCCGGGTGAACAGCTTGCCGCGCTCGGCCCAGAACACCAAGGCCAGGCCAACGACTGCGCTGATCAAAAAGGCGTAAGCGAGCGGCAGGGTCGATCCGTCATACTGCTGACCGATCAACGCGCCTACGGTTGCAGCCAACAGGGTCTTGGCAAAGCTCTGATAGGACGAGGCGACCCCCGCCATATGGCCGAAATCCTCCATCGCGATCGACCCGAAATTGCTGCCGATAAAGCCGATCAGGCCGACATTGACCATCATCAGCGCGGTGAACATCCACAGCGTCTCGGCGCCGCTCAGCGCCGCGACGATCTGTGCGATCGAACTCGCCATGAAAGCAAAAACTGCCGTCTGCGATACCCGCCGCGCGCCGAAGCGTTCGACGATTGCCGCGTTGGAGAAATTGGCGATCGCGATCCCGATCGCGACGCAGGCGAAGATCAGCGGGAACAGCGTCTGCGCGCCGAACACTTCGGCGATGATCTGCTCGCTGCTGTTGAGATAGCCATAGAGCGCGCCCTGCATCATGCCCGATGCGATCATATAACCCGCGGCGCGGCGATGCCGCGTCACGGTCGCCCAACCGCTGACCATCGTCCGCCAGTCGAGCGCGCGGACGTCGCCGGGCTCAAGCGTTTCGGGCAGACGGCGCAACCAGGAAAGCATGACCAGCCCCATCACCGCCAAGACGATGAAGATCGCGCGCCAGCCGGCAATCGCTGCGACCCCGGCGCCTATCGTCGGCGCGATGATTGGCACGATCATGAACACGAGAAAGATCAGCGACAACCGCTTCGCCATCGCATCGCCGGAAAACAGGTCGCGGATGACGGCCACGACGATCACCCCTAGCGCCGCACTGATCAGCCCGTGGCCGAAACGCAGCGCGAGTAGCATCGGAAAGCTCGTCGCCAGCCCGCAGCCGATCGAAAACACGACATAGGCGAGCAGCGCCGGAACGAGCACGCCCTTGCGCCCGAAGCGGTCGGCGAGCGGGCCATAGATCAGCGACCCGAAGCCAATCCCGAGTAGATAGACTGAAATGACGTATTGGCGGTCGTTCGCGACAAGGACGCCAAGACCTTTGCCAATCGCAGGCAGCGCAGGCAGCATCGCGTCGATGGCGAGCGCGTTGAGCGCCATCACCATCGCCATCATGACCACCATTTCGCGTTCGCCCGGCAGGGTCCGCTTGGGGGGTGGGGCCGGTTTGTGCATCGCAGCAGCCTATGCCCTCACGCCGCCGCTTTGAACACCCCCAAGGCGAAGGGGCATTGCTATGCAACGCAAAAGGGCCGCTCCTTACGGAACGGCCCTTCATGCATTTCTGACGAACAGCTCAGCCCTGGCGGGTGCCGGTCATCGCCATCGATCCGAACGCACCGGCCTTGATCGTGCCGGTCAGCGCGTCGCCGTCGATCGTCGCTTCGCATTCGAGCGTCATCGGCATCGGCACCTTCATGTTCATCGTCCAGGTCAGCTTGTTGCCATCGACCTTGCCATTTTCGACATCTAGCGCGCCCATCGCACCAGCATTCTGGCCGCTGAAGCTGTCGCCGTCGCTGGTCACGGTGAACACCGATTTCTGGTCGCCCATCGGCGACTTGGTAATGCAATCATAGCTGCCATCTACGGCCATCGAAGCTCTCCTTACTGAAATCAATGTTAGTTAATTGGAGTCGCTGTTTCGACCGTCAGACCCAATCCGTCAAGCTGCGGTTTGACCACCGCCGCGTCGCCAACGACGACATAGACCAGATCGTCGGTGCTCAGCGCTTTGCGCGCCGCGGCATCGATTTCAGTCGCGGTCATCGCTTCATAGGTAGCGGGCAGCGTTTCGTAATAATTATCGGGGCGCGAGAATTTGACGATATTGCGCAGCCCCGCAAGCACATCGGCCGAGGTTTCGAAACTACCCGGCAACTCGCGGACGCTGCCGTTGATCGTGCGCTCCAGCTCTTCTTTCGTTACGCCTTTGTCGGCGAGGAAGCCCTTGAGGTCTTTCTGCAACTCCTTGATCGAATCGCCGGTGCGGTCGGCCTGCACCGGCGCGACGGCGACCCAGCTCAGCCGGTCGGTTTCACCCGAAATGCGGCTGCGCACGCCGTAGGACCAGCCCTTCGTCTCGCGCAAATTGGTGTTGAAGCGCGACAGGAAATTGCCGCCGAAAATATCGTTCGCGGAACGCAGCACTTCGAGCTGATCGCCGCCCTTGGCGTCAAGCACCTTGCCCGCAAGGATCACCGACTGCGGCGATTTCGGACGATCGAAGAACAGGATGCGCGGCTTGGGCGCCGGGATCGCGATGTCGAAATTCTTGACCGGTTTCGCCGTCTTCGGTGCCTTCCACTGGCCCAGCGTTGCATCGAGCTGCTTTTTCACCTCTGCCAGCGTCGTGTCGCCGACGACGAAGACCCGCGCATTGTCGGGGCGGATCCACGCACCATGGAATGCCGCCAACTGATCCCGCGTCGCCGCTTCGACCGCCTTGGCATCGCCCAGCCCCGACGGCGGAATGCCATAGGGGTGGTCGGCGCCGTAGAGCATCGGCGCCATCAGGCGCGACGCGATGGCGTTCGGATTGTTAAGTTCGGCCTTGAGCCGATTGAGCTGCTGCGCGCGGACGCGCTCCAGTTCCTTGGCGTCGAACGCCGGATTGCGAATATAGTCGGCGAGCAGCGACAGCGAAGCCCCCAGATTGGGCTTCAAGGCAAACAGGCTGAACACCGTTTCGTCGGCATTGGCAGTCGCATCGATCTGCGCGCCGAGCCGTTCCTTGGCTTCGGCAAAGGCGATCGAATTGAGGTTGTTCGTGCCTTCGTCCATCAGGCTGAGCATCAGCGACTGGGTACCGAGCGCACTGTGCGGATCGGCAGCATAGCCCGCGTCGAAGCTGACCGCGACGTTGACCGTCGGCACCGTCGTGCGGCGGGCGAAGACGACCTCGACGCCGTTTTTGAGCTTGGTGCGTTCGATCGCCGGGAAGTCCAGCGCGGTGAGGTCGGCGACTGCGGGCAATTGTGAACGGTCGGCGATCGATGTCCCCGCGCCAATGCCGGTGTCGGGACCGATGTCGCCGAGCGCCGGGTTCCAGTAACGATCGGGCGCGACCCCTTCGGTCACCTTGCCCGCCGTCACCGCGCCGCCACGGTTCTCGCCGCCTTCGGTGCGTTCGCCGGGGGTGTAGGTTAGCGAAAACGCCGGGCGCGACATCCATTTGCGCGCCACTGCGGTCACCTGTTCGGGGGTCGATTTCGCCATCCGGTCGAGCTCGACCTTGTAATAGCCCGGATCGTTCGAATAGAGCGCGCCCTCGGCCAGCGTCACCGCCTTGCCGCCAAAGCCGCCGACCGATTCGAGCCCCGCAATGGTACCGCCGAGATAGCTCGCCGCGGCGCGTTGCAGTTCGTCGGCGGTCGGGCCGGTTGCAAGGAATTTGGCGATTTCTTCGTCGAGCTTCTTGCCGACTGTCGCCACATCGCTGCCCGGCTTCACATCGGCCTGGATGATCAGGATGCCGGCATCCTCAAAGGTCTGGGCAAAGGCGGCGACGCTGACCGCGACGGGGTCGGTGCGGACCATCGCATTGTCGAGCCGCGACGACGACAGTCCGCCGAGCACGGCGGTCGCCATCTGCAACGGCACGCCGTCGGCATCGTTGAGCCCGGGGATCGCCCACATGCGATAGATGCGCGGGGTCGGGATCAGATCCTTGACCTCCTTCGCCAGCGGCGCGGGCAAAGTCGGGACGGTGGTTTGGGGCGCGGTGATGGCTGGGCCGCGCGGGATGTCGCCGAACCATTCCTGCACCTTGGCCTTGGCGGTCGCGACATCGACGTCGCCCGCCAGCACGAGCACCGCATTGTTCGGGCCGTAATTGTCGCTGAACCACTTTTTCACATCATCGAGGCTCGCCGAATTGAGGTCGGCCATCGAACCGATGGTGCTGTGGTGATAGGGATGACCGGTCGGGAAAAGATTCTCGAAAATCTCGTAGCGCAGCAAGCCATAGGGATTGTTGTCACCCTGACGCTTCTCATTCTGGACGACGCCGCGCTGGTTATCGAGCTTTTCCTGCGTCACCGCGCCGAGCAGATGCCCCATGCGGTCGCTTTCGAGGAACAGCGCGCGGTCGAGCGCGCCGGTCGGCACGGTCTCGAAATAATTGGTGCGGTCGACGTTGGTCGTCCCGTTGCTGTCGGTCGCGCCGACCTGTTGCAGCGGCTCAAAGAAATCGCCGGGCGAATTTTCCGACCCGTTGAACATCAGATGTTCGAACAGATGGGCAAAACCGGTCTTACCCTTGGGCTCATGCTTCGACCCGACGCGGTACCACACCGACACCGCGACAACGGGCGCCTTGCGATCCTCGTGGACGATCACGCGCAGGCCGTTGTCGAGCGTGAAGGCTTCGTAGGGAATGTCGACCGCTTTCACCAGATCGGCGATCGGCGCCGGATCGGCGGCCTTGGCCTTGGCAAGCGCGGGACCGGCGGCGACCAGCGAGGTGGTTACGGCCAAGGCAAGGGCGAAGCGATGGAAACGGGGCATGGGCATCCTCTTGGATAGGGTGGCAGGCGCGAGAGGCCTGCGTGAGATTGGGGTACCGGACGGCACTGTATCAACGGTCTAGGACAGGCTCTGGCGGCTTTCAAGGCCGATAGAAGCGCGCCCCGCTGGCTTTCAGCGCCGCCGGGTCGAACAGCACCGGTTTCAGCTGGTGACGCACAAATAAAGCCGCCTGATCATTGTAATGCGGGCTTTCGGGACGCGTCGTCGCCGAGCCGAACGGCTGGATCGATTCGGAGCGGACCCTGCCCCGCGCATCCCAGGTCATAAACATGATGAAACTGTCGCCATGGCGCACTTTCAACCGCCCGTCGGGTTCGGCGTCCCACAAGGTCGAGGCACGCACCGTATCATTGCCGCCGTCGAGCGGCAGGTCGATCCGATAGGCACCTTCGCCGTGACGCAGGCGAAGGACTGTGCCGAGCTTCGGATCGAGTCCCCCGAAATGCGTCTGTAAATGCGCCGCCGCTTCGGCCAACACGGTGCGCGGGTCGGGTCCGGCGCGGCGCTGATAATGGCTGCCGTTGGCGGGGCGCAGCACCATCAGTGCCAACGCATCGCCCTTGCCCTGGCCGTCAAGGTTCCAGTCCCAGCGGCGGAGCAGGTTTTGGGCATCGACAAGCGCCGGATCATCCTTGACGTTCAGTGCGAGCAGGCGGTCCATCCACGTTTTGGCATAACCCGACTTGGCATAGGCGGTGTCATATTTGATCGCCTTCAGCCGCGCCTCATCGATCTGGCCCGATGCTTCGAACAGCTCGATCAGCCGGGTAGAACGGTTGGTGATGTCATCCTCGACGCCCAGCAACGGCGAGAATGCTGCGGCATCGAGCTCGTCGCCCGGTCCTGCTGCGACCCACGGGGTGTTGTTGGCGTTCATTACATAGCCCGAGCGCGGATTTACCAGCGCCGGGGCGCGGTCGAACGGCAGCGTTTTTGTCCAAAGCGCCGCCGACTTGTCCCCCGGCAGCACGCCGCGCCAGTTGAACCCGTCAGGCCGATCGGGGAACATCGCATTATAGAACAGCCCGATGTTGCCCTTCGCATCGGCGTAGATGAAATTGGTCGCGGGCACGCCCTGCCCCGCCATCGCAGCGCGCCATTCGGCGAAATTCTTCGCCTTGTTCAGCCGATAATATTGGGTGACCATCGCCGACTGGTCGATCCCGGCATAACGGATGGCAAAGGCGCCCTTCTCATTCTTCACCACCGGGCCATGGACCGAGCGATAGATGGTGCGCGGAACCGGCAGCACGAACGGGCCGAATTTCACTTTGAGCCAGACGCGCTTTTCCTCGAGCGGCCGCCAGGCGCCATCGTAGCGATATTTCTCGCCGCTCTCGTCGAGCACCAGCTGGTACACATCGATCAGGTCGGGGCGGTTGACCGTGTTCGTCCAGCCGAGATATTTATTGTGACCAAGGAAGGGATAGGGCGAGCCGGGGAAATTGGCACCCGCGAAATCCCAGCCTTCCTCGCTATGGACCACCAGCTCGTACCAGGCGACGCCGCCAGTCCACGGCTGATGCGAGTTCGACACCAAGCGGGTCGCGCCATCGGTCGACCGCGACGGCGCCACCGCCATGGCGTTCGACCCGTTCGAAGCCGGGTCGCTGCCCACCGGCGTGTCGGCGCGGGGAATGATCTTGCCCGTCGCGTCGAGCGCCGGACCGCCTTCGCGGTTCAGCGGCCTGCCCTCGACCAGCGATCCGAGCACCGAATCGAGCCCGAAAAAGAAGGGCGAGCGCAGCACGAAGCCCGCAACGACATCCTCGCCGGTCACCGGGAACAGCCCCGACAGCCGCACTTCGCCGGGATGCTTGTCGGCATAGCGGTTGAGCCCCGCTGCATAGGCGGTGAACAACGCCTTCACATCAGCGGGCAAGCGCGGCCAGTCGCGCGCCGTCGTCGCACGCACATCGAGCAGGGCAGCGGCATAATCGACCTTGGCGCCATCCTCGCCGAGCATCGCCCCGGCGCGCCCGCGCGTCATCGCCAGCACTTCCTGCAAGGTCGCAAAATCATCCTCGGCATGGGCGTAGGCGACGCCATAGGCGACGTCGGCGTCGGTCTTGCCAAAGATATGCGGCACCCCGAATTTGTCGCGTGCGATGCGAACATCCTGGGGCTTGAACGTCGGCGCGGCAGGCGCTTCGGCGGTCAGCGGCTCCCACAGCGCCAGCGACGCGGCGGTGACGACGAGCAACAGCAGAAACCCCAGCAAAATCCGTCGCAGCATCTCTGGTCCTTTTCCGTGCCTGCCCCCGCGCGACCGTGTGTGGCGGCCATGTCGTCCGATGGCAAGCAACTGTCGTTCGTCGAGCCGAATTTGCGATCAGGCGTCACTTGGCTATGCAGGGGCCATAGCTTCAAACGGGGAATTTCCATGCATCACAAAAGCCTGCTTCTTGCCGCCTGCCTGTCGTTCTCGTTCGCTCCGCCCGCCTTTGCACAGACGGTGACCGGGTCAGGCGTCGCTCCGGCGACCGCGGCCAACAGCGCTGAACGTGCGATCGGCTTTGCCGTGAGCGCCGCCGCGAATGGCGCGCTCGTCATCGTGATGACCGACGCGACGTTGCCGCCGCTCGACGGTATCGCGCTCAGTACCGGCGAGCGTCAGGCGGTCACTGCCGCGATCGCCGCGGCGACGTTCGAGGGCAAACCCGAATCGACGCTGTCGCTGCGCGGGATCGGCGCGCATTCGCGCATCCTGCTCGTCGGCACGGGCGCCATCCCGACCTCGCTCGCCCTCGCCGAAGCGGGCGGCAAGGCGGCGCAGGAACTAAAGAGCGAGGCCCAGCCGGTAACAATCGCCGGCGCGTTCGGCGATACGGCGGCCGCCGACGTCGCCTATGGCTTCGCGCTCGGCCAATATCGCTTTGACCGGTACAAGACCGCCGACAAAAAGGCACCGCCAACTGGGGCGGTCACCGTCGTCAGCGCTAATCCCGCAGCCGCCGAAGCCGCCTTCACCTCACGCTGGAAACCGCTCGCCGATGGCGTCCGCCTATCGCGCGACCTCGCCAACGAGCCTGCGAACGTCATCTATCCCGAAAGCTTTGTTGCCCGGGTCCGCGAGGCCTTCGCGGGAACATCTGGGGTCAGCATTGAGGTGCTCGACGAAGCCGCAATGCGCAAGCTGGGCATGGGGACGCTCGTCGGTGTCGGCCAGGGCAGCCCGCGCGGGTCGCGGTTGATGCTCGTGCGCTATCGCGGCGCGAACGCGCCCGCCGCGCCGATGGCGTTTGTGGGTAAGGGCATCACCTTTGATTCGGGCGGCATTTCGCTGAAACCCGGTGCAGGCATGTGGGATATGAAGGGCGACATGTCGGGCGCCGCGTCGGTGATGGGCGCGGTGCTGTCTCTCGCCAAATCGCGCGCATCGGCGCATGTTGTCGGGGTCGCGGCGCTCGCCGAGAATATGCCCGATGGCAACGCCCAGCGCCCCGGCGACGTCACTCGCACCATGTCGGGCAAGACGATCGAGATGCTCAACAGCGACGCCGAAGGCCGCCTCGTGCTCGCCGACGCCAATGAATATGTCGCGCAGGCGTACAAGCCGCGCGCAATCGTCAACATCGCGACGCTGACCGGTGCGATCGTCGGCGCGCTCGACGATCAATATGCGGGCCTGTTCGCGCGCGACGAAAAGCTCGCCGCGGCGCTGCTCGCCGCCGGGACCGCGAGCGGCGAGGAATTGTGGCGGATGCCGCTCCACAAAAATTACGCCGAAAAGATCAAGTCGGACATCGCCGACATCCGCAACATCGCGCCGAGCCAGGGACCGGGAGCCAGCATCGGCGCGCATGTCATCGGTTATTTCGTCGACGAAGCGACGCCTTGGGCGCATCTCGATATCGCCGGGGTGAACCAGGCCGACAAGGCGTCGTCGCTGGTGCCGAAGGGGATGAGCGGGTTCGGGGTGCGGCTGCTAGATCAACTGGCGCGCAGCGGGGAGTAGCCGCTTCGTTTTCCGTTCGTGTCGAGCGAAGTTGAGACACACTGAAGGCGCATGCGGCCGACGGGCATCTCGACTTCGCTCGATGCGAACGGCAACTGGGCAGACACCCCTTGTGTTGCCAAATGGCAACACTATCTTGCCGGACAAGAAAGGGGCTTTCCTAGATGAACCTCGAGAAATTTACCGACCGCGCCAAAGGCTTTTTGCAGGCCGCGCAGACAATCGCGATCCGCATGAACCATCAGCGGATCAGTCCCGAGCACATCGCCAAGGCGCTGCTTGAAGACAGCGAAGGCATGGCGGCGGGTTTGATCGCGAAGAGCGGCGGCGACGCGCCGCGCGCGGTCGCCGGGATCGACGCGCTGCTCGCCAAGGTTCCCGCCGTTTCCGGTTCGGGCGCACAGCAAACGCCGGGGCTCGACAATGACGCGGTGCGCCTGCTCGATCAGGCCGAACAGGTCGCGACCAAGGCAGGCGATGGTTATGTCACCGTCGAGCGGCTGCTGCTGGCGATGGTGCTTTCAGCCGCGACGCCGGTCGGCAAAGCCTTCGCCGATGGGGGCGTAACAGCCGATGCGCTCAACAGCGCGATCAACGACCTGCGCGGCGGTCGCGCCGCCGATACCGCAACCTCCGAAGACCGCTATGAAGCGCTCAAGAAATTCGCCCGCGACCTCACTGAAGTCGCGCGCGCGGGCAAGCTCGACCCGGTTATAGGCCGCGACGAAGAAATCCGCCGCACGATTCAGATTCTGGCGCGTCGGACCAAGAACAACCCGGTGCTGATCGGCGAGCCCGGGGTCGGCAAGACCGCGATTGCCGAAGGGCTCGCGCTGCGCATCGTCAATGGCGACGTGCCCGACAGCCTGAAGGACCGCCGACTGCTGTCGCTCGACATGGGATCGTTGATCGCAGGCGCCAAATATCGCGGCGAGTTCGAGGAGCGGCTGAAAGGCGTGCTCGACGATGTGAAGGCCGCCGAGGGCGAGATCATCCTGTTCATCGACGAAATGCACACGCTCGTCGGCGCGGGCAAGGGCGAGGGCGCGATGGACGCCTCGAACCTGCTCAAACCCGCCCTCGCGCGCGGCGAACTGCATTGCATCGGCGCAACGACCCTCGATGAATATCGCAAGCATGTCGAAAAGGATCCCGCGCTGCAGCGGCGGTTCCAGCCGGTGTTCGTCGGCGAACCGACGGTCGAGGATTCGATCTCGATCCTGCGCGGCCTCAAGGAAAAATATGAGCTGCACCATGGGGTGCGGATCACCGACGCGGCGATCGTCGCCGCGGCAACCTTGTCCAACCGCTACATCTCCGACCGTTTCCTGCCCGACAAGGCGATCGACCTGATGGACGAGGCGGCGAGCCGCATCCGCATGGAGGTGGAGTCCAAACCCGAAGAGATCGAGACGCTCGACCGCCGCATTATCCAGATGAAGATCGAGGAATCCGCGCTGAGTAAGGAAACCGACGCCGCGTCGAAAGACCGGCTGGCAACTTTGCGCGCCGACCTTGCCAACCTCGAACAGCAATCGGCCGAAATCACCCAGAAATGGCGGGCGGAGAAAGACAAGATCCACGCCGAGGCGAAGATCAAGGAAGAGCTTGATGCCGCGCGCTCGGCACTCGAACAGGCGCAGCGCGCCGGCGATCTCGCGAAAGCGGGCGAGCTCAGCTACGGCACCATCCCCGGGCTCGAAAAGCAGCTCGCCGACGCCGAAGCCGCGGCGGGCAATGCGATGCTGCGCGAGGAGGTCACCGCCGACGACATCGCCGCAGTGGTCAGCAAATGGACCGGCATCCCGGTCGATCGCATGCTGGCGGGCGAGCGCGAGAAACTGCTCGCGATGGAAGGCACCATCGCCAGGCGGGTGATCGGGCAAGACCATGCCGTCCACGCTGTGTCGACCGCCGTGCGCCGCTCGCGCGCGGGCCTGCAAGACCCCAACCGCCCGCTCGGCAGCGTCCTCTTCCTCGGCCCCACCGGGGTCGGGAAGACCGAGCTGACGAAAGCGCTCGCGCGATTCCTGTTCGACGACGACAATGCGATGGTCCGCATCGACATGTCCGAATTCATGGAAAAGCACAGCGTCGCGCGGCTCGTCGGCGCCCCCCCGGGTTATGTCGGTTATGAAGAAGGCGGCACGCTCACCGAAGCGGTGCGCCGCCGACCCTATCAGGTGGTGCTGTTCGACGAGGTCGAAAAGGCGCATCCCGACGTCTTCAACATCCTGCTTCAGGTGCTCGACGACGGGCGGCTGACCGACGGACAGGGCCGCACCGTCGACTTCACCAACACGCTGATCATCCTGACCTCGAACCTCGGCAGTCAGGCGATTGCGGCGCTGCCCGACGACGCGCCGGTCGAACAGGCCGAACCCGCAGTGATGGAAGTCGTGCGGGCGCATTTCCGGCCCGAATTCCTCAACCGGCTCGACGAGATCATCCTCTTCAACCGCCTCGGGCAGCAGCATATGAGCGGCATCGTCGATATTCAGGTCGCGCGGGTCCAGAAGCTGTTGAACGACCGCAAAGTGACGCTCGAATTGACCGACGCCGCGCGCGCCTGGCTCGGCCGCGTCGGCTATGATCCGGTGTACGGCGCCCGCCCGCTGAAGCGCGCGGTGCAGAAATATCTGCAAGACCCGCTTGCCGATCTGATCCTGAAAGGCGAAGTGAAGGACGGTTCGACGATCCAGGTCGATGAGGGTGAAGGCGCGTTGAAACTCGCGTCTGTATAGGAGCGGCTGGCGTGAAGGAAGAGTGGGCGCGGCTTGATGCCGCCGCGGGGCGGAGCATCGGACAGCAGCGCTATCACGAGGCGGCGGCGCTGCTTCGAGACAGCATAAAGCTGCGCCCCGATCATGCCGACAGCTGGTTTAACCTCGGCTATGTGCTGCGCCAGACCCGGGCCTATCTCGAGGCACTCGAAGCCTATGCCGAAGCGCTGCGCCGCGATGTCGTCCGCCCCGAGGCGGTGCATGTGAACCGCGCCTCGATCCTGTCCGAATATATGGAGCGAACCGACGAGGCGGAGAAGGAACTCCGCACCGCGCTCGCGAAAAACGCGAAGTTCCTGCCAGCTTGGCTAAATCTGGGCGGGCTGATGGAGGATGTCGGCAAGGCCGAAGCGGCGAATGATGCGTATCGGCAGGCGTTGCGCGTCGCGCCGGGGAACGGCCGCGCGCGCGCACGGCTTGCGGCGATTCAGGTCCACACGGGGGACGCAGGTGGTGCAATACACGATCTCGAGCAGCATTTGCGGGCGGGTGCCGACAGTCACGATGATGCCGCCGAGCTCCTTTTCAGCTTGGGCAACGCCCTCGACGCAGCCGGACGCTTCCCTGAAGCCTTTGCCGCGATCGCGCAGGCAAACCGGATCAACGAGTCGATGCGGCCCGTATCACGCCGCTACAATCGCGCAGCGCAGGAGCAATTGGTCGACGATCTCATCGCGGCATTTCCTGTCCGGCCGCAAGGGCCAACCGCGACCGACGGACCCGAGATGTTGTTTGTCTGCGGCATGTTCCGGTCGGGTTCGACGGTGATCGAACAATTGCTCGGCCGCCACCCGCTCGTCCAGATCGGCGGTGAGCTGGAACTGATTCCCGCGATGGTGCATGAGCGGCTGACACCCTACCCCGCCGCGCTGAGCAAAATGGGCGCCGATGGCGTGCGCAATCTGCGCGATGCCTATCTGCACACCGTCATGACCAATTTCCCCAACGCGCGCTATGTCACCGACAAGCGGCCCGACAATTTCCTGCATATCGGCCTGATCAAGACGCTTTTCCCTGCGGCACGGATCATTCACACCGAACGCGCTGCCCTCGACAATATCCTGTCGATCTATTTCATGAATTTTGCGGTGACGATCAATTACAGCGACCGGTTGGAGGACGCGGTGCATTATTTGGGCCAGTATCGTCGGCTGATGACGCATTGGCAGGCTATTTTTGGCGATGATATTCAAACGATCGCTTATGATCGGCTCGTCGAGGCTCCGGACGCAGTCGTCGCTGCCGCATGGCAGACGCTTGGGCTACCCGCCGTCGATGCGGGCGCAGCAGCCGACAAGGCGGCGCCCGTCATCCGCACACCGAGCAATTGGAAAGCGCGTTCGGCCATTCACAATCAGTCGTCGGGGCGTTGGAAAAACTACGCTGCCGAACTGGCGCCCGTTCGCGCCGCGCTGGAAGCGATCAACGGCGAATAGGCCTCGCGCCCTCTTTCCAGCGCGCTGTGCCGACGGGGTCAATGCTCGCGCGACGTGAGGTCGAAAAACCGCGCGAGCAGGTCTTGCTCTGCCGCGTCCAGATACGGGTTCCAGACGTCCAAAATCAGCACGATGCGCGGTTCGTCGCTGCGGTTCCAGGCTTCATGCTCGATGGTATCGTCGAAGGCAAAGGCCTCGCCGACCCGCCATTCGCGGGTGTCGCCGCCGACGCGAAAGCTGCAATCGCGCGGTACTACCAGCGGCAGATGAACGATCGCGCGCGTGTTCGTAACACCAGTGTGCGGCGGAATATGCGCCCCGGGCTTCAAAATGGAAAAAAAGGCGGACGGCGCCTTTCCGGGAACCCGGTTCTGCGGAATAGCATCAAGCGCGGCCGCCGTTTCGGGACAAAGCGCACAAATACGCTCATTCTTTATCCCATATTCCCACAGGAAACAGGCGCCCCAATCGAGCGATTGGTCGAGCGCCGACCATTTGTTCTCGGGAGTTCCAGGATCTTGGCGAACATAGGGCCGAATATCCTCGTTCCCCCGCGCGAGCAGTGCCAACGCTTCGCTGCGAATGGCCTCCGTTCGCGCTTCGAACGCCGCAAACCATGGGAAATGAGCGCGATCGAAAAACTCGTCCGCGGGCAGGAACGGGTAAAAAAGTCCGGCACAGTCATTCTGGTAAATCCGCCGTCGTCCTAGGCTGTGATCGACGCAGGCGGTGAAGCGGCGCGCCGCCGGACCCATGGCGGCGAGTTCGGCCCCCATCTCGCGATCGACGGCGTCGGCGATCGCACCATTGTGCCGCTCCAGGAAAGACCGACCGCGTAGCAACGCCTCTTCGATTCGCGGCGGGCGCTCGCTCATTGCGCTGGCGAGCTGGACGATATTGCTCCAACGCTGCGCCGCTTCCGCCTCTTCGCCAAGGCGCTCGTGCAATTCGGCCATCCGATACAGCGCGACAAAATGGCGGCGATCAATGTCGAGCGCTCGCTGCAAGCCTTGGCGCTCGCCCTCATTGTCCTCCATCGCGCGGCATGCGGTGGCCAGATTCAGCCACAGGGCGGGTTCGTTGGAATCCGCGGCGCTCGCTGCGGCAAAGCGTACCTTCGCCTCGGCAAAATCCTGATCGGCCAGCGCGACCATGCCGCAAGCGTTTTCCAGCCGCGGATCGCCGGGATTGGCACGCAATGCCTCGGCCAGAATGTGGCGTTCACCCGCGGCGTCTCCGCGCTGGCGCGCGTGGGCCGCGGCGGCCAGCGCCGCTTCGATCTGTCGCGTTTCGGTGGTCATAAGTCCGGCTAATCGACAAGCTCTCGCAGCGCAAGACGCAGGCGATGGTTGAAGCCGGGACGATATCGTTGCAGATGGGACTGATGATATTGGGCGACAGCACAGGGGGTACGCGATGATGGAACCCGAATGGCTCGCGCACCGCTATGACGAAGGGCATGATGCGGTGCATTTCATATCCGCACCGCGCCTGCTACGCCGATCGATCCCCTTTCTGACCGACGAATATCTGGGTTCAGGCGCCGATCCAGCGATCATGGTACGCGGCGATGCAATGGGCGGCATTGCGCACCCGCAGCAGACACATTTCATCTTTCATTCGGCCTATTGCTGTTCGACTTTGCTCGCGCACGCTTTCGACATTCCCGGAACGTCGCATTCGTTGAGCGAGCCGCAGATTTTGAACGATATGGTTGGCTGGCGGCATCGCGGGGGCGACCCGGCGCGGATCGGCGTGGTTACCGATCAGATGCTGCACTTGCTCGCTCGGCCCTTCGACAATGGCGAAGCGGCGATCATCAAGCCATCGAATATCGTCAATGGCCTCGCGACTGCGCTGATGACGATCCGCCCCGAGGCAAAGGCCGTCCTACTCCACGCGCCTTTGCGACTATTTTTGGGCTCGATCGCCCGAAAGGGCATGTGGGGCAGGTTGTGGGTTCGCGAACTGTTGTCGCGCCAGTTGGCCGAAGGCCTGGTCGATCTCGGTTTCGAATCGCGCGATTATCTTCTGCAAACCGACCTTCAGGTCGCGGCTGTGGGCTGGCTTGCACAGCACCGGCTTTTTTCCACCATGGCGCAGAAATGGCCTGTACGAATCCGGACCCTTGATAGCGAGACACTCGTCGAGCGACCCGCCGAGGCAATCGCGGCTTTGGCTGGATTGTTTGGCCTCGATATGACCGATGACGTGGTTGCATCGGTCGTCGCGGACGTCTTTGCCCGCGACTCAAAGAGCGGAGCGGCTTTTGCGGGTAACCAGCGCGCTGCGGACCAAAAGGCGGCCGAAGTTCTCCACGCCGACGAGATCGAAAAGGTCAGCAGCTGGGCCGAGGCGGTGGCCACGTCAGCCGGGATCGACATGCGATTGCCAGCCCCCTTATTCGGGTAACCCGGACAAAAAAATGGGGCGGCCCGAAGACCGCCCCACTTATTTTCTATCCGATCAGTGCGATCAGAACTTGAAGTGCACCGACGCAGCATAGCGGCGACCGATCGTGTCGTAGGTCGATGGATAGGTGTTGCCGCCGTTGAACGTCGTCGAACCGGCGCTCGAACCGACGATCGGGGGCTGCTTGTCGAACAGGTTGAACGCCGACAGGGTCAGGTCAACATTGTCCGAGAACGCAAACCGCGCCGTCAGATCGAAATAGTCATACGCCTTGATGCGGTTGAAGTTAACCTGACGTCCGACCAGTTCGCCCTTGCCCGTGATGGTGCCCGAGAACAGCGGGGGCAGGCCAGGTTCATACTGCATGCCGTCGATGTGGCGCCACAGCAGCGACAGATCGATCTTGTCGAAGGCGAGGGTCGTACGCTGGGTCCACTGGAACTCAGGCTGCAGCGAACCAACGGTCAGGCCGTTCGAAATGCCGCAGTTGGTGCTGTAGAACCCCGTGCACTCGCGCGTAACGGCCGAAGATGAAGCTTTGAAGCTCGAGTTGAACGTGTAGTTCCCTGCGAAGTTCAGCTGCAGTTCGGCAAAGCCCAAATCGGTGCGGTAGTTGACCGTCAGATCGAGACCATCGGTCTTGATCAGGCCGCTGTTGGTGAGCGGCGTCGGCAGACCCGGGATCGGGTTTGCGACCGTCGACGTGCCGCTGAGACGACCATTGGTCGCGTTACGGCGGATACCCGTACAAGCAGCGCTCGTCGCCGAAGCTGCGGTGAGGTTACCGAAGCAGGCCGTGATGACGTCGCCCGGTGTGGCGGTCGTGATCGCGTTGGCAACCTTGATGTTGTAATAGTCCAAGGTCACCGTCAGGCCGCTGATGATGTCCTGCGGACGGAGTACGACACCGACGGTGTACGAGTCCGACTTTTCGGGACGCAGGTTCGGATTGCCGCCACCGGTCGCGTTCGCCTGACCCGCGCTTGGGTTTTGGATCGAACCGATCGATGCAACAGGTGCACCCTGCGCGATACAGACCGCCGCAAGATTGGCGTTCGTGGTCGGAGCCGCACCAGCGCACGGATCGACCAGCAGGTTGGTCAGGCCCGTTGCCACCGGCGCAAAGAGCTCACCGATGTTCGGGGCGCGAACCGCGCGCTGATAGTTACCGCGGAACTTGATCGCATCAACCGGCGACCAGTTCAGACCGAACTTATAGGTCGTTGCGTTGAACTTCGGGTTGCCCGGAGCATCGACGCTGTACTTCGAATAACGGACGCCTGCTTCAAACGTGAGGTCGTCGAAGAAGGGCTTGTCCGAAACCAGCGGCACGATCAATTCGCCGAATGCTTCCTTGACGTCGAAACCGCCGCTGAGCGGCAGGATCGCGCCGCCGGCGCCGCCGAGTTCGCCCGGGATCGATGCCAGATTGTCGGGGGCGCGCTGCGCTGTGTATTTGCGATATTCAGTACCAATCGCGAACGAGACCGGTTCTGCTGCCCATGGGATGGTAGCGCCGCCGAAGTCGCCCGACACAACGCCATGGACTTGCGCCAGCGAGGTGCGGTTGACGATCGTGCTGCTGATGCCGCCGATGAACGCACCCATTTCCGGGGTGATGCTGCCCTGCGGCCCGAACAGGTTGAGCGGAACGCAGCCGTTGGTCGTGTTCTGGCAGGTGGTCGTGTTCGTCGCATTCAGCGCCTGCTGGACGCGCGAGTTGGCCACATAACCCGTGCGGGTTTCAGCATTTTCGCTTTCGCCATAGGAACCATAGACGTCGAGTTTGAGCGAGTCGGTGATCCCGTAGCGAAGACCGGCGGTGTAATCGAAATAGGTCGTCACATATTCGCTGACGCGCGGCCCGAGTTCGACCGAGCGGCGATAGACCGTCTGCAGCGGAATGGCGGGGTTGTTATCGCAGGTTGCCCCCAGCGCAATCCCGGCAAAACCGCAAAGCTGATTACGGATGGTGGGGTTCAGATAGGGGTTCTGACCCGGAACGGTCAGACCGCCGGTACCAAAGATACCCGACGCAGCGATGATCGAGCTGACGCGGTTCTTCGAGAACAGGCCCCGCGCATAGACTTCGAGATTGTCCGACACCTCATAACGAGCTTTGCCGTAGAAGCTGAAGCGCTCGAACGGCGTCGTATAGACGTTGAACGGGTTGAAGTTGAACGCGTTATAGAAGGGCACGAGGGCGCTGCCGTCGGGCGCGATCTGGAAGTCGGTCGTTGCGGTCGAAATGCCGGTCGGTGCCGAGGTGAACGAGTCACCCGAAGCGATGCCGTTTGCCGACGAAAGCGTGAATTCGCCGAAGGGGCGCTGCCCGAAATAGAGCGGATCGGCTTCTTGATAGCTGAGCGCCAGCACAGCGTTACCGCGGCCATCGTCAAAATTGGCGCCCAAGACCAGATCGGCGCGGAACACATTGGTGTCGCCCCGTTCGCTGATCTGCTCACCGACGACCAGGTCGAGACCTGCGAAATCCTGCTTGGTCACGAAGTTCACAACACCCGACACGGCGTCGGCACCATAGCTGGTCGAAGCGCCGCCGGTCAGAACGTCGATACGTTCGATCAGCGAGACGGGGATGTTGTTGAGATCGACGATGCCCGAGAAGCTCGACGGCGTCAGACGCTGCGAGTCGAGCAGGACGATGTTACGGTTGGCCCCGAGGCCACGAAGGTCGACGCGTGCGCTGCCGACAGTACCGTTATTGACGTTGCCGCCAAGGTTCGGCGTCACGCCCGGAAGTTCGCGCAGCAGCTGCTCGGCGGTGTTGCTCTGACGCAGCGCAACTTCATCTGCACCGATCACCGCAACCGGCGACGAGCTTTCGAGGTTGGGGTTACGGATCAGCGTACCCGTGACAACGATTTCGGCACCGGTCGTCGCGCTCTCTTCGGCGGCGTCCTGCGCAAAAGCAGGAGCAGAAACCAGGGCGACGCTCAGTACGAGCGGCGCAGCGCCTAGCTTCAGCTTGGAAAATTGGGTTTTCTTCACAGTGCAGTCCCTTGCTACTGGTGGATTGAATTACCCGAGCCCCTGACGCAGCGTAACACCGCCGACGCACAAACACCCTGATAGCGTGCGGAATGATCCTTCCCTCCGGTCGAGTAAAGGTAATTTCCGGCGCAATCCGCCGTTTCGCGGAGCATTGTGACGTATTTGCAACAACCGTGACATTTGGCGAAATACTATATGCCGCGATGAGTTATCTGCGACATATTGTTTCATTCGCAACCAATTGCACGGGGACTTATTAGTACCTAGCCGACGATCGGACCGGCAATTTTTGTCGGGTCGAGCCGGGCATCGCGCCATTTCAGGCCCCAATGCATATGCGGCCCCGTCGCGCGACCGGTCCGTCCGACGGTTCCCAATGCTTGTCCCTGCATCACCCGCTCGCCGACCTTTACGTCGAGCCGTTGGCAATGGAGAAAAGCACTGGTCAGCCCCATGCCATGGTCGACGATCAACAGGTGACCCTCCAGCGTGAACGGCGCGCTCGCCGCCAGCACGACGACGCCGTCCGCAGGCGCGACGAAAGGGGTTCCCGTGGGTACTGCGATGTCGGTGCCACTGTGATAAGCGCCGGGCTTGCCCTGATAGACGCGCTGCGACCCGAAGAATCCCGACAAGCGCCCGGTCACTGGCCAGCGGAAGCGCTGTTTCCAGCCGTCCGATTCGACCTGCATATTTCGCGCCGCGGCGATCTGCGCGAGCTCGGCGGGGCGGCGGCGCTGGAAATCGGCGTCGCTTGATGCGCTGCCGCGGTAGGGGGCGTTGATATGTTCCAGCCGCCAACTGCCAGGTGCCACCGCCACCACGCGCTCGATCGTTCGTCCGTCTGGAAAGGTCGCGACGAGCCGGGCGCTTGGTCCGGCATCACGGTCGAAGGCAATGAAGAAATCACCATCGACGGTCAGCGGGATGGCCGCACCGTCAAGCGACAGCGCCTGCGTTCCGCCGGGAGCCTGTCCGATCATTACGCCGCCTTGCTCGGCAACACCGCGCAGAACGAACTCATGACGCAACGGTTGTGAAGGCCCGAACGCCACCGGCGCAGAAGGCGCTATTTCAAGCGAAGGCACCGCGGCCGGACGGGGTCGGGCTGGCGCCTCCGCCGTCGGCACACAGCTCGCCGCGACGATCAGAAGCGGCAGCGAGGCCGTATAGCGAAACCCGAAACGCCCGAACCTCATGCCTCGCGCGTGGCGTCCAATTCGGACTGCACCGAGATGGCGGCGGTGGCATAGGGCTCCTGCCGAGCCACCGACCAATAACGCAGCTCGTCGAGCCCGATCGGCGCGTTCGTTACCGCGCACAGCACATGGTCGCCCGGTTCCAGCACACGAAATCCATTGGGGCCATATTGCAGGCGGGCGAGGCGGTTGCGGCTGGCGATCAGCATGATTTGGGTGTCCGTTCGAGGATAGGTATTTGCAGCCACTATAGCAGCCGGTTACGACGGGACCACCCCCGGCGACGTCAGAACAGCTCACCCTGCCCTCTTTTGGGCGGCGCGGCGGGCGGCTTGCGCGTGGCACGAGGTGCCGCAGAGGTTGGCGGCGCAGGCGCTGGTGCATCGCTGTCAGCGACCATCGCCGGAACCTCACCGTCGGCAAATTGCAACCGCAGATGTCCGGCCAGCTGCGCGCGAACAGCGGTGGTGACGATCGCGCCGTCCACGTCGCGCACCATCGCATAACCGCGCGACAGCAGGGCGCGCGGGTCGAGGCTGTCGAGCAGCCGCCCGAGTCCTTCGAGCCGGGCGCGATCACGATCCCAGCGCCGCTCCAGCAACGCCGGACGCAACGATCCGGCGCGCGTCGCCAGCCGCTCGGCAACCACTGCGAGCCGCTGACGCTGGCTGCGGTCGAGCCGGTCGCCGCTGTCGTCGAGCCGTTGGCGCTGCGGCGCATAGAGCGCCTCGCGCCGCGGCAGATGGCGTGCGAGCGCGGTCAGCCGCTCACCCCACAAACCCTGTTGCCGGTTCGCGGCGCCGATCATCCGACCGTTCCACGTCGCGAGCAATTCCTGCAGTTCGGCCCGCACCGGCACCGCCATTTCCGCTGCTGCGGTTGGGGTGGGAGCGCGGCGGTCGGCGGCATAGTCGGCGAGCGTCGTGTCGGTTTCGTGGCCGACGGCGCTGATCGTCGGGATGCGGCAATCGGCGATGGCGCGCACGACGACTTCCTCGTTGAACGCCCACAAATCCTCGATTGAGCCGCCGCCGCGCGCGACGATAACCAGGTCAGGCCGCGGCACCGCGCCGCCGGGTTCGATCGCGTCGAAACCGCGAATGGCGTTTGCGACCTGCGCCGCGGCGCCATCGCCCTGCACCAGCACCGGCCAGACGATGACACGCGTCGGAAACCGGTCGGCAAGGCGGTGGAGAATGTCACGGATCACCGCGCCCGTCGGCGAGGTTACGACGCCGATGATCCGCGGCAGGCGTGGCAGCTCCTGCTTGCTTGCCTGGTCGAACAGCCCATCAGCGCCGAGCCGCGCCTTGAGCTTTTCGAACAAGAGCATCAACGCGCCCTCGCCCGCCACCTCGAGCGTCTCGACGACGAGCTGATATTTGGAGCGCCCCGGATAAGTGGTGAGCTTGCCGGTCGCGATCACCTCGATGCCATCCTCGGGCCGGAACGCCAGCCGCGCCGCCTGCCCCTTCCACATCACCATGTCGATCAGCGCATTGTCGTCTTTCAGCGCTGCGTAGAAATGCCCCGACGCGGCGCGCTTCGTCCCCGACAGCTCACCGCGCACCCGGACGCGCGAAAACCCGCCCTCGACGGCCCGCTTGATCGCCGCCGACAATTGGCTGACTGACAATTCGGGTGCATTGTCGCCGGGCGAATGGTCGGCTAACAGCCGCGCCGCGGGGTCGGTTTCGGACGCCGGATCGGGAAAAGGGACTGCCATGAATATCCTGCTGGTCGGATCGGGGGGCCGCGAACATGCGCTCAGCTGGCAGTTGGCACAATCGCCAAGCTGCGCCAAGCTCTATGCCGCGCCCGGTAATCCGGGGATCGAGGCGCACGCCAAATGTGTCGCGATTGCCGCCGACGATCTCGATGGCTTGATCGCCTTCTGCACCGACCGCGGCATCAATTTCGTCGTCGTCGGTCCCGAGGCGCCGCTCGTCGCCGGGCTCGCCGACCGGCTGCGCACGCTGGGCATTGCGACCTTCGGCCCTGGCGCTGCGGCGGCGCAGCTCGAAGGGTCAAAGGGTTTTACCAAGGATCTCTGCGCGCGCGCCGACATCCCAACCGCGGCGTATGTCCGCTGCACCTCGACCCACGACGCGCTTGCGGCCCTCGACGGCTTTAGCATCCCGGTCGTGATCAAGGCCGACGGCCTTGCGGCGGGCAAGGGCGTCGTCATCGCCGAAACGCGCGAAGAGGCCGAGGCCGCGATCACCGATATGTTCGACGGCGCCTTCGGCAGCGCGGGCGCCGAGGTCGTGATCGAGGAATATATGACCGGCGAGGAAGCGAGCTTCTTCGCGCTCTCCGACGGCACCGACGTGATCGCGTTCGGCAGTGCGCAGGACCATAAACGTGTCGGCGACGGCGATGTAGGGCCGAACACCGGCGGCATGGGCGCCTACAGCCCGGCGCCGGTGCTGACCGAAGCACTCGAAGAGCAGGTTATGGACCGCATCATCCGCCCGACCGTGGCGACGCTCGCCGCCGACGGCACCCCTTATATCGGGGTGCTGTTCGCGGGGCTTATGCTCACCGACGCGGGGCCAAAACTGATCGAATATAACGCGCGCTTCGGCGATCCTGAATGCCAGGTGCTGATGATGCGCTACGCCGGCGACCTCGCCGCGCTGCTCTATGCCGCCTCGACCGGCGCGCTCGCGAGCGCTGTGCCGCCCGCCTTCGCCAGCGACACAGCGCTTACCGTGGTCATGGCCGCTAAGGGCTATCCCGCCACGCCCGCAAAGGGCGGCGCGATCCATGGCATTGCCGATGCCGAAAGCGGCGGCGTGCGCGTGTTTCACGCCGGAACCGCGCGCGACGGCGACACGATCGTCGCCGCGGGTGGGCGCGTGCTCAATGTCACCGCGACCGGGCGCACCGTCACCGACGCGCAGGCGCGTGCCTATGCTGCGGTCGACAAGCTCGATTTCACCGCCGGCTTTTGCCGCCGCGACATCGGGTGGCGGGAAGTCGCGCGCGAAGCGAAGTGAGAGCCGCTGGACGCGGCGCAGCGTCCGGCATAGGCTGAAAGAAAAGCAGGAGTGGAGGCGATATGACGTGGCTTCAGGAAAATTGGATCATCGCGGTCGTTGGCCTGGTGGTCGCGGTGGTGCTGTTGTGGTGGCTGTTCGGGCGCGGCAAGGCCGACGCCATCACGTCATCGGCGGAGGAGCCCGCAAAGCCGCTCGAACCGGTGAAGCCCGAAATCATCGCCGCCGAACCGGCGCGCTTCAAACCGATCGAACCGGCCCCGGAGCCCGTCGTCACGGCGCCACCGGTACCCGCGCCCGTTGCCAAAGATCCTCCGCCCCCGGCGCCGGTTGTCGCCCCGGTTGCCGATCCTGTCCCGCCGTCGCCTGCACCGGAACCGACGCCGCCGCCAGCACCCGCTGCGCCGGTCGCCAGCGAACCTGCGGCGGCAGAGCCCGAACCCGCCCCCGCACCTGCCGCGACACCGCCCCCTCCCCATGCGACCACCCCCAGCGCAGCTGACAATCTGCAATTGCTAAAGGGCGTTGGGCCGAAAATGGTCGGCCTGCTCGGCGGCCTTGGCGTTACCCGCTTCGAACAGATCGCGGCGTGGACCGAAGCCGATATTGCCCGCATCGACCCGCAGCTCGGTGCCTTTCAAGGTCGTGTTGCGCGCGACAATATCGTCGATCAGGCGGGCTATCTGGCGCGCGGCGACAAGGCCGGGTTCGAGGCAAAATATGGCGCGCTCGGCGGCGAGCTCTAGGGACCAATGACGACCAAAACCGGCCGTCGCCCCGCGAAGGCGGGGGTCGCTGTCGGTTTACGCAGCGACTCTGGAAAAGGCCGATGACGGCCCCCGCCTTCGCGGGGGCGACGGTTTATTAGAACGGCCGCTCCCCACCCATTAGCCGACATTACCAGCCCCGCGGCAAATGAGACCCGTCGGGCTAGTCTTCGCCGGTATCCTTCGGTCGCGACAGCTCGGTGACCAGCAGCTTGTCGATCTTGCGCCCGTCCATGTCGACTATCTCGAACCGCCAGCCCTTGTCGGTGAAGCTTTCGCCCTCCTTGGGGAGATGCTTCAGAATCGCCAGCGCGTGACCCGCGGCGGTCGCATAATCACGGTCGTCGTCGAGCTCGATCCCCAACCGCTCGGCCATCTGGTCCGCGGGCATCGACCCCGCGATCAACAGGCTGCCATCCTCCCGTTCGACGACGAACGGCTCGCTGCCGATGTCCTGATCAGACGCAAATTCGCCGGCGATCGCAGCGAGCAGGTCGGCGGGAGTCACCAGCCCTTCGAAATGGCCATATTCGTCGTGGACGAACAGCATCGGCACATCGGCAACGCGCAGCGCTTCGAGCGCGTCCATGGCGTCGATCTGATCGTGGATGACCTTGGCGGAGCGCGTCAAAGTCTCAAGATCCAGCGCCTCGCCGCGGAACAGCGCGGCAGCGATATCGCGCGCCTGGACCACTCCGACGATGTCGTCGACCGACCCGCGCGCGACGGGCAGGCGGCTGTGCGGCGATTCGACCAGCTTGTCGCGCACCCCCTGCGCATCAAGAGAGATGTCGATCCAGTCGACGTCCTTGCGCGGCGTCATCACCTCACGCACCGGACGGTCGGCCAGCCGCACGACGCCGGAAATAATTGCGCGTTCGCTTTCTTCGATCAATCCCGATTTCGATGCTTCGGCGACGATCAGGTGCAGTTCCTCTGCGGTCACGCGATCTTCGGATTCGCGATTCAGGCCCAGCGCGCGAAAGACGAGCGCCGAGCTACGATCGAGCAGCCACACCAGCGGCGCCCCGATTTTCGACAGCCACAGCATCGGCAAAGCCATGAAGATCGCGATCGGTTCGGGCGCACGCAGCGCGAATTGCTTGGGCACCAGCTCGCCCACGATCAGCGAGAAATAGGTCGTCACCGCAATGACGATAGCGAAACCCGCGGTCAGCGCGGTTTCATCGTCGAGGCCAAGCAGGGCCTGCAACCGGTCGCCCACCGGACCGCCTAGGCTGGCACCCGAATAGGCGCCGGCGAGGATTCCGATCAGCGTAATGCCGACCTGCACCGTGGAAAGGAAACGCCCGGGGTCGGCACCGAGCTGACGCGCGACGGCAGCGCCGCGGCTGCCGCGCTTTACAGCCGCCTGCAAACGCGGGGCGCGCGCCGACACGATCGCAAGTTCGGACATCGCGAAAACGCCGTTGAGCAGGATGAGGACGGCGATGATCGCTACGTCGGACCAGGGAAAAGGGGTCATTGGGCGGCAATCTGGCGCTTCGGCGCCCGGCCCCTGTCTACGTCGATCATAGGGTGCTTATAGGACAAAGTTGCGGCATTGCACAATGGCGCCTGAACGCCCGCCTCAGCGAGTGTTCAGCAGGATTCGGGAACTAGATCGCCAGCCATATGTTATCGGCAGGAACGGCGGTGCCCGCAGGACCTATGCGGCCGCCAAAAAAGGGAGCGACCAATGAATATCAAGACCATCAAACTCGCGGCGCTGGCCACCATCAGCGCCGTGGCGCTGACCGGCTGTGTCACCGACCCCGAAACGGGTCAAAAGCGTATTTCCAATGCTGCGATCGGCGGCCTTGGCGGCGCGCTCGGCGGCTATCTGCTCGGCGACCTGATCGGCGGCAAGAACAGCCGGACCGAAGAAATCGTCGGCGCTGGTATCGGCGCGGTCGCCGGCGCAGGCGTCGGCTATTATATGGACGAGCAAGAAAAGAAGCTGCGCGAACGGACCGCGGGCACCGGGATCGACGTCGAGCGCCAAGGCGACCAGTTGGTGCTCAACATGCCCGGCGACGTGACCTTCGATTACAACAGTGCGCTGGTGAAATCGCAGTTCCGCAGCGCGCTCGACAATGTCGCATCGACGCTGGCCGAATATCCCAGCACCTATATCGACGTCTATGGCCACACCGATTCGACCGGCAGCGACAGCTATAATCAGGGGCTGTCCGAACGCCGCGCCGCATCGGTCGCCGACTATCTGGGCGGCCGCGGCATTCAGCGCGCGCGCATGGCGACGCAGGGCTTTGGCGAATCGCAGCTGAAATGCTCGCCCGAACGCGGCGAGGCCGATTATCAGTGCAACCGCCGCGTCGAGATCCGCATCGCGCCGGTCACCCAGGCCGATGTGAACGCCGCACGGTAAACCCGTTCCATTCCCGTGGAATGACAAAGGGCGTCGCCTGCGGGCGGCGCCCTTTTTATGCGAGGCTGGGGAAGCTGGCCTTCAGCCCGTCGATCACGAATTGCGCAGCGAGCGCGGCGAGCAGCACCCCGAGCAGGCGGGTGATTACCGCTTCGCCCTTGTTGCCGATCACCCGCATCAGCGGTCCCGCCGCAAGCAGCGCGGCCAGCGTCAGCAGCAGCACGAGCAGCAAGGCGCCAAAGATGATAAAGGCGCGGTCGAGCCCGTTGTTCTGCGACACCAGCAGCATCACCGACGCGATCGATCCCGGTCCCGCGAGCATCGGCATCGCCATAGGAAACACCGACACATCGTCGATTTCAGGTGTCGCCATGACCTTTTCGGCGCGCTGTTCGCGGCGCTCGGTGCGCTTTTCGAACACCATGTCGATCGCGATGATGAACAGCATGATGCCGCCCGCGATGCGGAAACTGTCGAGGTCGATGTGCAGGAAGCTGAGCAAGGCTTCGCCGAACATGGCGAAAAAGACGAGGATCAGCCCGGCGATGACGGTCGCGCGGATCGCCATCGCGCGGCGCTGCTGCGCACTCGCGCCGGTGGTCAGGCTGGCGTAGATCGGCGCGCAGCCCGGCGGGTCGATCACCACGAAAAGCGTCACGAACGCCGAGATAAAAAGGTCGATCATGGCTGTTTCGGCGCCGCGACCTGATCGTCGATCACCGTCGCCATCTGGCTGCCGTCCCACAACCGGATCGTCACACGGCGCGACTGATCAGGACGAACTGTCGAAGTCCAGCTGAGCGTCTGGTCGGGCGACAGGCCGACCGCCATATCATCGCCCTCGGCACCCGCTTCGATCGGCACGGCCGGGCGCGATCCGCACCCTGCCTGCTTCGAATCAATGAATTCGGGCGCCTCGCGCGGGGTGGCTAGGCCATCGCCATGATCGAGGATCCAGTTGATCTTGCCGCTTTTGGGATCGCGCATCCACACGGTGCTGAAAAAGCCATGCGTCGGCCCCTTTTGCCATGCGCCGGTCGTTGCGCCACTGTTGCCGTCGCAGCTGACATAGACCGCGTGCGGCTGCCATTTGACCGCTTCAGCGGGGTCTTTTTGCGTCTTGAGCCAATCGCGTGCTTTCACCCGTTGCGGCACAAACATCACCGCGTCGGGATGCGATGTTTCGCGAAACGCAGTCCACTGCCCCTTTTCCTGCGCCAGCCGCGCAAAGCCGATCTCGGCAGCGACAAAGGCGCTGGGGTTCGGCCCCAGCGGGCGGTTACGGACGTCGTAGGGATCGCCCGCACATCCGGCGAGCAGCGACAGCGCAAGGGCGGGAAGCAGCAGGGTGCGCATCAGAATCCTTCCGGATCGGCCAGACCCGCACGGCGGTGCGCGGCGACGAGGGTGTTGCGGAGCAGGCAGGCAATGGTCATCGGCCCGACCCCGCCCGGAACCGGCGTGATCGCATCTGCGACCGCTGCGGCTTCAGCATAATCAACGTCGCCGACCAATCGCCCCTTTGCCGCGCCGTCGGCGGGCGGCAGGCGGTTGATGCCGACGTCGATGACAATCGCACCCGGTTTGATCCAGTCGCCCTTGACCATTTCGGCGCGTCCGACCGCCGCCACCACAATATCGGCGCGGCGAACCAGAGCGGGCAGATCCCGGGTGCGACTATGCGCCATGGTGATGGTGCAATTGGCACCGAGCAGCAGCTGTCCCATCGGCTTACCGACCAGGATCGACCGCCCGACAACGATCGCATCCTTCCCCGACAGGTCGCCGAGCCGGTCCTGCAACAACAGCAGGCAGCCATAGGGCGTGCACGGCACCATACCCGCGATACCGAGCGCCAACCGCCCAGCGCTGACCGGGGTCAGCCCATCGACATCCTTGTCGGGATCGATCGTCGCGACCGCCGCCTGTTCGTCGAGATGACCGGGCAGCGGCAATTGCAGCAGGATGCCGTCAACCGCTTCGTCGGCATTCAATTGCGCGAGAAGCGCCTCGACCTCATCCTGCGCCGCGGTGGCGGGCAGCCGATGCTCGAAGCTTGCCATGCCCGCGGCGATCGTCGCCTTGCCTTTCGACCCGACATAGACTGCGCTCGCCGGATCGTCGCCGACGAGCACGACGGCAAGCCCGGGTGCGCGCCCGGTTGCGGCCACGAACGCAGGGACGGCTTCGGCAATCCGCGCGCGCAAGCCAGCGGCAAAAGCCTTGCCGTCGATCACCTGCGCCGCGGTTTCAACCATCGTCACGCCATGCCGTTGGCATAAGCGAGGCGCCCAAGATAATTGAGCACCGGCCCGTCGAGAATGATGATGATGATCAACACCAGCATCGGGGTCAGGTCGAGCCCGCCGAAATCGGGCATGATGCGGCGAAACGGACGGTAAAGCGGCTCGGTAATCCGGTCGAGCACCGTCCACAGCTGATTTACGAAATCATTGTGCGTGTTGATGACGTTGAATGCGATCAGCCACGACATCACCGCTTGGGCGATGATGAACCACCACAGGACCGTCAGGATGATGTGGACGATCTGGAGGAGCATGAGAACCAAGGCGATTTCTCCGATTAGGGGTCTTGCCGCGTGTCTTAGCGGTGAATGAGCGTGCCTGCACCCCTTGCGGTGAAAATTTCCAGCAGCATCGCGTGCGGCACCCGCCCATCGAGAATGACCGCCGCCTCGACCCCGGCATCGACCGCGGCGACGCAGGTTTCGACCTTGGGGATCATGCCGCCGGTGATGGTCCCGTCGGCCTTCAGCGTGTCGATCGCCGGGCGATCGAGATCGGTGAGCAGCGCGCCCGCCTTGTCGAGCACCCCGGCAACGTCGGTAAGCAGGAAAAAGCGTTTCGCGCCCAGCGCACCGGCGATTGCGCCCGCCATCGTGTCGGCGTTGATATTATAGGTGGCACCATCGGCACCGAGCGCGACGGGCGCGACGATCGGGATGAAATTATCCTTGGTCAGATTGATCAGGATCGTCGGATCGACCGCGACGGGTTCGCCGACGAAGCCGAGATCGACATGACGCTCGATCCCCGAATTGGGATCGGGTTCGGTCCGGCGAATCTTTTCGGCGAGCACCAGATTGGCGTCCTTGCCCGAAATACCGACCGCGCGGCCGCCCAGCGCCGCCAGCCAGCCGACGATTTCCTTGTTGATCTTGCCCGCCAGCACCATCTCGGCGACCTCGGCGGTCGCGGCGTCGGTGACGCGCAATCCCCCGACAAACGATGATTCGATGCCAAGCTTTTTCAACATCGCGCCGATCTGCGGCCCGCCGCCGTGAACAACGACCGGGTTGATTCCCACCGCCTTCAGCAACACGACATCCTCGGCGAAATCGCGCTGCGCCTCGGCATCGCCCATCGCATGGCCGCCATATTTGATCACGAAAGTTTCGCCGGCGTAGCGCTGCAAATAAGGCAGCGCCTCGACCAGCGTTTCGGCCTTGGCGAGCAGATCGGGCATTTTCGACGGATCGGTCATGGCCATCATCCGGCAGGAAGTTCGGCGCTGGCATCGACCTTACGGCCGATCGCGACCACAGCCATCACTACCAGCGGCACCATCACGGCGGACAGCACAATCTTGGCGATCATCTGACCGACCATCAGGTCTGCAATCGGACGAACGCCATAAAAGCTGACAGTGATGAAAATCAGCGTGTCGACGATCTGGCTTAGCGCGGCGGCAACAAAGCCGCGCACTGGCAGCAGGCGACCGTTGTTCGCGGTCATCCGCGAAAACAGCCAGACGTTCAGGCTGACCGACACACCATAGGCCAATATGCCTGCTGCCATCATGCGCCAGCTTTGGCCGACGATGATCGGGAAAGCTTCCTTTGCCGGTTCGTACATCCCCGGATCGGTGGGGAGGGTCAGCACGAAGACCGTCAGGATGATCGCCAGGATGAGCGGAATGAAACCCAACCGAACAAGGCGGTCGGCGACTGCGCGACCATGCAGTTCGGCGATCCCGCTCGAGATAGCGATCAGCATCAGAAACGGAAAAATACCTGCTTCGACTGCGAGCGGCCCCAGCGCGACCTGCTTGGCGCCGAGGAAGCCACCTAGCGGAACCATGCCGCCATAGAGGATAGCAAATAGCAGAATGGACGGAGCGATGACGCGCGAAGATGATTGGTTCATGCCGCCCGATAGTCGGTTTTGCAGGCGGTGGAAAGATGCGTGCGGCGGCAACACTTGCCCCACCGCCAAAGCCCGCTAGACAAGGCGTAATAAACTTGCGGGGGACGCACTGGAATATGGAACGCCTGATTGGTTTTGTCGGCATCATCGCCTTGCTTGCGATTGCCGTGCTGTTTTCGTCGAACCGCCGCTGGATCCGCCTGCGCATCGTCGTTCCCGCTTTCCTTCTCCAGGCCGGTTTCGCGATCCTGGTGATTGGCACCCCGTGGGGCCGCGCGGTCATCCAGACGATGTCGAACGGTGTGACGAACCTCCTCGGCTATGCCGACGAAGGCACGAAATTCCTGTTCGGCGAAGTGCTGACCCAGGCGCCCTATGGCAAAGCGGTGTTCGCGATCGGGGCGCTGCCCGTGATCATCTTTTTCGCCTCGCTGATCTCGGTGCTTTATTACCTTGGGATCATGCAGTTGATCATCAAATGGGTCGGCGGTGCGATCCAGAAGGTGACCGGGATCACCAAGGTCGAAAGCCTTGGCGCGGCGGCGAACATCTTTGTCGGCCAGTCCGAATCGCCGCTCGTCATCCGGCCCTATCTCGCCGGCCTGACGCCGCCGCAACTGTTCACGATCATGACCGTCGGCATGGCGGGGGTCGCCGGGACGATCCTGGGCGCGTACGCCGGGATGATCGGGCCCCACCTCCTGCCCTATCTGCTCGCCGCCAGCTTCATGTCGGCGCCCGGCGGGATTCTGATGGCCAAGATCATGATGCCCGACGATCCCAAGGATATCGGCATCGAACCGGTGGTCATGCCGGAGGCGAGCCATGACGAGGAAAAGCCCGCAAACATCATCATGGCGGCGGCGCAAGGCGCGCAGACCGGCGTCAAGCTGGCGGTCGCGGTCGGTGCGATGGTGATGGCGTTCGTCGCGCTGGTTGCGCTCGCCAACGGATTGCTCGCCGGCATCGGCGGGTGGTTCGGGGTCGACGGGCTGACCTTTCAGGCGATCATCGGCACGATTTTCCGCCCGGTCATGTGGTTGATGGGGGTGCCGTGGGACGAAAGCGCGGTCGTCGGCGGCTTGTTCGGCAGCAAGGTCGTGCTCAACGAATTCGTCGCCTTTATCGACCTCGGCCGGGCGCAGGGCGACATGTCGATGGCAGCGGTCGCCATCGCCACCTTTGCGCTGTGTGGTTTCGCGAATTTCAGTTCGATCGCGATCCAGATGGCGGTGACCGGCGGACTCGCCCCCAACCAGCGCCCGATGATCGCCAAGCTGGGGCTGAAGGCGCTGCTCGCGGGCAGCCTGTCGAACCTGATGTCGGCGGCGCTGGCCGGGCTGATGCTCGGCATCGCGCCGCCCGTTGCCCCGCCGCTGCCCGCAGCGCCGGCAGTCGAGGCTGCCGCTGCGCCCGAAAGCGCACCGGTAACGGAGCCCGACACCGCGGCAGCCGCCCCCGCCAAAGCCCCCTGACCTGCCAGACCCGACGCTTGGGAAGATTTGCAAGCCGCACCCGAATGGCATAAACTCGGCCACGATAACGAACCCCGGGTCGCATTTGCCAACAGGGAGGTTGCCATGAAAACCGCATATCGTCTGTCGATCCTCGCCGCCGCTGCCGTATCGATGGGGGCGGCTATGCTCGCCACCTCTAGCGCGCAGGCTCCCGAAGACCGCATGGCCCGACCGCCCGAGGCTACAATCTATCGCGACGCCGCCTATCGCGGTCCCGCGGTGTTCATCGGCGAAGCCAAACCGAACCTGGGCCTCGCATGGCCGGTCAATTCGGTGCGCGTTGCCAGCGGACGCTGGGAATTGTGCGAAAAGACCCGCTTTCGCGGTACGTGCCGGACGGTCGAACGCGACACGCCGATGCTCAACAACGTCCTGCGCGGCCTGACCGTCCAGTCGATCCGTCCGGTCGGCGGCGGTGGCGGTTGGGATCCTGCACCCCCCGCCAACGACCAGGTCGCGCGCGGCAATTTCGCCGAATTCCACACCCAGCCCGCGCAGGCCAACCGCCGCGTCCTTGCTTGCCAATCCGGATCGGCGACGGCGAACTGCGCGGCGCAGACCGCCGACAATTATTGCCGTTCGATCGGCTGGAACGGGTCGGCGCGCGAGCATATGGAAACGGTCAGCAACCGCGTCTATCTGGCCGACGTGCTGTGCGTCCGCTCGGGCTATTGAGGGGGATGCCATGAACAAGATGATCGCGATCCTTGTCTCCGCCGCCGCCGCGCTCGCAATGTCCGGCTGCGCCTCGGTCCCCGCCAACACGGGGACCAGCTATGAATGCAGCGGCGGGACGCGGCTGAAGGTCGATTATGTCGGCGACGGCGCTATCGTCCGTGTCAACGGCGGGCGGACGATGGTGTTGAAATCGACCCCGGCCAACAGTGGCCAGATCTACGAAAACCGCACCGGCGCGCGGCTGGCGCGCAGCGGCAATGACGTGACGTGGAACACCGCGCTGCGCTCGGCGCCCGAAAACTGCCGCGTCGTCTACACGCCGATGTGATCGGGGCAGGCCGCCGCGGCCCGGCTAGAGCGTCATTTTCCCCAGCGCGGCGCGCACTTCGCCGACGAACAATTCGGGCTGCTCCCACGCGGCGAAATGGCCGCCGCGCGGCAGTTCGTTCCAGTGGACGATATTTTTGTAGCGTCGCTCGGCCCAGCGCCGCGACAACCGCATGATCTCGTTCGGGAACAGGCTGCACCCCGTCGGCACCAGAATCTCGCCCGCAGCGAAATTGCGAAAGCTGTGCCAATAGAGCCGCGCCGACGAGGCCGCACTCGCGGTCAACCAATAGAGGCTGATGGTATCGAGCATCGCGTCCTTCGACAGCGCCCGTTCGGGATGGCCGCCGATCGACTGACCGCCGGGCTGATGCCCGCAATCGGTCCAGCCGTGGAATTTCTCGGCGATCCACGCCATCTGTCCGACGGGCGAATCGGTGAGCGCATAGCCAATCGTCTGCGGCCGGGTGGCGTGCTGGGTCGAATAGCCGCTGTCCTTCGCCTGATACCAGCCGAAGCGCGCCAGATAGAGTGTCTCGGCATCGGTAAGATCGTTCATCAGGTCGGGCGGCGGCGCGCCGACGACCATGTTGACGTGGATGCCGGCGCAATGATCGGCGTGGTTCATCCCGATCGCGCAGGTCACCGCGCTACCCCAGTCGCCGCCCTGCGCAAAATAGCGGTCGTAACCGAGCGCGCGCATCAGCGCGTCCCATGCGGCGCCGATATGCTCGACGCTCCATTTGGCTTCGGCCGGTTTGCCCGAAAAACCATAGCCGGGCAGCGACGGGATCACGAGATGATAGTCGGCCGACAGCGGTTCGATGACGTCGAGGAATTCGAGTACCGACCCTGGCCAGCCGTGGGTCAGGACCAGCGGGCGCGCCGCCGGATTGGCCGAACGGACATGGAGGAAATGGATATCGAGCCCATCGATCGCCGCGAGATAATTGGGGAGCGCATTCAGTCGCGCTTCGACGCTGCGCCAATCATATTCGTCGCGCCAATAGGCCGCCAGTTCCTGCGCATAGGCGAGCGGGATGCCTTGATCCCAATGGTCGACCGTCTCCTTTTCGGGCCAGCGCGTGCGCGCCAGCCGGTCTTTGAGATCGTCGAGCGCCGCTTGCGGCACGTCGATGGTGAAGCTGCGGATATTGTCGACGTTCATGGAAAACCCCTCCCCTCGCCGTCAGTATTTCAGGGCCGCGCGGGCGCCTTGCAACCGCGTTCCAGCCCGACGCCTTTGAGGAAGCCGCGCCGGACCGTGCCGGCATAGACCGCTTCGGCATAGCGGCGACGTTCGGCGTTGGCGCCGGTGATTTCGCCGATCAGGCTGCGGAACGGAATGATCGAGCCGGCAACGCTACCGGCCACGCGACCCGCGGTGCGCTCGCGCTTTTTCGCCGTGCTTTGTTCTTCGGTTTCGTTGACGTCGGGGCCGAGCACATCGTCGAGTTCGACGATTTCCTGCTGGATCGCGGCGCATTTGCGCAGGCCCGCCAAAGAATAGGGATCGCCCTGAATCGCGACCAGCTTGGCGGGCGCTTCCTTGCCGTCAAAAGGTTCGGTCACCTTGTTGGCGGTGTCCTTGATGGTCGAATCTTCCGGAGACCCGGACTGCGCCTGCGATGGTGCCGCAACGACCAGCGCGGCGACTGACAATCCTGCGAGAATTTTCCTGTGCATAACACGCCTCCATCGCGGCCCCTGACCGCATAAGCTGCTAACGCGTCGGAACCGGTTCGGCTCCCGTCCAGTCGTAAAAACCGCGGCCCGCCTTTTTACCGACCCAGCCCGCCTCGACATATTGGACCAGCAGCGGCGCGGGGCGAAATTTGGGATCGCCGGTGCCGCTGTGCAGGACGCGGATGATTTCGAGGCAAGTGTCGAGCCCGATGAAGTCGGCAAGCGTGATCGGACCCATCGGATGGTTGAGGCCCAATCGGCAACCAGTATCGATGTCTTGCATCGTTGCGACGCCTTCACCCAGCGCGAACAACGCTTCGTTGATCAGCGGCATCAGGACGCGGTTGACGATGAAGCCGGGTGCATCATTGGCATGGACGATTTCCTTGCCGAGACCGCGGCCAAAGGCTTCGACCGTTTGCAGCGTCGCGTCGCTGGTGGCGAGGCCGCGGATCAGTTCGATCAACCCCATCACCGGCACCGGGTTGAAGAAATGGACACCAATGAAGCGCGCCGGGTCGGGCGAAGCCTGCGCAAGACGAGTGATCGGGATCGAGCTGGTGTTGCTGGCGAGGATCGCAGTTGATGACAGGTGCGGACCGACGCTGGCAAAGATCGCGCGCTTGATCTCCTCGCGCTCGGTCGCCGCCTCGATGACGAGATCGGCAGGCGCAAAGGCGCTGTGGTCGGCGACCGGAGTGATGCGGCCGAACAGCGCATCGGCATCGCCCTGCGTCATCTTTTCCTTGGCGACGAGACGGCCGAGCGCCTTGGCGATCCCCGCCTTGCCCGCATCGGCGCGCGCGAGGTCGATGTCGGAGAGCAGCACGGTATGACCGGCGCCCGCCGATACCTGGGCGATGCCAGCGCCCATTTGCCCTGCCCCGATGACGCCGACGATCATAAACTGCCCTTTCTCTGGAAACCCAGCCCGTGCCCTACGGCCTCGGCCCCATGCGTCAAGGGGCGGAGCGGAAAGCGGTCGCTTCAGCCAGGATCAGCGCAAAGGCGGGGTCGGCGTCGTCCCAGGTCGCGACCGGGGTCCAGCCGCTGGCGCGCAGCAGCAGGTTCGCATCGCGCGCGCCGTATTTATGACTGTTCTCGCTATGGATCGTCTCGCCCGCCGCCATCTGATAGCGGCGCCCATCGACCATGAAGTCCATGTCGCATGCGGCGACCAGATGCATTTCGATGCGGGCGAAAATGTCATTCCAAATGGCGCGATGCGTGAAATTTTCGACCGGGATGTCGCCGCCGAGTTCGCGATTGATCCGTTCAAGCAGGTTGAGGTTGAACGCCGCCGTGACCCCCGCCGGATCGTCATAGGCCAGCTCCAGCACGCGCTCATCCTTGATCCGGTCGATGCCGATCAGAAGCAGCGACCCTTCGCCCAGTGCTTCGCGCCAGTTGCGCAGCAAATCGACCGCAGTGCGTGCAACCATATTACCGATCGTGCTGCCCGGGAAAAAGCCGAGTTTGGGCACAGCGGCGATTTCGCGCGGCATATCGACGCGCTGGGTAAAGTCCGCCTCGACCGGATAGACGGGCAACCCCGCAAAACGCGCCGCCAAAGTGCGCGCGCTGTCGCGCAGGAAATCGCCCGAAATATCGACCGGGACATAGGCGGCGGGCGCGATCGCATCGAGCAGCAGCGGGGTTTTGGCCGAGCTGCCCGAGCCCAGCTCGACCACCGCACGGCCCGCGCCGATCGCCGCCGCAAGATCGGCGGCATGGCGGGTGAGCAGATCGGTTTCGCTGCGCGTCGGATAATATTCGGGGAGCGCGGTGATATCTTCGAACAAGGCAGAGCCGATGGCGTCGTAGAACCAGCGCGCGGGGATCGCTTTGGGTGTCTGGCCAAGCCCGGCGTGGACGTCGGCACGAAACGCGACATCGACCCCCGCGGCATCGGCATCGACCTGCCGTAGATTGCGAACAACGCCCATGTCAGAGATCCTTGGCTAAACGCACGCCAGTGAATTGCCAGCGTTGGTGGGGGTAAAAGAAATTGCGGTAGGAGGCGCGCAGATGGCCGCGCGGGGTCGCGCAGCTGCCGCCGCGCAGCACGAACTGGCCGCTCATGAACTTGCCATTATATTCGCCGACCGCGCCAGGGGCGGCGCGGAAGCCGGGATAGGGGCGATAGGCGCTGCCGGTCCATTCCCACACGCTGCCGAACATCTGTTGCAAGCCGGTGTCATCGGCGGACGCAGCGGGCTGCACCGGCCCCGCGCTGTCGAGCTGCTGCCCCGATGCCGGGTCGAGCGTAGCCGCCGCAGCTTCCCATTCGAACTCGGTCGGCAGGCGCGCGCCCGCCCAACTGGCGAAGGCGTCGGCTTCGAAGAAACTGATGTGGGTGACGGGCGCGGCGGGGTCGATCGCTTGCCAGCCCGACAGGGTGAACTGACGGTCGCCGTCCCAATAGGCCGGTGCGTCGATGCTTTCGCCTTGTACCCACGCCCAGCCGTCGCTGAGCCACAGCGACGGGGTATGATAGCCGCCGTCGGCGATAAATTGTTGCCATTCGCCATTGCTGACCGGACGATTGGCGAGCGCGTGCGGGGCGAGCAGCGTATCGTGGCGCGGGCCTTCGCAATCGAACGCAAAGCCATCGCCGCCGTGGCCGACTGTGGCGATGCCGGTTTTGCCCCCAATCCATTTCATCGCAGAAAACTGCGCAACTTCACTCGCGATTGCCGTTTTTTCCCACACCGCCGGGCCGAGCGGGTTCTGCGCAAAGAGATGCTGGAGGTCGGTGAGCAGCAATTCCTGATGCTGTTGTTCGTGCTGGATGCCGAGCGCGATCAGGGCATGCGCGGCGGGCGGCAGGTCGGGCAGCGCGGTCTGGACCGCGGTATCGACATGCGCGCGCCAGACACGAATGTCGTCGAGCGACGGGCGGGTCAGCAGGCCGCGCTGCGGTCGCGCGTGGCGCGGTCCCTCGGCCTCATAATAGCTGTTGAACAGATAGGCATAGCGATCGTCGAACGGGCGATAACCCGGAACATGGTCGCGCAGGATGAAGGTTTCGAAGAACCATGTGGTGTGCGCGAGGTGCCATTTGGCGGGCGACGCGTCGGGCATCGATTGCGCGCTGGCATCGGCGTCGGACAGCGTCGCGACCAGGTCGAGCGACAACCGCCGCGTCGCGCCGAAACGCTGCGCGAGCAGGTGTGGCGTTTCGGCAGTTTGCGCGAGAGGCGAAGGGTCGGTTCGGCTGGCCATGATGAGACAATTCCCCACGGTGCGATTCGGTTTCGCATGAGGAAGGAATATGGTTACGCGGCGACGAAATGTCTAGAACATTTGGGGAACAATCTCGATCCTCCCTGTCGCGTAGCGATGGGGAGGGGGACCGCTTGCGAAGCAAGTGGTGGAGGGGCCGCAACGGTAGTTCCAACGCCCCTCCGTCAGCGCTTCGCGCTGCCACCTCCCCACGGCTTCGCCGCAGGGAGGGTCAAGCGGTCACCGCGTCGCGCCGGGTTTCCACAGGATGTCGCCGCCCGCCGCGGCGTTCAGGTGCCGGGTGAGCACAAACAAATGGTCGGACAGGCGGTTGAGATAGGTCAGCGCCAGCGGGTTGAGGTCGCGGTCGCTGCCTGCCGCGACCGCGGCGCGTTCGGCGCGGCGCGTCACCGCGCGCGCGAGATGCAGCCGCGCCGCGGCGTCGGTGCCGCCGGGCAGGATGAAGCTTTTGAGCGCGTCTAGATCGTCGTTCATCCGGTCAATCTCGTCCTCGAGCCGCGCGATCTGGCTGGGGACGATGCGCAGCGCCATGTCGTGCGGCCCGAACCCGAACTGGATGTCGGCGGGGGTGGCGAGATCGGCGCCAAGGTCGAACATCTCGTTCTGGATCCGCACCAGCATCGCGGCGGCATCGCTGTTCGGATGGAGCGCGGCGACTGCGATCCCGACCGCGCTATTGGCTTCGTCGACGTCGCCGATCGCCGCCATCAAGGGCGCCGATTTGGCGATGCGCGATCCATCGACGAGACCGGTCGTGCCGTCGTCGCCGGTGCGGGTGTAGATTTTGTTGAGTTTGACCATGTGTGGATAATCCGTTGTGAGACCATCACCCGACCCCGTTCGTGTCGAGCCCTTCGACTGCCTTGGCAGGCGCTCAGGATAAACTTCCGCCTTTGGCGGAAGTCGAAACACCGGGAAGGCGGGCACGAACGATGGGTGTCTCGACTTCGCTCGACACGAACGGAAGAAGAGGCGTCCCCGATCAGCCGCCCGCGGCGAGCAGGCCGATCAGCACGATCAGGATGATGGTGATCGCCTGCCATTTGACGCGCGACATCATCATCTTGTTCTGCATGATCTGATTTTCTTCGACTTTTCCGTCAATAACGGCCTGGTGGCCTTGCGAAAAATAGAAGAGCCCCCGCGCGAGCGAGAACAGGACGAAGCCGGCCGCCACGACGACGCCGATGATCAGCAAAATGTTCATGGCGCCAATTTAGGGCATTTGCAGCGAATATCCAGTGGGAAGCCGCCCGGCGCGCAAATTGACCGCCAGCGTTTCGCCAGCGACCCCGCTTGCGCGCAGCGACTCGAGCGACGCCGCCGCGTCGCGCTTGGCCAGCCGCTTGCCGTCGGGGCCGCAGACGAGCGCGTGGTGGCGATAGATAGGGGTCGGCAGGTCGAGCAGCGCCTGGAGCAGGCGGTGGACGTCGGTCGCCGCAATCAGGTCGGCGCCGCGGATGACGTTCGTCACCCCCATCGCGGCATCGTCGAGGGTGCTGGCGAGATGATAGCTGGCGGGCGCATCTTTCCGCGCGAGGACGATGTCGCCGTGGGCCAGCGGATCGGCGATGCGCCTTCCCCGCCCTTGTTCTTCCCAAGTCAGCGCGCCGACATTCGCGACCGCGCGGGTCGTATCGAGACGCCAGCAATGCGGCTCGCCCACCATGCGTCGGTCGCGCTCGGTTGCGGGGAGGGGGCGGCAGGTGCCGGGATAGACCGCCCCCGATGGGCCGTGCGGCGCCGCGAGGCTCGCCGCAATATCGGCGCGGGTGCAGAAGCAGGGATAGACGAGATCGCGGGCGCGCAGGCGGTCCAACGCCGCGGCATAATCGCCGAGCCGCGCCGACTGGCGCACCGGCTCGCCATTCCAGTCGAGGCCGAGCCACGCCAGATCAGCGAGCGACGCGCCGACATAGGCCTCGCGCGAGCGGCTGCCGTCGATGTCGTCGATGCGGATCAGGAACTGGCCGCCCGCCGCGCGCGCCGCATCATGCGCGAGCACCGCGCTATAAGCGTGGCCAAGGTGGAGGTCGCCGGTGGGGCTGGGCGCGAAACGGGTCAGCATCGGGGTGGTAAAGAGGCCATATACTGTGCCGACATCATAAGAATGCTTCCATATCTTGCGGCAGATGCCCCCTTGACGTCAGAATCTGATCCGGCATGTAATGGCCTTGTCACTTGAGGAAGGCAGTGGCGCGCCATCTGATCAGCAATGGGGGCAATGTCCAACCGCCATGTTCCATCCCGATCTCGCCCGGCACCCCGACAATTGTCCTGCGCTTGTCCTGAATGCCGATTACACGCCGCTCAGCTATTATCCGCTCAGCCTGTGGCCGTGGCAAACCGCGGTCAAGGCGGTTTTCCTCGACCGCGTCACCATCATCGAAAATTACGAACGCGAGATTCACTCGCCGACGCGGACGATGCCGATCCCCAGCGTCATCGCGCTGCGCCAATATGTGAAACCGTCGCAGCACCCCGCGTTCACCCGCTTCAACCTGTTCCTGCGCGACCGGTTCGAATGCCAATATTGCGGGTCGGGCAAAGACCTGACCTTTGACCATGTCGTGCCGCGCCGGCTGGGCGGTCGCACGACGTGGGAAAATGTCACCACCGCCTGCGCGCCGTGCAACCTCAAAAAAGGCGGGCGGACGCCGCAGCAGGCGCGGATGCCGATCTATCGCCAGCCGTGGCGCCCGACGAGTTGGCAGCTACAGGACAATGGCCGCGCTTTCCCGCCGGGGTATTTGCATACGAGCTGGATCGACTGGCTCTATTGGGATGTCGAACTGGAAGGCTGACAGGCAGGCAACAAACCGGACAGACAGGGTTCATCGCCGCGGCGCTACCGGGCCGCCAGCCAGTACAGGAGAACAACCATGGTCCGTATCGCCCGCGCGCTCGCGCTCAGCCTCATCGCCCTGCCGCTCGCCGCGTGCGCGACGCTGGGACCGTCCGAACAGCCCGTGTCGGTGACCGGCCAGATCACCTATCGCGAGCGCATGGCTTTGCCACCGACGGCGCAGATCGAAATCCAGCTGAGCGATGTCAGCCTGATGGATGCCCCCTCGCGCACCATCGCCCAGCAAAGCTTCACCGCGGATGGGCGTCAGGTGCCGTTTGCCTTTTCGCTGACCGTCGACCAGCGTCCGCTCGACCCGCGGCACAGCTATGCGGTGTCGGCGCGTATCACCGACGCGTCAGGGCGACTGATGTTCATCACCGACACGCGCAACAGCGTGGCGTTCGACGGCCGGAGCCGGATCGACATGGGGACGCTGACGCTGGTGAAGACGCGCTGATAACCGCCTCGGCCTCCGCCACGACGGCGAGCGAGCTGCGGCATGTGCGCAGGCGTTAGTTGATTTTGTCGGGTTGCAGTTCGATTTTGCGACCATCGACCTGCCAAAGCCGTTGATCGTTCGTGGCCACATAAAGGGGCAAACCCAGCGAATGGGACGCGAACACAAATATTTCGGTTGGCACCGGATCGAGGCGATTGCTGGTCACCAACGCAACCGGCTCGCTCCCCGCCGGCAATTTGGGCAGGTCCAGATTGAGGCAGCTCGCGCTGAACGGACGGCTTGACCACTTTTCGCCATCGGGGCCGACAACGACGCGATAATGTCCGCCGATGGGATAGCTTGCCGCCGTCGTTTGCGCGGTGAGGAGATATACGCCGATCGGGCCGTCGGAGGTCGGCACCACGACGGTGTTGAACGGCGCCGCCGAGCAAGGTTCATAGCCCTCGGCGACGGCGATCTTCGCGGCAATCTCGCGGGCCGCCGCCAGTTCCGCCTGGCGCGCGGTCAGCGGCACGGGGGCTGGAAGCAGTTCGGAACGTAACAGTTTCTCGCCTTCAACTTCGGCCACGAAGAACGCGCGCGCGTCTTGGCCCTCGCCGCGAAAATATGTGGCCCGCAGCGCCGTATCGGACGCGCGCTCAATGACATAGCCACCCGATCCGGCGAGCTGCGTGCGATCCATTTTTGCAAGCAATGCGTCGGTGCTCACGCGCGCCGCTTTGTCGAGGGCGTGGAGGATGGTGCCCATGGAGGCGGACTGCCCAATCAGCTGTTGATCGGCCGGTGAAACAACCGGTTCCGCTGTGGGAAGGACCGGAGCCGGAGACGAAGCCTGTGACAGCATGAGCATCAGCGCGAGCATGGCGTTTCTCCTTTTCGCAGAGCCAGTGTGACGGGCTAGCTGCCTCGAACCCCCGAAACAACGACGGGGAGGTACTGGTGTGCCGTCGCCGCTGGTGTGGATTTCCTCCCGCGCCGCTCGTTGTGGCTCTGGCGTGTCGGTTTGGTTTGGCGGCACCGTGTCCCAAAATATCGCGCATAGCTATGCGCGCCCACCCTGCGCTTGACGCTGCGCGTTCGCAGGTGCAGCAATCACGCCATGGGGCCGCCGATCCAGATCTCGCAAAATCCCGACATCCGTTACCTCGGGCGGATCCTGGGCGATGTCATTCGCGCCTATGGCGGCGACAAATTGTTTCGGCAGACCGAATATATCCGCTCGTCGAGCGTCGACCGGCATCGCGGGATCGCGGGCGCCGAGGCGATCGATCCGGGGCTTGATGCACTCAGCCTGGATGACACCGTCGCGTTTGTGCGCGGGTTCATGCTGTTTTCGATGCTCGCCAATCTGGCCGAGGACCGGCAGGGGGTGGCGGCCGAGCCCGAGGCGACGGTCGCGGCGGCGATCGAGAAGCTGAAGGCCGACGGCATCGATAGCGACGCGATTGCGTCGCTGCTGAGCGCCTCGCTCGTCGCGCCGGTGCTGACCGCGCACCCGACCGAGGTGCGGCGCAAGTCGATGCTCGACCACAAGAATCGTATCGCCGAACTGATGCTGCTGCGCGACAGCGGCGCCGACGAGACGCCCGAGGGCGATGTCGTCGAGGATGCGATCCGGCGGCAGATCGTGCTGCTGTGGCAGACGCGGCCGCTGCGCATGGAGAAGCTGTTCGTCGCCGACGAGATCGACAACGCGCTGACTTATCTCCGTGACGTATTCCTGCCGGTGGTACCGAAGCTTTATGCGCGCTGGGAAGCCGAGCTGGGGCAGCGCCCCGCGAGCTTCCTGCGCGTCGGCAGCTGGATCGGCGGCGACCGCGACGGCAATCCGTTCGTCACCGCCGAGACGATGGTCATGGCGACCGGCCGCAGCGCCGCCGCCGTGCTCGGCCATTATATCGATGCGGTGCATGGGCTGGGCGCCGAGCTGTCGGTATCGGCGAGCCTCGCCGCGGTACCCGACGCGGTCGAGGCGCTGGCCGAGGCGAGCGGCGATGGCGCGCCGAGCCGCCGCGATGAGCCCTATCGCCGGGCGCTGTCGGGCATTTATGCGCGGCTTTGCGCGACTTATGCGCAGATTGTCGGCAAGGCGCCGCCGCGCCCTTCGGCGCTACGCGGGGCGCCCTATGACACCCCCGCCGATTTCCGCCGCGATCTTGTTACCATTGCCAATGGCCTGTCTTCGAACAGCCAAGGCCAGTTTGGCGGCATCGGCGCGCTGGGGCGACTGATCCGCGCGGTCGAAGTGTTCGGATTCCACCTCGCGACGCTCGACATGCGGCAGAACAGCGCAGTGCACGAGCGGGTGCTGGCGGAGCTGCTCAAGGTGTCGGGCGTGTGCGCCAACTATCGGGCGCTCGATGAGGAGGCGCGCGTCGCGCTGCTCTCCGCCGAGCTCGCCAGCGACCGCCCGCTCGCGGCGCCGTGGCACCAGTGGAGCGACGAAACCGCGGGCGAGCTGGCGATCGTCCATGCCGCCGCCGACATTCGCGCGCGGCTGGGCGGCGATGCGATCTGCCAGTGGATCATCAGCATGGCGCAGACCTTGTCCGACCTGCTCGAAGTGCATGTGCTGGCACGCGAAGCCGGATTGTGGCGGAGCGGCGAGGCGGCGGGACAATCGAATCTGATGGTCGTGCCGCTATTCGAGACGATCGCCGATCTCGACAAGGCGCCCGACATCATGGCCCGCTATTTCGCGATGCCCGAAATCGGTCCGCAGATCGGACTGCGCGGGCATCAGGAAGTGATGATCGGCTATTCGGATTCGAACAAGGACGGCGGTTATCTGACCTCAACCTGGGGGCTGTATCAGGCGTCGCAGGCGCTGACCCCGGTGTTCGAAGAGGCCGATACCGCGATGCAATTGTTCCACGGCCGCGGCGGTGCGGTCGGGCGCGGCGGCGGCAGCGCCTTTGCCGCGATCCGCGCCCAGCCCGCGGGCACGGTGCAGGGGCGCATCCGGATCACCGAACAGGGCGAAGTGATCGCAGCGAAATATGGCACCGCCGCCAGCGCGGCGACGAACCTGGAGGCGATGGTGTCGGCGAGCCTGCTCGCCAGCCTCGAGCCCGAGGCGCTGAGCGATGCCGATGCGGCGCGTTTTACCGCGGCGATGGACGGCGTTTCGGCCAGCGCCTTCGCCGCCTATCGCGGGCTGGTGTACGACACCCCGACCTTCAAGGACTTCTTCCGCGCGATGACCCCGATCGCCGAGATCGCGACGCTGAAGATCGGATCGCGGCCGTCGAGCCGCACCAAGTCGAGCGCGATCGAGGATCTGCGCGCGATCCCCTGGGTGTTCAGCTGGGCGCAGGCGCGCGCGATGCTGCCCGGCTGGTACGGGACGGGCGAGGGGTTTGCGGCGTTCGAGGACAAGGCGCTGCTCGCCGACATGGCGGCGGGCTGGCCGTTCTTTGCCGCGTTGCTCGGCAATATGGAGATGGTCCTGGCGAAATCCGACATGGGGATCGCGGCGCGCTATGCCGAGCTGGCGGCGGGCATTGACGGGCATGAGGCGATTTTCGGGCGCATTCGCGACGGGTGGAACCGGGCGCATGACGGGTTGCTCGACATTACCGGGCAGACGCGGTTGCTCGACAAGAACCCGGCGCTGGAGGCGTCGATCCGGTTGCGGCTGCCCTATATCGAGCCGCTCAATCTGCTCCAGATCGAGTTGATGAAGCGCCATCGGGCGGGCGAGACAGATGCGCGAATTGCCGAGGGGATTCAGCTGACGATCAACGCGATCGCAACGGCATTGCGGAATAGCGGGTAGAGCTTTTCGTCATTGCGAGCGAAGCGAAGCAATCTCCAGCTATCGGCCTTATGCAAGGCCGATAGCTGGAGATTGCTTCGTCGCTACGCTCCTCGCAATGACGTAGAGGCTCAGCTCTTGACGATCCGAACCTGACCCTTGCTCGCGCCGCCATCGGGATCGAACCGGACCGTGAAGTCGGCGCCGTCCTTGTCTGTGCCCGCGAGCGTGTCGCCGGTGCGGGTGACCTTGACGCCTTTCTTGGCGAATTCGCCGGCCATCCAGTCGGCCGCCTTTGCGGGCGTGGCAGGCGAGGTAAAGTCGAGCTTCACTTTCGCTTTTTCGGTGCCATCCGTGTCGTTCGCATCCACATCGACCGCGGTGACCTTGCTGCCCGGATAGAGCTTGACCCCGTCGATGTCGAAATCGCTTTCAATGTCGAGGTCGACGAAATCGGGGAAGTCGATGTCGATCGACGCGCCTTCGCCGCCGATCTTGATATTGCCGCCGTCCTTGCCGGTCTTGATCTGGACCCCGCCATGCTCGTCGCCGGCGTTGATCGAGACTTCGGTGGCGTCCTTGGCTTTCTCATCCTGCCCGCAGGCGACGAGGAGCAACATCGGGGGGATCAGGAACGCGAGGCGCATGGGGAGTCTCCTTGGTGAGTTATATAAATAATACACCCAGAGGAAGGGTTAGTCAACTTCACAGCATTCGTCATCCCGGACTTGATCCGGGATCCATGCAACGGCCGTCGTCGTGGACCCCGGATCAAGTCCGGGGTGACGACGTGAGCGCTACGCGTCGATGCTCGTCCGCAGGTCGCCGTGCACCAGCCCGCCGTCGACGGTGATCGTGTCGCCGACGACATAGTCGCCCGCTTTTGACGCGAGGAAAATCGCGGCGCCCGCCATGTCCTCGGGCACCCCGATGCGCTGGACCGGAATGCTCTTCGCGACCGCGTCGCCATGGTCACGCGCCGCCTTGTTCATGTCCGACTGGAAGGCGCCCGGCGCGATCGCGGTGACGAGGATATGGTCGCTGACCAGCCGTGCGGCGAGGCGCTTGGTGAGGTAGAGGATCGCGGCTTTCGAGGCGTGATAGCTGTAGGTTTCCCAAGGGTTGAGCCGCTGGCCGTCGATCGAGCCGATGTTGATCACCTTAGCCGGGCGTTCGTGCGTACCCGCAGCCTTGAGCAATCCGTGCAGCGCCTGGGTCAGAAAGAAGGGCGATTTGACGTTGATGTCCATCACCTTGTCCCAGCCCGCTTCGGGGAAACCCTCGAACGGTTCGCCCCATGCGGCGCCGGCGTTGTTGACGAGGATATCGAGGCGTTCTTCGCGCGCTTCGAGTTCCTTGGCCAGCGTGCGGCAGCCCTCCACGGTGGCGAGGTCGACCGGCAGGCCGATAACCTTGCCCGGATAGCGGGTTTCGAAATCGGCGATGGCTTCCTCGATCTGCGCGGTCTTGCGCGCCGAGATGTACACGCGCGCGCAGCCCGCGGCGAGATAGCCCTCGACGATCATCTTGCCGATGCCGCGCGAGCCGCCGGTGACGAGCGCGATGCGGCCGTCGAGGCCGAACATGTTCTGGAGGTTCATTGTCATTCTCCGCTTAATCCCCCTCCCCGATGGGGAGGGGTTAGGGGTGGGGAGCCGCAGGCGTTTTGGTGTTCATCTCCCACCCCGCTGCGACTAGCGAACAAGTTCGCAAGTCTCGCTGCCCCTCCCGCTTGCGGGAGGGGATAGATTCAAATCAGTAACCGTTCATCCGCGCGACTTGGTCGATGTGATAATGCACGTCGCCCATATATTCCGCCAGCGCGCGGTCGCGTTTCATGTAGAGGCCGATGTCATATTCGTCGGTCATCCCGATGCCGCCGTGCATCTGGACGCCTTCGCGCACCGCGAGGTTCGCGGCGCGTCCGGCCTTTGCCTTGGCGACCGAGACCATCAGTTTGGCGCCCTCATTGCCCTCGTCCAAAAGCTGCTGCGCTTTCATCACGGTCGCGCGCGCAACTTCCATCTCGCCATAGAGATGCGCGGCGCGGTGCTGGAGACCCTGGAATTCGCCGATCAGCTTGCCGAACTGTTTGCGTTCCTTGAGATAGGTGACGGTCATGTCCATCGCGCCCTGCCCGACGCCGACCATTTCGGCCGCCGCGCCGGTGCGGGTGGCGGCGAGCAGCGCGTCGAGGATGTCGCCGCCCGCATCGACTTCGCCGATCACCGCGTCCGCATCGACCTCGACACCATCCAACGTCACATGGCTGGCGAGCGAAGAGTCGACAAGGCGGCGCGGATCCGCGGTGACGCCCTTGGCATCCTTCGGCACCGCGAACAGCGTGATGCCGCCATCGGTCTTGGCCGCGACGATGCTCATGTCGGCGACATGGCCGTGGAGCACGAAGCTTTTCTTGCCGTCGAGGCGGAAGCCGTTGCCGGCGCGCGTCGCGGTGGTCGCGATGCGGTCGGGGCGGTGCTTGGCGCCTTCGTCGATCGCGAGTGCGATAATCGCCTCTCCTGATGCGATCGCGGGGAGCCAGCGGCCCGCCTGCGTGCCGCCCGCCTTCGCCAGCGCGGCGACGGCGCCGACGCTGGTCGACAAGAAGGGCGACGGGGTCAGGTTGCGGCCGATTTCCTCGAGCACGATGCCCGCCTCCATATGCCCCATGCCGAGCCCGCCATGCGCCTCGGGAACGAGCATGCCGGGGAGGCCCATTTCGGTGAACTGCGTCCAGAGGTCGCGCGAGAAGCCGGTGGCGTCGGCGCTGTCGCGGAGTTTGCGCAGGTGCGTCACCGGCGCCTGTTCGGCGACGAAGGGCGCGACGCTGTCCTTGAGCATCGCCTGGTCGTCATTGTGATAGAGTGGCATGTCTTTTCTCTCCAGTTCCCCTCCCGCTTGCGGGAGGGGTTAGGGGTGGGCCAGCGACGTTGCGTCTGCCCACCCCGCTGCGGCTAGCGAACAAGTTCGCAAGCCTCGCTGCCCCTCCCGCAAGCGGGAGGGGAGAAGGATTACGCCCCCGGCAAATCCAAAATCCGCTTGGCGATGACGTTGAGCATGACTTCGCTCGTCCCGCCTTCGATCGAATTGGCCTTGGTGCGCAGCCAGCCGCGCGCGCGGGCGCCGCCCTTGGTCTCTTCGCTGTCCCATTCGAGCGCTTCGCTGCCGCCGCCCGACATCACCAGTTCGTGGCGGCGCTTGTTGAGTTCGGTGCCGACATATTTCATCATGTTCGAGCTGGCCGGATGCGCGCGGCCGGTCTTCCACATGTCCATGAAACGCTCGCCCATCGCGCGATAGGCGAAGACATCGACGTCGAACGCCGCCATTTCGGCGCGCAGGATCGGATCGTCGAGTTCGCCCGCGGCGTTTTTGCCGAACGCCTTGGCAAAGGCGCCGCCGATACTGATCATGTCGCCGCCCGCGCCGCCGCCCGAGATCATCTCGCGTTCGTGGCCGAGCAGATATTTGGCGACGTCCCAGCCGCGGTTGATCTCGCCGATGAACTGCGTCTTGGGCACTTCGACATCGTCGAAGAAGGTTTCGCAGAACGGCGAGTTGCCGCTGATCAGCAAGATCGGCTTGGTCGTGACGCCTTTGCTCGCCATGTCGAAGAGCATGAAGGTGATGCCCTGATATTTATTCGCCTTGTCGGTGCGGACGAGGCAGAAAATCCAGTCGGCCTGGTCGGCGTAGCTGGTCCAGATTTTGCTGCCATTGACGACCCAATGATCGCCCTTGTCTTCGCCGAACGTCTGGAGCGACACAAGGTCGCTGCCCGAACCCGGTTCTGAATAGCCCTGGCACCAGCGGATTTCGCCGCGCGCGATCGGGTTCAGATATTCGACCTTTTGTTCCTCGGTGCCGAATTGCAACAGCGCGGGGCCGAGCATCCAGATGCCGAAGCTGTCGAGCGGCGAGCGCGCGTGGATGCGCTTCATTTCCTGTTTGAAGATCTTGGTCTGCTCGGGGGCGAGGCCGGCGCCGCCATAGGCCTTGGGCCAATCGGGGACGGTGTAGCCCTTTGCCGCGCACGCTTCGAGCCACTGCTTCTGGGCATCGTTCTTGAACACCCAATTGCGCCCGCCCCAGCAGACATCGCCTTCCTCGCGGATGGGTTCGCGCATTTCGGCGGGGCAGTTTGCCTCCAGCCAGCCGCGCACTTCGGCGCGAAAAGCGTCCAGATCGCTCATGTTTCAGGCTCCTCTTCCGGCGCCAAATCTAGGAGCAGTCGCCTGCTTTACGCAAGCGTCAACTTGGGGAGCCCGACCTGCCGTTACGGCGCCGTAGCGTCCGTCAGGCCGCCGTTGACGCGCCCCGTTGCACGCCTAAGCTAAGTGGCAAAAGAAAACGGGAGAATGGGTCATGCGATTCGCAGGCAAGATTGCCGTCGTCACCGGTGCCGCATCGGGAATCGGCAAAGCCACAGTTTTGAAACTCGCGAGCGAAGGCGCGCACGTCTTTGCCGCCGACATCGACGAAACGGGCGGCCGCGCGCTGGCCGAACAATCGAACGGCAAGATCGATTTTGTCCGCTGCGACGTGACGAAGCCGTCGGACATCGAGGCGCTGATGGATACCGCCGCGGCAAAAGGCGGCGGCATCGACATCGTGTTCAATAACGCCGCCGCAGGCGGCGACCGCGCCCCGATCGACGAGATTACCCCCGAAGGCTGGGACCGCACGATGGATCTGGTGCTGAAATCGGTCGCGATGGGGATCCGCTATGCCAGCCCGCATATGAAGGGCCGCAAGGGCGCGTCGATCATCAACACCGCGAGCGTCGCGGCGCTGGGCGCGGGCTATTCGCCCACCGCCTATGCCGTGGCCAAGGTCGGGGTGCTCCATCTGTCGAAGGTCGCGGCGACCGACCTGGCGCGCTATGGCATCCGCGTCAACGCGATCTGCCCGGGCTTTATCAACACCAATATCTTCACCGCGTCGCTCGACGTTCCCGACGCGATGAAGGAACAGGCCAATGCCGTGATCGCCGGGATGAGCGCGCAGGCGCAGCCGGTGGCGCGCGGCGGCCAGCCCGACGACATCGCCAATGCGGTCGCGTTCCTGGCGAGCGACGAATCATCGTTCATGACCGGCACCCATTTGCTGGTCGACGGCGGGCTGACGATCGGCCAGCGCCACGCCTGGGATCCCGAAGCCCCGGGGATGTTCGACGCGCTGGTCGCGATGGAGGAGGCCGCCAAGGCTGGAGCGACGGCGTGACCATAGCGGCGGCGACCGGTGCGGTGCCGCGCCCCGAACGGCTGCCCGTCGGGTTGAAGATGATGCATGGCCTTGGCAGCATTGCTTACGGGGTCAAAGACAACGGGTTTTCGACCTTCCTCCTGCTCTTCTATAATCAGGTCATCGGGCTCGACGCGGGTATCGTCGGCGCGGCGATCATGGTGGCGCTGATCGCCGATGCGTTCGTCGATCCGGTGATCGGCGAGCTCACCGACCGCACGCGCAGCCGCTGGGGACGCCGCCTGCCGTGGCTTTATGGCGCGCCGATCCCGCTTGCGATCGCATGGATGCTGCTGTGGTCGCCGCCCGAGATGAGCGACACGATGACCGTCGCATGGCTGATCGGCTTTGCGATCATCGTGCGGTCGCTGGTGTCGATGTGCGAGGTGCCGTCGGTGGCGATCGTCCCAGAATTGACCGGCGATTATGACGAGCGCACTGCGGTGATGCGCTTTCGCTTCCTGTTCGGCTGGGGCGGCGGGCTGCTCATCCTGCTGCTCGCCTATGGCGTGTTTTTTGGCGGCGCCAAGGGGCTCGTCGATCCCGACGGCTATTTCCCCTATGCGCTGGCCGGGGCGTTGATGATGGCGGGTGCGGTGCTGGTTTCGGCGGCCGGGCAGCATAAAAGGATTGCGGTATCGAACCTGGCCGATGTGAAGCCGGTCATGACGCTGCGGCAGATCTTGGGCGAGATGCGCGACACATTGTCGAACCGCGCCTTTTTGTGGCTGATTTTTGCGGCGCTGTTCGGCTTCGTCAATCAGGGCATCACCTTTTCGATGAACAATTATCTGCTCGGCTTTTTCTGGCAGTTCACGCAGGGCGAGATGGTCGCTTATGTCTTCCTGCTGTTCGCCTCGATGATCGCCGCCTTTGTGATCGTCGCGCCCTTGTCGGCAAAGCTCGGCAAGCGCGACGGGGCGATCGTGGCGGGCGCGATTGCGCTGTTGGTCAACAGCGGCATCTATTTCGCGTGGATCGAGGGCGTGTTCCCCGGCTTGCCCGGAAAACCCAGCGTCGCGACGATGTTTGCGCTGGTTTTCATCTCCAACAGCTTTTCGATCGTCCTGATGATCCTGTCCTCGTCGATGATGGCTGACGTCGTCGAGGCCTCGCAGAGCGAGACCGGCCGCCGGTCGGAGGGGCTGTTCTTCGCGGGATATTTCTTCATGCAGAAATGCGCGACAGGCATCGGCATTTTCCTGGCGGGACTGATTCTGTCCTTTGCGGCGTTTCCGGCGTCCGCCAAACCAGGGCAGGTCAGCGACGCGATCCTTGGCAACCTTGCGCTCGGCTACGCACTCGCCATCCTTGTGATCGGTCTGCTCGGCCTGATCGTGATGCGAAAATTTCCGATCTCGCGCGCCGATCACGAAGCAAGGCTAGCACTGCTCGACGATGCGGCACGCGCCGAACCCGATGCGAGTGGGCTGCATCCGTAGCGGAAAATGTCGGTCCGCGGCCAAATGAGGTAATAATCGGCCCGCAGGGGTTGGCAAATCAGGACGAATCGGTCCAAAGGCTTACGTGAACGTAAAGGGAAGGATGCGAAGATGGATTTCGACCTCACCGACCGGCAGGTCTATTGGCGCGACCGCGTGCGCGATTTCATCGAGCGCAAGGTGCGCCCCGCGGTGCCGACATACAACGAACAGGACAAGGCCGGCGACCGCTGGAAGGTCATCCAGATCGTCGAAGATCTGAAGGCCGAAGCGAAAGAGGCTGGCATCTGGAACCTGTTCATGCCGCCCAAGTCAGGCGCGCATCACCATGTCGACGAGACGTTCGAATTCGAAGGCCCCGGCCTCACCAACCTCGAATATGCGCTATGCGCCGAGGAAATGGGCCGCGTCGGTTTCGCCAGCGAAGTGTTCAACTGCTCGGCGCCCGACACCGGCAATATGGAAGTGTTCCACCGTTACGGGACGCGTGCGCAGAAGGAAAAATATCTTGGCCGCCTGATGAACGGCCAGATCCGTTCGGCCTTCCTGATGACCGAGCCCGCGGTTGCCTCGTCCGACGCGACCAATATCGAAACGCGCATCGAACGCGTCGGTGACGATTTTGTCATCAACGGCACCAAATGGTGGTCGTCGGGCGCGGGTGATCCGCGCTGCGAGGTCGCGATCGTGATGGGCAAGACCGACTTTGCCGCCAAGCGCCACGCGCAACAGTCGATGGTGCTGATGCCGCTCGACGCACCCGGCGTGACCATTCTGCGCCACCTGCCCGTCTTTGGTTACGACGATGCGCCGCACGGCCATATGGAAATCGAGCTGAAGGACGTCCGCGTCAACGCCGAAGAGGCGATGCTGCTGGGCGAAGGTCGCGGCTTCGAAATCGCGCAGGGGCGGCTCGGCCCGGGCCGTATCCACCATTGCATGCGCACCATCGGCGTCGCCGAGGAAGCGATCGCAAAGATGGCGAAGCGGCTGCAATCGCGCGTCGCGTTCGGCAAGAAGATCGCCGAATACAGCATCTGGGAACATCGCCTCGCCCGCGCGCGCATCGACATCGAAATGACGCGCCTGCTGTGCCTCAAGGCGGCCGACATGATGGACAAGGTCGGCAACAAGTCGGCCGCAGCCGAGATCGCAATGATCAAGGTACAGGCGCCGAACATGGCGCTGAAGATCATCGACGACGCGATCCAGGCGCATGGTGCCGGCGGCGTGTCCGAGGATTTCGGACTGGCCAAGGCTTTTGCGCATCAACGGACTTTGCGGCTCGCCGACGGTCCCGACGAAGTGCATGAACGCGCGATCGCCCGCATCGAATTCGCCAAGCATAGCGAAGCAAGCGAGCCCGGTTTTTCGTCGGGCGACATCGGCGCTTCGCGTTAAACTTGCCGACCGAAGCAGGACTATCGTCATTGCGAGGAGCGAAGCGACGAAGCAATCTCCAGCCATCGGCCCAGCGCCATGATCAAAGCTGGAGATTGCTTCGCTCCGCTCGCAATGACGGAAATGGCTAAGCAGGCTTCGCCATACGTAATTGGGAAAGGTTGCACTTTAATATGACCAAAGCCGCGATCCTGATCGAACCCGGCCAGCCGCTGTCGATCGAAAACGTCCAGATTGCCGATTGCGGCCCGCACGAGGTGCGCATCCGCACCGCGGCTTGCGGGCTGTGCCATTCGGACCTGCATTTCATCGACGGCGCCTATCCGCATCCGCTCCCCGCGATCCCCGGCCATGAAGCTGCGGGCATCGTCGAGGCGGTCGGCAGCGAAGTGCGCACGGTCAAGGTCGGCGATGCGGTCGTGACCTGCTTGTCGGCATTCTGCGGTCATTGCGAGTTTTGCGTCAGCGGGCGCATGTCGCTGTGCATGGGCGGCGATACGCGGCGCCCGGTCGGTTCGGCGCCGCGGATCACGCGCCCCGACGGCAGCATGGTCAACCAGATGCTCAACCTTTCGGCCTTTGCCGAAACGATGCTGGTCCACGAACATGCGTGCGTCGCGATCGATCCCGACATGCCGCTCGACCGCGCCGCGGTGATCGGCTGCGCGGTGACGACGGGCGCGGGAACGATTTTCAATGCGTGCAAGGTGACGCCGGGCGAGACGGTCGTAGTCGTCGGTTGCGGTGGCGTCGGGCTGGCGACGATCAACGCGGCGAAGATCGCCGGTGCGGGGCGGATCATCGCCGCCGACCCGATGCCCGAAAAGCGCGCGCTCGCGATGAAACTGGGCGCGACCGATGTCGTTGATGCGATGGACAGCGATGCCGCCAAGCAGATCCTCGAGATCAGCAAAGGCGGGGTCGATCATGCGATCGAAGCTGTCGGGCGTCCGGCCTCGGCGGCGCTTGCCGTGGCGTCGCTGCGCCGCGGCGGCACCGCGACGATCCTCGGCATGATGCCGCTGTCGGAGAAGGTCGGCCTGTCGGCGATGGACCTGCTCAGCGGCAAGAAATTGCAGGGCGCGATCATGGGCGGCAACCGCTTCCCGGTCGACATCCCGCGGCTCGTCGACTTCTACCTCCGCGGGCTGCTCGACCTCGACAGCATCGTCGCCGAGACGATCCCGCTCGAACGGATCAACGAAGGCTTCGACAAGATGAAGAAGGGCGATGCCGCACGGTCGGTGATCGTTTTCGACCAATGAGCACGCCGCCGATGGATGCACAAAAAGCCTTTAGCGGCACGGTCGCCCCCGAAGGCGCCGATGTGCTTGACGAGGCCAAGCTGACCGCGTGGATGGAGGCGAATGTCGAGGGTTTCGAAGGCCCGCTGACCCAGCACAAATTCGCCGGCGGCCAATCGAACCCGACGTACAAGATTTCGGCGCCATCGGGCAATTATGTCCTCCGCCGCAAACCTTATGGCCCGCTGCTCCCCTCGGCCCACGCCGTCGACCGCGAGTATAAGGTCCAGTCGGGCCTGCATAAGATGGGCTTTCCGGTCGCGCGCCAATATGGCCTGTGCACTGACGACAGCGTCACCGGCAGCTGGTTCTATGTGATGGGGATGGTCGACGGCCACACGATCTGGGACGGCGCGATGCCGGGATCGACCCCCGAGAACCGCCGCGCCACTTATGAAGCGATGATCGATACGCTCGCGGCGCTGCATGCCGTCGATGTCGAGGCGGCGGGGCTGTCCGATTTCGGCAAGCCCGGCAATTATTTCGGCCGTCAGGTCGATCGCTGGACCAAGCAGTACCGCCTCGCCGAGACCGAGACGATGGACGAGATGGAGCAGCTGATCGCGTTCCTGCCCGCCAGCATCCCCGAACAGACACGCACCAGCGTCGTCCACGGCGACTACCGCATCGACAATATGATCTTTGCCAAGGACCGCCCAGAGGTGCTCGCGGTGCTCGACTGGGAATTGTCGACGCTCGGCGATCCGCTCGCCGATTTTACCTATGTCGCGATGGCGTGGGTCACCGAAAATGGCGGGCGGTCGGGCGTCATGGACCTCGATCGGCAAGCGCTCGGCATTCCCGAATTGGACGAGATGGTCGAACGCTATTGCGCCGCGACCGACCGCACCGGGGTGCCCGACATGAACTGGTATTTCGCCTATAATTTCTTCCGCCTCGCCGGGATTATTCAGGGCATCAAGAAGCGCGTGATCGAGGGCACCGCCTCGTCGCAGCATGCCAAGGATATGTCCGAACGCGTCCGTCCGCTCGCCGAAAAGGCGTGGGACTTTGCCAAGAAAGCCGGCGCATGAGCCTGTTCGACATGAGCGGCCAGGTCGCGCTGATCACCGGATCGTCGCGCGGCATCGGCAAAGCCACTGCGGAAGCGATGGCCGAACAGGGCGCGAAGGTCGTGATTTCGAGCCGCAAGCAGGATGCTTGCGACGCCACCGCGGCGGAGATCAACGCGAAGTTCGGCGACGGCACCGCGATTGCGGTCGCCGCGAATATTTCGTCGAAGGACGATCTCCAGAATCTGGTGAACGAGGCGCGCGCGGCGTTTGGGAAGATCACCGCGCTCGTCTGCAACGCCGCGTCGAACCCTTATTATGGCCCCGGGCTGGGGATCAGCGACGACCAGTTCCGCAAGATCATGGACAATAATATCCTGTCGAACCACTGGCTGATCACGATGGTCGCGCCCGAAATGCTCGAACGCGGCGAGGGGTCGATCACGATCATCAGCTCGATCGGCGGCCTGAAGGGATCGCCGATCATCGGCGCATACGGGATTTCGAAAGCGGCCGACATGCAGGTCGCGCGCAATTTTTCGGTCGAATTCGGGCCGCGCGGCGTGCGCGTCAATTGCATCGCGCCGGGGCTGATCCGCACCGACATGGCGCGCGCCTTGTGGGAAAATCCCGAGAACCTCAAACGCTCCACCGCCGCCTCGACCTTGAAGCGGATCGGCGAGCCGCACGAGATTGCGGGCGCCGCGGTCTTCCTTGCCAGCAAGGCGGGCGCATTCACTACGGGCCAGACCATCGTATGCGATGGCGGCGCCACAATTTCAGGAGGCGCATGATGGGCGCATTGGACGACAAGATCGCGATTATCACGGGTGCCGGTTCGGGTATCGGCCGCGCCAGCGCGCTGCGCTTTGCCGCCGAGGGCGCGAAGCTGGTGCTCGGTGACAAGACCGCGGCGGTGCACGAGACGGCGCAGCTGGTGAAGGATGCGGGCGGTGAGGCCGTCGCGCTGGAAATCGACGCGGGGGTCGAGGCCGATGTCGCCAAGCTCGTCGCGACTGCCAAGGACACCTATGGCGCGCTCGACATCGCCTTCGCCAACGCCGGGATCATCGGCGACATGGGCGGTATCTTCGATTTCGATCCGATCGCCTGGGCTGAGACCTTGCGCGTCAATCTGATCGGTCCGGCGCTGATGGTGAAGCATGCGGGCAAAGCGATGGTCGACCAAGGCCGCGGCGGCGCGATCGTGCTGACCGCCAGCGTCGCGGGCTTGAATTCGGGCGCGGGTCCAGGGGCGTATTCGGCATCGAAGGCGGGGGTCATCAACCTCGCCAAGACCGCGGCGCAGCAGCTGACGACCAGCGGCGTGCGCGTCAACGCGATCTGCCCGGGGCTGACCGAGACGGGGATGACCAAGCCGACCTTCGACTATGCGAAAGCCAAAGAGGTCACCCACAAGCTGGGCCAGCTCAATCCCTTGAAGCGCGCGGCGCAGCCCGAGGAGCTCGCCAATGTCGCGCTGTTCCTTGCCAGCGATCAGGCGAGTTATGTCAATGGGCAGGCGATCGCAGTTGACGGCGGGCTCACCAGTTCGCATCCGGTGACGCGCCAGCTGCTTGGCCAGACTTCGCATTGATAGGATAGATATGGGTCACGGTTTCAATACGGCGCGGCTCGACCGCATTCCCGCCTTTCTCGAGGCCAAATATGTCGGCACCGGCCGCCTGCCGCACGCCGCGACGCTGGTGTCGCGGCGCGGCGAGATCGCGCATCTGTCGTGCGTCGGCGAGGCGCGGCCCGGCGCGGCGCTGCAAGAGGATGCGATCTTTCGCATCGCGAGCATGACCAAGCCGATCACCAGCATCGCGTTCATGATGCTGGTCGAAGAGGGCAAGGTTGCGCTGAGCGATCCGCTGGTGAAGTTCTGCCCCGAGTTCAAGGACACCGGCGTGTTTGTGGCGGGCGGCGGCAATGTGCCTTTCCTGACCCGCGCGCCGACGCAGCCGATCCGCATGGTCGACCTGCTGCGCCACACATCGGGGCTGACCTATGGCTTTCAGGAGCGCACCCCGGTCGACGCGGCGTACCGCAAGGCGCGGATCGACGATTTCGACGCCGATTATACGATGGACAGCTTCATCGAAGGGCTGGCGAAAATCCCGCTGCAGTTCGACCCCGGCGCGCACTGGAATTATTCGATGGCGACCGATGTGCTTGGTGCGGTGGTCGAGCGGATCGAAGGCAAGCCGTTTGCCGACGTTTTGCAGGAGCGCATCTTCGGACCGCTCGGCATGGTCGACACCGGGTTCAAGGTGCCCGCCGACCAGCAGCACCGGTTGACCGATTGCTATATGTTCGACCCGCAGGCGAAGATGAAGCCCTTCGACAGCGGCGACAAGAGCCGCTGGGCGAAGGATCGCAGCTTTCATTCGGGCGGCGGCGGGCTGGTGTCGACGCTCGCCGACTATCACCGTTTCTGCCTGATGCTGCTCGGCGGCGGCGCGCTCGATGGCGTCCGCATCATCAGCCGCAAGACGCTGGCGCTGATGACCGCGAACCACCTTGTCGGCGGCGGCGACCTGGTCCAGCACAGCGTCGGTATCTTTTCGGAGGCCGAGAACGCCGGGGTCGGCTTCGGGCTCGGCTTTGCGGTGAATGAAAGCCCGGCGCAGACGATGACCCCCGGCTCGGTCGGCGACTATTATTGGGGCGGCATGTTTTCGACCGGCTTCTTTGTCGATCCAGTCGAGCAGATCTGCATGGTGTTCATGACCCAGCTGATGCCCTCCTCCACCTATCCCGTGCGGCGCGAGGTCAAGACGCTTGTCCACGCGGCGATCGATGATTGATTCAACAACCCACCCACCGTTCGTGTCGAGCGCAGTCGAGACACGCGAAGCGCAGCGCTAGACGCTTCTCGACTTCGCTCGAAGCGAACGGAATCTTTTAAGGAGCCTGAAATGTCCGAAGAAACCCCCGTTTCCGTCACGATGGAAAAGGATGGCGATGTCGCCGTCATCATCGTCAGCAACCCGCCGGTCAACGCGCTGAGCTGGCACGTCCGTCAGGGACTGGAAGATCATTTTGCTGCCGCGCTTTCTGACGACAGCGTCAAGGCCATCGTACTGCGCTGCGCCGGGGCGACCTTTATCGCGGGCGCCGACATCAGCGAATTCGGCAAGCCGCCGCGCGGTCCCGATTTCAATGCGGTGCTGAACAGCATCGAAGCGGCGTCGAAGCCCGTCGTTGCAGCGATCCACGGCACCGCGCTCGGCGGCGGTCTGGAAACCGCGCTCGTCTGCCATTATCGTATCGCCGTCCCCTCGGCGAAGCTCGGCGTTCCCGAAGTGAAGCTCGGCCTGCTCCCCGGTGCGGGTGGCACCCAGCGCCTGCCGCGCGTCGTCGGGGTCGAAGCCGCGGCGACGATGACCTCGACCGGCGATCCGCTGCCCGCATCGAAAGCGAAAGAACTCGGCCTCGTTGATGAACTCGCGGGCGAAGACAGCCTCACCGCCGACGCGATCGCCTTTGCGCGCGCGAAGATCGCCGACGGCCCGCGCCCGACGCGCGAGCGCCCGGTGTTCGGCGACGTTGCGGTGATCGAACAGCTCAAGACCGCGAATGCCAAGCGCTGGCGCGGGTTCGAGGCGCCCTATGCCAACCTCGCCTGCGTCGAGGCCGCGACGCGGCTGCCGTTCGAGGAAGGCCTCGCCTTCGAGCGCGAGCAGTTCATGAAACTGATGTTCGGCAGCCAGTCGGCCGCCCAGCGCCACATCTTTTTCGCCGAGCGGCAGGCCGCCAAGATCGACGGCCTGCCCAAGGACACCCAGCTGCGCGACATCAAGAAGGTCGGCGTCATCGGCGCCGGCACGATGGGCGGCGGCATCTCGATGAACTTTCTGCAGAAGGGCATCCCCGTCACGATCGCCGAGATGCAGCAGGACGCGCTCGACCGCGGCACCGGCTTGATCCGCAAGAATTACGAAGCGTCGGCCGCCAAGGGGCGTTTCAAGCCCGAGCAGGTTGAGGCGATGATGGGCATCCTGACCCCCACCCTCAACCTAGAGGATCTGGCCGACTGCGACCTGATCATCGAGGCGGTCTATGAGAATATGGACGTGAAGAAGGAAATCTTCGCCAAGCTCGACAAAATCGCCAAGCCCGGTGCGATCCTCGCGTCGAACACCAGCTATCTCGACATCGACGAAATCGCGACCGCGACGAGCCGCCCCGGCGACGTGCTGGGCATGCATTTCTTTTCGCCCGCCAATGTGATGAAGCTGCTCGAAGTCGTGCGCGGCGAAAAGACCGCACCCGATGCGCTGGCGACGGCGATGAAGATCGGCAAGACGATCGGTAAGGTCGCCGTGGTTGCGGGGGTGTGCGACGGCTTTATCGGCAACCGCATGCTCAAGCCCCGCCAGGTCGAGGCGATGAATTTGCTGATGGAAGGCGCGACGCCGCAACAGATCGACAAGGTCCATGTCGAATTCGGCATGCCGATGGGGCCGTTCCAGATGAGCGATCTGGCGGGCGTCGACATCGGTTGGCACCGCGACCCGACCCGCATCGAAAGCATCCGCGACGCGCTCGCCGCGGTCGGCCGCTGGGGGCAAAAGACCGGCAAGGGCTTTTACGATTATGACGAAAAGCGTAATCCGTCGCCCAGCGCTGAAGTCGCCGAGATCATCGAGGATTTCCGTTCGCGGTCGAACAAGGCGAAGCGCGAGATCAGCGATCAGGAGATCATCGAACGCACGCTGTATCCGATGGTCAACGAAGGCGCCCTGATCCTGTCCGAAGGCAAGGCGCAGCGCGCGTCGGACATCGATGTCGTGTGGATCTATGGCTATGGCTGGCCGGTCTATCGCGGCGGCCCGATGTTCTGGGCCGGGCTGGAAGGCACCGACAAGATCGTCGCGGCGCTGGAAAAACACGGGTTTGAGATCGCACCTTTGCTCAAAGAAAAGGCCGAGGCGAAGTCGGGCTTCTAAACCCGCCTTCGATTACGAACAGCAGGCCGTCTGTCCCAACCCGGGTCAGGCGGCCTTTGCTTTGCCCTGCCGCCGCCGCGGGTGCGTTCAAATAGTTGCGATTCAGGGTTAAAGCGCTGGTCACACCTGCCGTTACGGCAGAGCATGATCGCCATGTCGTTTCTCGCCCTGTTGCTGCTCACCGGCAGCGTCCCGGTCACCGCTCCGGTGGCGGCACCGCCTGTGCGTGCAGTCGGGGTGGCGCGGGCGCGGATCCTCGCGCCCGCCGAAGTGCGGCGCGTCGACGGGCGGATCGAGGTGCGCACGGGAGATCGCCGCGCGCCGACGCTGGTGCATCGGGGCGACCGCAAGGATGGCGGCGAGACCGCCGACTTTTATTAACTTCCGTCATCCCGGCGAAGGCCGGAATCTCAACCTCGGGTCATAACGCGCCGGAGAGATCCCGGCCTTCGCCGGGATGACGATTAGGATTGCAACGTCTGGATAATCGCCGAAAAGTCGCGGCCATCCTGATCCGCCGCAACAAACGCCTCGTACAGCTCGCGCGCCTTCGCGCCCATCGGGACATCGGCATCGACGCTCGCCGCGGCTTCCATCGCCAACCGCAAATCCTTGAGCATCAGCGCCGCCGCGAACCCGCCCTTATAGTCATTGTCGGCGGGGGTCGTCGGGCCGACGCCGGGGAGCGGCGCGTAGCTGGTCAGCGACCAGCACTGCCCCGACGACACGCTGGCGATGTCGAAGAATTTCTGCGGATCGAGCCCGAGTTTGAGCGCGAGCGCGAGCGTCTCGCACGTCGCGACCATCGAGGCGCCGAGCAGCATGTTGTTGCAGATCTTCGCCGCCTGCCCCGCGCCCGCATCCCCGGCATGGATCACCGCCTTGCCCATTTGGGCGAGGATCGGCTGCGCGCGCGAAAAGCCTTCGTCGGTGCCGCCGACCATGAAGGTCAGCGTTCCCGCATTCGCCGCCGCGATACCGCCCGAGACGGGCGCGTCGACCGCGACGAGACCCTTGGCAGTCGCAGCTTCGATATTCGAGCGGGCGGTGGCGACGTCGATCGTCGAGCAGTCGAGAAGCAAGGTTCCCGGCGCGGCGTTGGAGAAAACATCGGCTTCGTACACCGCGGCGACATGCTTGCCTGCGGGCAACATCGTCACCACCGCTTCGGCGCCGGTCACTGATTCGGCGGCCGACGCAGCGCGCGAACAGCCCGCCTCGACCGCGCGCGCGAGCGCGTCTTCGCTGAGGTCGAAAGCGCGGACGTCATGGCCTGCCTTCGCGAGATTCGCGGCCATGCCGCCGCCCATATTGCCGAGTCCGATAAATGCGATTTTCATGTCAGCGCCCCTTCCACACGCCTTCGCGTTTCTCGATGAAGGCGGCCATGCCTTCGGCCTTGTCTTCGGTGGCGGCGAGAATCTGAAACAGGCGGCGTTCGTAGATTAGCCCTTGGTCGAGCGTCGTTTCGAACGCAGCGTTGACCATGTCCTTGTTCACCATCGCGGCCATCGGCGGCATCGCGGCGATGACGGTCGCGGTCTTCACCGCTTCGTCGACCAAGGTCTCATGCGGAACGACGCGCGCGACCAATCCCGAGCGTTCGGCCTCGGCGGCGTCCATCATCCGGCCGGTCAGGCACATTTCCATCGCCTTCGCCTTGCCGATCGCGCGGGTCAGCCGCTGCGACCCGCCCATGCCCGGCGCGACGCCGAGCTTGATTTCGGGCTGGCCGAATTTCGCCTTGTCCGACGCGATGATGAAGTCGGCCATCATCGCGAGTTCGCAGCCGCCGCCGAGCGAGAAACCGTTCACTGCGGCGATCCACGGCTTGCGAACCTTTTTCACGAAATCGCTCGTCCATTTCGAGAAGAAGTCTTCGAGGTAAAAATCGGACGCGGGCTTGTCGGCCATTTCCTTGATGTCAGCGCCCGCGGCAAAGGCCTTGTCGCCCGACCCGGTGAGGACGGCGCAGCGCTGGCCGGGGTCGGCCTCGAAGGCGGCGAAGGCGGCGATCAGGTCGCCCAGCACTTTCGAGTTGAGCGCATTCAGCGCCTGCGGGCGGTTGAGCGTCACCAAGGTGACGGCGCCGCGCTGTTCGACGAGGAGGGTTTCGTAGGTCATCTTATTCTCCGTCGCCCCCGCGAAGGCGGGGGCCGTTGGCGTTCAAATCTGGCGGCCCCCGCCTGCGCGGGGCCGACGATCTAAGTAAGCGGGGTCCATTTTTCGTCATCGGGCAGCGGCGCAAAGATCGCGTCGATCCAGTCGTCGGTGACGGCTTCGGGCGTCGGCGGATCCCATTTCGGGCTGTTGTCCTTGTCGATAATCAGCGCGCGCACGCCTTCGAGGAAGTCGTGCATCTGCACGACACGGCTGCCGATCGCATATTCCTGCGTCATCTGCGCAGCGAAGTCGTGCATCTCGCCGCCTTCCTTGAGTTGGCGGAGGGCCACCTTGCAGGTTTGCGGCGATTTGCCGTGCAGCGCGCCAAGTTCCTTCGTCGCCCATTCGCCGCCGTCGGCTTCGAGCGCGGCGAGGATCTCTTCATAGGTGTCGCTGGCGAACAGCCGGTTGATCTTCTCGATCTGATGCGTGATCGCGGCGGGCGGTGCGGTCACCGACAGCTCGCCCAGGATGCCGCCAATGCGGTCCGGGTGCGCGGCGATGCGCGCCTTTGCGTCATCGAGCTTTTCGGATGGTAGATAATGGGTCGCGAGGCCGAGCGCGAGGCAATCCGCCCCATCGAGCCGCGCCCCGCTGAGCGCGAGGAACACCCCGACGCGGCCTTCGAGCCGCGGCAGATACCAACCGCCGCCGACGTCGGGAAACAGGCCGATCCCCGTCTCGGGCATCGCAAAGCGCGTGTGCTCGGTCGCGACGCGATATTTCGCCGGCTGCGAAATCCCGACCCCGCCGCCCATGGTGATGCCGTCCATGAAGGCGACAATGGGCTTGGGATAGGTAAAGAGCAGGTGGTTGAGGCGATATTCGGTGTGGAAGAAGGCGCGCGCCTCCTTGCCGTCCTTGGCGCCGCTTTCTGCGAGCATACGGATGTCGCCGCCGGCGCAGAAGCCGCGGCCCTCGCTATGGTCGATGATCACCGCTTCGATGGCGTCGTTATCGCGCCATTTGAGCAGTGCGTCGATCATCGCTTCGCACATCGCGAGGTTGAGCGCGTGGATCGCCTTGGGGCGATTGAGCGACAGGCGCCCGGAGCGACCCTCGGTCGAAATGAGAACGTCTTCGGTCATCGCCGATCCTCCCCGGCACGGGGAGGGGGACCACCGAAGGTGGTGGAGGGGTACCCTCGCCCAAACGCGGCGTATCGGGGCGCGTGCCCCTCCACCATGCTTCGCATGGTCCCCCTCCCCCCTTGGGGGAGCATCAGCATGATCTTCATCATTGGCGCAGCAAGTCCCTGCCGACAATCATCCGCATCACCTGGTTGGTGCCTTCGAGGATCGAATGGACGCGCAGATCGCGCCAGAACCGCTCGATCGGATAATCCTTCAAATAGCCATAGCCGCCGAACAGTTGCAGCGCGTCGTTGACGATCTTGCTGCCGCTATCGGTCGCGAGCCGCTTTGCCATCGCCGAGAAGCGCGACTTGTCGGGGGCGTTGGCGGTGACCTTGGCCGCCGCCATGTACAGCAGCGCCCGCGCAGCTTCGAGGTCGGTCGCCATGTCGGCGAGCATGAACTGGGTGTTCTGGAAATCGGCGATCGGCTGGCCGAACTGCTGGCGGTCCTTGGTATAGGCGACCGCTTCGTCGAGGCAGCGCTGCGCGCCGCCGAGCGAGCAGGCACCGATGTTGAGGCGCCCGCCGTCGAGCCCCGCCATCGCAAAGCGAAAGCCGTCGCCCTCAGCGCCGACCAGATTTTCGACGGGCACGCGGCAGTCCTCGAAAATCACCTGTGCGGTCGGCGAGGCGTTCCAGCCGAGCTTTTTCTCGGGCGCGCCAAAGCTCAGCCCCGGCGTGTCCTTTTCGATGACGAGGCAGCTGATCCCCTTCGATTTCTCCTCGCTGGTGCGGAGCATGCAGACATAGATGTCATTATAACCTGCGCCCGAGATGAACTGCTTGGTGCCGTTGAGCACATAATGGTCGCCGTCCCTTTTTGCCGACGCCTTGAGCGCTGCGGCGTCCGATCCCGAACCCGGTTCGGTCAGGCAATAGCTGGCGATTTTGTCCATGCTGACGAGGTCGGGCAGGAAGCGCGCTTTGATCTCCGCCCCGCCGAAGCGGTCGATCATCCACGTCGCCATATTGTGGATCGAGATATAAGCGCTGGTCGCGGGGCAGCCATAGGCCATCGCCTCCATGATCAGCGCCGCCTCCATCCGGCCAAGCCCTATGCCGCCCGATTCCTCGGCGACATAAATCGCGCCAAAGCCCAGCTCGCCCGCCGCCTTCCACACATCGACGGGATAATGATGTTTTTCATCCCATTCGGCGGCGAAGGGCGTGATGCGATCGGCAGTGAATTTGCGCGCCATATCCTGAATGGCGAGCTGGTCGTCGGTAAGCTGGAACTGGTCGGTCATGGTCATTTCTCGATAATGGCTTCGGCTTCGATTTCGACTTTCCATTCGGGCCGGATCAGCGCCGGCACAACCAGCATCGTCGATGCCGGGCGGATGTTTTTGAATGCCGACCCGTGCGCCAGTCCGACAAGATCGGCGTCGGCGGCGTCGGTGATGTACATGCGGGTGCGGACGACATCGGCAAAGCTGCCGCCGAGCGCTGCGAGCGCCTCACCAATGATCGCGATACAGCGCGCCGCCTGCGCCCCCGCGTCGCCGGGGGTCGAGCTGCCGTCAGGCTCAATCGGCGCGCAGCCCGCGACGTCGATACGGTCGCCCACCCGAACCGCACGGCTGTAGCCGTAGATGGGTTCGAAGGGGGACGCCGAGCTGTGATTGCGGCGACTGATGTCAGCCACAGCTGATCCGGTCGATCTTGAGCGCGTCGTCGTAGGAGACGGTGAGCCGGTCGGGGCGGAAGTCCATGGTGACCGCGGTACGCGGCGGCACCCAGCGCAGCGTTGTCGCGCCGCTGCCCTTGATGAGCTGGGCGCCGACATCTGCGGTTGCGGTCTGGCCGACTAGCGATTGTACGCTGTCGGCGTTGCACATCGCTTCGGTGGGCGGCGTCGGGGTCGATTCGGGCGGCCGTTCTTGCGTGCAAGCGGCGAGTGGCAGCGCGGCGGCGATAGCGAGCAGGCGAATGTTCATCGTGAGTCTCCCTTCAGGCATCAGGAACAGCGCGTATAGCGCATCGGACCGGCGGCGGCACCCTCACCCTGATCGCGGCGAACGAGCGTCTTGCCGCCGTCAGCAAGGTCGAGCTGCATCCGGCGATCCCAGGTCGCGCCTTCGCCGCTGAATTTATAGTCGGCGTCGATGCGGCCTGTATCGCTGATGCGGACATGCGCGAGTTCGCCGTGCGATTCGTAAAAGCGCAGGTTCGTCGCATCGATGGTCAGCGCGGTCAGATCGGTGCCTTTCTTCGCGGCGCAATCCGCGGATTTCAGCGCCCAGCGGCCGCGGATCGCGGCGGGAATCGTCTGGCCGTCGGTGGCGGTTGGGGGTTCGGGATTCGCGGGCGCTGCTTCGGCGGCTTCGGGCATGTCCGCATCGATTGTCGTCTCGGCGGGCGTGGCGCGCTCGGTTTCTTGCGACGGCGCGGTCGCTGCTGTGTCGTCGGGCTGTGACTTGTCCTCGCCACCGCTGCACGCGGCGAGCAGCAACAAAGCGGCGGGAAGAATCGGGCGGCTCATCGGCAATCTCCTTCGAAAGGAGCAATGCCCGGTGCGGGGCGCGGGTTTCATTCGGCGTCCCCTTCGCCGAGCACCTTGTCGCGAAACACCGCGGTCGCAAGGTCAGTCTGGTTGTAGCGATACCAGCGCGGCGCAGGCACGCCCGCAGCCCATGCGAGCGCCTCGGTCAGCGTGCCGTTCGCCGAGGGGGTGTCGGGCATTTCCGTGCCGATGGGGTCGGCGTATGCGGCGTCGGCGCTGACGACCATCCAGCCAGCCTTGCGAAGCGCGCGCACCAGATCGCCGATATAGAGCGCCGCGAGGTCGGTTTCGTGGAGGAGCAGCATCTGCACCGGCTGGCGGTCGGTGACCTTTTGCATCATCGCATCGGCGAAATCGGCGGCCTCGACATGCCAGGTGACATATAGATCGCCGAGCGCCTTGCGGTCGATCGGCTTTCCCGCTTTCGCCGCCTCACGCGTCAGCGCTTCGAGGTGCCAGTCCGACGATTCGGCGGTGACATATCCATTGCGCAGGCCGCGTTCGGCGAGGCCTGTGCGAAGCGCATCGCGCTTGGCCTTGTCCTTCCCACCCTCGTCCAGAAAGGGAAAGCGGAACCAGGGGCGATAGCCGGGGCGGCCCTTGAGCCATGTTTCTGCTGCGTCGATGTCGGCGAGATAGGTGGCGGTATCGGTCGTGCTGAGGCGCGGATGAGTATTGCTGTGGTTCGCGATGACATGGCCCGCGGCGACATAGGCGGCGATGCGCTCTTCGCCGCCAACGCCGTCGCCCTTTCCGATCGCGGCCGGATTGACAAAGAAGACCGCCTGCGGGGCGTTCGCCCTCTCCAGTTCGGATATGATCCGCCGCGTCCGCTCATCGGGGGTGAAGAAAGCGCCGGGCCTCCGCGGCGCGTCGTCGAACGACAGCGCGATCATCTTCTGCGCTGCCGCCTGAGTCGGCAGGAGCACGAGGAGCAACAGGGGTAGCAGCAACCTGCGGAGCAAGGCCATGGGGCCGCGGATCCCTAGCCCATCGTCGGGATGACGAACGCATTGCCCCCGTCGGGCGAACCGTCGGGCCAGCGCTGGGTGATCGTCTTGACCTTGGTCCAGAATTTCACCCCCTCCATGCCGTGCTGGTTGGTGTCGCCAAACGCCGAGCGTTTCCAGCCGCCAAAGCTGTGGTAGGCGACGGGGACCGGGATCGGGACGTTGATGCCGACCATGCCGACATTGACGCGCGCCGCAAATTCGCGCGCGGCGTGGCCGTTGCGGGTGAAGATCGCGACGCCATTACCGTACTGGTGCTTCGAGGGCAGTTCGAGCGCCTCCTCGAAATTGGCGGCGCGAACAATCTGGAGTACCGGGCCGAAGATTTCCTCCTTGTACGATTCCATGTCGGTGGTGACATGGTCGAACAGGGTCGGTCCGATGAAGAAGCCCTTTTCATGGCCTTGAAGACTGAAGCCGCGGCCATCGACGACGAGTTCAGCGCCTTCGTCGGCGCATTTCTGGATCCAGCCTTCGACCTTTTCCTTGTGGGCCTGTGTCACGACGGGACCGTAATGCGCCTCGGCATCGGTCGAGACGCCGACGCGCAGCGCCGCGATCGCTGGGATCAGTTTTTCGCGCAGGCGGTTGGCGGTATCTTCACCGACGGGAACGACGACCGGCAGCGCCATGCAGCGTTCGCCCGCCGAGCCAAAGGCCGCGCCGGTCAGATCATTGACGACCTGGTCGAGGTCGGCGTCGGGCATGACGATGCCATGGTTCTTCGCGCCGCCCATCGCCTGCACGCGCTTGCCGTTGGCGACGCCGCGGTTGTAGACATAATGGGCGATGTCCGACGAGCCGACGAAGCTGACCGCGCCGATGTCGGGATGGTCGAGGATCGCGTCGACCATCTCCTTGTCGCCGTGAACGACCTGGCAGATACCCTCGGGCAGGCCCGCTTCGCGGAACAGCTCGGCGAGACGCACGGGGACCGACGGATCGCGCTCGCTGGGCTTGATGATGAAGGCATTGCCGGTCGCGATCGCGACGCCCGACATCCACAGCGGGATCATTGCGGGGAAGTTGAACGGGGTGATGCCCGCGCCGATGCCGATCGGCTGGCGCATCGAATAGACGTCGATGCCCGGACCGGCGCCCTGCGTATATTCGCCCTTGAGCACATGCGGGATGCCGCAGCAGAATTCGATGACCTCGAGGCCGCGCTGAATATCCCCCTTTGAATCGGCGATCACCTTGCCATGCTCGCTCGACAGCATGTGCGCGAGCGCATCCATATTCGCTTCGACGAGGCGTTTGAATTCGAACATCACGCGCGCGCGGCGCTGGGGGTTGGTCGCGGCCCACGCGGGCTGTGCCGCCTTGGCGGCTGCGACGACACGATCGAGCAGCGCGGCATCGCCAAGCGCCACCTGCGCCTGCACGCTACCGTTGTTCGGGTCGAACACGTCGCCTTGACGAGCGCTGCCGCCGGCTCCGCCGACGATGTGGTGATCAATCTGTCGCATGTTCGAGTCTCCCGTTTCTGGTTGCCGTTGCAACAGACGATGTGGACACCATTTGCAAGGGATAGACTTGCAGCCGCAACCTGCATATTTGCAGGTCATGGATTGGGATAACCTGCAAATTTTCCTGACCGTGGCCCGACAGGGAACGGTCGCGCGCGCCGCGCAGGCGCTGCAACTCGACGCCACGACCGTCAGCCGCAGGGTGAGCGCACTGGAAAGCGCGTTGCAACAGACATTGTTCGAACGCGCGCCCAGCGGTTTCATTCCAACGGCAGCCGGGCGCGCGCTGGTCCCGCATGCCGAGGCGATGGCCGCGGCGGCGGCGCGCATCCATATGGCCGAGAGCGGCGCGGGATTGTCGGGACAGTTGCGGGTCAGCGTATCGGAGGGGTTCGGGGGCAGCTTTATCGCGCCGCGTCTCGCAGGGTTCACGATCGCCCACCCCGAACTCGAAATCGATCTGGTCGCCTCTTCGGGTTTTTTGAACCCGTCGCGGCGCGAGGCCGATATGGCGGTGCTGCTGGCGCGCCCCAGAAAAGGCCCGCTGATCACGCGCAAGCTGTCGGATTACGGCCTCGGTCTCTATGCCCCCGCCGATCGCCGCGACTGGCAGAAAGCGGCAACAGCCATGCCGCTGTCACGCGCCGGAATTCCGGTGATCGGCTATATGCCCGACATCCTTTATGCGCCCGAACTCGACTATCTGGGCGAGATCGAACCGGGGCTGCGCGCCAATGTGCGCTCCTCGTCGATCCTGGCGCAGCGGCGGATGATCGCGGGCGGCGCGGGCGTTGGCGTGCTCCCCTGCTTTCTTGCGGCGGGCGATCCGGGGCTGGTGCGGGTGCGGCCCGAGCAGGTCATCGGGCGCAGCTTCTGGCTCGCACTCCACCGCGATGTTGCCCAGCAACCACGCGTCCGGGCGTTTATCGACTGGCTGGATGCCGAGGTTCGCGAAAGCCGGGGATTGTTGTTACCGGGTTAGCGCCCGCCTCGTCATCCCGGCGAAACTAGGTTGAGGTTTCCGGTCTCCATTCAGACGCGACCAGTCCACCCTCGCCAAACAATCGCTCCAAAGCTTCGGGCGTCGCCGCGGCTTCGCGCAGACGATCCGCCAGTGGGTCGTCCATTGGTTGATCGCTCCGCAAGAACGCGACCCACGCCGCCACCGCCGCTTCCAATGACGCGCACCGCGCGCCGCGCAACTGATGCCACGCCAGCGTTTCCAGCCAGCGCTGCGGAATTTTCTGGCTGCCGTCCATCGCGATCTGGATCAGCCGGTGATGCAGTGCCGGATTGGCGAAGCGGTCGAGCAGGGCTTCGGCGTATGCGGTCAAATCCTGCCCAGGTGCAGCGGCGATCGTTGGCGCAGCTTCTTCACGCATCAATCGGTCGATCAACGGGCGGATTGCCGGATCGCCAATCGCCTGATGGACATAGTCATGCCCGCGCCCCAAACCGATATAAGCGAGCGCCGAATGCGCGCCGTTGAGCATCCTGAGCTTGGCGGTTTCATAGGGCGCGACGTCGGCGACCAGCTGCGCCCCGACCTTTTCCCAGCGCGGGCGCGGACCGGCGAAATCATCTTCGATCACCCATTGGCTGAAAGCCTCGGTGACGACTGCGCCGTCATCGCGCGCGCCGAGCTCGGTTTCGACCGCGGCGCGATCGGCGGCGGTGGTCGCGGGGACGATGCGGTCGATCATCGTGGCCGGGCAGCGGCATTCGGTATCAAACCAGTCCCTAAGGTCGGGGCGCTCGGCGGCAAGATATTGCCGCATCAACGCCTTCAGCACCGCGCCATTGCCCGCAAGATTGTCGCAGCTGAGCAGGGTCAGGCCGGACAGGCCCGCCGCGTGGCGCGCGGCGAGGCCCGCACCGACGAAGCGATAGAGGCTCGACGGTCCTGTGGCAGCGGCAAGGTCGAGCGCACCGCCGGGTCCGCGCAAATAGCCTTTCTCGGTCACCGTGAAGCTGACGATATGCGTCGTCGGCGCGGCGATGGCATCGATCACGGCTTGCGGATTTTCGGATGCGACGAGCACTTGCTGCACGGCGCCGATGAGACGCAGATCGGTTCCTGCCGCGCTGCGGGTGCTGACGGTATAGAGCCCGCCCTGCGGATTCAGCTGCGCCGCGACTTCGCCCGAGCGCAGCGACACACCGACGATGCCCCAGTCGCGGTCGCCCGCACTCATCGCATCGTCCGTATATACCGCCTGATGCGCGCGGTGAAACGCGCCGATGCCGATATGAACGATCCCGGCGGCTTGCGCCGCGCGGTCGTAGCCCGGCGCCTGCACCGACGTCGGGAACGGCGTGTCGGGGCCAAGCCTCACAGCTTGTAGGCCGCCTTGGCGAGATTGTAGCTGAGGTCGGTCGCGAGCTCAGCCGCCTCCCATTCCTCCATCCGGTGCTCGGCGACGAGCTGCGCGAGGAAGCCGCAGTCGATGCGGCGGGCGACGTCGTGGCGCGCCGGGATCGACAGGAAGGCGCGGGTGTCGTCGTTGAAGCCGACACTGTTGTAGAAACCCGCAGTCTCGGTCATTTGATTCCGGAACCGGCGCATCCCTTCGGGACTGTCGTGGAACCACCAGGCGGGGCCGAGTTTCAGCGCCGGATAATGGCCCGCGAGCGGCGCCAGTTCGCGCGCGTAGCTGGTCTCGTCGAGCGTGAAGAGGATGATCGTCAGCCTGGCTTCATTGCCATATTTGCCGAGCAGGGGACGCAGCGCATGGACATAATCGGTGCTGGTGGGAATATCGGCGCCCTTGTCGCGGCCATAATGGTCGAAGAGCCAGCGGTTGTGGTTGCGGAAGGCGCCGGGATGGATCTGCATCACCAGCCCGTCGTCGAGGCTCATCCCCGCCATCACCGTCAGCATATGAGCGCGGAAGCGTTCGGCATCGGCGGCGCTGACCTCGCCGCGCGTAACACGCGCGAACAGCGTTTCGGCTTCGATCTTGGTCAAGTCGGCGGTCGCGGCGGTGGGGTGGCCATGGTCGGTCGAGGTCGCGCCCATGCTGGCGAAGAAAGCGCGGCGGTTGCGGTGCGCGGCGAGATAGCCGGCATAGCTATACGCATCCTCGCCCGAGAGGTCGGAGAAGCGCGCGAGATTGGCGTAGAAGCCTTCGAATTCGGGATCGACGACCGGGTCGGGCCGATAGGCCGTGATCACCCGGCCCGCCCATTCGCCGCTCGCATTGGCGTCGCGGACGACAGCGTGATGATCGAGCGTATCGAGCGGGCTTTCAGTCGTTGCGATCACCTCGATCCCGAAGCGGTCGAACAAGGCGCGCGGGCGGAACGCGTCGGTCGCCAGTGCTGCGGTGATGCGGTCGTAATAGAGGTCCGCCGTCGCCGCCTCGAACTGCAGCTCGATCCCGAACGCTTCGGCAAACACCCAGTCCATCCACATCCGCGACGGGGTGCCGCGGAAGAGGTGATAGTTTTGCGCGAACAGACGCCAGCTCTCACGCGGGTCGGCATCCGGATTGCGGATGCCGAGCGCGTCGAGCGGGATGCCCTGCGAATAGAGCATCCGGAACACATAATGGTCGGGATGCAGCAGCAGCTCGGCGGCGTTTCCGAATGGCGCGTTGCCCGCAAACCAACTGGGGTCGGTATGCCCGTGCGGGCTGATGATCGGCAACTCCGCCACCTCGGCATAGAGCCGCCGCGCTATATCCCGCTGCCCCGGATCGGACGGGAACAGGCGATCGGGGTGCAGAATCAGCGGGCGGGTCATGTGGGTCAAGCCGCGCTTTCGACCCGCACCGGCGCCAGTTTCGGGCTGAGCAGATGGATCGCCAGTACCGCGAGGAAATAGGTCGTCGTGCAGACGGCGAAGATGATCGTGTAATTGCCGCCGGTCGCGTCGAGCACGAGGCCGGTCGATTTCGCCATGATCATGCCGCCGATGCCGCCCATGAACCCGCCGAGCCCGATCACCGAGCCAACCGCGCGTTTGGGGAACATGTCGGGCGGGATCGACAATATCGTCGACGAAAAGGCCTGATGCCCCGCCAGCGCGATGCCGATCAGCACCACCGCGAGCCACATATTGTCGATCCCGGTCACGAACAGCAACGGCAGGACGCAGCAGCCCGCGCCCAGCATCGTGACCTTGCGCGCGAAATTGACGCTATGGCCGGTCTGGATCAGCTTCGACGATGTCCAGCCGCCGACGATGCTGCCGACGTCGGACAGCAGATACATGATGATCATCGGCAGCAGTACGATCTTGAGGTCGACGTCATAGGTCGTGCTGAAATATTTGGGCAGCCAGAACAGCATCAGGAACCAGACCGGATCGGTCAGGAACTTGCCGACCGCGAAGGCCCAGGCCTCGCGCTTGGTGACGATTTTCGACCAGCCGAGGCGCTCGACCTGTTCGGGCGGATCATGTTCGATCCACGCCAGTTCGGCCTCGCTGACCTTCCCGCTTTCACGCGGATTGCTGTACAGCCAAATCCACAGCACCAGCAGAACGACGCCGAAGGCGCCGGTGTAGATGAAGGTCTGACGCCAGTCGAAACCGAAATAGCGCATGAACAGCGCGATCGTCGGGGCGGTCAGGATGACGCCGATCGTCGTCGCGCTGTTGACCCAGCCGATCGCGTAGGAGCGTTCCTTTTGCGGGAACCATTCGCTGCTAGCGCGGACCACCGACGGGAAATGCCCCGCTTCGCCAACCCCCAGGATGACGCGCGCCGCCATGAACGAGACGACCGAGCCGGCAAAGCCATGCGCGATGTGGCCGATGGTCCAGATGGCGATGGCGATGCTGTAACCGATCTTGGGACCGAAGCGGTCGATCAGCCAGCCCATGAGCAGGAAACCTAGCGCATAGGCGGCCTGAAAGGCGGTGACGATGTTGCCATAGTCGTTTTCGCTCCAGCCGAGCTCGTCGCCAAGCACGGGGGCGAGCAGGCCCAGCATGGTGCGGTCGATATAGTTGACCGTCGTTGCGGCGAACAGCAGCCCGATGATCAGCCAGCGGTACCGCCCGGCCCTGGGCACCGGCGGCGCCGCACCTCCGCTCGCGATTGCCTGTGCCATCATTCTCTCCCGTTATGTTCTTAGTAGCCGGTAATCGAGCAGCCGACGCGGATTTTTCCGTCGAACAGCGCTTCGGCGCGTTGGCCCACCGCAATTTCATGCACCCCGGTGATTGCGCCCGCCGACACCCAGGTGCCGGGTGCGATGGCGATACCGCGCGCGCGCAGGGTGCGGATCAGGAACAGCGCCGATCCAAACGGCCCGTCGAGCATGGTTTCCATCGTCGCGGCACCGACCGGCGTGCCGTCGATCGTCATTTCGACGGGCATGGTGATCAGGTCGCGGTCGCGCCAATCCGGAATCGGCGGTCCGAGCACCAGCCCCTTGTTGTTGCCATAGTCGGACGCGGTGACAGCAGGTCCGTGACGGTTGATGTCGGGAAAGGGCGAACTGGCGATTTCGATCCCGGTGCGCACCGCGGTAATGCAGTCGCGGACCGATTCGATATCATATTCGTGATCGCCGACCGCGCCGAGGCACAGCAGCACTTCGGCCTCGGCGGCGGCAAAGCCGTTTGCATAGACCGGCATCGCGGCGCCGTCGTCGGCAATCTCGTCGGCAAAAATCGGTCCGGCGATGCGCTCGCCGCCATAGCGTTCGACGAGGTCGGGGGCGATCCGCCCGACCTTCCAGCCGCCGACTCGCCGGCCGTCCAAGTCGATCGCCGCGCTCTGGATCGCATAGGCATCGGCCATCGTTTGCGGCATCGCGCCGGGATACAAGGTAAGCGGTGTCTTTTCGGCGCGAGCGGCCAAAAAGGCGCGGGCGATCGTTTCTTGTTCAGGGGTTGCCAGCATCTTTGTGATTTCCCTCTTCCGCCAAACCGTCTAAGAGACACCGGTGTCAAAAGCAAGCGAATAGCTGGCGGCGATGAGAAAATGACGGCTTTTGGCGCTAGCCAAGCCGCGTGCGGGTCGCGCGCAAGCCGCAGCGAACATGGCGCCGCGAACGAGGGTGGAAACCGGCATATGATCGATGCAATTCGAATCCGTGCGACCGACAATGTCGCCACAACCCTCGCCGATCTGGCAGCGGACAGCGCCGTTACCGTCGGCTCGCAGCGGCTGACTGTTATCGAGTCGATCGCGCGCGGCCACAAGCTGGCGCTGGCTCCGATCGCGCGCGGTGCCAAGGTGATCAAATATGGCTTTCCGATCGGCACCGCGACCGCCGACATTGCCGTGGGCGCGCATGTCCATAGTCACAACCTGGCGACCGCGCTGACGGGAAGCGACGATTATATCTATGCGCCGTCCGTCGCCACTCGTCGGCTCGCGCAGCCCCATGACCACTTCATGGGCTATGCCCGCGCCGACGGGCGCGTCGGCACCCGCAACGAAATCTGGATCCTGCCGACGGTCGGCTGCGTCGGCAATCTGGCAGCGCGCGTCGCGCGGATCGCGGGCGCGCGCCATGCGGAGCGCGTCGACGGCATCCACGCCTTCAAGCATCCGTTCGGCTGCTCGCAGCTCGGCGACGACCTGGGCCACACACGCGGGTTACTCGCAGCGCTGGCGCAGCATCCCAACGCGGGCGGCGTGCTGATCGTCGGGCTCGGCTGCGAGAGCAACCAGCTGGCCGCATTGCTCGATACCATTCCCGAAGGCCGCCGCGGCCATATCCGCACGCTGTCGGCACAGGCAGTCGACGATGACGAAGCCGGGTGCCTCGCACTGGTGGACGAACTGGTCGAGGCATGCGCCGATATACCGCGCACGCCGGCGCCGCTGTCGGCGCTGACCCTCGGGGTCAAATGCGGTGGGTCCGACGGGCTGTCGGGCCTGACCGCCAACCCGCTGGTCGGATGTATGGCCGACGCCGTCGCCGCTGCTGACGGTAAGGTCATACTGACCGAAATTCCCGAAATCTTCGGCGCCGAACAACTGTTGATGGACCGTGCGGTGTCGCGTGACGTTTTCGATCGGACGGCGCAGCTGGTGCAGGATTTCAAGGCCTATTTCACCCGCAACGGCGAGCCGGTGAGTGAGAACCCCTCGCCCGGCAATATCGCAGGGGGAATCACCACGCTGGAAGAGAAGTCACTCGGCGCGGTGCAAAAGGGCGGGCAGGTGCCGCTCGTCGATGTCCAGCATTATGGCGGCGAAGCGACGCTTCCTGGGCTTACCTTGCTCGAAGCACCTGGCAACGACGCGGTCTCGTCGACTGCGCTGACCGCCGCGGGCGCGACGATCATCCTGTTTACCACCGGCCGCGGCACCCCGCTCGGCTTTCCCGCCCCAACGCTGAAGATCGCTTCGAACAGCGATCTTGCTGCGCGCAAGAAGGGGTGGATCGATTTCGATGCCGGAATGGTGATCGACGATGGCTTCGATGTTGCCTCGGACGCACTGCTCGACCTGATCATCGCCACCGCGTCGGGGAAACCGACTAAGGCCGAGACGAACGAGGAGCGCGACATCGCGATCTGGAAATCGGGCGTCACGCTTTGAGGCCAACGTAGCGCTGGAAAAGATTTCGCGCGAAGACACGAAGGGGCCGGCTCCATAGGCTGCCGTTGGGCGCACTCGCGCGAAGCGCTTTCAAATATCGCCTGCGGCGGCAAACCTCTTTGGAAAACGGCGCACCCTCTTCGTGTCTTTGTGTCTTTGTGTCTTTGTGCGAAACTAAAAATCGCTACCCGAGCGCCTCAAAACGAAAGTCGCGGAATCGCGCCTCGCCTTCTCCAGCCGAATAGAGCCCCGGGCGCAGCATCAGGAAGCCGCCGCGGACATTGTGGTGATAGCCCGACACCTCCATGCCGCGGTCGAACCTTGTCCAGGTTTTTCCGCCATCGCCGCTGGTGTCGTAGGTGACGATATGGCGGTCGTTGGTAACGCGCATCCGCAGCTTGCGGCCATGCGGGTTGGCCGGGCGCGCGCGTTCGATGCCATATTGGTGGGTAACGAAACGCTCGCCGTCGAAGCCGAGCCCGCAATAGAGCCGGTCGTCGTAAAAGAGGATCAGCCCTGCGGTGCCGCCGGGCGCGACCTCAATATCGCATTCGAAGCGATACGCCTGATCGCCCGCGATCAGCAGCAGCGGCGACGAATCGACCGGCGCCTTGCCGCGCGCCTTCAGCACCAGCGCGCCATCCTCGACCCGCGCGCGGCTGCGCTCGTCGGCGGCGGGTTTGAAGAAATTCCATTTCGCGCCGAGCGCCAGCGTGTCGAAATTATCCGACAGCGCCATGCCATGCGGCCCCGCCACGCCCCCCTTCGGCTTGGCGATCGGCTGCGACAGATCGCCGCCGGTCATCCGGAACCAGCCGTCGTCGGTCCACTCGATCGGATCGAGCAGTGCCTGACGGCCGAGGGTCCAATAGCCATTCTCGAACCCGTGATAGACGCTCCACCATTCGCCCGCCGGTCCCTCGACCAACGTCGCATGGCCGCGCGACCACCATTTTTCGGCCGCCGAGGTGGTGCGGACGAGCGGGTTCGCGGGGCAGTTTTCCCACGGTCCGTGGATCGACTTCGATCGCCCCGCGATCACCATATGGCCGGTGGGCGGCCCCGCAGTGCCGCCGACCGCGGTGATCATGTAATAATAGCCGCCGTGGCGCGTGATCTTCGGGCCTTCGGGCGCGAAACCCTCGACTACCCAGTCCGATGGATAACGCCACGGATCATAGACATGCTCGGGTTCGCCAATGCGGCTGAGGCCGTCATCGGACAGGCGAACCCGGTCGCCGCCCGACAAAAATAGCCAGCGCGACCCGTCCTCCCCCACCGCATGGCCGGGATCGATATGGTTGGGGAGGTTGAGGTCGACCGGATCGCTCCACGGCCCCTCAATCTTGTCGGCCCAGATCACCCAGCTGGTATTCGGACCCTTGGTCGGAATGTAGAGGAAGTAGCGCCCGCCATGCTTGCACAGTTCCGGCGCCCACACCGACCCGATATTGCGGGTGAGTGCAGGACCAATCGGCCGCCAGTTCACCAGGTCGCGCGAATGCCAGATGACCAGCCCCGGATAGGAGTCAAAGGTCGAGAAGGTCATGTAATAGTCGGCGCCATCCTTCAGGATCGACGGATCGGGATGGTCGCCGGCCATGATCGGATTGAGGAAGCGCCCGTCGCCTAGATCGGCCTTGCGCTGACCGTCGAAGCCCTTGGCCCAAGCCGGTGCGGCGGCGACCGGTTTCGGCTGCGCCGCCGCGGCTCCCGCTAGCCCCAGACCGCCGACCATCGCACCGGCCAGACCCGTTCCGGTCAGTTTCAGCATGTCGCGGCGATCGGTCACTTTGCTCTCCTCGAAACAGAAAGGCCCGGCCCCCGCAAGCGAAGACCGGGCCTCACCGGGACTACCCTATGTGCGTCAAATCTTGACGCGCGCACCCACCAGGAAGGTGCGGCCGAAATGGTTGTTCTCGTAATTGCGGTCGGCATCGATATCGGTGAAGCGATAGCGATATTCATCGGTCAGGTTGATGCCCTCGACCGACAATTCGATATTGTCGGTGATCGCATAGCGCATCGACGCATCGACGTTGATCGTCGAACCATAACCTTCGAACACATTGCCGGTGCCGCTATTGGCGTCGGCGTAGCGGCTGCGGTAGCTGATCGAGGCGCGGGCGCTGAACTTGCCGTCGTCATAATAGAGCGTGCCGTTATAGGCGCGCTTCGACAGGTTGAAGAGCGTGCCGTTGCGAACCGCCGACACGTTCGCGCCGCCCGGGACCACCGACGGGCCAGCCACCGTGTAGTCGGCGTCCGAGTCGACGAAGGTCGCGTTGGCGATGCCGCCGAAGTTCGACAGGAAGCCCGGCAGGAAGGTGAACGGCGCCTGCAAGGCGATTTCCACGCCCTTCAGCTTCGCGCCTGCGCCATTGCCGATCGAGGTGATCGTCCACAGCTGGCCTTCGGGGTTGATCGCGCCCGGGCTGCTCGGCGGGATGACCGACAGCGGCAGGCCGGTCGAGGCGAAGGTGCCGCTGCTCGTCGTTGCGACCGGGAAGCTCGCGATATCCTTTTTGAACAAGGCGACCGAGAAGATCGACTGCGGCGCAAAATACCATTCGAACGCCAGGTCATAAGACGTCGCGCGGAACGGATCGAGGAACGGGTTGCCGTAGTTGATCCGGTAGTTGAAGCCGTCGACCGACCCGCCGGGGGTCAAATTGCCGAGCGTCGGGCGCGTCATCACATCGGCCACTGCGGCACGGATGATGATGTCGTCGTGCGGGAACAACGCGAGGTTCATCGACGGCAGCCAGTCTTCATAGCTGCGCTCGACCGTCACCGCGGCGCCGCTGTTCAACCCGCTCGACGTCTGGTCGGTATGCACATAGCGGACCCCGGCGTTGAGCGCGTAGCGCAGGCCGCCGAGCTCGCCCTTGGCATCGAACTGCAGATAGCCGCCCTTCACCTCTTCGCGCACGCTGCGGTTGTTACCCGCATCGAGTGCAGGGGTGCGGTTGTACAGGCCCGTGAAGGCAGTGCCCGCTTCGAGGTTGGGGACCAGCCATTCGGTGGTCGTACCGGCGGGCTGCCCCGCCTTGCCCAGCGTGAACAGCTCGGCGAGCGACGATGTCACCGGGAAGCCATAGATGGCGGTCGGGCCAAAGGCCGACGACGGCGAACAGGTCAAAGTACCAAGGATGCGATCGACCCCGCCATTGCCGCACACGACAGTGTCGCGGGTGAAGGCGATGCTGGTGAAGTCGAAGCGGCGATAGACCGCGCCCGCCTTGACCGTGAAGCCGTCGGCGACGTCCCATTCGGTGCGCAGCTGCGCGGTGCGGAACTTGTTCTCGACCTCCGAAGGGCGGTCGCGGATTTCGGCGAGCTGGAAATTCGCCGGGTTGGTGACGCTGGTGCCAAAGGTCAGCACCGGGTTCGCCATGTCGGTATAGTCGTAACGGTACCCCTGCGCGTCGCGGTCGTCGAAGACGAGCGTGGTTTCGAGCGGGATCGACGCGGTCGATTTCGACAGGCCGCCGAGCAGGGTGAAACGGAAATTATCGCTGACATCCTGATCCCAGCTGCCGCCGAACTGATAAAATTCGGTCTTCGCCTGGCGCAGATAATGTTCGGTGCGCACCCAGGCGTCGTCGAGCGTCGCCGAGATCATATTATTGTCGCCGTCGATCACATAGTCGCGGACATTGATCGAGCGTTCGTTGCTGCGCAGCAGCACTTCGCCCCAGCGCTCGCGGCGCTCGTGCTTGAAGCTCGAGAAAAGCCCGTCGAGCGAAATCTTGGTCGCGTCGGTCGGCGCGAATTGGATCGACCCGGTAATGCCGAGGCGTTTCTTGTCGTGCGCAATTTCACCATAGCGCGGGATGCGCGGGTGGAAGGCGAGCGCGACCGAATCGCATGCGGCGGAGCGACCGTTGGTATAAACGCCGCCCGAATTGGCAACCCCGATGCCGCTCGTCGCGGTGGTGGTAAAGCATGGGGCGCCATTGACCGAATCGAAGCGTGCCTGCGCCCAACGCACCGTGTTGTTGCCGAGCTCGAGCGTCTTCTGGTCCGAATAGGCGGCCGACACCGCAAAGCCGAGCGTGCCGGCGTCGTTCACCCAGCTGAGCAGCCCGGCGACGCGCGGACCGGCCTTTTCGGACAGATCGTTATAGCTCGCCTGCGCCGACAGCACGGCGGTGAAGCCGCTCTTGCCCGCGAGCGGGTTGCCGGTGTTCAGATCGACCACCGCGCCAAGCGAACCCTCGTCGAGTTCGGCCGACGCGGTCTTGTGGACGACGATCGAGCTGAACAGTTCGGAGGCAAAGACGTTGAAGTCGAAGGCGCGGTCGCGGTTTGCCGAGGCGCCGTCGGTCGAGGTCGCGACGGTTTCGAGGCCGTTGACGCGGACGCGGGTGAATTGTGAGCCGAGGCCGCGCACCGTGATGCCGCGGCCTTCGCCGCCGTCGCGCTGGATGGTGATGCCGGGAATGCGTTGCAGCGATTCGGCGAGGTTCTGGTCGGGGAATTTGGCGATGTCTTCGGCAACGATCGCGTCGACCGCGGCGACCGACTCACGTTTGACGTCGAGCGCCTTGTCGAGCGAAGCGCGGAAGCCGGTGACGACGATCTCGTCTTCGGTCGCAACTGTTTCGTCGGCGGCAGGCGCTGCATCTTGCGCATAGGCCGGTGACATTGCCAGCGCGGCAAGCGAAGCGCCGCACGCCAATTGAGTCAAAGCGCGAAGGCCCCGCGTTGCATGAATAGCCATTATCATCCTCCCTTGATCGGCCGAAACTCTTGCTGAAGCAAGAAATGACACCGGTTACTTTGCGAGACCAGACAAATCGGCGCGATTGCCTGGCCAGAAATTTTTTGAGAGTGATGATGGCGCCGTCGCCTGTTGCGACTGGCTGCCCAATCCCCTCTCCCTTTGGAATATTTTCTCGTTGACCGATTGGGGTAACCGGTGTCAGAAAGATAGAGGGATTGGAACGGTCGTGTCAATACCCCAATGAAACGGAGAGACGGGATGCCCAAAAAACCTTGGCTGGCCGCGCTTCTGCTGGCTTTTGCGATGCCCGCGAGTCCGGCATGGGCCGCCGATGCAGCGCCGCTGGCCTTCCCCGGCGCGGTTGGTCCCGCCGCCCAGACCGTCGGCGGACGCGGCGGCCAGATCCTGCGCGTCACGACCCTCGCGACCGACGGACCAGGATCGCTGAAAGCGGCGATCGAAACCCCGGGACCGCGCATCATCGTGTTCGAAGTCGGCGGCGTCATCGACATGGGGCGCACGACGATCAGCGTCACCCATCCGTTCCTGACGATCGCGGGCCAAACCGCGCCGGGACCGGGGATCACGCTGATCCGTACCGGCATCGACGTGAAGACGCACGATGTCGTGATACGTCATTTGCGCGTCTATACCGGGGTCGACGGCCAGCCGAAGCGCAGCGGGTGGGAGGCTGATGCCTTTTCGACCGTCGCCGCGCACAATGTCGTCGTCGATCATTGCACCTTTCTGTGGGCGCTCGACGAAAACATGTCCGCCTCGGGTCCGCGCTTCACCGGCAAGACCGTCGCCGAATGGCGCGCCGGGACCAGCCGCAACATTACCTTTTCGAACAATCTGGCCGCCGAAGGACTCGCCGACGCAAGCCATCCCAAGGGCGAGCATAGCAAGGGGTCGCTGATCCACGACAATGCGACCGGGATCGTTTTCTACCGCAACATCTGGGCGCATAATGTCGAGCGTAACCCGCTGATCAAGGGCGGCGCGCAGGCGCTGATGATCAACAATTTGATCTATAACCCGCAGCACCGCGCGGTGCATTACAACCTGATGAACCTCGAGTGGGTCGGCCAGCCTTATGTGACGGGTGAGATCACCGCGGTCGGCAATGTTATGCGCGGCGGCAACGATACCGACGCAGGTCTGCCCTTCCTGATGCTCGGCGGCGACGGCGATCTCGCTTATTATGGCAAGGACAATCTGTTCGTTGACCGCCACGGTCAGCCGCTGCCCGAATTCGGCCGCTATGGCGAGACGCAGGCAAAGTTGATCCGCGCCAAGGCGCCGCTGGCGCCGCTCGCCGGATACAAGATCCTGCCGGTGCGCGATGTCGAGACGTCGGTGCTGGCGACTGCGGGCGCACGACCATGGGCGCGCGACGCCGAAGAGATTCGGGTGCTGTTTTTCGTCGCCGAAGGGCGCGGCGACGTCATCGACGACGAGAAGGAAGTGAGCGGCTATCCGAAGTCTGGTCCACCCGTCCGCGCGCCCTTTGCCGAAGCCGACTGGGACTTGGCGACGATGGAGCCGCGTTCGGGGCTCTATCCCGCCCAGACGGCGCCAATGCCCCAAGAGCATCTGTCGGCGCGCGATCTCGATTCGCGGGGCGGCGTGAAATGAGCGTCTGGCTCGCCGCGCTGCTCGCCGGCACGGCCGCGCCCGCGATGATCGTGATCGACGAGGCCGACACGGTGCGCGAAGAAGCGCCGCCGCACGGCGCGATCGGGATGTCGACCGCATACCGGATCAGCGACAGCATCCCCGCGCCGCACAGCTTCGAGTTCCGCAAGCGCGCGTTGCACGTCGGTGCCGCGATCGGCGTCCATCCGATCAATCATGACGAAATCTATTATGTCCTGTCGGGAACCGGCGTCGTCCATTCGGACGGCACGGAGAAAGAGCTGAAGGCGGGAATGGCGGCGTGGCTCTACAGCGGCGCCAAGGTTGGCATCCGCCAGACCGGCGCTGAACCACTGGTGCTGATCATCGCCTATCCGAACAAGGCGGCGGATTAGCGGTGGCGCTGGGCCGCCGCGCGCTGCTGACCGCTAGTCTCGCGCTGCCGTTCGCGAGCGGAGCGGTACAGGCGGCGTGGACGCGGCCCGCCGGTGTGGCGCCCGACGCGAGTATCCCACTCTGGCCCGACGGCCATATCCAGCCACCGTCCGGGCTCGTCGAACAGGTCGTCCAGCGCAGCGACGATCCGAACGCCAGCGACCGGATGCTGCAAGGCATCACCCGCCCGCGGCTCGATATCTTCCGCCCCGCCAAGCCCAACGGCGCCGCGGTCATCCTCGCTCCCGGCGGCGGTTACCGCTATGTCGTGATCGACAAGGAGGGCTATGAGCTGGCGCGCTGGCTGCGCGACCGCGGCGTCACCGTTTACGTACTCTTCTATCGCTTGCCCGGCGACGGCTGGACGAACGGGTCCGACGTCCCGCTTGCCGATGCGCAGCGCGCGGTTCGGCTAGCGCGCAGCCGGGCGAAGATCGACAGGATTGATCCCACCCGCGTCGTCTTCGGAGGCTTTTCGGCGGGCGGGCAGGTCGCAACGAGCCTGCTCACCCGCTTCGATGCGAGGGTTTACAACTCGCTTGATGCCGCCGACCGTTTGTCAGCCCGCCCCGACGCGTTCGCCGCCATCTACCCCGTCGTGTCGATGGATCCGGCGATCGCGCATGCGGTGAGCCGCGAGAAACTGATCGGCCCGGATCCCGATGCCGCGCGCGAGAAACTTTATTCGCCCGAACGCAACGTCCGCGCCGACCAGCCGCCGCTGTGGCTGCTCCACGCCGAGGACGACAGCGTCGTGAAGATCGACAACAGCGTGCGGCTGCGCGAGGCGACGCGCGGCGTCGGGGCGCCATGCGAAGCGCATTTTTTCGAGCGCGGCGAGCATGGTTTCGGGTTGATGAAGACGGCGGGTCTGCCGGTTGCGATCTGGCCGGAATTGCTCTGGAATTGGTTGCGATCACACGAGATGTTCTGATCAGACCGTCATCCCGGCGAAGGCCGGGATCTCACCGGTGCGTAAGGCCGTAAGGTCGAGATCCCGGCCTTCGCCGGGATGACGATGTGAAGAAGCGAAAGCTCTTCAGCTACCCGGCTGAATGTACGGCACCCGTGCGAACAGCTCGCGCTCCCATTGCCGTGGATCGTTCACTACTCGACTGTCGGTATCGAATATCATCGTCTGACGCTGCTTCAGATCATAAGCGGGCCACCCCGGACTGCCAGCGCGCGCGAAGCGGATAAACGCGTTCATCATCCTATCGCTCATCGCCTGCTGCGCGGGGGTCGGGTCGGGGACAGTGCCAAAGCTAAGCCCGATATCATCGCCATGCTTCGCATCCTCGAAATCGAGCTGATAGACGAAGGCCGGTCGCCCGGCCCCCGCGCGCGCCTCGGCCTCCTCGACCTGCCCGCGCCAGCTGCGCGCCGACGTGACGATGCGGTGGAAGAGTTCGAGCGGTGCAGCCTTCGGATAGCGCGCGCGAAATTCGCCGACCACCCATTCGGGATGCGCGTCTATCCGCATTTCGGGCGCGATCCGGGCGGCGAGATTGTCGAAGCTCAGCCCTGCAAGCTGCTTGCCATCGGGCGCGTAGAAGGCGCGCGTTTCCAGCACCGTGTTGCCGAGCAGCATTGGGATGCCGAGCGACTGCGGCGCGGCATCGGGCCAGAAGGCGTGGCGCGTCAGATGCTGCATGTCGAGCACCGGTCCCATATACACCCCGCCGCCAAGGACCGGATCGGTCGCCGCCAGCGCCGCAACCAGCTGCTCGATCGGCGCGGTCGCGGGATCGATGCCGTCGCCCAGCTTCACAAGAAATGCCTGCGCGCGCTTCGTCGCGTTGAGCGGCCCCGAGGCGGTGACCTGTTGCCCGCTCATCGTGATCGCCTTGTGGAACAAGCCTTTCGCGGCGGACATCGCCATCAAGGTCGCGATCTTGGCGCCGCCGCCCGACTGGCCGAACACGGTGACATTGGCCGGATCGCCGCCGAACGCCGCGATATTGCGCTGGACCCATTGCAGCGCGGCGATCAGGTCGAGCTGCCCCGCGTTGCCGCTGTCAGGGAAACGCGGATCGAGCCGGGCGAGATAGAGATAGCCGAGCGCGTTCAGCCGGTGATTGACGGTGACGACCACCACATCGCCGCGCGCGGCCAGCGCCGCGCCATCGTTGATCGGGTCAGTGACACTGCCGGTCGAGTAAGCGCCGCCGTGGAAATAGACCATCACCGGACGCTTGCGCTGTTCCTCGATGTCGGGCGTCCAGACGTTGAGGAACAGGCAGTCTTCGGATTGCGGCTGATAGCGGTCGCCGCTCTGCGGGCAGGCCGGACCGAAGGCGTCGCCTTTCAACTGCTCGGCGCTCGTCACCGCAACCGGCGCCGCAAAGCGCGCAGCGCGCGCGTAACGGATGCCGGTGAAGGCCCAGGCCGACCCATCGCCAAAGCTTCGCCGCGCGCTCGATCGATAGAGGCCATCCCGGGCTTCGACCCCGCCAACATGATGAATCGGCGTAAAAATCTCAGCCTTGGCGACCAGTGGCATCAGCAGCGACGCCGTGCCTCCGGCGAGCAGGCTACGCCGCGTCAGCCTATCGCCGGACATCGAGTCCGCCGCCGTGGAAGGCGTCGATGTCGGCCTGCCCGAACCGGCTCGCATCGCCGGGCAGCGAATGTTTGAGCGCGGTGAGCGCGAGGCCGGATTCGGCCATCGCGCGTGCTTCGCCGCCCGCCAGGTGCGCGTGGAGCACCCCGGCGGCAAAGGCGTCGCCCGCGCCGATGCGGTCGACGATGCCGGTGACATCGATCTCGTCGGTCTGGTGCCCGCCGCCGCGCAGATCGACGCGCGCTGCGATGCGGTGGTGGTCGGCGGTGACCGTGTGCCGCGCCGTCGAGGCGATCAGCTTGAGGTCCGCGAAGGCAGCGAAGCCTGCCTCAGCGGCTTCGCGGCGCCGGTCCTCGCCTTCGCCGCTGAACTCTTGCCCGAGCACCAGCGACAGGTCGCGGTGGTTGCCGAACAATATGTCGGTCAGGCCGATGAGTTCGGACAGGATCGCACGCGGGTCACTGTCCCACGCCTCCCACAGCATCGCGCGATAATTGCCGTCGAAGCTGACCGGCACGCCGAGCCGTTTCGCCGCGCGCGCGCCGGCGAGCGCCGCTTCGGCCGAACGCGGCCCGAGCGCGGGGGTGATGCCCGACAGGTGGAGCAAGCGGGCACCGCTAAGCAGTACTTCAAAATCATAGTCGTCGGCGCCGGTCGCCGCAAAGCTCGACCCCGCGCGGTCATAGACGATTTCGGACGAGCGCAGCCCGGCGCCGACGCTGAGAAAATAGAGCCCCATGCGGCCGGGGCCGCTGGTGACGGCGGTGCAATCGACGCCAGCGCCGCGCACCGCCGCCACCGCGCCGCGACCCAGAGCGTTCGAAGAGATTGTACTGACCATCGCGCAGTCATGCCCGAGATGCGCGAGCCCGATCGCGACATTCGCCTCGGCGCCGCCGACGTGGAGCGTCAGCGACGGCGACTGCATCAGCAGCTCGTGGCCCGGGGCGGTCAGGCGGATCAGCAATTCGCCGAAAAATACGAGGCGTCCGGTCATTGCGCGATGCTAGCGCGCGAGCCAGCCGCCGTCGACGGCGAGGATATGACCCTGGACATAATCCGACGCACGCGACGCCAGGAATACCGCCGCACCGCCGATGTCGCCAGGATCGCCCCAGCGGCCCGCCGGGATACGCTCCATGATCTGGCGATTGCGCATCTCGTCGCTTTGCAGCGCCGCGGTGTTGTTCGTCGCAATATAGCCGGGTGCGATCGCGTTGACCTGAATTCCCTTTACCGCCCATTCGTTGGCTAGCAGCTTGGTCAGCCCGCCGACGCCGGATTTCGACGCGGTATAGCTTGGCACCCGGATGCCGCCCTGAAAGGTCAGCATCGAGGCAATGTTGATGATCTTGCCCGAGCCGCGCGCGATCATGTGCCGCCCGACGCTCTGGCAGAGGAAGAACAAGGTCTTGAGATTGGTGTCCATCACCGCGTCCCAATCTTCCTCGGTGAAATCGACCGCGTCCGCGCGGCGGATGATTCCTGCATTGTTGACCAATATGTCGACGCGCCCGAACTCGGCGAGCACCGCATCGACGAGCGGCTGCACCGCACCGACGCTCGACAAGTCGGCGGCGAAATTCTCGCCCTTGCGGCCCAGCCCGCGCACCTTGCCGACCGTCTCGTCCGCCGCCGACCGCCCTGCGGCGGCAATATCCGCCCCGGCTTCGGCCAGCGCGAGCGCAATCCCCTGCCCGATGCCCGTGTTGGCACCGGTGACCAGCGCGACCTGGCCCGACAGATCAAACAGCTTGGTCATGTCAGGCGAGCGCCCGCTCCGCCGACACGCTCTTCAGATAGTCGCTGATCGCGTCGTCCTGCGAATTGGCGTAGAAATACTCCGCAAACTTCTCGCCCGCGATCGCGGCGCGGAGCAGGTCCTGATCGATTGTCTTCAGCACCGTCAGCATGTCGTGGCACGACGCAGCCTTGAGATCTTTCAAGATGCCGCGGTTCTTCCGCATGATTTCGGCGCGCTCCTTGGGATAACCCAGACCGCGCTCGCCGTCGAACAGCTTGGCGTACACATCCTGCAGATTGAGCTCGGCAGCCCAGCCGAAGCCCTTGGCATAGGGCATCGAAATCGCGTTGCCGTCGTTGATCTGGCCGAACAGGAACGCGTCGGTCGGATCGATCACCAGACCGCAGAACACGCCGGGCATCGCATTGCAGGCGAGCATCGAACCCATGCCCGTGCCGCAACCGGTCACGACGAAATCGGCAGCCTTGCTGTTGAGCAGGATGCCCGCAAGCACGCCGTTCATGATGTAGGTCAGCGACGCCGTGTCGTCCGCCGAATACATGCCGTAATTGAAAACTTCATGCCCCAGCGGCTCGGCGACCGCGGTCAGCGCGTCGTGGATGATGCTGTTCTTGGCGGCCTGGCTGTTTTCGGTGATCAGCGCGATCTTCATGATGCGGTTCCTTTGCTGGATTTTGCAACAAGCTAGACATTTTGGTAACCGGTGTCAATATTGCGATCGTTCGAGGTCGGTAAGCGATCTGGACACCGGTATCTGTTTCCGCCAGATGGCAATTGTCGCGGTTGATTTCAGAACGCCGGACGCCCATCACCCGGGGCGAATAGCGGGACAGCAGCCCGAACCCGCAGAGGATAGAATTCATATGGCGGCACAGACCAAGGGGCCGGGGGGCAAACAGCCGACGATCAACGATGTGGCCGCGCTCGCCGGGGTGTCGAAAAAAACCGTCAGCCGGGTGATCAACCGTTCCGAATTCCTGACCGAAAAGACGCGCAAAGCGGTCGAGCAGGCGATTGAGACGCTAGGGTTCGTTCCCAACCCGCAGGCGCGCGCGCTGGCATTCCGGCGCAACTTCCTGATCGCGCTGCTCCACGATAATCCCAATGCCCAGACGGTGCTGAATTTCCAGCAGGGCGTGCTCGACGCAATCAAGGACAGCGACCTCGCGCTGCTCGTCCGTCCGGTCGATCGCGGATCGGACCGGATGCTCGACGACGTGCGCACCTTTCTGGAAAAGCAGCGACCTATCGGCGCCCTGCTGTTGCCGCCAATCTCCGAAAACGACGACCTCGCGGCGCTCTGCGAAGACCTTGGCGTGCGGTATGTCCGCGTCGGATCGGCGCCGCTTGACGATGCCAAGCATTGCGTGTCGTCGAACGACCGCGAAGTGGTTGCGGAGGCGGTACGCGCGCTGATCGCGCTTGGCCATCGCCGCATTGGATTCGTGCGCGGACCGGTCGGCTTCCGTTCGGCCGCCGAGCGCGAGAGAGGGTTGATGGAGGCACTGGCCGAGGCGGGGCTCGGCCTGCCCGACGCCTATAATGCGCCGGGCAATTACCGCTACACCGCCGGAATCGAGGCGGGCGAGGCTTTGCTCTCGCTGCCTGAACCGCCGACCGCGATCTTTTGTTCGAACGATGAAATGGCCGCCGGGGTGATGAGCGTCGCGCACGACAAGGCGATCAACGTCCCTGGCGCCCTGTCGATCATCGGTTTCGACGACAGCCCCACTGCAACGCACATCTGGCCCGCGCTCAGTACGGTGCGCTGGCCAATCCGCGAAATGGGGGTGCGTGCGGCCAGGACGCTCGTCCCCGACTTTTTGCCGCTCGCGAGCAAGGTCGACGATGGCGAAACCGCCGTGTTGGCATCAACTTTTATCCAACGCCAATCGGTCGCGCCGCCCAAATAGGGCGATGGACCCAACGCGCCGACGGCACAAAATTGTCTTAAATTGTCGCAATCACCCGCATTGCGCTTGCATGCGCCAATTCAATGGGTTGAATAGGCGCCAACCCCTCCCCGCCGCTCGGCGTGCTGACATGAGAATAATCGATATGCTGGACAAAAGGTCGCTGCTGCTGGCCGGAGCATTAGGTGCCGCGACTTTGTCGCTCGGCGCCTGTTCGGGCCAGGAGGACGCCAGCAAAAATGGTCGCGGCGCGCCAGAAGTCGGCTTTGTCGTCGCCAAGGTCGAGGCGGTGCCGGTCACCACCTCACTCGGCGGGCGCACCGTCGCTTTCGAAACCAGCGAAGTCCGGCCGCAGGTCAATGGCCTGATCCGCCGCCGCCTGTTCACCGAGGGCGGGTTCGTGCGCGCCGGTCAGCCACTCTACCAGATCGATGCCAGCTTGTATCAGGCCGCAGTCGATCAAGCGTCCGCCAATCTCGCCAGCGCCCGCGCCAGTGCGCAGGCCGCTGACGAGCGCGTCCGCCGCTTTGCCCCGCTCGCCAAGATGCAGGCGATCGCCGAACAGGATTATACCGACGCGCTGGCCGAGGCGCGCGTGGCGCGCGCCTCGGTTGCGCAGAACAACGCCGCGCTCGAAACAGCGCGCATCACGCTGCGCTATGCGACGATCACCGCGCCAATCAGCGGCCGCATCGGCCGCAGCCTCGCCACCCCCGGCGCGCTGGTGAGCGCGAGCCAGGCGAGCCCGCTGGCGGTGATCCAGCAAACCGATCCGATCTATGTCGACATGCAGCAATCGAGCGCCGAGCTCACCACCTTGCGCCAGGCGCTCGCCAGCGGCGGCGTGGACGCGGGCAGCACGTCGGTGCGGCTGCGGCTGGAGGACGGCAGCGCCTATGGCTTTGCCGGGACGGTGCAGTTTTCGGACATCACGGTCAGCGAGGCGACCGGCACCGTCACGCTGCGCGCGCGCTTTCCCAATCCCCAGGGCACGCTGTTGCCCGGCATGTTCGTAACCGCGCTGTTCGATCAGGCGATCAATCCACGGGCCATATTGGTGCCGCAGGCCGCCCTCCAGCGCGATTTCGACGGGTCGGCATTCGTCTATCTGGCGGGAACCGACAATAAGGCGATCCGCCGCAAGGTGACCGCCGATCGCACGATCGGCGCCAACTGGGTCGTCACCGACGGCCTGAAGGCGGGCGAACGTGTGATTACCCAAGGGGTCGGCAATCTGAAACAAGGGGCGCCGATCAAGCCGGTTCCCGCCAACAGCGCGCAGCGGGTGGGGGCGCCTGCGGCCAAGACAGCAGAAAAGAGTCTATAGCCCCTCATGTCGCGTCTGTTCATCAACCGTCCCATCTTTGCCTGGGTGCTGGCGATCATCGTCATGCTGGGCGGGGTCGGCGCGCTGTTTGCGCTGCCGATCGAGCAATATCCCGACATCGCCCCGGCGCAGGTTAATATTCGCGCCAGCTATCCCGGCGCCTCGGCCGAAGCGATCGAGAACAGCGTCACCCAAGTGCTCGAACAGCAGCTCACCGGGATCGACGGATTGCTCTATTTCAGCTCGCAATCGAGCTCGCGCGGACAGGCCAGCATCACGGCGATCTTTGCCAAGGGGACCGACCCCGACATCGCGCAGGTGCAGGTCCAGAACAAAATTCAGTCGGCGATCTCGCGCCTGCCGGCGCAGGTGCAGCAGCAGGGGGTGCGCGTCACCAAGTCCAATTCGGACACGCTGCTGCTCGTCGGCGTCTATGACGAAACCGATACCCGCGCCAACGCCGACGTGTCGGACTTTATGACATCGAATATCCAGGATCCGCTGTCGCGGGTCGAGGGGGTCGGCGATGTCAACATCTTTGGCGCGCCGCACGCGATGCGGATATGGCTCAATCCGCAGCGGCTCGCCGCGGTAGCGCTGATGCCCAGCGACGTGATCGCCGCAATCACCGCGCAGAACAGCGAAGTCGCCGCAGGCGAAGTCGGCGGCTTGCCGTCGCCAGAGGGGCAGATGCTCAACGCCACGGTCACCGCCCAATCGCGTCTGCAAACCGTCGAACAGTTCGAAAACATCATCCTCAAAACGCAGCCCGACGGATCGAGCGTGCGGATCAAGGACATTGCGCGGGTCGAAATCGGCGCCGAAAATTACGGTGTGGTCAGCCGCATCAATGGCCATCCCGGGGCAGGCATGTCGATTTCACTGTCGCCAGGATCCGACGCGCTGGAAACCGCCGACCGCGTCAAGGCGCGGATGGAGGAACTCGCTGCCAATTTCCCCGACGGCCTCGCCTATAGCTATGCCAATGACTCGACCGCCTTTATCAAACTGTCGGTCAGCGAAGTGCAGAAGTCGCTGATCGAGGCGATCATTCTGGTCATCATCGTGATGTTCGTGTTCCTGCAAAGCTGGCGCGCGGTGCTGATCCCGGCGATCGCGGTGCCGGTGGTGTTGCTCGGTACCTTTGCCATTTTCTATATCGCGGGGTTCAGCATCAACACGCTGACGCTGTTCGGGCTGACACTGGCGATCGGCCTGCTCGTCGACGATGCGATCGTTGTCGTCGAGAATGTCGAGCGATTGATGGAAGAAAATCCGGGCATGTCGGCGCGCGACGCGACGATCCAGTCGATGAAGGAATTGCAGGTTGCGTTGATCGCGATCGGGCTGGTGCTGTCGGCGGTTTTCCTGCCGATGGCCTTTTTCGGCGGCTCGACCGGGGTCATCTATCGCCAGTTTTCGGTAACGATCATCTCTGCGATGTTGCTGTCGGTTCTGGTGGCGCTGATCCTAAGTCCTGCCCTGACCTCGACGTTGCTGAAACCCAAGGCGCATGGCGAAACGCCAAGCGGCGGGCGCTTTGCGCGCCCGCGCGCCATGCTCGAACGCGCCAAGACCGGCTTCAACACCCGCTTCGATCGCACCGTCGAGCGTTATGTCGGCAGCGTTACCAAGGTCGTCGATCGCAAATGGCTGTTCCTTGGGATTTACGCGATCATTCTGGCCGTGCTGGCCGTGCTATTCCTGCGCTTGCCCAGCGGCTTCCTGCCCGGTGAGGATCAGGGCCGCGTCCAGGTCCAGTTTCGCTTGCCCGCTGGCGCGACGCAGGCGCGGACGCTCGAAGTACGCGACGCAGTCGAGAAATATTTTCTGACCCAGGAAAAGGCGAATGCGCAAACCCTGTTTCTCGTTGCCGGCGGCGGCGGCGGGGGCGCGGTCGGCCAGAACACCGGTCAGGGTTTCGTCAACCTGACCCATTGGGACAATCGCGAAGGCAAGGAAAACACCGCCGACGCGATCGCTGAACGGGCGCGCAAGGCGCTGAGCGGGCTGCGTGATGCGCAGGTGTTCGCGCTGGTCCCGGGCGCGGTACGCGGCCTCGGCGACAGTTCGGGGTTCACCATGCAGCTGCAGAATCGCGGCGGAATGAGCCGCGAGGATTTCGTCGCGGCGCGCGATCGATTGCTCGCGCTGGCCAATGCCAATCCGAAACTGACCGCGGTGCGCCTCAGTGACCTGCCCGATGTCGCAACGCTCAAGATCGATGTCGATACACAGCGACTGACCGCCTATGGCATCAACAACAGCGACGTGAACGCCACTCTAGCGACCGCGTGGGGCGGCCGCTATGTCAACGACTTCATCGACGAGGGCCGCGTCAAGCGCGTCTATGTCCAGGGCGACGCCCCCTATCGCGCCAAGCCCGAAGACCTCAGCCAATGGTATGTGCGCTCGGCCGACGGAGAAATGTCGCCCTTCTCGGCCTTTGCCCGCACCGGCTGGGCGACGACGCCCAGCAGCACCTCGCGCTTTCAGGGGGTGTCCGCATTCGAAATCTCAGGTCAGCCTGCTCCCGGCACCAGCTCGGGTGAAGCGATGGACGAGATCGAGGCGCTCGCGGGACAGATCCCGGGAACCAGCGTCGCCTGGTCGGGCTCGTCCTTCCAGGAACGGCTGTCATCGGGGCAGGCGCCTTTGCTCTACGGCATCTCGCTGCTCGTCGTCTTTCTCTGCCTCGCGGCCTTGTACGAAAGCTGGACGATTCCGCTCGCGGTGATCCTGATCATTCCGCTCGGGCTGATCGGCGCGGTACTGGCGGTGTCGCTGCGCGGGCTGGAAAACGACGTCTATCTCCAGATCGGCCTGCTCACGACGATGGGGCTCGCGGCCAAGAACGCGATCCTGATGATCGAGTTTGCCGAACAGGAAGAGCGCAAGGGCAAGCGCGTCATCGAGGCGGCGATCGCCGCGGCGCGCATCCGCCTGCGCCCGATTCTGATGACCAGCTTTGCCTTCATCTTTGGCGTGCTTCCGCTCGCGATTGCGACCGGCGCCGGGGCGAACAGCCGCGTCGCGATCGGCACATCGGTGATCGGCGGCATGTTGACCGCCGCCTTCCTGGCGATCTTCTTCATCCCGCTGTTCTTTGTCCTGGTCCGCCGCGGCGTGCGCGATGGGATCGCAGCGGTGCGCGGCCGCTTTGGCAAGGACAAGACCGACGGCGCAGCGGAGGTGCCGGCATGATCTGCACCCGCGCCCTGCTGCTCGCGAGCACGATCGCGCTCGCGGGCTGCTCGCTGGCGCCCAAGACGGTGCTGCCGACCCCGCCGGTTCCGCAAAGCTGGCCGGTCGGCGACGCCTATCTGCTGCAAAGCGAGGCGGCGCTGCCGATCCTCTCCTACCAGAGCGTCTTCACCGATCCGCGCCTGCAGTCGCTGGCTGAGCAGGCGCTGACCAACAATCGCGACCTGCGCGTCGCTTATGCCAATGTCGCCGCGGCACGCGCGCAGACACGCGTCACCCGCGCGGGCCAGTTCCCTGCCGTCGGGATCAGCGGCGGCGCGGGCTATTCGGATTCGAGCGGTAGCAGTACCAACGGCAACGGCGGTGGCAACGGCGACTTTTCGCTGCGCGGCGGCGTGACCGCGTTCGAGATCGACCTGTTCGGCAAGCTTGCCAATGCCACCGAATCCGACCGCAACCGCGCGCTGGCGACCGAAGCCGCATCGCGCACGGTACGCCTCGCGCTGATCGCCAATCTCGCCGACGCCTGGGCAACCTATGGCGCCGACCGCGACCTCTTGAAAATCGCCGAAGACACCGCCGCCAATGCGCGCGAAAGTGTGCGGCTGACCAAAGCACGACTCGACGGCGGGGTTGCGCCGCGCACCGACCTGCGTCAGGCCGAACAGATCCTCGCGACCGCCGAGGATGCGATCGCACAGCAGAGGACCGCGCTGGCGCAGGATGAAAATCTCATCCGCCTGCTCGTCGGCGGCGATGTCGATCGCGCGCTGCTGCCGACCGGCCTCGCCGAAGTGACGCCGGCGATCTCGTCCTTACCCGCCGGGGTGAACTCGCAAATCCTGCTCCGCCGTCCCGATGTGATCGAGGCCGAATATGGCCTGCGCGCCGCCAATGCCGACATCGGCGTCGCGCGCGCGCAGCTGTTCCCGTCGATTTCGCTGACCGGATTACTCGGCTTTGCCAGCAACGCGCTGTCCAGCCTGTTCGACAGCGGGTCGTTCAACTGGTCGGCGGGCGGCGACATCACAGCGCCGATATTCGACGCCGGGGGCCGCCGCGCCGGCGTCGCCGTCAGCGAAGCGCAGCGCGATGCCGCGCTCGCGGGGTATGAAGGCGCGATCCAGACCGCGTTTCGCGAGGTTGCCGACGCGCTCGCGGTGCAGGGCACGATCGCCGAGCGGACGCGCGCCGCCGCCGCGAATACCGCCGCCGCCGCCGACACCGCGACGCTCACCGATGCGCGCTACAAGGGCGGGGTCGACAGCTTCCTCGCCAGCCTCGACGCGCAGCGCAGCCTTTATGCGGCGCGGCGCAGCGAGATCGCGACGCAGCTGCTGCTTGTCCAGACACGCATCGCGCTGTTCCGTGCGCTGGGCGGCGACAGCGGCGCGGGGGCTGAAACGGCGCCGCCGCGCTAAGAATATTTCGCACGAAGACACGAAGCCACGAAGAGGCCGCGCTTTCCACGAAGCGGCTTTCCTTTCCTGCATAGTGACCATCCGCACCGATGCAGAGGCAATGGGCCTGTCGGCCTGAACCTGCATCTTTGTGGCTTCGTGTCTTCGTGCGAAACAAATTCGTCACGCCTTCGGATAGCTTGACATCCCCCCTCGCTCGCGCGCTAATAGAACAAATCAGGAACATATATGCGCGAGTCGTCCCAACCTCTCGCCGGGCTGCGCCAGCGCATCGCCCGGCTGGCCGCCACTGGTGGCCCCGAAAGCCGCCCGGCCGAGGGCTGGCTGGCGTCGGGACATGGCGCGTTCGATGCGGCGATCGGCGGCGGTTTGATGGTAGGTCGCACGCATGAGTTTTTCGCCGCCGACGCGCTCGATGGCGCCAGCGCCGCGGCCTTTGCGGCACTGCTCGCGCTGCGAACGCCGGGCAAGGCGCCGCTCTTGTGGCTGCGCACCGTCGATGCCGGCCGTCGCACTGGCCATATCTATGCCCCCGGCATCGCCGAACTCGGGGGCGACCCCGACCGGCTGCTTCTGATCGAGACCGCCGATCCCAAGATGCTGCTCGCCTGCGCCAACGACGCCGTGCGCTGTGCGGGATCGGCGGCGGTGATTGTCGAAAGCTGGGGAAAATTCCCCCTGCTTGATCTCACCGCGGGCCGCCGCCTGACGCTCGGCGCGCGCGATGCGCGGACGACGCTGCTGATGCTGCGCCTGAATGCCACGCCGACGCCGAGCGTGGCCGAAACGCGCTGGAGTATCGTCGCGGCGCCATCGCATGCGCTGGCGGCCGACGCGCCGGGGGCCCCCGCCTTCGATCTCGAACTGCTGCGCTGGCGCGGCGGCCCTGCCGGAACGCGCTGGCGACTCGATTGGGATAAAGATGAGCAAGCTTTCCGGGACGCGGCGCTATCTAGCGCTGTTCTTCCCCTGGCTGCCCGCCGAACGGTTCACCCGCTCGGCGCCGAAGCCGCCTGACCTCCCGCTCGTCTTTGCCGAGAAGCAGCGCGGGGCGCTGCGTATTGCGAGCGTCGATGCCCGCGCGCAGGCGCTCGGGCTTCGCGTCGGCATGCCGCTCGCCGACGCGCGCGCGCAGGTGCCTGACCTTGCCATCGTGCCGCACGATCCCGTCCTCGACCAGAACTGGCTCGACCGACTCGCGCAGGGCTGCGCGCGCTACACCCCGCTCGTCGCACTCGATTCGCCCGACGGGCTGATCCTCGACATCACCGGCTGCATCCATTTGTTCGATGGCGAGGCGGGATTGATCGACGACATCGACCGGCGGCTGACCCGGCTCGGCATGACCCTGCGCCATGCCCTTGGCCCCACCGCTGATGCCGCGCGCGCGCTCGCGCGCTACCAGACCCGCCCCGCCCCCGACGAAGCGACCGCGATCCGCCGCCTGCCCGTCGCCACGCTCGAACTCGAAGCCGAGGCGGCGACCGCACTCGCCCGCGCCGGGCTCAAGACGATCGGCGACCTCGCGGCGCGGCCGATGGCGAACATCGCCGCGCGCTTTGGCGCCAACGCCGCGACCGCGCTGCGCCGCTTGCTCGGCGACGCGCCGAGCCCGCTCGATCCGCGCATCACCCCGCCGCCGGTCGCCACCGAACGCCGCTTCGCCGAGCCGGTCGCCAGCATGCCGCATGCCACCGGGATCCTCACCGAACTGGTCGGCGAAGCGATCGCGGAGCTGACCGAACGCGGCAAGGGCGGGCGCCATTTCCGCGCCACCTTTTTTCGCAGCGACGGGCTCGCGCGCAGCATTGCGGTCGAGACCGGCCATCCCACGCGCGACAGCGGCCTCGTCATGCGCCTGTTCGCCGAACGGATGGATAGCTTGCGCGATCCGCTCGATCCCGGCTTCGGCTTCGACATGATGCGCCTCGCGGTGCCGCGCCTCGAAGCGCTTGCCGCGACCCAGCTCAAGCTCGAAGGCGGGGAGGTACGCACCGCGGCGATGACCGAACTGGTCGATCGGCTGGCGACGCGGATCGGCCGCGGGGGGGTGCGCAAATTCGCCGCTGTCGATACCCACATCCCCGAACAGGCGCAGCTCGCACTGCCCGCGATCGACGCACCGCCGCCCGCCGTCTGGTCGGCCCCCGAACCCGGCGAGCCGCCGCTGCGTCCCTTCTATCTCTTCGATCCGCCGCAGGTAATCGAAGTGATCGCCGAGGTTCCAGACGGCCCGCCGCACCGCTTCCGCTGGCGCCGCGCTACTCACGCGATACGCCGCTATGAAGGGCCAGAACGGATCGCGAGCGAATGGTGGCTCCGCCGTGACAATGCCGGACTGACCCGCGACTATTACCGCGTCGAGGACGACCGCGGCCGCCGTTACTGGCTGTTTCGCCACGGGCTGTACGACGAAAAGCCTGACCCGCGCTGGTATATCCACGGGCTGTTCGCATGAGCGACGCGCCGATCCCCGAACCCGCCTTTGCCGAACTGGTCGCCGCGACCAATTACAGCTTCCTGCGCGGCGCCTCGCACCCGGCGGACATGGTGGCGGAAGCGATCAACCTCGGCATGTCCGGCATCGGCATCGCCGACCGCAACAGTGTGGCGGGGGTGGTGCGGGCGCTGACCGGACTGCGCAAGCTGCGCGAAGATGCCGCAGAGGAAGGGATCGAGCTGCCTTCCATAAAGCTCGTCGTCGGTGCCCGACTGGTCTTCGACGACGGCACGCCCGACATCATCGCCTATCCGACCACGCGGCATGGCTGGGGCCGACTGACCCGGATGCTGACCATCGGCAATCGACGCACCACAAAGGGCGATTGCGTGATGAAGATCAAGAATCTGCTGGTCCATTGCGCGGATATGATCCTGATCGCGATGGCGACCGAAAAAGATGAGGGCGTGTTGCGCCGTCTTGATGAGGCCGCTCCGGGCTCGCTTTGGCTCGGCGTGACGATGCCTCGTGGCGGCAGCGATCGCCGCCATCTCAACCGACTGAACGCCTTGGCCGACCGCGTCGGCATTCCCCTGCTCGCGACCAACGATGCACTTTATGCCACTCGCGACCAGCGACCGCTCCATGACGTCATCACCTGCATCCGCGAAGGCACGAATCTGGGCAATGCGGGGCGTTTACTGCGCGCCAATGGCGAGCGCCATCTGAAGTCGCCGCAGGAAATGCGGCGCCTCTTCCGCACATGCCCCGAGGCGGTCAATGAAAGCGCGAAGATACTCGATCGTATCGATTTTTCGCTGCGAGATCTGGAATATGAATATCCGCACGAGCCAGTCCCTGAGGGCTGGGAGCCCCAAAGTTGGCTTGAGCATATGGTGATGAAAGCTGCGAATAAGCTTCATCCCGACGGATTGCCCGACCGTTGGCAGGAGGTGCTCAATGAAGAGCTCTCCCTCATCAGCAAATGCAAATTCGCCTGCTATTTCCTGACCGTCCACGACATCGTGAATCATGCCCGCACACGCGATCCGCCCATTCTTTGCCAAGGGCGCGGTTCGGCAGCGAATTCGCTCGTCTGCTATCTGCTCGAAATCACCTCGATCGACCCCATCGCAAACAACCTGCTCTTCACCCGCTTTCTGTCCGAAGAACGTCGTGAGCCGCCCGACATCGACGTCGATTTCGAGCACGAACGGCGCGAGGAGGTTATGCAATATGTCTATCGTCGCTACACGCGGCGGCGCGCAGGCATTGCCGCGACGGTGATCCATTACCGCCCGCGCAGCGCAGTACGCGAGGTTGGAAAGGCATTGGGCCTTAGCGAGGATGTTACCCAGCGGCTCGCCGACACGACCTGGGGCAGTTGGGGCAGCGAGATGCCCATCGAACGGTTCGTCGAAGCGGGCCTCGACCCCGAGCAGGACGATATTGCGCGACTGCAATGGATTGTCGCACAACTACTCACTTTCCCGCGCCATCTGTCGCAGCATGTCGGCGGCTATGTGCTGACCGAAGACCGGCTCGACGAGACGGTGCCGATTCACAATGCCGCGATGGAGGACCGCACCTTCATCGAATGGGACAAGGACGACATCGACGAACTGGGACTGATGAAAGTCGATATACTCGCGCTCGGGATGCTTACCTGCATCCGCAAATGTTTCGACCTGTTGCGGTCGCACGATCTGGGCGATTACAATCTCAAATCGGTCCCGCAAGAGGATCCGGTCGTCTATGACATGCTCTGCAAAGGCGACAGTATCGGCGTCTTTCAAGTCGAAAGCCGCGCGCAGATCAACATGCTGCCGCGGCTACGCCCGCAGGAATTTTATGATCTCGTCATTCAGGTCGCGATCGTCCGGCCAGGGCCGATCGAAGGGGACATGGTCCATCCTTACCTGAAGCGTCGCAGTGGCGAAGAAGCGGTGGACTATCCTTCTCCTGCGCTGCCGCACGATCCCAAGGAACTTTACAATCTACTTCGCAGGACGTGCGGCGTACCCCTTTTTCAAGAGCAGGCGATGAAACTGGCCATCGTCGCAGCTGAATTTACTCCAGACGAGGCAAACGGCTTGCGGCGCGCAATGGCGACCTTTCGCAATGCCGGGACAATCCATCAATATAAGGAGAAGATGATCGGCGGCATGGTGCGTCGCGGCTACGAAGCCGATTTTGCAGCCCGTTGCTTCAAACAGATAGAGGGCTTCGGCAGCTACGGCTTCCCCGAAAGCCATGCACAGTCGTTTGCAAAGCTCGTCTATGTTTCGTCATGGTTGAAATGTCACCAGCCCGCAGTCTTCACCTGCGGGCTGCTGAACTCGCAGCCGATGGGTTTTTATGCCCCCGCACAGCTTGTGCGCGATGCGCAGGAGCATGGGGTCGAGGTGCGCGAAATCGACGTCAACGCGAGCGATTGGAACAACAGTCTCGAACCGCGCGCCGACGGCAGACTCGCGCTACGGCTCGGACTGCGGCAGGTTGACGGGTTTCGCGAGGCGTGGGCGGCGCAGATCGTCGCGGCGCGGGCCACACCCTTCACGACCGTCGAGGAACTCGCCCGCCGCGCCGACTTGCCCTCGCGTGCGCTTCGCCTGCTGGCCGAAGCCGATGCCTGCCGGTCGATGGGGCTCGACCGCCGCCCCGCGCTGTGGGATGCGCGGCGCGTCCAGCAGGGGGTGTTGCCTCTGTTCGGCGCCGCCAAGGCCGATGAACTCGGCGCCGAGGAAGATGCACAGTTGCCTCCCACCCCGCTCGTCGAACATGTGCTCACCGATTATCAGACGACGCGGATGTCGCTGAAAGGCCATCCGATGGCGTTTCTGCGCGATGATTTCGCACGCGAGGGTGTGTTGAGCGCAGCGCAGGTTGCGGCAGCGAAGAACGGCTCGATCGCCCGCACCGCGGGGGTCGTGCTGATCCGCCAGCGCCCGGGCAAAGGCAATGCAATCTTCATCACGCTCGAGGATGAAGGCGGGGTCGTCAACATCCTGCTGTGGGCACGCCATTTCGAACGCTATCGCTGCGCCGTCATGGCGTCGCGGCTGATGCTGGCCGAGGGCGAGGTGCAACGGAGCAAGGAGGGCGTCATCCACCTGATGGCGACGCGCATTGTCGATCGGACGGCGATGCTCGATACGCTGGGCGACGGGCGCGAAGTGCGTCCAGACCTGTGCCGCGCCGACGAGGTTGCGCATCCGCAGCCGCCGCGCGGCTATGCGGCGAAGCACGGCCATCCGCGCGACGTCCGCATCCTGCCCAAGTCGCGCGATTTTCATTAATGGTGAGGATCCCGGCAAACGCGCTCCAAGAATACACGCGCCCCGACTGCCGAAGCGTCGGTTTGGGTAGGGTGGGAAGTGTCCTTCAGCCAGCATCGTCATCCCGGACTTGATCCGGGACCCAGGGCGACCGCGTGGGTTCCGGATCAAGTCCGGGATGACGATGAAGGAAAGATTTGCTTCCAATCGCAATCGGTCGGAGCGAAGCGCGCGCGAACGCCGATCGCAAAAAAGATGATGCCCCGGCTGTGGGGGCCGGGGCATCGGATCAGGCTATCTAAGGGACCAACCGAATATAGCCTGAAAGTGGTGAGGCATGGCTGCTTAGCGGAGCAGGTTCATCACGCCCTGCTGGCTCTGGTTCGCCTGAGCGAGCATCGCGGTCGATGCCTGCGCCAGGATCCCGGCAGCGGCCAGCTTCGTCGATTCAGCCGAAAAGTCGGTGTCTTCGATGCGCGACTTCGAGTCTGCCAGATTAACGACGCTCGACGTCAAATTGTCGACAGTCACTTCGAGACGGTTCTGCTGCGCACCCAGGTTGGCGCGTTCGGTAGCGACCGTCTGGATCGCGTCGTCGAGCGTTTCGAGCGCTGCCGAAGCATCCGCCGGATCCGAGAAGTCGAGTCCGTCGACGCCCAGCGTTGCCGCCGTCAGGTCGGCGATCGTGATGTCGACAGTTTCGGCGTCGTTCAGGCCAGTCTGGATTTTGAACACGCCGTCGGCGTCAGCACCACCGGTACCGTCGAGCAGGTTGTTCTTGTTAAAGGTCGTGCGGCCCGTGATGTCGCCGATCTGCGAAATCAGCGCCGTGACTTCGGTCTGAATCGCGGTACGATCGTCGTCGCCCAGCGTACCGGTCGTTGCCTGAAGCGCCAGGTCACGCATGCGGATCAGGATGTTCGAGATGCTGCCCGCGGCGCTTTCTGCCGTCTGCGCCAGCGAAATACCGTCGTTGGCGTTGCGAATTGCCACGTTCAGGCCGCGTGCGCTGGCGTCCATGCGCGTTGCAATGGCGAGGCCGGCGGCGTCGTCCTTGGCGCTGTTGATGCGCTTGCCGCTCGACAGGCGTTCCATCGCCTGCGACTGCATGTTGTTGGCAACACGCGAGCTATTCTGGGCGCGAAGCGCGCTCACGTTGGTGTTGATGACAGTCATAATGTTCCTTTCCGGCCTCGATGGCCATTCCCGTGATGTGAGGGCTCGAGGAGCGGTCACGAAAAGCAGTAACGGCGGGCGGCGGCGGCGCTTAAGCCCACGCCGTCAAAAAAATGCCGAAGGTTGTCCACGGCGACTGGTGCAACAAATCAACCCACTGAAAACTATCGATTAAATCTTTTGGCATGGCCTTTGCATTGTTCTTTGCGTGCGGCGCACCGCTGCGCACAGGACGGATGGAAAGCAATGAGCACGATTGACCCGAGCCGACTGCTGCAGATGCGCAGTTCGATCCTCAATCAGAACCAGGCGCTGCAACGCGCCGCCGGTCGCGGCGGCATTGGTGGCACCGAGGGCGGCGTCGACGGCGCTGGCGGAACCCCCGATTTCGGCGCCGCGATCAACAACGCGCTGCAACAGGTCAACGCCCAGCAGTCCAAGGCGAGCGAGATCACCGAAGCCTATGAGCGCGGCGATACCCACGACATCGTCAGCGTGATGATCGAGCGGCAGAAAGCCTCGCTCGGTTTCGAAACCACGTTGCAGGTCCGCAACAAACTGCTGTCCGCGTATCGCGACATCATGAACATGCCGGTTTAACCCATGGCCGACACCCAGATCCTCACCCCCGTTGACGACGGTCATGCGAACCACCTGCCCGCCCCCGCGTTCGGCGGCCGTCTCGCCCCGCTCACCGGCTTCGTCCGCCAGCCCGCGGTGCAGCGCGCGCTGCCCGCGATCGCCATGACGTCGGCGATCGGCATCGCTGCGCTTGCTTATTTCACCATGCAGTCGGCGCCGCAGGCGCAGCTGTTCGCCGGGCTCGACGACATGGACAAATCGGCGGTCGCCGAGGCGCTCCAGACGCAGGGCATCGCGCACAGCATCGATGCGAGCACCGGCGCGCTGACCGTCGATGCCGACAAATTGCATCAGGCGCGCATCGCGCTGGCCGGACAAGGCCTGCCCAAAGCTGCGCCGAGCGGCGACAGCCTGATCGCGGCACTGCCGATGGGGTCGAGCCGCGCGATCGAAGGCGAAGCGCTGCGCTCGGCGCGCGAAGCCGATCTGGCCCGCACGATCGAGACGATCGATGCGGTCAAAAGCGCGCGCGTCCATGTCGCCGCCGCCGAACCCAGCCTGTTCGTCCGCGACGACAAACCCTCCACCGCGTCGGTGATGCTGACACTGCAGAACGGCCGCTCGCTGTCCGATGGTCAGGTGCAGGCCATCCGTTTCCTCGTCGCCTCGTCAGTCCCCGGGATGAACGCCGACCAGGTGTCGGTGATCGACCAGCGCGGCGCGCTGCTCTCCGACACCGCGTCGGGCAGCGACATGAAGGCATTCCAGTTGCAGGTGCAGGTCGAAGATCGCTTCCGCCGCGCCCTCGATACCCTGCTCGGCCCGATGCTCGGCGCCGGAAACTATAGCGTCGAGGTCCACGCCGACGTCGACATGTCCGAAAGCCAGGCGACGCGCGAAAGCTTCCCCAAGGATGACCGCGCGATGACCAGCGAACAGATCACCCGCACCGTCAGCGGCGCAGGCGACGCGCCCGCCGTCGGCATCCCCGGTGCGCTGTCGAACCAGCCGCCGCAGGCGACGACGGTCACCGCCAACGCGCCGCAACCGACGCCGGCCACTGCCCCGACCCCCAGCACCGAAAGCAATGAAAACGCCGCGCGCGCCTTTGAAGTCGGCCGCGAGATCTCGGTCACCCACCAGCCGCAAGGCCAGCTCCGCCGCGTCTCGGTCGCCGTCGCGCTCAATCAGGGCAAGAAGGCGCTGACCCAGGCCGACATGACCAAGATCGACAGCCTGGTCAAAGGCGCGATCGGTTTTGATGCAACCCGCGGTGATCAGGTCGCGATCAGCCAGCGTCCTTTTGTGCAGGTCGAAGCCGAGGAGCCTGCATTCTATGATCAGGGCTGGTTCCTGCCGCTGGTCAAGCAGGTCGGTGCGATCCTTGCCGCGCTGCTCGCCTTTCTGTTCATCGGCCGTCCGCTGATCCGCGCCGCCAAGGCGCGCGCCGCCGAACGCGCCGAACGCAATGCCGCGCTCGAGGAAAGCTTGCTCGCCGCCACCGACGGGCGCCCCGCGCTCGCCAGCCCCGCCGCGGGCCGCGAAATCACCCTCGAAATGATCGAACAGGCGCCGAGCTATGAAACGCGCGCCAATCTGGTCCGTGCCTTTGTCCGTCAGGATTCGGCGCGCGCCGCGCTCGTCGTCCGCCAGCTGATGCAGGAGGGCGCCCGTGCCTGACGCCGCCGAAACCATGGCGCCGCCCGCGAACCAGACCATCGAAGGGTCGGCGGCCGCCGCCATCCTGCTGATGCTGCTCGACGAAAATGAAGCCGCGACGATCCTGAAACATCTTGCCCCCGACGAAGTCCGCCAGCTCGCAAAGGCGATGTTCGACACCGCCAATGCCAGCGAGAAGCAGATCGGGCAGGCGCTCGACCGCTTCGTCGTGCGCAGCCGCGACGTCAGCGCACTCGCGATCGGCGCCGACGTCCGCATCCGCACCGTGATGAATCAAGCGGTGGGCAATGTCCGCGCCGACAACATCCTGGCCGCCGTCGCGCCGCAGCGCAGCGCCGCCTCGCTCGAAATCCTCCGCTGGATGGACGTCGACGCGATCAGCGGGCTGCTGGCGCAGGAACATCCGCAGGTCGGTGCGCTGATCCTGTCGGTGCTCGTCCCCGACGTCGCCGCGCGCGCGATCGAAACGCTCGACGAAATTTTGCAGGCCGATCTGGTCCTGCGCGCCGCGATGCTGACTTCGGTCCCCGCCGCGGCGATCGAAGATCTCGAATCGGTGCTCGCCAGCGCCAATGTCGACGGCCAGCGCGTCGCCAAACAGGCGATCGGCGGCCCGAGCGACGTCGCCAAGATCATGAAGAAGATGCCGAAGTCGCTGAGCGAACGCACGATCCGCGCGCTCAAAAAAACCGACAAGGCGCTCGCGCAGGCGATCGAAGAAGAGATGTTCATCTTCGAAAACCTCCGCGACCTCGACAAGAAAAGTCTCAGCGCGGTGCTGCGCTCGGTCGATGCGGCGCAGCTCGCCGTCGCGCTCAAGGGCGCCGACGAGGAAATGGTCGATCTGTGCCTTGCCACCATGTCACAGCGCGCATCGGAAACGATCCGCGACGAAATGGCCGAAATGACGATGGTCAAGCGCGCCGACGTCGATGACGCGCAAAAGAGCGTGATGACGATCGTCCGCCAGATGACGGCATCGGGCGAAATCATGATCGCGGGCGGGGGTGACGATTATGTCTGATCGCTCGACCGAAACCGGCTTCGCGCCCGTAACACTCGCTGCAGCCATGGCGCGCAGCAGCGGCTTTCGTCCGCTGGCCTTTGGTGGTGGCGCACGAGCGCCGCAGACCGCCGACGGCAGCGCCGCCGAACTCGACCTCGACGACCCCTTTGCTCGCGGCTTGGCCGAAGGGCAGCGCGTCGCCGAGGCCGCCTATGTCGCCGAACGCCATCAATTGCTCGCGCTGCTGGCCAATGCCGAAGCCTTGCAGGATGAACCGAGCGAAGAACTGGCGCAGCTGATCGCGCGCACCGTCGAACGGCTGGTGCACCAGATCGTCGCCGACGCGCCGATCGATGCCGCCTGGCTTCAGGCGCAGGCGGCAACCGCCGCCGCGCTGGTCGCCGACGCCGACAAGGCGCGCACGTTGTGGGTTCATCCCGACGATGCCGCGCTGCTGAGCGATTGTCCGTTGCCGCTGGCGCTCGCCAGCGACCCGGGGATGATGCGCGGCACCGTCCGCATCGAAACCTCGACCGGCTGGATCGAGCATGGCCGCGCCGTCTATCTCGACGAGCTGTGCGTTGCGCTGGGCGAAGGCGCCGCCGCATGACCCGCCGCCTTGCCCTCTCCGCGCAGCAGCTGCTCGACCCGATCGACCTGACCAATGCCAGCCCGCGCCGCATCGGCACCCTCGTGTCGCACGAAGGCATCATGCTCGAAGTGTCGGGTTTCCCGCAGCCGCTGGGCAGCAACGTGCGCATCAAGTCGGCGAACAACGACTATGTTTATGGCGAGGTCGTCGGCTTTCGCGGCCAGAGCAGCCTCGTCCTGCCCTTTGACACCAATATGCCGCTTGTCACCGGCGCGCCGGTCGAACCGCATGGCGCCAGCTCCATGGTCGCGTGCGGCAAGGCGCTGCTCGGCCGCATCATCGACGCGCAGGGCAATCCGCTCGACGGCCGCCCGCCGGTCAAATCGCAATTCCAGTGGCCGCTCGCCGGACGCAAGGTCAATCCGCTGCGCCGCGGCCGCGTCACCCGTCCGCTCAACATGGGCGTCCGCGCGATCAACGCGTTGCTCACCGTCGGCGAAGGCCAGCGCGTCGCGATCATCGCGGGTTCGGGCGTCGGCAAATCGGTGCTGATGGGCCAGATGATCGCCGGTACCGAATGCGACGTCATCGTCGTCGGGCTGATCGGCGAACGCAGCCGCGAGGTCAGCGATTTTGTCGAAACCAAGCTGCCCCCCGAAGTTCGCAAGAAAGCGGTCGTGGTCGCGGTTCCCGCCGACCATCCGCCGCTGCTCCGCCTGCGCGCCGCGATGCGCGCCACCGCGATCGCCGAGGCGTTTCGCGCCGACGGCAAGAAGGTGCTGCTCCTCATCGACAGCCTGACCCGTGTTGCGCATGCGCAGCGCGAGATCGGGCTGACGCTGGGCGAGCCGCCGACGATGAAGGGTTATCCGCCATCGGTCTTCGCGCTGATCCCCTCGCTGTGCGAACGCGCCGGGATCGACCGCGAAACCGGCGGGTCGATCACCGCGCTCTACACCGTGCTCGCCGATGGCGGCGACATCGACGACCCGGTCGTCGACAGCGCCCGCGCGATCGTCGACGGCCATATCATCCTGTCGCGCCAGCTCGCCGAACAGGGCGTCTATCCGGCGATCGACGTCGCCCGGTCGCTGTCGCGCACGATGGTCGATTCGGTCGATCCCGAGCATGCCGCCGCCGCTGCGCGCTTTCGCCAGCTGTGGTCGGCGTATGAAGAGAACCGCGATCTGATGCTGATGGGCGCCTATGTCGCCGGGGGCGATCCGGTGCTCGACACCGCCATCGCCTGCCACGCCGACCAGCTCGCGTTCGTGACCCAGCCCGCCAAGGCGCAGGTCGATTACGATATTTCCCGCCAGACCCTGATTGAAGGATATTCCGCATGACCGCCCGTACCGCACGCCGCAAACGTATCATCCGCGTGCGCACCGTCGAACATCAGATGGCCGAGGCCAATCTGGCGCGGGCCAATGGCGAACTCGCCAGCCTGGTCGAACTCGCCAGCCGCCTCGAAACGCTGCGCGTCGATCTGGCGATGGCCAAGGGCGCGGTTGCGGGCGGGGCGCTCAACACGATCGGCGAGCTCGCGATGCGGCTCGACCTCGCGCAGGAAAATCTGACCGCGCCGCTGGTCAACGCCAGCGCGCGCCGCGACCAGGCCGGGGTGCTGGCGCAAAGCGCGATGGCCAAGGAAGAATCAGCCGTGCGCCTGTACGAACGCAGCCGCAAATCGGCCGAAGCCGAGGCCGAACGGCGCAGCGACGCCAACCGCCCGCACCGCGCGCGCGGCGGCATGCGCCTGCGCCTGATCGAAGGCGGCGCGGCATGATGGGCGCTTCCCTCCCCAACCCGCAGGCATCGATGCCCGCGGGCTTTGCAGCTTTCCTCAGCACGATCGGCCAGACGCCGACGGGCGGCGGCGAAGACGGTGGTTTCGAGCAGTTGCTGGCGGCCATTCCGGCGGTCGATGCCCCCGCAGCCAAGGCCGCGCCGGTGACGCCGGTTGCAGTCGTGACGTCGACGTCAGTCATTCCCGCTGCGGGCGAAGTCGTCGCCGCAGGTGTCATCGTCGAAGCGCCGGTTGCGAACGCCAAAGAAGCTGCGCCAAAAACCGACCCCGACACGGTCGCCGCGTCGGCGGCAAAATTGCTGATCGAATTGAACGGCAGCGCCGCGCAGCCGGACACGAAATCGGTTAAAACCGTCGCAACCGAGACCAAAGCCGACGGAACACCGGCCGCCGAAACGGTCGCGACGCCCGACGCGCCCGTTTCGGCGCCAAACCCGCTCCCCGTCGCTGCGCTGCCCATCGCCGCATCGCCGATTGCAGCGGCGGTGATCGCTGCGGTCGCGGGCAAGCCGATGAAGGCTGGCGACACCACCACGCCTCCGACCGGCTACGCACTACCGACCGCTGAGGCCGTCGCTACCGCGCCGACCACCGACAAACCGCGCAGCGCCGAAGCAAAAACCGGTGCCCCGGAAATCGAAACGGCGATCGCCGCGCCCGCCGCGGGCAAGCCGCGCGCCGCGTCGCTGCCCGGACCCGGTTTCACCGGGACCGAACCGGTTGCCGCCAAGCCTGCCGACGCGGCGCCGTCGATGACGATCCAGTTCACCCAGCCCATGGCGACGGGCGCCGCGATGCTGGCCAACACCGCCACACCGGTCACGATCGCCGAACGCGTGCTCGACCTGACCAGCGATGGGGCGTGGATCGACCAGCTGGCGCACGACATTGCCGCGACGAAATCGGACAGCGGCGACATCAGCTTTCGCCTGATGCCGCGCCACCTGGGCCGTCTCGACGTCGCGATGGTGATGGGCGACGCGGGCGTCTCGCTGAAACTGGACACCCAGCATGAAGCCACCGCGACGATCGTCACCGCCGCGCAAGGCCGCCTGGTCGAAGACCTGCGCCAGCAGGGCGTCCGCGTCTCCGCCAGCGAAGTCACCTGCACCCCCGGCGACACCAGCCGCCAGATGCAGGGCCAGTCGCAGGGTCAGGGCCGCGGCGCCGCGCAGGACGTCAGCCACCTGATCGAAACCGTTACCGAGCGCGTCAAGGCGCGCGATCCCGAAGAGGCCGCCGACCGCCGCGGCCGCTTCGCCTGACCACAAAGGGTATGACGATGACCAAAGAGAAAACCGATGCCGCGCCCAAGCCCAAGGGCAAGCTCAAGAAGCTGCTGTTCATCGGCGTCGGCGCGCTCGTCCTGATTGGCGCGGGCGCCGGTGCGGGCATCTATTTCGGCGCGCTGTCGGCGCATGAGGCCAAGCCCGAGGATCATTATCCCAAGCTGGTCGTGCGCAGCAGCGGCGAAGAAGAAGCGCCCGCTGCCGAAGGCGAGGACAAGGAAGCGCCGCCCAAGGTCGGCACGGTGTCGGTGCCCAACGACAAGTTCAAGGTCGACCCGCGCAAATATGAAATCACCTATTTCGCGATCCCCGACGCCTTCACCACCAACCTCGCCGACGGGTCGGGCTTTTTGCAGGCAGGTATCAGCCTTTCGACCTTTTATGACGGCAAGGTTATCAATAATATCAAACGCCAGGCGGTGCCGATCCGCTCGGTCGTGCTTATGGTCCTGTCCGAACAGGATCCAGCGCTGCTCTCGACATCGCAGGGGAAACAACGGCTGCAGCGGCAATTGACCGCGGCAATCAACGATGTGCTGCGCGAGAAAGAAGGTTTTGGTGGTGTCGACAATGTCTATTTTACGAGCCTGGTGATCCAGTGAGTGTTCGCGAAAAATCCGTCAAAGCCGTGAAGCCGCCCGCCGCCCCGACCACCGAGGCGGTTGACGCCAAGGCGTCGTTGCTGCTGCGCAAGGCGGCGGACAGCTATGCCTTTCCGGCGCTCGACAGCGTTGCGATCCAGTTCGGGCGCAGTTTGCGCGACCTGATCCGCGCGCTTGGCGTGCCGACGATCCAGGTCGAACGCGGCGAGGCGGAAACGATCAGCTTCGCCGACTGGACCGCGGCGACCGCGCCCGCGATCTTCTGGCGCTATCATGCGCCGCCGCTCAAAGGGCCGGTGCTGCTCGCGGCGCCGCGGCCTTTGCTGCTCCAGCTTGTCGACATTTTTTATGGCGGCAAGGGTGGGCTGGCTGCCGAGCGCGAAGAATTGACCGATGCCGAAGAACGCTTTGCCGCCCGGCTGGGGCGCGACATGGGGCTGCAACTCGCCGCCGCATGGGGCGACAAGCTGGCGATGGAACCCGAACTCGACTGCGTCACCGGCGACCCGGCCAAGCTCGCCGCGGTGCGCGCCGACGACGAATTGTTCGTGCAGCGCTTCATCCTGCGCGGGGCGCCGTTCGAGGGCCGGACGATCGCCTGCGCCTATCCGCTCGCCGCGCTGCGCGGCATCGCGGGCGCCGAGCCAGCGGCCGAAATGCCCGGCGCCGCTAATCCGGTGTGGGCGGGCGCGCTGAACAAGGCGCTGCGCGATGTGCGGCTGCCCGTGCGGTCGGTGCTGGCGCGCCCCGAGATCAGCCTCGTCAAACTGCTCGCGCTCGAGGTTGGCGACATCATTCCGCTGGGGATGCCGCGCCATGTGCCGGTAACCGTCGCGGGCCGCAGCTTTGCGGTTGGCAGCATCGGCGAAGCCAATGGCAACGCCGCCATCATGATCGAACAAATCGAAAAAGGACCGAACCATGACTGACCTGAGCGACGCCCCGACGGCGCCCCGCGCCGACCGCCGCGACAACAAGAGCATTGCTGCGGCGCCCAATTTCGATCTGCTCGCCGGTGTCTCGCTGCGCGTGTCGGTCGAGGTCGGATCGACCTCGATGACGCTCGCCGAACTGCTGGCGATCGACGAGGGCAGCGTGATCGAACTCGACCGCGCCGCGACCGACCTGCTCGACATCTATGCCAATGGCACATTGATTGCGAAGGGCGAGATCGTCAGCGTCGATGGCCGTTACGGGATCCAGGTCGCCGAAGTCGTCGCCCCGGCGCGCGGCCTCGAAGGTTTCGAGCGGAGAGCCTGATGTTCGAATATATCCTCCGCCTGCTCATTCTGCTGCCGCTGATCGGCGGCATGGCGTGGGGCAGCCTGTGGCTGTGGAAGCGCGTCCAGATGGGCGTGCCGCTCGTCGGCGGCGGCACCAAGACGCGGGCGGTCGAGATGGTCGATGTGCTGCCGCTCGGCCCCGGATCGAAGCTCGCGGTGGTCGAATTTGCCGGACAGCGGATCCTGGTCGCGGTCTCGCGCAACGGGATCACCCGCATTGCCGACGACAGCCAGGGCGACTTCCATGCAGATTGATCGCACAACCGGCCTGCGGGCCGCGGCGCTGATCGGCGGCCTCGCGCTGCTGATCGCCGCGCCAGCCGCTTACGCCCAGACCGCCGACGGCCTCAGCCGCGCGGTGAACGACATCGGCGGCGATGGCCGCCCGCTCAGCCTGTCGCTACAAATCCTGGTCCTGATGAGCCTGCTGACGGTGCTGCCGTCGCTGCTGCTGATGATGACCAGCTTCACGCGCATCATCATCGTGCTGTCGATCCTGCGCCACGCGCTGGGCTTGCAACAGACCCCGCCGAACCAGGTGCTGGTGGGCCTCAGCCTGTTCCTGTCGCTGTTCGTGATGCAGCCGGTGATCAGCGAAGTGAACCGCGTCGCAATCGAACCCTATGGCCAGGAACAGATCGACATCGGCGAAGCGGTATCGCGGTCGGGGGTCGCGCTCCATGGCTTCATGATGTCGCAGACGCGCAAGTCCGACCTGATGATGTTCGCCAAGATCGCCAAGGCGCCGACCTATGCCAGCCCCAAGGACGTGCCCTTCTCGATCCTGCTGCCCGCCTTTGTGACCAGCGAACTCAAAACCGCATTCCAGATCGGCTTTCTGATCTTCCTGCCCTTCCTCGTCATCGACCTGATCGTCGCCTCGGCGCTGATGTCGCTTGGCATGATGATGTTGTCGCCGACGATCATCTCGATGCCGTTCAAGCTGCTGCTGTTCGTGCTCGTCGATGGCTGGGCGCTGACGATGGGCTCGCTCGCCGCCTCGTTCGGGACGTAGGCCGTGGAAACCGACTATTTCATCGGCATGGCGCAGCAGTCGCTGTGGATCCTCGCGCTCGCCTCGGCGCCGCTGCTCCTCCCGGTGCTCGTCATCGGGGTGCTGCTCGGCATGGTGCAGGCGGCGACGTCGATCAACGAACAGACGCTGACCTTTGTCCCCAAGCTAATCGTCGCGGCGATCTGCCTCGCGATTTTCGGCGGCAGCATCCTCGTGCTGCTCACCGACTTCACCCGCGATATCTTCGCGCAGATCCCCAACGTAGTCCGCTAAACCGGCCGTGGACCCCGCCGACATCCCGAATATCGAGGCGATGCTCCAGCTGTGGATGCTGGGGATGATCCGCCCCGGCGCCGCGTTCATCGCCGCGCCGGTGTTCGGCGCGACCAGCGTGCCGGTCCAGCTGCGGCTGGTGATCGCGCTGGCGGTCGGCGTTCCCGCGGTCGCCGCTTCGGGCATGGCGCTGCCCCCCGAAGGGATTGTGTCGGTCCCCGGCCTGCTATTCATCATCGGCGAAGTCGTGATCGGGCTGGGCATCGGGTTCGTCCTGCAAATGGGGCTCGCCGCGGCGCTGCTCGCGGGTGAAGCGATCAGCAACGCAATGGGGCTGGGCTTTGCGTCGATGGTCGATCCGATCAGCGGCGCGTCGAGTTCGGCAATCGGCCAGTTTCTCTCGATGCTGGCGACCGCGCTGTTTCTTGCCGCCGACGGCCATCTGGTGCTGATCGGCATCATCGTCGACAGCTATGTCGCGCTTCCCCCCGGCAACGCCTTTCCCTCGTTCGATGCGATCGGCGGCGTCATCCGGTTCGGTAGCCTGATGTTCGCCGCGGCGCTGACGATCGCGATGCCCGTCGGCTTCGTGCTCATCCTCGTCCAGATCATCATGGGCGTCATCGGACGCTCGGCGCCCGCGCTCAACCTGTTCGCGGTCGGCATTCCCGCCACCCTGCTGGCGGGGATCGTCCTGCTCGGGGTCGCGACCCCGGCGATGGCCGAAGCGATCATCCGCATCCTGTCCGACGCGCTCGACGCCGCGCGAATGTTCGGAGGGCTCTGACGCGATGTCGGGAACGACCGAAAAGGACCAGAAAACCGAACAGCCGACCCCAAAGAAACTCGCGGATTCGGCGCGCGAAGGCGATGTGCTAATGTCGCGCGAGCTGGCGACCGCGCTGATGATGCTCGCCGCCGCGGGCTGGATCGTCGCCGCGGGCGGCTGGTTCGTGCAATCGGCAGGCGAATTGGTGCGCCGCGGCCTGACGCTGACCGCCGCCGACGTGTCCGACTTCGCCCCCGCCGAGGCCCTGATGCGCAACGGGGTCGAGATCTTGCTGCCGCTTGCCAGCCTGTTCGCAATGGCGCTCGGCGCCGCAATTGCCGGGCCGGCGATGCTCGGATCGTTCGGGTGGCGCGGCAAGGCGCTGGCGTTCAAGGGCAACCGGATGAACCCGATGAGCGGCCTGAAGCGCATGTTCGGAATGCACGGCGTCACCGAACTGGGCAAGGCGATCGCCAAGGTCGCGCTGCTCGGCACCATCGGTTACTGGTTGGTCAAGAACAGCCTGCCCGCGATCATGACGATGGCGACGACCGACCTGCTCGCCGCGGTCGGCCTGGCCGGACAGGCGATCGGCCACGCGATGCTGGTGCTCGCCGGCGGCCTGGTCGTCATCGCGCTGATCGACGTCCCGGTGCAATGGCTCCAACGCAACAAACGCCTGATGATGAGCAAACAGGAAGTGAAGGAAGAGATGCGACAGTCCGATGGCGCCCCCGAACTGAAGCAGGCTCAGCGCCAGCGCGCGCACGACATCCTCAGCGGATCGGCGCGCAAGGCCGTGTCCGACGCGACCGTCGTGCTGACCAATCCGACCCATTTTTCGGTCGCGCTACGTTATCGCCCGGGGATCGATGCGGCGCCGACAGTCGTCGCGCGCGGCCGCGGCGATGTCGCGCTGTCGATCCGCGAGTTGGCGCGCGGCGCCAATGTTCCGTTGCTCGAATATCCACAACTGACCCGCGCCATCTATTTTACCGCGCGCGCGGGACGCGTGATCCCCGAGGAATTGTTCGTCGCGGTCGCGACCGTGCTCGCCTTTGTCTTCCAGCTCGAGCGCATGGTCGCCGAAGGCGCCGCACCGCCGGTCGTCGATGTCCCGCCGACGCATCATTTTGACCCCGACGGTCGCCGCCAAGCTTAAAACCTTGTCCGCGCCGCCGTTAACATGTGCGAAGGATATTTCGCCATGGTCAATTCCATCATCAACAGCCTGGGATTCGGGTCGGGCATCGATACCAAGCAGCTGGTCACCGACCTGTCGGCGGCGTCGCGCGAGCCCAAGGTGGCGCGTATCACGACGCTGACCAAGCAGAACCAGACCCGGATCAGCGCGCTGGCGCAGGCCAGATCAGACCTGGAAGGTTTCGCCGATTCGCTAGGCCAGATGGTCAGCGACGGGACGCTGCGGAGCACCCCGACCGTGTCCGATGCCAGCATATTGAGCGCGACCACACGCGCCGGGCTCCACGCCGACAGTTTCGCTGCAACGATGGTCGTCAACCAGCTAGCGCGCGCGCAGAGCAGCTATTCGGGGGTGGTCGCCGATCGCGCCGCAGCGATCGGCACCGGCACGATGACATTGACCGTCGGCGGCGTCGCCAAGACGATCACCATCGGCGCGACGAATAACAGCCTCGACGGTCTGGCCAATGCGATCAACACGAGCGGCGCCGGCGTGACCGCGTCGATCATCGCCGACGAGGGCGGGCATCGCCTGATCCTGAAAGGTCCATCGGGTGCCGCGAACGCCTTCACCCTCGCCGTCGATGCCGGCGCCGATCCCGCCCTGTCCGCCTTTGCCTATGGCGCGGGCGGCGGCATGACCTTGGGCCAGAGCGCCGCCAACGCCGAATTCACGGTCGACGGCGTGGCGTTCAGCCGCGCCACCAACATCATCGACGACGTCGTCCCCGGCATGTCGCTGACGCTGAAGAAGGCGGCGCCCGGACAAGCGGTCGATATCGGCGCCAGTCGGCCGCTCGACATCATCAAGCAGACCGTCGGCGATTTTGTCTCGGTCTATAACCAGCTCAAGAAAAGTCTGACCGCCGCCGCCAGTTCGTCGGGATCGACGGCCGCGCTGCGCGAACTCGAACGCGATCTGTCGGGTCTGATCGGCAAAGTGATTTCGAGCCACGGCAGCATCAACAAGCTGAGCGACATCGGGGTATCCACGACCAAGGAGGGCTTGCTCGCCGTCGATACCGCCAAGCTCGACAAGGTGCTCGCCGCCGACGCCGGCGCCGTCGAGGCGCTGTTCAACCCGCGCCGCGACGCCACGCACACCGAGCAGAGCGATCCGGGCATCGCCTTTGCGCTCGACGCGATCCGCGACAAGGCTATCGGCGCCAATGGCGCCATCGACCGGGTGTCGAAATCGCTGCAAGGCCTGAAGGAAAATCTGGCCGAACAGCTGGACAAGGTCGAGGAGCGCGAGACTGCTTATCGCGCCCGGCTGGAGAAGCAATATGGCTCCCTCGACGCTCGTCTGGCGGCGTTCAAGGCGACGCAGACCTACCTCGAACAACAAATCAAGCTCTGGACCAACGAGCGTAACTAGGGGCATCGACCGTGACCGCTACCGCCTCGACCGTCCGGGCGACCGGGCTTTACCGCCGCTTGCAGCATGAAAGCCGCGCCGCCGCCGCCGACCCGATCGAGCTGGTGACGATGCTGTATGACGAGCTGGAAACCGCGATCGGCGTGCTGGGCGCGATGCTGCGCCAAAGCCAGCGAATATCGGCAACCGAGCCGGCGCATCGCGCCCGCGCGATCCTGATCGGCCTCGATGCCGGGCTCGACCGCGAGGCCGGCGGCGACGTCGCGGCCGCCCTGTCGCGCGTCTATCGCAGCATGCGCCGCAAGCTCGACGAAGCCGTTGCACAAAATGACGGCGAGGCACTGGCCGATCTGCTCGATGGCGTTTTGACAATCAGTACCGCTTGGCGGCAACTGCGCTGAACCCGGGTTAATCGCTCCCCAATACAGGATCGGCCCGCGCCCCGGGGTAGGGGAGCGGGCCGATGCCGTTTCAAAATTTCCCGCTGGGTACCCGGCCGCCCTGGGTGGGGACGGGCGGCCGGGTGGTCAGGGGCGGACCAGAGCCCCCTATTTTCAGCGGGTGCTGAAACTCGTGTCGCGGGCGCCGGTCAGGCGGCCTGCTGCTGAACCCCATATTTGCGCATCTTTTCGATCAAGGTCGTGCGCTTCAGCGTCAGCAGGCGCGCGGCTTCGGAAATGATACCATCGGCAAGGTCGAGCGCGACGTGGATCTGTTCGAGCTCGATCGTCTCGATCTCGCGCTTGAGGTCGATCGGGCGGCCCGGCGCGGGTGCCTTGCTATGCGGCATCGCCGGGGCGTGTTCATCCGCGCTGGCCTGCACCGCGGCAAAGCTGCTGGGGACAGCTTGCCGCGGCGCAAGCGCTGCGGTGGGGTTCAAAAGGATCGCGACGTCATGGGCGCCGAGCGTTTCGCCGCCGTGCAGCACGCTGGCGCGTTCGACAAAATTCCTGAGTTCGCGGACATTGCCCGGCCAGCGATGCTGCATCAGCAGCGCCAGCGCGTCGGCGTCGAAGCGGCACTTGGCCTCGCCCGGCATCTTGCGCTGGAAGTGGCGGATGAGGGCGGGAATATCCTCGACGCGGCTGGCGAGGCTGGGGACCTGCAACACAACCACGCCGAGCCGGAAGAACAGGTCTTCGCGGAATTTGCCATCGGCGATTGCGGCGCCGAGATCCTGGTGGGTGGCCGAAATGACGCGGACGTCAACGGCCTTTACATCGCTGCTGCCGACGCGGACGATCGTCCGTTCTTCGAGCACGCGGAGCAGTTTGACCTGCATGTCGAACCGCATGTCGCCGATTTCGTCGAGGAAGAGCGTGCCGCCCTCGCTCGCTTCGAAATGGCCGATGCGGCGGGCGTGGGCGCCGGTGAAGCTGCCCTTTTCATGCCCGAACAATTCGGATTCGATCAGGTCGCCGGGGATGGCGCCGCAGTTGATCGCCGAGAAAGCCTTACCAGCGCGGACGCCTTCGTCGTGAATGGCGCGAGCGACGAGTTCCTTGCCTGAGCCCGACGGGCCGCAGAGCATGACCGAGGCGTTGGATCGTGCGACGCGGCGGATCATGTCGCGCAGCTGCGCGGCCGCCGCGCTGCTGCCGATGATCAGCGTCTCAAGCGCTGCACTGTTGTTCTGCCCCACGGTCATTTTGGTCTCCACCGCGCCCCCCAAATCCGGCGCCTTTTCGATGGATCCAGAGATTGACGAAAGTGGTAAACAAAAGATTATCCATGCCAATCTAACCCCTTCAAAATAAAGGGTTATTGCCAAATTGGATGTAATAGCGGCGCATTCGCGTTCTTAACGATCCGATATGCTGCCAAACTGGCACTAATTGTCGGACGCGGTGCGCCAGCCCAGCGTGATCGAGATGCGGCGGTTGCGCGGATCGAATCGGTCGGAGGGGACATAGGGCTCGCGATCGGCGACGCCTTCGATGCGCTGAAAGCGGGTTTTGTCGATGCCGCGATACTCCAGAAAGTGCCGCGTGACCTCGGCGCGGTCGACCGACAGCCGCCAATTGTTGGTCCCCGACTTCGCCGACCAGGGCGCGGCATCGGTATGGCCGCGCACCATCACCTGATTGGGAACCGACGCGATCGGTTCGGCGATCGAGCTGAACAGCCGCGCGCCATCGGCGGTCAGCTGGCTGGTGCCGATGGCGAACATCGAAAAATCGGCATCGTCGATGACGTCGATACGCAACCCCTCGGTGGTTTCGGTAAAGCGCAGGTTGCGCGCGAGGCGTTTGAGATCGCCCTGTTTCTGCACCCGTTCCATCAGCGACTTGGCGACCTGCTGGAATTTCATCTTCTCGCTCTCGCGCCCCGATGCTTCCTTCGGCCCGCCAACCGCATCCTTGGGGATGGTGATCGAGCGCGTGCCGGTCTGGCCTGCGGCGTGCGGATAATCGTCGGCCGACACGATCGAATCGCCGCCGAACAGGCCGTTCGAACCGGCGCTGCCCTGCTTGGTCTCGACGATCGTCGGCGCGAAATAGTCGGCGAGCGCCTTGCGCTGCTTTTCGGTCGTCGCGCCGAGCAGCCACATCAACAGGAAGAACGCCATCATCGCGGTCACGAAATCGGCATAAGCGACCTTCCACGCGCCGCCATGGTGGCCGGCGTGGGGTGCCTCGATGATCTTCTTGACGATGATCGGGCGCGGCGGGGTATTCGGGCGCGCAGCCATTACCGCCCTCGCATCCCGTCAAAGACTTCGGCGAAGCTCGGCTGGTTCGAATGTTCGACCCCCGAGCGCGCCGCCTCGATCACCAGCGGCTGCGGATGGCCGTGGAGCGACGCAATGATCAGCTGCTTCACCGTATGATAGATGGCGCCGTCGCCCTCAATCACGGTGCGCGCGCGCGTCGCGAACGGGCCAACGAGCCCATAAGCGAGCAGCACGCCAAGAAAGGTGCCGACGAGCGCAGAGCCGATCATGCCGCCCAGGATCGCGGGCGGCTGGTCGATTGATCCCATCGTCTTCACCACGCCGAGCACCGCGGCGACGATGCCAAGCGCGGGGAGCGCGTCGGCGAGATTCTGCAATCCGTCGGCGGGCTTGATTGCGTGGTGGTGATGATTTTTGAGCGCCGCGTCCATGACGTCCTCGACCGCATGCGGATCGAGCGTCCCCGACGACACGACGACCAGCCGCAGCGTGTCGCAGATCAGGTGAATCAGCGTGTCGTCCTTGAGCAGCTTGGGATATTGCTGGAAGAGCGTCGAGTTTTTCGGATCTTCGATATGCGGTTCGACCGCCACCGGACCTTCGGTCCGCATCATCTTCATCAGCGTCGAGACAAGCAGGATACAGTCGAGATAGTCCTGCTTCTTATATTGCGGCCCCTTGAACACTTTGGCGAGCCCGCCGCCGAGCGCTTTCAGGTCGGCGCCCGAATTGCCGATGATCAACGATCCGATCGCGGCGCCGCCGATGATCAGCATCTCGTGCGGCAAGGCGTGCATGACCGGGCCGAGGTTGCCGCCGGTCAGCGCAAAGCCCCCGAACACCAGCAGCAGCAGGACAACGATGCCGATTACGGGAAACATGCGGGGTCAACTCCATCCGGGCCGAAAGCCCCAAATTCAAAATGCGTCTTTATGCTTAACGGCAGCAACGCCGCCAAATTGAGCGCGATCAGTTCAAAATATCGAACAAGGTCTGGCGGTTGATCTTGGCGAAAGCCGCCTGAGCAGCGCCGAGCGTCAGATCCTGCGCGTTAAGCTCGGCGATCGCGACCGACAGATCGGTATCCTCAACCGAAGATCGTTCGTCCTTGAGCGTGATGCCCCGCGCCGCGAGGGCGTCGCCGATGCGTTCGAGCCGTCCGCCCGACAGGCCAAGCGCCGCGTGCCGGTCGGCGACATGGCCGATCGCGGTCTCAAGCGTGTTGAGCCCGACGCCGATCGCCGGGGCATTGCCCGCCGTGACCGCCGCCGCGATATCGCGGATGCCCGTTGACAGGCTGTTGCCGCCAACGACAAAGACGTCGGCCGCCGACGGGACAGGGGCAAAGCTGATGTCCGCATCGAAACGCATGATGCGCGCAGTGCCGGCGGCAAAGATCGGCTCGCCGTTCGCACTGCGGGTTGCGGCTAGGCTGTCGATCTCGTCGGCGATCGCGCCGAGTTCGGCAGCGATCGTCGCACGGTCAGCGGGGTTCGTCGTATCGTTCGCCGCGGTCAGCGTCAGTTCGCGGGCGCGGATCATCAGATTGCTGACCGACTTCATCACCCCATCGGCCTGCGCCACCAGCGCCGACCCCGAATTGATGTTGGTGTTCCACGCGGTCATGCTGGCCTGCGTCGTCCCAATGGTGGCGATCCGCCGCGCCGACACCGGATCGTCTGACATGCGTTGAATTCGCTTGCCGCTCGAAATCTGGATCTGCGTCTGTTCGAGCTGACTGGTCAGTTTTTGCTGGCGCGCGATCTCGCGCGTCATGCGATTGCCCACGGCGTTAATCATCGTCGTCGCCTTCCTAGATCGAGCTCAAGAGCGTTTGCATCGTTTCGCGCGCGACCTGTATCGTGCGCGCCGCAGCCTGATAGGCTTGCTGGAAGCGCAACAGCTCGGCAGCCTCCTTGTCGAGATCGACCTCGCTCACCCCGTCGCGTGCCGCAGCAGCAGCGTCGGCGCGGGTTCCGGCCGCAGCATCCTGCGCGCGTGCCGCAGCGGTTGTCTGCGCTTGCGTCGCGAGATGCCCCGACCAGCGCGCTTCGGGATCGCCCGCACCGCGCAATGTGCCGAGCGCCAGCATATTGCCGTTGCTGCCCGATGCGTTGGCGGCGGCGACCTGTTCGGGCGCCAGCGCGCTCGCGGTCAGTGTCGCGGCGCTGGTGCCGGTGAACAGCGGCGCGCCCGGATTGCCGTTCGCGTCGGTGCCCGCCTGATGCGCCGCGTTGAGCTGGGCGGCAAAGCTGGTGGCCATCGTATCGAGCCCAGCGCGCTGATCGGCGACATGGTTCGCCGCCTCCGCCTGCCCGGCCAGCGAACCCGTCGTCACCGTCAACGGGGAACCGCCGACGCTGTACGAGAGCCGTCCGTCCGCCGCCGCGGTCACCGCGATCGGGTTGACCGCGCCGCCGCCGACGAGCAGGTCGCCCGACCCGGCGGCGCGCAAGGTCACCGATCCGTTGTTTTCGAAGGTCGCGCTGACGCCCGCCTGCGACGATAATTTATCGAGCAACCGGTCGCGCTCGTCCATCAGGCTCGCCTGGTTGGTCGAACCCGGCCGCGCCTTGCGCAGGCCGATGTTGATCTGTTCGAGCGCGTTCAGATTGGCGTTGAAATCCTCGACCGTGCTCGCCGCCGCGCCCTCGACGCCGTCCGACATCTTGTCGAGCTGGCCCGCCGCGGTGCGAAAGCCCGACGCAATATCGTCGACCGACTGCAGAAACTGGCTGCGCAGCGTCTTGTTCGCCGGATCGGCAGTCAATTGATCGGCAGTGGTGAACAGCTTGGTGAGGCCGGTCTTGATGCCGTTGCTCTCGTCGCTCAGCGCGCCTTCGACCTTGCCCAGCCAGCCGAGCTTGGTCGCCGCGCGTTCGGAATCGCCCGACGAGAGGCGCGAATCTTCGATCAGCCAAGCATCGACCGAGCGGCTGACACCGCGGATCTCGACCCCAGCGGGGTTGATGTTGCCGCGGTAAAAGACCGAATCGCTGCCGCTCACCGGCTCCATCATCTCAAGCCGCCGCCGTGCATAGCCGGGGGTCTGCGCGTTGGCGATATTGTCGCCGATCGTCGACAACGCGCGCGAATAGGCCTTGAGGCCGCTATAGCCGATGCCGAGAAGATCGCTCATTGCACACCTCCAGCGGCGCTGCCGAGACGCCCGCGGAACTGGCGCTCGACCATGTCGGCGATGCCGAACTGGCGCATTGCGGCGATCGAATCGGCGGTGCGTGCGTCGGCCATCTCGCGGAAATTGTCGGTCGCGCTCGATCCCATCATGTCGTCGCCGAGCTTCGCCTGACGCATAGACGCCAGCAGCTGGCGCAAAATCACTGCCTCGAACTGCTCGGCCGCCTTGCGCAGGCCACCGTCGCCGCCGCCACCGCCAAGGGTCGGGGTGGCCGAGGCCGGCACGAACGGCCGCGCCGCGGGCGTTGAAGAAATGGGCATCGTCATATGATCACCAATTCTGCTGTGAGGGCACCCGCCTGGCTCAGCGCCTCGAGGATCGCGACCAGATCACCGGGCGACACGCCCAGTCGGTTGATCGAATCGACGAGTTCGGAGAGGGAGGCATTGGGTTTCATCAAAAAGACGGGGCGAACATCCTCGGCGACGTCGATTTCGCTCGACGGCTCGATCGCGGTCTCGCCGCGGCTGAACGGGGCGGGCTGAACCACCGTCGGCGATTCCTTGATCGACACGGTGAGCTTGCCGTGGCTGACCGCGGCGGTGCCGACGCGGACTGCGCCGTTGATCACCACGGTGCCGGTGCGCGCATTGACGATCACCTTGGCCGAAGGTTCGGAGCGCTGAACGCCCAGATTTTCGATCTGCGACATCAGCCGCATGCGGTCGTCGCCGTTGCCCGCGGCGCGGATCGCGATGCTGGCGCCGTCGATCATCGACGCGCTGCCGGGGATCGCGGCGTTGATCGCGTCGGCGACGCGCTTGGCATTGGTGGCGTCGAACTGGTGGAGGTTGAACGTAAGCCCATCGCTCGCGGCAAAGCCGGTATCGACCGCACGCTCGACCGTCGCGCCACTGGCGATGCGGCCGCTCGACGGGACGTTGACCGTCACTTTCGATCCGTCAGCGGCATCGACGCCCAGCCCGCCGATGACGAGGTTGCCCTGCACCATCGCGTAAATCTGACCATCGGCGCCATAGAGCGGCGCGAGCACAAGGGTGCCACCGCGCAGGCTTTTGGCCTTGCCGATCGCCGATACGGTGACATCAAGGCGCTGGCCGGGCTTGGCAAAGGGCGGCAGTTCGGCAGTGATCATCACCGCCGCGGCGTTCTTCAGCGCCGGATTGACCCCCGGCGGCAAAGTCAGGCCAAAGCGCGAGATCGCGCCCTTCATGCCCAGCGTCGAATAGTCGAGGCTGTCGTCGCCCGTCCCCGCCAGCCCGACGACGATGCCGTAGCCGGTCAGCTGGTTGGCGCGTAGCCCCTGAAACTGGCCCATGTCCTTGATGCGCTGCGCCTGCGCCGGGGCCGCAAAGGTCAGGCTGGCGATCAGGAGCGCGATCAGGGCAAACAGGGTGGGACGCTGGAACACTTTATGATCCTTTTCAGAACGGGCTGATGATCGAGAAGAAACGCTGCAACCAGCCTTGCTTGCTGGCGCGCGCGATCTCACCCTTGCCGACGTAGCGAATGTTGGCGTCGGCAACGCGGGTCGACAGGATGCGGTTGTCGGGGCTGATATCCATGGCGCGGACGATCCCCGAAATCTGGACCCGTTCGTCGCCGCGATTGAGCGTGAGCAGCTTTTCGCCGCGCACCAGCATCGTGCCGTTGGGATAGACCGCGGCGATGGTCACGCTGACCTCGCCCGACAAGGCGTTCGATTGCGACGCATCGCCCTTGCCCTTGAATTGCTGGCCGCCGCCCATCGCGATGTCGCTCGGGTTGAACAGCGAGAGCGGTCCGGTGGCGGGCGGCGTCAGCCCGATATTGCCGTCGCGCTGGGTTCCGGCCGCGTTGCTTTTGGTCGCGGCGGTGCGCTCGACGAGCTGGATGGTCAGAATGTCGCCGACCTGTCCGGCGCGGCCGCCCGAGGTCAGCGGCACATAGCTGCCCTGAAAGATCGAGCCATTGCCGGGCAGCGGTGCCGGGGGAACCGGCGTCGCTGCGGCAAAGGCGTCGGGCGGCAATTTGTCCTTCGCCGCCGCGCCGACCGGCACGAGCGCGAGGGCAAAGGCCACGCCGACCGACAGATTAGAGGGTCTGCGCGGCATTTTTCATCATTTCATCGGTGGCCTGGATCATCTTCGAATTGACCTCATAGGCCCGCTGCGTCTCGATCATGTCGACGAGTTCCTCGACGACATTGACGTTCGATCCCTCGAGCATCCCGCCGCGCAAGCTGCCGCGGCCTTCCAGCCCGGCGGCACCGACCTGCGGCGCGCCCGAAGCGGCGGTTTCGACGAGCATATTGTCGCCGATTGCCTGGAGACCCGCCGGATTGGCAAAGCGCGCCAGCTCGATACGGCCGAGTTCGGTCAGCGTCCCGTCGGCACCGGTCGCCGACACGGTGCCGTCGGCGCCGATCGACACATTGGTGCTATCCTCGGGAATCTGGATCGCGGGGGTGAGCGGCTTGCCGTCCGAGGTCACGATTGTGCCGTCGGGCGAGCGGCCAAAGTTCCCCGCGCGGGTATAGCCGGTGCGCCCGTCGGGCATTTCGACCTGGAAAAATCCGGCGCCGTCGATCGCCATGTCGAGCGCGTTGCCGGTGGTGGCGAACGTCCCCTGGGTGTCGATGCGCGATGTGCCGCCGAGCGACACGCCGGTGCCGAGGTTGAGCCCGGTCGCATAGCGGTTTTCGGCCGACGACGGTGCACCCGGCGCGGTCATCATCTGATAGCTCAAAGTTTCAAAGCTGGCGCGGTCGCGCTTGAAGCCCGTGGTGTTCACGTTGGCGAGGTTGTTGGCGATCACCTGCATCCGGAAGCCTTGGGCATCCAGACCGGTTCGCGCGACGTGCAAGGCACCGAAGCTCATTTCTTAATCTCCTTAACGCGGAAGCTGCATCAGATTGGCGGTCGCGCTGTCCATGTCGCGCGCGTCGCTGACGAGCTTAAGTTGGGTATCCCAGCTGCGGCTCGCCTCGATCATGTCGACAAGCGCGGTGGTGGCAGCGACATTCGATCCTTCGATCGAGCGGGTGACGAGGCGCGCTTCGGGATCGTCGGGCAAAACGCCGTCGCCCTTGACGCGGAACAGGCCATCGAGACCCTTGGCGATGTCCGACCCGGTCGGGGTGGCGAGCCGGATCCGGTCGACCTCCTGCGGGTTTTCGGCGTCGCCGCCCGCAGGCACGATCCACACCCGGCCCTCGACGTCGATCGTGACGGCGTCAGCGGGGGGGATCGTCACCGGACCCTGACCGCCCTGGACGGGGTGGCCGTCGCCGGTGGTCAAAAGACCGCTGGGCGAAACCTGAAGATCGCCGCGCCGTGTATAGGCCTCGCTGCCGTCCTTCGCCTGCACCACGAGCAGGGCGTCGCCCTGCACCGCGATGTCGAGGTCACGCCCGGTCGCGGTGACGGTGCCGGCGCGCATGTCGGCGCCCAGCACTTCCTCCGACGACATGGCGCGCGCATCGAGCCCGCTGCCGTTCAGCCACAGCGCCTGCGCCTCGGCCATATCGGCGCGAAACCCGGGCGTCTGTGCGTTCGCCAGATTGTTGGCGATCGCCGTCTGCCGGGCCTGACTGCCCCGCATCGCGGTAAGGCTGGTGTAGATGAGGCGGTCCATTGGAAAGCTCCCGGCAGTCGGCTAAATGCGCCGGATCAGCGCATGTTGATGATGGTTTGCGACAGCTGCGACGCGCCCTCGATGGCTTTCGCATTTGCCTGGAAATTGCGCTGCGCGCCGATCAGCATCACCAGTTCTTCGGTGATATCGACGTTCGAGCGTTCGAGCGCGCCCGAGCGGATGGCACCCATCGGGCCGTTGGTCGCGGCGTCGATCGTCGGCGGGCCGCTTTCGCCCGACGACTGCCAATGCGCGTCGCCGACGGGACGGAGCCCCTCCATTGCGGGGAAGGTCGCCATCGCAACCTTGCCGAGCGTCTGCGCTTCGCCATTGGCAAAGGTCGCCGACACCAAGCCGTCGAGGCCGATCGAGACATTGACCAGCTGCGCGGTGGGATCACTCGGCGCACCTGCGGGCAGGACGAAATCGAACGCGCTGGCAAGCGTATTGCTGGTGACGTTGCCGTTCGCATCGACCGGCAAAAGTTGGAGTTTCTGCCCCGTCGAGTCGATCACATTGCGGTCGGGGGTCGCGGTGAACGCGCCGTTGCGGGTGTAGGTCACCTGTTCGCGCGGCGGATCGCCCTTCACGACAAACATGCCTTCACCGACGATCGCCATGTCGAGCGTCTTTTCGCTCGATTCATACGACCCTTGCGTGAACTGCTGGCTGATACCGTTCAGGCGCTGGCCCTGACCCGCGATCATCTTGGTCGACTGGGTCGGCGACGAAGCGAAAATATCGCCGAACTGCGCCTTGCTGCGCTTGAACCCGACCGAACCGGCGTTGGCAATGTTGTTCGAAATGACCGACATTTCGGTCTGGGCGCCCTTGAGGCCCGAGAGCGAGGTATAGAATGACATGGCTTATCCTTCCTTAGGTGGTGGCTGCGCCTTAAGTGGCGAGGGGCGCCGGAGTGGCGGCCTTGATGTCTTTGAGCAGCTGGGTCTGCGCCGAGAGCTGCTCCGAAATCTGTTGCAGCGTCGTGTTGGTTTCGCTGATCCCGGCGAGGCTGGAAAATTGCGCCATCTGGGCCACCATCTGCTGGTTATCGACCGGGTTGAACGGATCCTGCTGCGACAGCTGCGCGGTCATCAGGCGCAGGAAATCGCCCTGCCCCATCTGCTGCCCGCTGCCCTTAGGCTGGAGCACGACATTGTTGGCGTTGGTGACGTTGTTGACGGCCATTTTATTGTCCCATCCTGAGCGTTTCGTTGATCAGGCCTTTGGCGGTTTCCAGGACCTGGACATTGTTTTGATACTGGCGCGCGGTCTCGACCATCTCGACCATCTCGGCGGCGCTATCGACCGCCGCCTGCCAGACGTTGCCGTCCTTGTCGGCCAAGGGATTCGACGGATCGTGGCGTTTCGACGGCGCCATTTTCGACGTCGTCACCTGATCGACCTGGACCGTCGCGCGGCCATGGTCGTCCATCACGGTGCGGAACACGGGTTTGAGCGAACGAAAGGCTTCGGCCTCGCTGCCCGCGATCGTCCCGGCGTTGGCGAGGTTCGAGGCGGTGGTGTTGAGCCGGACGAGCTGCGCCGACATCGCACGGCCGCTGATGTCGAAGACCGAGAAATTGTTCGCCATCGTCATTCGCCCTTGATCGCACGGGTCAGCGTGTTGACGCGGCCGCTGAGGAACGAAAGGCTGGAGCGATAGGCGAGCGCATTTTCGGCAAACGCCGTCTGCTCGGTCGCCATTTCGACGGTGTTGCCGTCGAGCGAGGCCTGGACCGGAACGCGATAGGCAATCGCACCAGCCATGGCATCGGCAGTCGAGCCGCCACGCTGCGCGAGGTCAAGCGCTTTGGAAAAGTCGAGGTCGCGCGCCTTGTAACCCGGCGTCGCGGCATTGGCGATGTTCGACGCGAGCATCATCATGCGCTGGCTGCGCAGCTGAAGCGCCGTCGCGTGCAGGCCAAAGAGTTTCTCGGATGCCATCATCAAATTCCTTCTTTCGCCGCTTGCCGGATCCAGCTCGTTGCCGGCCCGACGCGCGGAAAACACAAAGAACGATGCAATCGCCGTGCCAAACACATTTTATCGTTTATTTTTAGTTGTTTAGTATGATCGAGCTATGGCTCGCCGCCGCGCTCGTCAAAAAACCGACAACGCCGCGCGGCAGGGACGCCAATCGCGCCGCAATCCGCGACTGGCACACTTCCTGCAAAATGGCGGGTGACCATTTTGGACCGAAGGAGATGGGTCTTGTTTCACCGTTTCAACTTGCGCGTTGTTGCAGGGCTCGTTGCCTGTACCGCCGCCGCCAATCCAGCCCATGCGCAGCAAGCCAGCGAAGATTGGCAGACGATCGACGTGCTGACCGCCATGGTCGCCAGCGCGCTGGGCCGCACCGCGACCCCCGTCGACCGCCGCATCAAGCTGGCGCGCTGCCCCGAACAGGCGTCGGTGACCGCGATCGATGCCAATGCCCTTGCGGTGCGCTGTGCCTCACTCGGCTGGCGCCTGCGTGTCCCGATGTCGGGACCAGCGAACGCGGCCTCGGCTCCAACGGCCTTTACCCGGCCCACCTCCAGCGCCCCTGTCATCCGCCGCGGCGACAATGTCCGCGTGACGATCGACACCGAAAGTTTCTCGGTCAGCTATGCCGCGGTCGCCGCCGAGGATGGCCGCGTCGGCGAGACGATCGCGCTACGCGGCAACGATGCCAAATCGTCGCTGAGCGCGAGGGTCATCGGCCCCGGCCGCGCCCGCCTCGACGACTGATCCCCACCCTTCACCCGATCTTACCCTGCCCACTGGCCCGGTGACTGTCGGCTTTCCGACGCCACCGGGCCTTTCTTTTGTCTTTTTTGCGGTGAACCGCCTTAATCGCCCCAATCTGCATCCGTTAAAGCCTTCGTGAACCGCGCCGTCACTTTTCTGACGGCATCGGATGGAGGCCTTTATGTCAGGTGACAGCAGCAAGATCGGACCCGTCGGCGGCATTGCCCGCACGACCCCGCTGCGCAGCGTCGCCAGCGAGACCGCTGCCCAGCCGGCGCGCGCACCCGCGCAGCTTGCTGCCGTGCCGGACAGCTTGCCCGCCGCGCGACTGATCCGCCTCGCGGGCAGCCTCGCGACCCAGACACCGCCGGTCGATGTCGCACGCGTCGCATCGCTGCGCACCGCGATCGCCAACGGCAACTACGGCGTTCACCCCGCGATCATCGCCAGCGCCATGATCGATTATCACACCGGCGGGGCTGAATGATGCTCGAAGATGTCCAATCGCGGCTCGATACGCTGGTCGGCGCGCTTGACGGCCATGACGCCGGGGCGATCATTGCCGCCACCGAAGAGCTGGCGACCGCGGTGATCCTGTTTCGCGGCGCGGGCATTCCCAGAGGCAGCGAACAGCGCGCCGAGCTGCTGATCGGCAAGACGCTGCGCCAGCTCGAAGCCGCGGCGATCCGCGTCAATGTCCTGAAAGACTGGACGCGTCAGCGGATTGACAGGAACCATGAGATCCGCGGCACCCATCAGCGTGGAGCTGCGTTAAGCTACTGATTACCTGATAGGTTTCTGCCATTAACCGTAAATGGCACGATGATTGCTTTTGGTTTGCTGAGACAGCCCTGCTGCATCAGCGGAACTAGATTATGAACGCAATCAACAATCCCCAACCGGCGCGCCGCGTCGCCGCACCCGTGATGGATGCGATGCAAAACGCGTCGGTACGCACGGGCGTCGATTTCGACTATCTGGTCGATGTCGCGCGCGTCGAAAGCGGCTATAATCCGACCGCCAAGGCATCGACCTCGTCGGCGCGCGGGCTGTACCAGTTTACCAAGCAGACGTGGCTCGCGACGCTCGACCGCCATGGCGCCAATCATGGCATGGCCTGGGCCGCCGATGCGATCGGCCGCGATGCTTCGGGGCGGCTGACGGTTACCGATCCGACGCTCCGCCAGCAGATTTTCGACCTGCGCGACGACCCCGCCGCGGCATCGACGATGGCCGCGGCGCTGACCGGCGACAATCGCGATTATCTGGAAAGCCGGATTGGCCGCAGCGCCGAACCCGTCGACCTTTATCTCGCGCATTTCCTGGGCAGCGGCGGCGCCGCCAAATTCCTGACCGCGCTCGACGCCAATCCCGACCAGCCGGGCGCGACGATGATGCCCGAGGCCGCCGCCGCCAACCGCTCGGTCTTTTACGCTCCCGACGGCAGCATGCGCAGCCTCGCCGAAATCCGCGACCGCTTTGGCGCCAAGCTCGAGAACGGCGGCAAGATCGAAAATATGAAACCCTTCGCCCCCGCCGGCTGGCACGCTTCGGCGAGCAGTTCGAGCGGCCTGGCGGGCGGTGGGGGACGTCCCCCGCTGCAGATGATGGAAATCCAGCCGATGCCGCGCAAACTTTCGATGGGCTTTGCCGCCGATGCCTATCGGCGGCTCGCTTCGATGACGGGCGGCGCGGCATGAACGGCGGCCTGAACCTCGGCAACATCGGCCGGATGGCGGGCGCTTCGGCGCTCCCCGTCGGGATGCTGATCCTCGTCGGGCTGATGGTCATCCCGGTGACGCCGCTGATCCTCGACATCAGCTTTGTCGCCAATATCATGATCAGTCTTGCGATCCTGATGGTCGCGCTGTCGGCGGCCAAACCGCTCGACTTTTCGTCCTTCCCAACCGTGTTGCTGCTCGCCACGTTGTTCCGCCTTGCGCTCAACGTCGCCTCGACGCGCGTCGTGCTCGTCCACGGGCATGAGGGTGCCGCCGCGGCGGGCCATGTTATCGAGGCTTTTGGCGAAGTGCTGATCGGCGGCGATTATGTTGTCGGCCTGTTCGTCTTTTTCGTGCTGATGATCATCAACATGGTGGTGATCACCAAGGGCGCGGGGCGTGTGTCCGAAGTGTCAGCGCGCTTCACCCTCGACGCCTTGCCCGGCAAGCAGATGGCGATCGACGCCGATCTCAACGCCGGACTGCTCACCCCCGAAGAAGCCAAGGCGCGCCGCGTCGAAGTTGCGACCGAGGCCGATTTCTACGGCTCGATGGACGGCGCCTCGAAATTTGTGAAGGGCGACGCGATCGCCGGGCTGCTGATCCTGTTCGTCAACATCGTTGGCGGCCTGATCCTCGGCATCTTCAGCCACGGCCTCAGCTTTTCCGAAGCCGGCAGCACCTATGTCACGCTCGCGATCGGCGACGCGCTGGTCGCCCAGATCCCCGCGCTGCTGCTGTCGATCGCCGCCGCGGCCATCGTCACCCGCGTCGCATCGCCGTTCAACCTGAGCGGCCAGATCAGCAGCCAGTTTTCAGCGCCGTCGGTCTGGATGGCGGTCGGGGGTATCCTGTTCATCCTCGGCATGGTCCCGGCGATGCCGCAACTGCTGGTCCTGCCGGCCGCTGCGCTGTCCTTTGCCGTCGGCTGGCAATTGCGCCGCACCGCCACCGCGATCGCCGACGCCCCCGAACCCGTCGCCCCTGCGCCAGACCCATCGTTGATCGAATGGGCCGACGTCAGCGACTCCAGCGCCTGCCAGCTCGAGATCGGCTATGCGCTGGTCAGCCTGGTGGACGACCGCAAGGGCGCACCGCTGATGACGCGGATCACCGGCATCCGCCGCCAATTGTCCAAAGAACTTGGCTTCGTCGTCCCGCCCGTCAAAGTCAGCGACGATCTGTCGCTGCCCGGCAACGTCTATCGCATCTCGGTCGCCGGGGTGATCGTCGGCGAGGACGAGGTGTTCCCCAACGAAATGCTCGCGCTCGATTCGGGCGATCTTGTCACCAAAGTGCTGGGGCGCCCGTGCAAAGATCCGACCTTTGGCCTCGATGCATTGTGGATTCCCAAGGCGACGCAAAATGACGCGATCGCCGCGGGCTATACCGTCGTCGACCCGGCGACCGTCGTCGCCACCCACCTGAACAACAGCATCGTCGGCGCCGCCGCCGACCTGTTCGGGATCGATGACGCGCAATCGCTGATCGACAATCTGAAGACGCACTATCCACAGCTCGCCCAAAACCTCAGCCCGCAGGGCTATCCGCTGCCGCGCGTCGCCAGCCTGTGTAAATCTTTGCTGATCGAGCGCGTGCCGCTGCGCGATTTCCGCAAGATTGCCGAGGCGATGGTCGCGGCCGCGGCGCAGCAGCTCGGCGAAGTCGATCTGGTCGAAGCGGTGCGTCAGCGCATCGGCGCGCTGATCGTCCAGACGATCGTGCCGAGCCGGATGCCGCTGCCCGTCGTCACCTTTACCCCCGAGATCGAAGTGCTGCTCAACCAGTCGGTGCGCGCCAATCCGGGAGCCGAATGGCCGTTCGAACATGGCATGGCGATGAAAATCATCGACCAGGTCGGGCAGGCAGTCGAACCGCTGCTGCTGCAAACGCGCAGCTTTGCGCTGGTCGCTTCGCCGATCTGTCGTTCGGCGCTGTCGCGGCTGATCCGCGCCACTTTTCCTGACGTCGCCGTGATTTCCTACCTCGAAATCCCGGCCAGCAAACAGACCGAAATCGTTGCGACGATCGGCGCCGACGTGCCGCGCCTCGCGACCGGGTCGGATGCCCATATGGAGGACCAAGTGCATGAGAATTGAGCCCGCCGAGCAATTCGCCGCGGCGACGCCCCGCGCGCCGCGCGCGCGCGGCTATGGCGAAAGCGTCGAGGCGCTGGTCGACGAATATGCGCCGCTGGTCCGCAAGATCGCGTGGCAGGTGTTTTCGCGCGTATCGCGGACGAGCGAGCTCGACGACCTGATCCAGACCGGGCTGATCGCGCTGATCGAAGCAAGCCAGAATTATGAAGAGCGCGGCTTCGCCTTTGCCACCTATGCCACGACGCGCATCCGCGGCGCGATGATCGACCAGCTGCGCCGCGAGGCCGACGTCGGCCGGTCGGCAATGGTCGCCGCAAAGCGCATCCACGCAACGCGCGCGGCGTTGGAACAGCAGTTGATGCGCACGCCGGCCGCCACCGAAATGGCGGCAGCGCTCGACCTGTCGCCCGAGGATTATTTCGCACTCGAACGCAATGCGACGCATGGCCGCTCGACCTCGCTCGACGAACTCACCGACATCGGCGCCTTTTTGCTGCCCGACGACGGCGTCGGCGCGGGTGATCAATGCGAGCAGGCCGATCTGATGGGGGCGCTACGCCAGTGCATCAGCTGCTTGTCGGACCGCGAGCAGATGGTGTTGCAGCTCTATTTCTTCGAGGAACTCAATCTGCATGAAATCGGCCTGACCCTCGACGTCAGTGCGGCGCGGATCTGCCAGATCAAGCGCGAAGCGATGGCCAAGGTCGATCGCATGATGCGCCAGATGACCGACTGAGACTTGAAAGAAAAGGTGACCGGGTGCGGCGTGCGACCCTGCTCGGCATCGCACCCGGTCGGGGGGAGCTCAGGCCGCGAGCGTCTGGTTGTTTTGCCAGGCCACGCCGATTTTTTCGAAATAGCTTGCCATATGTTCGGTCCCGCTGGCGGTCAGGCGAACGATTGTCCGCCGCCGGTCGCGCTCGTCGATCGAGCGCTGTGCGAGCCCAAGCCGCTCGAGCGTGCTGATCATCCGCAGCCCCGACGATAGCGGCACCCCGGCGCCGGTCGCCAGATCGCTGGCGCTGAGCGCGCGATCATGGCTTTCGGCCAGCATCAGGTCGAGCATCATGTCCCAGATCGGCCCCGCCAGTTCGGCGCTGCCGAAATGGTTACGGCGGATGCGCCGCATCTGGATGCTGAGCGACAGCTGGTTCAGCAACACCGATTGCGGAGACGCTTCGCCGCCGCCGTTACGATAGGCCGCAGGCGCGGGCAATTCTCCACCGCGGCCCGCCAGCAGCTCGTGGATCTCGTCGATACGCGACTTTAGTTCGGCAACTTCTTGGTTCGAAAATTGCTGCATGCGCGCAAACCCCATGGGTTGCCACAATGATCAGGCTGGAACGTCGCGCGTCCGGCTGGACGATCCCGCTGCATAGATGATCAGCAGCAAGATCGGGTAGGATATGTAAACTGACAGAAGCGAATAAGGTCGCGCCAATATCTCTGCGAACATGAACTTCTGGATATGGCCGAAAATGGCGATCAATTGCCAGCCGGTGATCCAGTAAGGCCAGAAACTCTGCGTCTTCATGGCAATGAACCAGAAGCTGAGCAGAACCAGCACGTCGATGACAAAGATATTCAGTTCAATATCGGCCCAGGTCGGAAACGGTGACACAGCACTGGTGAGAACCGAAGCGATCAGGGCGGTATAGGCCGCCCACCGCTCGAACGGGCCGCCGCGTCTTATCGCGACGGCCACGGTCGTGAGCAGTACCAGATAGTAAATCGCCACGGACCACATTGTGGCTGTTAACCCTTCCTGATGATCAAACCGCCTGCGCGAAAGGCAGGGCGGCGACTTCGGCGCCCGACTGGTCGTTGCTGCCTTCGTCAACCAGCTTGGCGGCGGCGGGTTTCACTCCAGCACCGAACATGCGCGTTCCCAGGCCAACTTCCTTTTGCGTCACCGTCAGCGCGAGATGCGCGTCCGTCAACAGCTGGCGGACTTCGCCGGCAGCGGCAAGCGCATTGGCGACCTTGGACATCGCGGTCTGACCGACGATCGCCGACATATTGGTGTCGCGGCGCGCGCTGGGCAGAGTGGCGGCCAGCTGGGCGATACGGATCATCGCTTCGTCGATGGCGTCTTCGGCGTGGTGCAGGTCGGCTGCGATTTTCTTAGCCGCCGAAACTCGTTCATTCAGCATGTTCTTTTTCCTTGAAAAAGAATGCCACCGGTTTCCCCCCCGTAGCATTCGGCTCGGACGTTCAGGTCATCACCCGACCAAGTCCGACAAGGATCGAATAGAGAGCGGAGAAAGCCAAAATGGTCGCAAATGCGATCAAGATTGGCCAGATAATCCTTTCCATCAACCCATGCCGGTTGGCCGGCTGGGACGCGGTCGGAAATGGCGAACCGATTTCGAAAAGTCGCCGCAACGAACTGCGCCCCGGCTCGGCATCGGGGGCCGCGGGGGAGTCGCCTAGGTCGATCAATTGATATGTCAAAGGCTGATAAGGGGTAACATGATCGAAGACACCGTTAACTGCCAAGATACGGGCTGCCTCTATCCTATTGGAAGCATTGAGCTTTTTTAAAGATCGCCGCACTCTTTCGTCCACCGTATGCGGCGAAACATTCATCAGGCGGGCGATTTGTTTGGAATTTTTGTGCTCATAAACGTGTCGCAACGTTTCAATCTGCGCGACAGACAGCAAGCTGATGTAATTGTCAGGATCGCCGTGCACGGGATTTGAATAGAGCATCACGAGTCGAAATCAAGTTTGGTAGCGGGAACATGCGACCGCGCATCGCGCAACCGAAACGGAAAACTTCCCCCAAACTGCTCGCTTCGCGGCGATTGGCGCCCTTCGCACCCCCTCAGCCGCGTAGCAAATTATTTTTTTGGATATAAATTTTCAGACGTCTGACGAATCGCGCGTCGGCCAGGTCAATTGCGCCGTTCGACCAGTCCGCGCGCGATCACCTGCGCCTGAATCTCCGCCGCGCCTTCAAAAATGTTGAGGATGCGCGCATCGCACAGCACCCGGCTGATCTCATATTCCAGCGCATAGCCGTTGCCGCCGTGGATCTGCAGGCTGGCGTCGGCGTTCGACCAGGCGGCGCGCGCGGCGAGCAGTTTCGCCATCCCGGCTTCGATGTCGCAACGCTTGCCGCTGTCCTTGGCGCGCGCTGCGCCGTAACTCAGCTCGCGCGCGGTGACGAAATCGACCAGGCTCATCGCCAGCTTGTCGGCGACGCGCGGAAAATGGACGATCGCCTTGCCGAATTGTTTGCGCGCCAACGCATAATCCAGCCCCAGTTCGAGCGCCCGCCGCGCCACCCCGACCGCGCGCGCCGCGGTCTGGATGCGCGCGCCCTCGAACGTCCGCATCAATTGCTTGAACCCCTGCCCCTCTTCGCCGCCGAGCAAAGCGTCGGCGGGCGCGGTCATCGCGTCGAATTGCAGCGCATATTCGCGCATGCCACGATAGCCGAGCACTTCGATCTCGCTGCCGTTCATGCCGTCGGCGGGAAAAGCGTCGCTTTCGGTCCCGCGCGGCTTGGGGACGAGCAGCATCGACAGTCCGGCATAGCCCTTCACGTCAGGCAAGGTGCGCGCGAGCAAAGTCATCAGGTCGGATCGCGCGGCATGGGTGATCCAGGTCTTTGCCCCGTCGATGACCCACGCCCCATCCGTTCCGCGCCGCGCACGTGTCTGAAGCGAGCCAAGGTCCGATCCGACATCGGGTTCGGTGAACACCGCGGTCGGCAGCACCGCGCCGCTCGCAATCCGCGGCAGCCATTCGGCTTTCTGTGCGTCGGTGCCGCCCATCGCGATCAGCTCACCCGCAATCTCTGACCGCGTACCCAGCGACCCCGCCCCGATCCAGCCGCGCGACAATTCCTCGGTGACGATGCACATCACCAGCTTCGACAGGCCCAGCCCGCCAAACGCCTCGGGGATGCAAACGCCGAAGGTGCCGAGGTCGGCCATCGCGCGCACCGTGGCTTCGGGGATCAGCTCATTGGCGAGGTGCCACCCATGCGCATGCGGCAGGATCTCGGCATCGGTGAAGCGGCGAAACTGGTCGCGGATCGCGTCAAGGTCGGCATCGTGCAGCGTTTCGCTCGGCCAATGGCCGTCGGCGAGCGCCGCGGCGATTTCCGCCCGCGTCGCGGCATGGCCGATATCAAGCAGGTCGCCGCAGGTGTTGGCGAGCGTTCGCGCCGCGGCTCCGATGCCAAGGTCGGCGGGCCGGAACAACTCGTTCTGCCCCATCGGCAGACCGCCGACGAGCTGGCCGATCCCTTCGGCAAAGGCGAGCGTCGCAATCTTCGCATCGAGCGGGTTTGCATCCTGCCCCGCCGCGCACCACGCCAGCACCGCATCGAGCGCCGCCACTGTCGTCGCCACCCATGCAAAGCCATGCGCGGCGCGCTGCTCTTGATCGATCGGCCGCTCGGCCAATCGTGCGGCGAGCGCATCCGCCGCCGCGGCGCGGTAGATGTCCGCCGCTTGCAGCGCTTGCCGCAAATCCATCAGGCGGCGCGCTCGAAAATCGCGGCGATGCCCTGCCCGCCGCCGATGCACATCGTCTCCAGCCCGTAACGCCCGTCACGGCGCACCAGCTCGCGCGTCAGGTTCGCCAAGATGCGCCCGCCGGTCGCGCCGATCGGGTGACCAAGCGAGATGCCCGACCCGTTGACGTTGAGCATGTCGCGGCGGCTGTCGTCGTCCGCCCAGCCCCAGCCTTTCAGGCACGCGAGCACCTGCGGCGCGAACGCTTCGTTCAGTTCGACCAGATCGATGTCGCCCCAGCCGAGCCCGGTGCGCGCGAACAGCCGTTCGACCGCGGGAACCGGGCCGATGCCCATCCGGCTGGGGTCGCAGCCCGCCGCCGCCCAGCTATGGAACCAGGCAATCGGTTCGAGCCCCAACTCCTCAAGCTTGTCCTCGGCGACGACCAGGCAGGCGGCGGCCGCGTCATTCTGCTGGCTGGCATTGCCCGCGGTCACCACCGCGCCCGGAATAGTCTTTGCCTCGATCGCGCGCAGCGCGCCGAGCGATTCGAGCGTCGCATCGGCACGGTACCCTTCGTCATGGGCAAAGATCACCGGGTCGCCTTTGCGCTGCGGCACCGCGACCGGGACCAACTCGTCGTCGAACAGCCCCTTCGCCCACGCCGCCGCGGCGCGCTGATGGCTGCCCACCGCATAGGCGTCGGCGGCCTCGCGGGTGATGCCATAATCCTTGGCAAGATTTTCGGCGGTCTCGATCATCCCGCTGATCACCCCGAAACGCTCGATCGGTTGCGACATCAACCGCCCGCGCGTCAGCCGGTCATGCAGCACCAGATTGCCAGCGCGCACGCCCTTGCGAACATCGATGCTGTAATGTTCGACGTTCGACATCGACTCGACCCCGCCCGCGACGACGACATCGGACATGCCGGTCTGAACCATCATCGCGGCGTTGGCGATCGCCTGCAGCCCCGATCCGCAGCGGCGGTCGAGCTGATAGCCGGGCACCTCGAGCGGCAGCCCCGCGGCGAGCCACGACCAGTGGCCGATGCTCGGCGCCTCGCCATTGCCATAGCCTTGCGAAAACACGACATCGTCGACGCGCGCTGGATCGATCGCGGTCCGCTCGATCAGCGCTTTCAGCACCACCGCACCGAGCTGCCCCGCATCAAGGCTGGACAAGGCGCCGCCGAACTTGCCGACGGCGGTACGGATCGGGGCAACGATGGCGGCGCGGCGCAGGGTCATGTCATTCTCCAACTTTGCTTTTCACATCAAATATGCTCGCTGCTCCCCCGCGAAGGCGGGGGCCCATCATCCGATCGGTGCGGCTGTCGCCAACGGTCGCCGAGTGGCGAGAGGGCCGGTGATGGGCCCCCGCCTTCGCGGGGGAACAGAAAAGGATTGGGAGCATCTCACACCACCCCGACGATACCGGCATCGATCAGCCGGGCAATCTCGCCCGACGGCAACGACAGCCGTTCCGCCAATATTTCTTCGCTATGTTCGCCATTGCGCGGCGCGGGGCGTGGCGGCTGGCGCGCGTCCTGCGGCAAGGTCGCGAAAGCACCCGCGGCGGGATAGGCAAAACCGCTCGGGTTATCGGCCTGCCCAAAGATCGGGTTGCCCGCGACCAGCGCCGGATCCTGCACCGCGTCGAACATCGTGCGATAGGGCGAATGGACGATGCCGCCCGCGTCGAACGCGGCGGCAAGATCGGCATGGTTCCGGCTGGCAATGGCCGCCTCGAACAGCGGATACAGCGCATCGCGATGGGCGAAGCGCAGGCCGTCGTCCTTGGCAAAGGACACCCCGCGCGTCGCCTCGACCGCCGCAATCGCTTCGCCGAGAGCCAGCGCCGCGACCAGATTGGCCCATTGGCGCGGCGTGACGACGACGATCATCGTCCGCTGGCCATCGGCAGTGACAAAATCGCGTCCGAACAGGCCATGGACGGCGTTGCCGAGCCGCGGGCGGTTGGCGCCGCCGTAAAGCACCTCGGCGACCCCACCGAGATTGGCGACGGTGCCGATCGCGACGTCGGATAGCGGAATCCGCACCTCGCCACCTTCGCCGGTTGCTGTCCGGCGCTGGATCGCGGCGAGCAAGGCAAAAGCCGCGTAAGCGCCGCTGAGCAAATCCCACGCAGGCAGCACATGGTTGACCGGCTCGGGGCCGGTGCCGGTGAGCATCGGATAACCGACGCTGTTGTTGACGGTGTAGTCGAGCGCGGGCGAGCCGTCGGCCCAGCCCATGACGCGGACGGTGATCAGGTCAGCGCGCCCTGCCACCAGCACGTCATGCGACAAAAAGCCGCCGACCGGAAAGTTGGTAATGAACTGGCCCGTCGCGCGCACCAGCGCCTGCAACAGCTCACGCCCTTCCGGCCGCCCAAGGTCGAGCGCGACCGACTTTTTGGCGCGATTGAGATTTTCCCAGTAGAGCGAGTCATTGCCCTCGGTCACCGGCCAGCGGCGAAAATCTGGGCCGCCGCCGATCTGATCGACGCGGATCACCTCGGCGCCCATTTGCGCACAATAGAGCCCGGCGGTGGGCGAGGCGACAAAGGACGAGGCTTCGATCACCGACAGGCCGGTCAGCAGGTCGTACATCTGATGCTGATCCCCTCCGTTACGTCGCCGAAACCGTTATGTCGGGGCATCTGGCTTACCCCGCGGCGCGAGTCAAACCGGTCGCCGTGGCTGCGGCGGCTATCGGACCCTAGATAATCGGCAATTCGTTCGTCGACTTGATCTCCGACAGCGCCACCGTCGAGTTGATTTCCTGCACCCCCGGCAATTTGCTCAACTTGTCGAAGAAAAACGCCTCATAGGCATCAATGTCCTTGGCAACGATGCGCAGCATGAAATCCATATTGCCCATCAACACATAGGCGCCGAGCACCTCGGGAAAGGCGGCGATCGCGTTACTGAACTCGTCGAGGTTGGCGCGGCCGTGGGCGTTGAGTTTGACCTGCGCAAAGATATGCGCGTGCAGCCCGACCTTGCGCCGGTCGATCACCGCGACGCGGCCCTTGATATAGCCATCGCGTTCAAGTCGATCGATGCGCCGCCAGCATGGTGAGGGCGACAACCCGACGCGCTCGGCGAGTTCGGCGGTGGTCAGGCTGGCATCGCGTTGCAGCTCGCGAATGATATTCTTTTCGAAGGCGTCCAACTCGGTCATTTCAACCTTCTTCATCCATAATAGGAGAAATTTTGACCGGTTTAGCGCCGAATTTTCAAAAAATCGAGCAAGATTGACCTCAGCTCCATTGCGATAAGCAGCGTAGCACAGGAGGCTGCCATGGTTGTTCAATTTTCGGGCCGTTTGCCCGCCGTCGAAACCGTCCGTCTGGAGGACAAGAGCGCCGGTCTCGACGGCATCATCGTCGTTCATTCGACGACGCTCGGCCCGGGCGCCGGGGGCTGCCGCTTGTGGCACTATCCCGATCTCGATCAGGCGTTCACCGACGCCTTCCGGCTCGCCGAAGGGATGAGCTACAAAAACGCGATGGCGGGTCTGCCCTTCGGCGGGGCCAAGGCGGTGCTGCGCCGACCCGACGGCCCGTTCGACCGCGCCGCGTTGTTCCAAGCCTTTGGCCAAGCGGTCGCGGCGCTGGACGGACGCTATGTCACCGCCGAGGATGTCGGAACGACCGTCGCCGACATGCACGAGGTAGCGCGCGAAACCCGCCATGTCGCCGGACTGGCGGCGGTTGGCGCGGCGGCGGGCGGCGATCCGTCGCCATGGACCGCGCAGGGCGTGTTCGGCGCGATCGAGGCGGGCGCCGCCTTCGCGCTCGGATCCGATCTCAAGGGGCTCACCGTTGCGGTGCAAGGCACCGGCAATGTCGGCGCCGAACTGTGCCGCCGTCTCGCCGATGCCGGGGCGCAGCTGGTCATCGCCGACGTTGCGCCGGGACGCCGCGACCGGCTCGCGACGATCCTCGGCGCGCGCGTCGTCGGCGCCGAAGCGATTGCGGCGGTCGAAGCCGACATATTCGTCCCCTGTGCGCTCGGCGGCGTGCTCGATGAACCGACCGTCGCGGCGATGAAGGCAAAGCTCGTCTGCGGCGGCGCCAACAACCAGCTCGCGACACCCGAAATCGCGGGCGTGCTGCGCGAGCGCGGGATCACCTATGTCCCCGACTATGTCGCCAACGCGGGCGGCATCATCAGCGTCTCGGCCGAATATCTGGGCGAGAGCGCCGCCAGCGTCGCGAGCCGTGTCGCCCAGATCGGCCCGCGCGTCACCGCGATCCTCGAGGAAGCTTCGCGCCGCGGCCTGTCCCCAGCGCAAGTCGCCGACGAAACAGCCGAACGGCTGATCGCGACGGCCGGCCAGCTCGCGGCGTGAGGCGTTGGTTCCGAATCGTCGCGGTTCCCGACCCGCAAACGCTACCACGCATCATGGGCGTCTTTGCCCAACGCACCCTCGTACCGACAACGCTGTCGTCGCAGCTGCGCAGCGGCATGCTCCATATCGAAACCGCGCTGGACGATCTCGACGCACCGACCGCCGCGATCATCGCGGCAAAATTGTGCGAGAGCGTGCTGGTTGCCGCCGCCGTTTGCGAGTCGGAAAACGCAAAGACCGGCGCGGCGGCGCCTGACGCAATCGTCGCCGCGTGAATGCCGCCCAAGTAGTCCGAGGATGATGGGAGAGGAATGGCGCACCCGAAGGGATTCGAACCCCTGGCCTCTGCCTTCGGAGGGCAGCGCTCTATCCAGCTGAGCTACGGGTGCCAATAGAGCGCGGCCTCTAGCAAGAGCGCGCCCGCGCAGCAATGGCCTATCGACCGCGGCGCGGCGATGTGCGAAGCGGCGCCATGGGCATGGGGAACGCGGCGTGAGCGCATCAACCGAACGAAGCTGGCCGATGGCCGCCGACCTGTATGGCGAAATGCAGCTTGAGGCGCATCCGCCAGCCAAGCGGCGCTGGCGCGACTATCTGCCCGGGGTTCTGGTCACCGCGATCGCTGCGCTCGCCGCGGCGTGGCTCGCCGACCATTATGCCGCGCCGCTGGTGCTGATGGGGCTGCTCATCGGGCTAGCGATGAGTTTCCTGTCGCAAGATCAGCGCACCCACGCCGGGCTCGACCTGATGTCGCAGACCGCGCTGCGGATCGGGATCGTCCTTGTCGGGGCGCGGATCACCGCCACGCAACTCGTCGAGCTCGGGCCGCTGCCCTTTGCGCTGCTCGTGCTGATCATGCTTACGGTGATCGTCGTCACCGTCGCAACTGCGCGGCTGTTTGCGCAGGACCGCCATGCGGCGCTGCTCGCGGGCGGCGCGACCGCGATTTGCGGCGCGTCGGCGGCGCTCGCGCTTTATTCGCTGATCGGCGACAAACGCGTCGATCAGGCGCGTTTTACATTGACCCTCGTCGGCATCACCGTCGCCAGTGCGCTCGCAATGACGCTTTATCCGGTGCTCGCCGCCGAACTGGGCCTGACCGATGCGCAAGCCGGGTTTCTGATCGGCGCGTCGATCCATGACGTCGCGCAGGCGATCGGCGGCGGATTTTCGTTCTCGCCGCAGGCGGGCGAGGTCGCGACGATCGTCAAGCTGACCCGCGTCGCATTGCTCGCACCGATGCTGATGCTTGTCGCGCTGTGGCTCGGCCGCAGCGGCGAACGCGACGGTGCGCGAAAAATCCCATTTCGCTTGCCATGGTTCATTGTCGGCTTTCTGGCGATCGCCGTGCTCAATTCACTCGTTGCCATTCCCGGACCCGTCCAGGATGGTGCAGCGACCGGCGCGCAGGCGCTGCTCCTGCTCGCGATCGTCGCCACCGCGATGAAGGCGCGGCTGCATCTGCTGCTCGATCAGGGGTGGCGCAGCTTTGCGCCGATCGTCGTCGCGACGTTGACCAGCTTCCTGTTGTCGCTCGCGGCGGCGCTGAGTTTATGACGCCGCGGCGTCATGCTACGTCTTTGCAAGATTTAGCTTTTCGGCAACGCCCAGCTGACTGTCAGTTGCGTGGCGCGGCGCGGGATATCGAGCTTTGCCTCGCTGAAATTGACCTTTTCGTTCGGCGGCAGCATCCGCACCGGCGGCTTGATCGTCCAGCTATAGACGATCGTTCCCTGTGCATCGCGTAGCTCGGCCAGGATCGGCGGCACCCGCTGTTCGCGGTCGGTCGGGTTGATGATCACGCCCGATGCGGCGAAATAGATGGTGCCGTCGGCGAGCTCGCGGTGATCCTGATTGGGCGGCAGTTCGATCACAAGATCGGGTTCGTCCGCCATCCCCGGCAGACCCAGCCCCTGCGCCCAGCTTGGCAGGCCGAAATAAGCGAGTCCGGCGGTCGCGGCGACCATCAGCGCCGCAGCGCTCGCGGCGATCAGCGTCCACCGCTTCGCCGGGTTACGACGCGGGCGGCGAAAGGGCAGCGGCGCCTCTTGAGCGACGGCAGCGGGCGCAGGTCGCGGCGACGGGTCGGCGGCAAAGGCTTCCGGCGGCGGCGACGCGGGCTCGGCAACCGGCGCGGCGCTTTCGGTATAGGAGACGGCAGGTTCAGTAGGCGGCGCAGCGACTGGTTCGGTAACGGCGGCTGACGCTTCGCTCCTCGCGGGCTCCTGAAACCAGCTGTGGCGGCAACTGGCGCAGCGCACGGTGCGCCCGGTTGGGCCGATTGCCGTATCGGGGACGACATAACGTGTGTGGCAGGACGGACAGGCGAGGATCATGGTCCCCTTCTAAACACGCTGATTCGCGGTGTTGCAAGCGCCGCGTCGCCGCAGGGCGCCCACTCCCCGCTTTACCTGACACTACAGCCGTGTAACAGGCGGGGCATGAGCGCCGCTGCGCCCCCCTTTCACGCCCATTCGCCAGCGCAAAACCCTGCGCGCGTGACGCCATGACCGACGCACCGAGCCCGCGCCCCGGCGGCGCGATGGTCGAATTCGACGGCGTCGGCCTGCGCTATGGCCCCGATGCCGAAGTGCTCTGCGACATCAGCTTCAACCTGCAACCCGGCAGCTTCTATTTCCTGACCGGGCCATCGGGCGCGGGCAAGACATCGCTGCTCAAGATGCTCTATCTGGCGCAGCGACCGAGCCGCGGCATCGTCCGCCTGTTCGGCGAGGATTTGGTCAATATGCCGCGCCAGCGCCTGCCCGGCTTTCGCCGCCGCATCGGCGTCGTGTTCCAGGATTTCCGCCTGATCCCGCATTTGTCGGCGCGCGATAACATCGCGCTGCCGCTGCGCATCGCGGGGGTCAGCGAAGAGGATCTGTCGGGGCCGGTCGGCGAAATGCTGAGCTGGATCGGGCTCGGCGACCGCGCCGACGCCCGACCCGCCACGCTGTCGGGCGGCGAGCAACAGCGCGTCGCGATCGCGCGCGCGGTGATCGCGCGCCCGCAACTGCTCGTCGCCGACGAACCAACGGGCAACGTCGATCCCGAAATGGCGATGCGACTCTTGGGACTGTTCGAGGCGCTCAACCGTCTGGGCACCACCGTCGTCGTCGCGACCCACGACATCCACCTGATCAGCCGGATCGAAAATGCCCAGATGATGCGTCTGGAAAAGGGACGGCTAGCCGACCCGACCGGCGCACTGCGCTATCCGCCGGCGAACCGCGTCTAGCGCCGATGATCATCCCGCGCGTTCCCATCCAGCACCGCCGCCTGCTTCCCGACCACCGCCTGTCGGGACCGACACCGTGGGTCATCGCAATCTTGATGATGCTGACCCTGCTCGCCGCCGCCGCCGGGGTCGGGCTGGCGCGCTCCGCCAACGCAATCGGCGACGCAATCGCGGGGCGGGTCACGGTCCAGATCGTCACCGCCAATCCGGTGACGCGCGCCGAGCAGGCGGCGGCGCTGCGCCGCGCCGCCGCCGCCCAGCCCTTTGTCCTGTCGGCGCGCTCGGTCGGGCAGGAAGAATTGCAGGAAACGCTCGGCCAGTGGTTCGGCAGCGCCGAAGGCAATGATCCGGTGTTGCAATCGCTGCCTCTGCCCGCACTGGTCGACATCGATTTCGTCGGCGAGGATCGCAGCGGCCATATGGCGCAGCTGCGCGCGCTAGTGGCGGCCGAAGCCCCCGGCGCGCGGATCATCCCGCACGCCGAATGGCTGGGGCCGGTCGCGCGGTTGATCCGCTCGCTTGCATGGATCGCGGGGGGGCTGGTGCTGTTGATGACGCTTGCCAGCGCCGCGGTGGTGATCATGACGGCACGTGCCGCGCTTGCCACCCATTTTCCGACGATCGAGATGCTCCACATGATCGGCGCCACCGACCGCCAGATCACCCGGCTGTTCCAGCGCCGCATCGCGATCGACACCGCCTATGGAATTGCGCTCGGTACCGTCGTCGCTGCGGCCATCCTGCTGCTGATCGGCTGGCAATGGACGGGGATCACGTCGGGACTCGCCGCCACCGCATCGCTGGGGCCGACCGGCTGGGCGCTCTTGCTGGCGCTGCCGCTATTGGCTATCGCGCTCGCAGCCCTGACGGCGCGCCAGACGTTGCTCGCCGCGCTCAAGAAGATTTTATGATCAAGCGCCTGATTTCCCTTTTCTTCCTGGCTTGGGTACTGGGGTTTGCGTGGTTTGCGCTGCTGCCGCCACTGCCCGCGGCGGCGCAGAAAACCGACGCCATCGTCGTCCTGACCGGCGGGCCAGGCCGCATCGACCGCGCGCTCGAACGGCTCGAAGCGGGCGATGCCAAGCGCCTGCTGATCAGCGGCGTCGCGCGCGAGGTGAAACCGCGCGAACTCGCCGCCGAATATAAGCGCCCGACGGCGCTGTTCGATTGCTGCATCGCGCTGGGGTTCGAGGCCGAGGATACGCGCTCGAACGCGACCGAGGTCGCGACCTGGGTTGCGCGGCGCAACTACAAGAGCATCCGGCTGATCACCACCGACTGGCACATGCGCCGCGCCGAATATGAAATCGCCCGCGCGGTCGGCGACAAGGTCACGATCTTGCCCGATGCGGTGCGCAGCGAGCCCAATTTCGCGACGCTATTTCGCGAATATCACAAATATCTCGCGGGGCTGGCAGGCGGCCTGCTCGGTCTGTGAAATACACCATCGCCCTGATCCGCTCGATCCTGTTCTGGATCGCCTTTTTCGTGATGAGCGCCATCTCGTCGATCGGCGGGGTGATCGCCTTGCCGATCTCGCACCGCGGCACGATCTTTTTCGTGCGCATCTGGGCGAAAGCGCATCGGCTGTTCTGCCGCTTCCTGCTGGGCCAGACGATTATCGTCGAGGGCGACATGCCCGATATTCCGGTGCTCTATGTCTTCAAGCATGAATCGGCGTTCGAAACCGTCGAACAACCGGGGCTGTTCAAACATCCGGCGGTGTTCGCCAAGGAAGAGCTGTTTTCGATTCCCGTCTGGGGGCAGGCGGCGCGTTTCTATGGCCTGATCCCCGTCGATCGCGACGGCGGTGGCAAGGCGATGCGCGCGATGCTCAATGCGGCGAAGGCGGCGCTGGCGGCAGGACGCCCGCTGGTCCTGTTTGCCGAAGGCACGCGGGTGCCGCACGGTGAAGCGCCGGGTTTGCGACCGGGGTTCGCCGGCATGTACCGCTTACTCGGGGTACCGGTGATCCCCGTCGCGGTGAACAGCGGCCTCGCCTTTCCGCCGCATCGCTGGGTCAAATGGCCCGGCACGATCACCTACAAGATCGGTGAAACGATCCCGGCGGGCTTGCCGCGTGAAGAGGCCGAGGAGCGCGTGCGGGCGGCGATCAATGCACTGAATCCGCCTGAAGCGTTGCTGGCGGGCAAATAGTCCTCCCTGTGGCGCAGCCATGGGGAGGTGGCAGCGCGAAGCGCTGACGGAGGGGCTTTGGCGCAACCGTCGCCGCGCCCCTCCACCCCTCGCTTCGCGAGCGGTCCCCCTCCCCATCGCTGCGCGACAGGGAGGATCAAACTGACTAATGCTTCCGCCCGAAATCAGGCGCCGCATCATCCTGCCCCTCGGCAATGATCGACCGCCGGATAGCGCGCGTCCGTGTGAACCACTCTTCCAGCTTGTCGGCATCGCCGCGGCGGATTGCCTGCTGCAGGACGGTCAGATCTTCGTTGAACCGCTGCAAGGTCGCGAGCACCGCATCCTTGTTGGCCAGGAACACGTCGCGCCACATCACCGGGTCGCTCGCCGCGATGCGGGTGAAGTCGCGGAAACCGCCGGCCGAATATTTGATCACCTCGCTCTCAGTGACCTCCTCCAGTTCGCTGGCGGTGCCGACGATCGTGTAGGCGATCAGATGCGGCAAATGACTGGTCACCGCGAGCACCATATCGTGATGCGCGGCGTCCATGACGTCGACCTTGGCGCCGAGCGCCTCCCAGAATGCGGTCAGCGCTGCCACCGCGTCGGCGGGCGTCGCTGCGTCGGGGGTGACGATGCACCAGCGGCCGTCGAACAGGCTGGCAAAGCCCGCGGCAGGGCCGCTATTCTCGGTCCCCGCGACCGGATGCGCCGGGATGACGATATGACCGGGCAGCGCCTTGGCCAGCGCCTCGGCCACGCTCGCCTTTGATGATCCGACGTCGGAAATGATGGTGTTTTGGCCCAGACCCGGCGCTATTGCTAACGCCGCGGCGGCCATGCCGCCGACCGGCACCGCCAAGATCACCAGATCGGCATCGGCAACCGCGCCCGCGGCATCATCGATCACCGCGTCGCACAGCCCCAGCGTCCGCGCGATGTCGCGTACCTCGCTGCTGGCGTCATGGCCGGTGACCATCACATCGGGCAGTCGCTCCTTCACCGCGCGCGCGATCGACGATCCGATCAGGCCAAGCCCGATGATCGCTAGCCGCTCGACCCGCCGCGGCATCGGTCAGCCGTTCAGCGCGGCGCGGATCGCCGCCGCAAGGCCGCGCGTCTCGTCTTCGGTGCCGATCGTCATCCGCAGCGCGCCGGGCAAGCCCTGCCCTGGCAGCCAACGGACGATATAACCCGCCTCCATCAGCCGGTTGTACATCGTCTCGGCGCTGACATCGCCCTCGAACAGCACGAGCAGGAAGTTGCACGCGGATGGCACCACGCGCAGGCCATGATTGCCCAGGCTTTCGATCTCCTGCGCCAGCCACGCACGCCATTTGGCGTTGTGATCGCGGCTGGCGGTGATGAACGCCTCGTCGCCGATCGCGGCGATCGCAGCCGCCTGACCCGCGCGGGTGACATTGAACGGCAGGCGAATACGATGCAGCGCCGAAATCATCTCGGCGCAGGCATAGCCCCAGCCGATCCGCTCGGCGGCGAGCCCGTGGATCTTCGAAAAGGTGCGGGTGACAAAGACGTTCGGCTGGGTCTTCGCGAGTTCGAGCCCGCCGTCATCCTCGGCCTCCGACAGATATTCGGAATAGGCCTGGTCGATTACGAACAGCACGTCCTTGGGCAGTCCTGCGTACAGCCGCGCGACCTCGTCCTTCGACGCCAGTGTCCCGGTCGGGTTGTTCGGATTGGCAAGATAAACGACGCGCGTTTTGTCGGTCACCGCCACAAGCAGCGCATCGACGTCGGTCGCATAATCCTTGTCGTCCGCCTCGACCGGCACCGCGCCGACGCGCCGCGCCGCGATTTCGTACACCGCAAAGCCATAGCGCACATACAAAATCTCGTCGCCGACACCGGCATAGGTGCCCGCCGCCAAGTGCAGCAGCTCGTCCGACCCGTTGCCACAGATAATCCGCGCCGGATCGAGCCCAAACTTCGCCGCAATCGTCTCGCGCAGCTCCGCGGAACCGGGGTCGGGATAGCGTGAGAGCGCATCGGGCGCCGCCTGCGCCGCGGCAAACGCCGCGCGCGCCTTTTCACCCGTCCCGAGCGGATTTTCGTTGGCGCTGAGTTTGATCAACGGACGCCCGTCGGCTCCCGCCGATTTACCGGGTACATAGGGAGCGATGCCACTGATCCACGGCTTCGGGCTGAGCGTTTGCGTCGTGTCGGTCATGCCGCGCCGTTTAGCGCGTCGGTCGCCCGAGTCCAGCACGTTGACAGGCTTCGCGCGCCCGCTTAGCCCCGCGCGAACGATGGCCAGCCTGCTCCACCAGATCCAGCATCACAGCGTGACGATCGCAGCATCGCTGCCGCTCGACAGCGGGCAAAGCCTGCCTTCGGTGACGATCGCCTATCAAAGCTATGGCGCGCTCAACGCCGACAAGTCGAATGCGGTGCTGATCTGCCATGCGTTGACCGGCGACCAATATGTCGCGAGCGACCACCCCGCGACGGGCAAGCCCGGCTGGTGGGCGCGCATGGTCGGCCCCGGCAAGCCGATCGACACCGACCGCTTTCACGTCATCTGCGCCAATGTGCTGGGCAGCTGCATGGGATCGAGCGGCCCCGCAACCCCCGACGCGGCGACCGGGGCGCCGCTCGGTATGGCGTTCCCGGTGATCACCATCGCCGACATGGTGCGCGCGCAGGCGATGTTGCTCGATCATCTGGGCATATCGCGGCTTCATGCCGTCGTTGGCGGCTCGATGGGCGGAATGCAGGCGCTCGCCTGGGCCGCAACCTACCCCGAACGGCTCGCCTCGGCGGTCGTCATCGCCAGCGCGGCGCGCCATTCGGCGCAGAATATTGCGTTTCACGAGGTCGGGCGGCAGGCAATCATGGCCGACCCCGACTGGCAGGACGGCCAATATTACGCCAGCGCCCGCGCCCCCACCAAAGGGCTCGCGGTCGCGCGCATGGCGGCGCACATCACCTATTTATCCGAGGAAGGGCTGACCGAGAAATTCGGTCGCCGCCTGCAAGCCCGCGATATCAAGAGCTTTGGCTTCGACGCCGATTTTCAGGTCGAATCCTATCTCCGGCATCAGGGGCTCGCCTTCACCGACCGCTTCGACGCCAACGCCTATCTCTATATTACCCGCGCGATGGACTATTTCGACCTCGCCGACCCGCACGACGGTCGCCTTGCGGGCGCCTTCATCAAGGCCAAGGACGTGCGCTTCACCTTGGTGAGCTTCGATACCGACTGGCTCTATCCCACCGCCGAATCGCGCCGGATCGTGCAGGCGCTGCAAAGCGCCGGCGCGTCGGCCAGCTTTGTCGAGCTGTCGGCGCCCTTCGGCCATGACAGTTTTCTGCTCGACGTCCCTGCGCTCGACCGCATCGTTGCGGGTGCGCTGGGCGGGGGTTTCTAACGATGGCGCTGCGCCCAGATCTGGCGATCATCGCCGCTGCGGTGCCGACGGGCGCGCGCGTTCTCGATGTCGGCTGCGGCGATGGCGAGTTGATGGCAGCGCTCAAGGATCAGGGCGTGGATGCGCGCGGGCTCGAAATCGACCCGGCGAATGTCACCGCGGCAATCGCGCGCGGCCAGTCGGTGGTGCAGGGCGACGCCAACCGCGACCTCGCCGACTATCCCGACGACGCGTTCGACTATGCGATCCTGTCGCAGACGCTACAGACGACCGAGCGCCCCGACCGGGTGGTCGACGAGCTGCTGCGCATCGCGCCGCGCGCTTTTGTCAGCTTCCCCAATTTTGCGCATTGGCGCGTCCGGCTCGACTTGCTCTGGGGCGGGCGGATGCCGGTGACGCGGTTGTTGCCCGTCGCCTGGTACGAAACCCCCAATATCCACCATGTCACGGTCAGCGATTTTCGCGACCTGCTGCGCGCCAAGGGGATCGGGGTCGAGGCGGCCTGGTATCTGTCGGGCGACAAACCGACGAGCGCCGCCGCAGCGACCTGGCGCGCCGAACATGCGATTTTCCTGATTTCGCGACGCTAAATCCTCCCTGCCGCGCGGCGGTGGGGAGGGGGCAGCGCGAAGCGCTGACGGAGGGGCATTGGCACTACCGTCGCAAGGCCCCTCCACCATTCGCTTCGCGAACGGTCCCCCTCCCCATCGCTGCGCGACAGGGAGGATTGGTTGACTCAATCCCGCTTCACCAACCCGTTTGCGACAAAATCATTCGCGATCCGGGCAATCTCCGAAATATCGGCGTCCTCGTCCCACAGGCCGTAGCGCATGCCGAGAAACACGTTCATGCCGCCGATCGCCCAGGCGTGGATTTCGCCGACGTCGGCGCGAATCTCGCCGCGTGCCGCGCCTGCCTCCAGCCGCTGGCGCACGCGCGCGACGGTCGTTTCATAATGGCGGCGATAGCTCGCATAATCGACGAACTCGGCCTCATCGATGATCCGGTAGATTTCCTTATGCTCGCGCACAAAGCCGAGGAAGGATTCGAGCCCGATGCGCTCGGCGCTGATTTCGTCGGGCGCCGCCTGGACCAGCGGCGTGACATGGTCGCGCAATTGCTCGCTCATGTAGCGGACGAGCGCCTGGAAGATCTCATCCTTCGAATCGAAATAGGTGTAAAAACTCCCGAGCGCCGTCCCGGCGCGACGGGTGATGCCGCTGATCGACGCGTCGTGAAAACCGCGCTCGCCAAATTCCACCGCCGCCGCGTCGAGCAACTTGCGCAAGGTACGGCGCCCGCGATCGGTGCGCGGTGTCTTGTCGCGCCCTTCGCCCGCGGCGGCCTGTGCTCCGTCTTGCGCCTGCTCCATGACCGTCTTCCGTCTCCCCTCGGCGCGCCTCCCGCTTCATCGTGGCTTTTTCGCACCACTGGCAAGCAAAAAACGTCGAAGTCATATTCCAAGTTGAAACTTGGTTCATGTTTCATTATTGGGTGCGTCGCGGCTTGGCAAGCACCGAGCCCAAGAAAAACGAAAAGGGTGGCCCCGGGCCGCCCTTCACATGGGAGAGTCCTACATGCGTCCTTTCGCTCGTCCGCTGCGCCGCGCCATTCTCGCTTCGAGCGCGCTGTCCATGCTCGCCTTTTCCCCCGCCGCCTTTGCGCAGGAAGCAGGCGCCAGCGCCGACGCCAGCGATGACGAAATCATCGTCACCGCGCGCCGCCGCGACGAACGCCTGATCGACGTCCCCGTCGCGATCACCGCTTATTCGGGCGACGCGCTGGCCAAGGCTGGCGCGATCGACATCACCGACATCGGCCAGACCACCCCGAACACGACGCTCGAAGTGTCGCGCGGTACCAATTCGACGCTCAGCGCCTTCATCCGCGGCGTCGGCCAGCAGGATCCGGTGTCGGGTTTTGAACAGGGGGTCGGCCTCTATCTCGACGATGTCTATCTCAACCGCCCGCAGGCCGCGGTGCTCGACATCTATGACGTCGAACGCATCGAAATCCTGCGCGGGCCGCAGGGCACACTCTATGGCCGCAACACCATCGGCGGCGCAGTCAAATATGTAACCAAGCAGCTTCCGCAAGAATTCTCGCTCAAGATCAAGGGCACACTCGGCACCTATAAGCAGGCCGATCTGGTCGTGACCGCCAGCGCCCCGATCGGCGACATCGTCCGCGTCGGCGGTTCGGTCGCGCGCCTGTCGCGCGGCGGCTTCGGCGACAACCTCACCACCGGGCTGGAAAATTACAACAAGGACGTGTGGGCGGGCCGCGGCACCGTCGAGCTCGGTGGCTATGGCGAGCCGGTGCTGATCCGCATTTCGGGCGACTATACCAAGGACAAGAGCGCGCCGCGCGGCGGCCACCGCCTGATCCCGTCGCTGCGCACCAACGCGCCGGTGCTCGACAATGTCTTCGACAGCCGCGGCGGCCTCGTCGATCCAAAGCAGGAAATCGAATCCTACGGTCTGGCGATGAACGTCACCGCCGAGCTGACCGATACGCTGACGCTGCGGTCGATCAGCGCTTGGCGCAAGGACACGTCTGCCACGCCGATCGATTTCGACGCATTGCCCGCGGTCGATGTCGACGTCCCCGGCTTCTACTTCAACGAACAGATCAGCCAGGAATTCCAGCTGCTCTATGAAGGCGATCGCCTGAAAGGTCTGCTCGGCTTCTATTATCTCGACGCGACCGCCGACACCTTGTTCGATGTCCGCATCTTCAACACCCTCGCCGGGCTGACCGCCTTTACCGAAGCCGATGTCGACACCACGACCTTTGCGGTGTTCGGCGACGCGACCTTCGATTTCACCGAGCAACTCAGCCTGTCGGTCGGCGGCCGTTACACCTGGGACAAGCGCGAAGCATCGATCCTGCGCCAGAATTATCTCGGTGGGGGTTCGCCGGTATTCGGCGGCGCGGGCGTTGCGTTCGGCGCCCCGGGGACCGATTTCGACGGCAAGCGCAGCTTCAACAAATTTACCCCGCGCGCCTCGCTGTCGTTCAAGCCGACTCCCGACCACACGCTCTACGCCAGCTATTCGCAGGGCTTCAAGGGCGGCGGCTTCGATCCGCGCGGGGTCGGCGTCAATGCCCCCGACCTTGATGGCAACGGCACCCGCAGCGATGCCGAAATCGCCGCGTTCCTGAGCTTCCGTCCCGAAAAGGTCGAAAGCTATGAGCTCGGTTACAAGGGCAGCCTGATGGACGGCGCGCTCAACGTCGCGATCGCTGGTTTCTACGCCGATTATACCGACGTCCAGATCCCGGGTTCGGTCGCCTGTACGGTCAGCGGCCTACCGAGCTTCTGCGGTATCGTGTCGAACGCCGGCAAGGCGACCTTCAAGGGCATCGAATTCGAAGGCCGCGCGCGGCTGGGTCAGGACATTGCGGCGGCGGGCGACCGGCTCACGCTATCGACCGCGCTCGGTTATATCCAGGCCGATTATAAGGAATATATCTCGAACATCGGCGGCCGACCGACCGATGTTTCCGATTTCCGCGAAGTGCAGAATACGCCCAAATGGACCGCGAGCGGTACCCTCGCCTACGCCACTCCAATCGGCGACGGCGATTTGAACTTCGGCACGACTTTGTCTTACCGCAGCAAGACCTATCAATTCGAAGTTCCGAACCCCTATATCGACCAGAAAGGGTTTGCGATGCTCGACGCCAGCATCGTCTATACCGCCCCCGACGATCGCTGGAGCATCGGCCTGTTCGGCAAGAATCTGACCGACAAGGAATATAAAACCTCGGGCTACACCTTTATCAACGTCAACCCGACCACCGGCGTTCCGATTCTTGGCGGCAACGGCCTGCCGACCTCGTCGCTCGGTACCGAAGGCACGCTGACCGCCTTCTACGGCAATCCGCGCCAGGTTTTCGTCTCCGGCACGGTGAAGTTCTGAGCTACTGAGTATCTGAGAAAAGGGGGAAAGGGGCGTCGGCAACGGCGCCCTTTTTTTTCTATTCCGCGAACGGCGGCGCCCCGCCAACCGCCACCATCCGCTCGCCATCGATAACGATCGGGCTCGCGAGGCCATCGACCGAAGCCCCCACGGGCCGGAACCGCATCCCGCGCGCCTGCACCTGCGGGTCGGCGAAAACCCCCGCAATATCGTTGATCGGCCCCGCGGGGACACCCTCCGCCTCCAGCGCCAGCGCCAGCCGCTGCGCGTCCCAGCCCGCGATTTTCGCCGCGAGCAGCGGGATCAGCGCGGCCCGATTGGCCAACCTCGCCGCATTCGTGACAAAGCGCGCGTCGTCGAACCAGCCTGGCTCGCCCAGGATCATACATAATTTACGAAACTGGCCGTCGTTGCCGACCGCAATCACCAGCTGGCCGTCGGCGGTCGCGAATGCCTGATAGGGGACGACATTGGCGTGGCCATTGCCCATCCGCCGCGGCGAGTCGCCGCTGGCCAGGTAATTGGCAGCCTGATTGGCCAGCACCCCGACCTGGCAATCGAGCAGCGCCATGTCGATATGCGCGCCCGTTCCCGTGGCGTCACGCCGCCGCAACGCCGCGAGGATCGCGACGGTCGAATACATTCCGGTGAAGATGTCGGCGTAGGCCACGCCCGCCTTTTGCGGCGGCCCGCCGGGTTCGCCGGTCAACGACATCGCACCGCCCATCGCCTGAATGATGAAATCATAGCCGGCGCGGTGCGCATAGGGACCGGTCTGCCCGAAGCCGGTGATCGAACAGACGATTAGCCGGGGGAAATCGGCGATCAGCGTCGCCGGGTCCAGACCATATTTCGCCAGCCCGCCGACCTTGTAATTTTCGATGACCACATCGGCATCGGCGATCAGCGCCCGAACCTCGGCCTGCCCCGCGACGGTCGCGATATCGATCGCCACCCCAGCCTTGCCGCGGTTGGTGCTGTGATAATAGGCCGCACCGAGATTTTCGCCGTCTGCGCCTGTGACAAACGGCGGCCCCCAGCTGCGCGTGTCGTCGCCAACCCCCGGCCGCTCGACCTTGACCACCTCGGCGCCCAGATCGGCGAGCAACTGCCCGCACCACGGCCCCGCGAGCACCCGCGCCAGTTCGACGACGCGGATGCCTGCGAGCGGCTTCGCGACGCTATCCGCCAAAAGCGGAAATGCCGGTGATCGCGCGGCCCAGGATCAGCGCATGGACGTCGTGCGTGCCCTCGTAAGTGTTCACCGTTTCCAGGTTCACCGAATGGCGGATGACATGATAATCGGCCGAAATGCCGTTGCCGCCGTGCATGTCGCGCGCGACGCGGGCGATATCGAGCGCCTTGCCGCAATTGTTGCGCTTGAGCAGGCTGATCGCATCGGGGATCAGTCGTCCCTCGTCGATCAACCGCCCGACGCGCAACGCCGCGTGCAGGCCCAGCGTGATTTCGGTGAGCATATTAGCGAGCTTCAACTGGACGATCTGGTTCGCCGCCAGCGGCCGCCCGAACTGCTTGCGCTCGCCGGTATAATTGCGCGCTGCTTCATAGCAGAATTCCGCCGCACCCATCGCGCCCCACCCGATGCCGTACCGCGCGCGGTTGAGGCAGCCGAACGGACCTTTCAGCCCCGACACATGCGGCAACAACGCATCCTCGCCGACCTCGACCGAATCCATCACGATCTCGCCGGTAACCGAAGCGCGCAGGCTCACCTTGCCCTCGATCTTCGGCGCCGACAGGCCTTTCATGCCTTTTTCGAGTACGAAACCGCGAATCGCGCCGTCATGCGCCTCCGACTTCGCCCACACGACGAAGACGTCGGCGATCGGCGAATTGGTGATCCACATCTTCGCGCCCTTGAGGCGGTAACCGCCGGCGATCTTTTCGGCGCGCGTCCGCATCCCACCGGGATCGCTGCCTGCATCGGGCTCGGTCAGCCCGAAACAGCCGACGAGTTCGCCCGAGGTCAGCCCGGGCAGAAACTTCCGCTTCTGCTCCTCGCTGCCATAGGCATTGATCGGGTGGATCACGAGCGAGCTTTGCACCGAACAGGCCGACCGGTAACCCGAATCGATCCGCTCGACTTCGCGCGCGATCAGCCCGTAGCTGACATAGTTCAGCCCGGCGCCGCCATATTCGGGGTCAATCGTCGCGCCGAGCAGCCCGAGCGCGCCCATTTCGGACATGATCTCGCGGTCGAACCGTTCGTCAAGAAAGGCCGAGGTGACGCGCGGCAGCAGCGCATCGGTCGCATAGGAACGCGCCGTGTCGCGGACCATCCGCTCCTCTTCGCTCAGCTCGGCATCGAGCTGAAGGGGATCGAGCGGGTCGAGCGCTTCGATGCGCTGCGGGTCGGCGAGGGCCATGCAAAGGGGCTTTCTCTAAAGGCGAGCAGCCCTTTCGGGACGCGCGCTAGGGGGTCGGAGCCGCGGTGGTGCGGGCAATCGCGGCAGCGGGGCTGTCGCGCGGCTCCAATATCGCGGCGGTCTCGATCAGGTCAAGCGCCCGCCGCGCCTCATGATAGCGCCGCGCATCAATCAGCCAGTCGTTCGCCATCGCAGCACCAGGCATCGCTTCCACCTCGGCGATCGCGAGATCGGCTTGACCAGCACCCAGATAGCGCCGCGCGCGCTCGAGCCGTTCGGCGGCGCGCGGCGACTGCGTTCCCGCGGCGCGCACGACGAACAACTCGCTGAGCTCGCGCCGAAATCCGGTCCACAGGCTGCCCTTGTCGTCGCCGCCGCGCCCAACAAGCTGCGGCGCGAGGGCATCAAGCTCCGATCGCAATTGCTCAAGTGTCACCGGTTCACGCGACGTTTCGATGATCGTTTTCACCGCATTGGGCTGGTCATCGCCAAAGCGCAGGCGCAGCTGCGCATCCAGATAACCCAGCGAAAGACCGCGATCGATCGCGCGGCGGACAGCAAAGGCCACCAGCAGCCCCTCGGCGCGCGAGGCGTTGCCCGACGCCGATTCGGCTTCGAGGGTAATCCGCGACAATCGTTGTTCCAATTCGGCGACGCGCGCCGCCAGCGCATTGGCGCCATCGACGGGGGCGACCACCAACGGCGGCGCCACTACCCCTTTCGACGCGGCGCCGGCAAGCAGCGCCGGGTCGGTCAGATCGCCCGCCGTCTGCGTATCGATCATTTTCGCCGCCGGGGCAGTGCCTTCGCCAGCGAGCCAGCGGTTCACCGCCCACCCGCCGCCAACAATGCCGATCAGCAGCAGGAGCAGGGCAGCGATGGCGAGCAGGCGAAACGATGGTCCCCTCGCCGGGACCGCCTCGGCCGAAGGCGAGGGGGTGTCGATGCTGTCGATTGCCATATGTCTCTTTCGAACGACCCTATTTTCCGCCCTTGTGGCACAAAGCATGGGCCAGTGCCAACATTGACGCGTCATTGGGTTGCTCGGCTGCTGCCAATTCGGCCCAGCCGTCGCCCGCCGCCGCGGCGACCGCGGGGCTGATCGCGACCAGCGTCAGATGCGCGCGCTGTGAGCCGATAAGGACGGCGATCCGCCGCGCCGCGCGGGCCGAATGGGCGAGCAGAACGGCGGGTGCAGCAACAAGCTGCGCCCACGCGGGCGGGGGATCCACCGCATCGACCGCATAACAGGCGACAGGCTCCAGCGCCGATCCGTGCGGATCGAGTTCGGACCGCTCGCGACCGCAAAGCCATAATATCCGGACAATTTTGCGCGACGTCATGACATCAAGAAGGCTTTGAGCATCGCCCTCTCCCGTCTCGACAACCGACAATCCCGCCGCCCGTGCGGCTTCGGCGGTTGCCGCGCCGACCGCGTGGACCGGAAGCGTCGCCAGTTGCAAAAGCTGCGGACCGGCATGCCGCACCGCCTGCGCGCTGGTGAGCAACAAGGCGTCGAAATCCGCTGCCGCAGGCGCCGTCCAGATCGCCCCGCGCGCCGCAAACAGCGGCACCGTATAAACATCGATTCCCAGTGCCATCGCCCGCCCGACCGTCGCGCGATTGCCCGGTTCGGGGCGCGTGACGAGCAGCGGCAAGCCGCCGCTCATGCCGCGAACAGCCGCCGCACCGTATCGGGGGCGTCCTCAAGCAACCGCCGCGCCAGCGCTGCCGCAGCATCGTCATGATCGATCATCGCGTGTCCGGCGGCATGATCGGCGCCGTCTTCAGAAAAAATCTCGGCATCGAGCCGCAGCGCGCCATCGCCTAGCCAATGCGCGTGCGCCGCGACCGGCGATCGGCAGTCGCCGCCCAATGCCGCCAGAAAAGCCCGCTCGGTCGCCACCGCGCGGTGCGTCGGTGCATGATCGATCGCGCGCAGCAAAGCCAGCGCGGCACCGTCATCGGCGCGGCATTCGATGCCGATCGCGCCCTGCGACGCCGCGGGCAGCAGCACCACCGCGTCCTGTGCCGTGCCGACGGCATGCATCCCCAGCCGATCGAGTCCCGCTGCCGCCAGCAACGTGGCATCGGCCTCGCCCGCCGCCAGCTTGGCCAGCCGGGTCGCGACATTGCCCCGCAGCAGCACCGTCTCCAGATCGGGACGGATCCGCTTGACCTGCGCGGCGCGGCGCGGGCTGCTCGTCCCCAGTCGGGCGCCGTGGGGCAGGTCGGCGATGCTGGTCGCCGCGATTCCGTCGCGCACCACCAGCCGGTCGCGCGGATCGGCGCGTTCGAGCATCGCGCCCAATGCAAAGCGCGCATCGCGTAGTGTCTCGACGTCTTTTAATGAATGGACCGCGATATCGATCACCCCGGCGTCGAGCGCCGCATCCAGCTCGCGCGTCCACAACTCTTTGCCGCCAACCTCGGCGAGCGCGCGATCCTGGATGCGGTCGCCCGTCGCAGTCATCGGCACGATCTCAAGCGCTTCGGGAGCAAGGCCATGCGCCACGATCAGCGCCGCCACCGTCATATGCGCCTGCGCCATCGCCAAGGGCGAGGCGCGGGTGCCGATACGCAGCGGATTTTCGGGTGTCGGAAGGTCTTTCATTGCGTCGCTGCTAGCGCGGCTTGCCCTGCCGATAAAGGGGCGGGTAAAGGAACGCATAATATTATGACCCTGATCCTCGGCCTGGAATCGAGCTGCGACGAAACCGCAGCAGCGCTTGTCGACAGCGATCGCCGCATATTGGCGCATCGCGTCGCGGGTCAAGAGGCCGAGCATAGCCCCTTTGGCGGCGTTGTCCCCGAAATCGCGGCGCGCGCGCATGTCGACCGGCTCGCGCCGATCGTCGCCGGGGTGCTGGCCGATGCCGGGGTGTCGCTCGCTGATGTCGACGCAATCGCGGCAACCGCCGGTCCCGGCCTGATCGGCGGCGTGATGGTCGGTCTCGTCACCGGCAAGGCGCTTGCCCACGCGGCGAACAAACCGCTGATTGCGGTCAACCATCTCGAAGGCCATGCGCTGTCGCCGCGGCTCATCGATCCCGACCTCGCCTTTCCCTATCTGCTGCTGCTCGTCTCGGGCGGCCATTGCCAGCTGCTGCTCGTCAAGGGGGTTGGCGATTATCGCCGCCTCGCCACCACGATCGACGATGCCGCGGGCGAAGCGTTCGACAAGACCGCCAAGCTGCTTGGGCTCGGCTATCCCGGCGGCCCCGCGGTCGAACGCATCGCGCAAGACGGCAATCCGCACGCGGTGCCGCTGCCGCGTCCGCTGGTCGGCAGCGCGGAGCCACATTTCTCCTTCGCCGGGCTCAAAAGCGCCGTGGCGCGCGCCACCGCCACCGGAGCCCACAACATCCCCGACCTTGCCGCTTCGTTCCAGCAGGCGGTCGTCGACTGCCTCGTCGATCGCAGCCGCATCGCACTGTCGGCCTGCCCCGAGGCGACGGCATTCGTCGTCGCGGGCGGCGTTGCCGCCAATGGCGCGATCCGCACCGCGCTGACCGATCTTGCCGCACGTTTCGACCGGCCCTTCGTCGCGCCACCCTTGTGGCTGTGCACCGACAATGGCGCGATGATCGCCTGGGCGGGGGCCGAGCGTTTTGCCGCGGGGCTTTTCGACGATCTTTCGGTCGCCGCGCGCCCGCGCTGGCCGCTCGATCCCGCTGCGGAAACCGTGCGCGGTGCGGGAGTGAAAGCATGACGTCATATCGGAATTTCGGCGTGATCGGCGGCGGCGCCTGGGGCACCGCGCTGGCGCAGCTGCTCGCCGCCGATGGCGCGCCGGTCCGGCTGTGGGCGCGCGAGGATGATGTCGTCGCCGCGATCAATGCCGAGCAGCGCAATCCGGTCTTCTTGCCCGGCGCCCTGCTATCGGCGTCGCTGACAGCAACCAGCGCGCTCGTCGATATGGCCGATTGCGATGCGCTGCTCGTCGTCGTGCCGGTGCCTTTCTTGCGTGCCGTGCTTCGCGATCTCCCCGCGGGCGACGCACCTTTGATCTTTTGCAGCAAGGGGATGGAGGCAGGCAGCTTCGCCTTCCCGATCGACATGGCGCGTGACCTGGCGCCGCAACGGCCGCACGCGGTGCTCTCCGGCCCGACCTTCGCGCATGAGGTCGCCGCCGGACTGCCAACCGCGATCACCCTCGCTGCCGCCGATCCCGACCTCGCAGCCGCCATCGCAGGCGCGATCGCGCGGCCGCATTTCCGCCCCTATGTGTCGACCGACGTCATCGGCGCCGAGATCGGCGGCGCGATCAAGAATATCCTCGCCATCGCCTGCGGCATCGTCGACGGCGCTGGGCTTGGCCTCAACGCGCGTGCCGCACTGATCAGCCGCGGCTTTGCCGAAATGACGCGATTTGGCCTCGCCCGCGGCGCGCAGGCGGAGACGCTGGCGGGACTCGCCGGGCTCGGCGATCTCGTCCTCACTTGTACCTCATCGAATTCGCGCAATTTCGCGCTCGGCCAGGGGCTGGGTCGCGGCGACGATGCCGCCACGCTGATGGCCGACCGCCGCACGGTCGCCGAGGGCGCCTTCAGTGCCCCGGTCGTCGCCGCCGCAGCGCGCGCCGACGGCATCGACATGCCGATCTGTGACACGGTGGCGCGGCTGGTGGCGGGGGAAACGAGCGTTGCCGATGCCATTCATGCCCTGCTCAGCCGCCCGCTGCGATCCGAGGGTCGGTGAACTTCAGCAGAGAATTGCCTGCACCCCCGCACCGCGCTAGACTGGTGTTCGGGGACCAGCAGAAGGGGCGGCGGGCTTGAGCCAGACGGACAGCGCAGCCGCGCCGCCAGCATCGGGCGCCCCCTCGGGCGACGCCGACACCGCCGCACTCGCGAAGGGCGGCCGCACCAATTTCTTCGGCTTCATCCTGCGCCTCGTCGCGCGCCTGCCCTTCCTCTATGTCGCGGGCCGCTGGTACGGTCCTGAAGCGGTCGGGCGCTTCGCCTTTGCCGTGCTCGTCATCGAACTGATCGCGCAGCTCGCAACGCTGGGCCTGAAGCGCGGCCTCGCCGAACAGCTAAGCGCGCCGGGCGCCGACCATCGGATGGTGGTTTGGGATGCGATGTTCGTCGCCTTCATTGCGTCCACGGCGGGTTCGGCCTTGCTCTTTCTCCTGCCGCAATTGATGTTCCCCGTCGGCTATCTCGACTGGATCGATCGCTGGATGGCGCTGCTCGTCTTCGCCATCGCGGGTACCGACATCGCGCTCTCCGCGTGTGCCTATCGCTTCGACGTCGGCGCGACGGTGCGGGCGCGCGCGATCGTCGAACCATGGGTGATCAGTGCCGCCGCGGCGGGGTTCTGGTTCGTGTCGGCGCGCGACGGCTTGATGTTGTCCTATGCCGCCGCGATGGTCGGCGCGTTCCTGACCGCGCTGATCCCGATGCTGCGCCATTATGGCGGGCCGCGCGGCTGGCGACCGCATCCTGCCCACCTGATCGCCGTGGCGCGGCGCAACGCCCCGCTCGCCGCCGCCGACGCGATCGAATGGGGGACGCGCCGCCTCGACCTGTTCATCCTCGGCCAGTTCACCTCGCCGACGATCTACGGCATTTATTACATGGCGCAGCAGGTCGCATCGCTGCCGCAGAAACTCAAAACCAGTTTCGAGCCGATCCTCGGCCCGGTCATTACCCGTAACCTCGCCGACAACCGGCTTGCCGCCGTGGCGGCACAAGTGAGCCAGGTCGGCTTCTGGATCATCGCCGCGCAAGCTGGCGTCGCGCTCGCGCTTGGTATCCCCGGAGAAGCGGTCATGGGCCTTGTCGGCCCAGAATTCGTCAGTGGTACCGCCGCGCTCGCCTTCCTGCTCGCCGCCGAAGTCGTCGCCGCGACCGCGGTCGTCAGCGAGGCCGCGCTCGTCTATGTCGCGCGCCACCGTAACCTTTTGATCAGCATGGCGACTCTCGCGCTGCAGGCAATCTTCAGTGTCACGCTGATCCTGATCGCCAAATCGATGGGCCTGCCGCCGATCACCTACGCCGCCGCGGTCGCGCTCGCGCTGATGCTCGCTTTGGGCTTCGCGTCGGTGGTGAAAGCGCGGCTGCTCGCGCATGTTCTCGGCGCTCCGGTCAACAGCCTGCGCTGGGCGCTCGTCTGGGCGACCGCGGGTGCCGCGATCCTCGGCTGGGGCGCGACGCAGCTGCCCGAATGGGCCGAACTGCTGATCGGCGTGCCGGTGATCCTCGGCATCTATTCGTGGCTGATCTGGACCCGCGGTTTTGGACCCGCCGATCGCGAATTGTTCAAGAAACAACCTGCGCCAGCAGAACCCGCGCCGACGAACTAACCGAGCCGCGCCGCAACCTTGGCGTTGAGGTCGGTCTGGGCGCGCGGGCCGACTTGGGCGATGATTTCGCGCGCGCACACCGCCCCCATCGTCAGGCAGTCGGCGATCGGGCGTCCGTCGGCCAGACCGGCGAGGAAACCGGCGGCGAACAGGTCACCTGCCCCCGTCGTGTCGACGACATCGTCGATCGGCTCGGCGGCGACCTCGGTGCGTTCGCCGTTCGTCACCGCGACCGCGCCATGCTCGCCGCGGGTTGCGACGAGCAACGGCACATCGGCGGCGACGCGCGCCAATGCGGTTTCGAAATCATCGACCTCGGCCAGCACGAGCAGTTCGGCTTCATTGGCGAACAGAATGTCGATCTCGCGCGCCGCGGTCATGCGGCGGAAATCTTCGCCATGTCCAGCGACGACAAAGGTGTCGGACAGCGTAAAGGCAACGCGGCGGCCCGCCGCCTTGGCCAGACCGATCGCCTCGGCCATCGCCGCGCGCGAAGCGTCGGCGTTCCACAAATAGCCCTCTAAATAGAGGATGTCGGCGTCGGCGATCAGCGCCGCGTCGAGCGACTCGCGGCCCAGATTCTGCGACGCGCCGAGGAAGGTGTTCATCGTCCGCTGGCCGTCGGGGGTCACCAGGATCAGGCAGCGCGCGGTCGGCGCGCCACCCGACTGAGGGGGCGTGTCGAAAGCGACACCAAGTGCAGTCAGGTCATGGGTGAACACATGGCCCAGCTGATCGTCGGCTACCTGCCCGATAAAGCCACAGCGGCGCCCGAGCGCCGCCATGCCCGCCAGCGTGTTCGCCGCCGAGCCACCCGACATTTCGATCGCCGGTCCCATCGCCGCGTACAGCCGCTCGGCCTCATCTGCGTCGATCAGCCGCATCGATCCTTTGACCAGATTCTCGCTCTCGATCAGCGCGTCGTCGGCGCGGGCAAGGACGTCGACAATGGCGTTACCGATGGCAACAACGTCGAAACGGGCGGTGGCGGCCATAAAATATCCTGTGATGTACGGAAAAAGTTGCCGCGCTTTAGGGATGGCGGCGCGGCAAGGCAAGCGCGGCGCTTGACGCGCGCGCCGCCCCCTCGCATCCCCCAAACATGACCCGCGCCGTCCACGCCTTTCTGCTTGCACTCCGCGATCTGCCGAACCCGCGCGTGTTGCGCATCCTGCTGCAAAGCCTGGCACTGACCCTGCTCCTGCTGCTCGCCGCGGGCGCCGCGATCTATTTCGCCGCGCGCTGGGCGCTCGACCATTGGCAATGGTTCGGCGCGACCGAACGCGACATGGCGGGCCTGCTGGTGGTCCTCGCGATCATCGCGGGCAGCTGGCTGCTGTTCCGCGCCGTGGCAATCGTCGTCATCGGCCTGTTCGCCGATGCGATCGTCGCCGACGTCGAGGGGCGCCATTATCCAGCAGCAGCGCAGCGCGCCGTCGATGTCGGCTGGCGGCAAAATATCCGGCTCGCGCTTGCGTCGGTGGTCCGTCTCGTCGGCGGCAACCTGCTCGCGCTGCCCATCTATATCCTGCTGCTCGTCACTGGCATCGGCACCCCAATCTTTGCTTTGTTCGTCAACGGCCTGCTGCTCGGCCGCGATCTTGAAGCGATGGTGCAAGCGCGCCATCCCGACCGGCCGCGGTTCGACCGATCGGCACGCTGGTCGCTCGGGGTGCTGTCTGCCGCAAGCTTTGTGGTCCCCGTCGCCAATCTGTTGGCGCCGATCCTCAGCGCCGCTATGGCGGTCCATATGCTCCATTTGCGGAGCGGGGACCAGAATATATGACCCAAAACCGCCGTCTGGCCGTGATCGCCAGCCTTGCCCTGCTGCTCGGCGGCTGTGCCGGGAGCGCCATCCCGCGGGCCACTCCGCCCAAGGCGCTGCCGCCCGCAGGACCGATCACCGCGCCGCGCCCGACGCAGAACAACAGCCTGATCGGCCAATCCGCCAATTCCGCGCTCGGCCTGTTCGGTAAACCGCGCCTCGATGTTGCCGAAGGCGCCGGGCGCAAATTGCAGTTCGGCGGCGCCGCCTGCATCCTCGACATCTATTATTACGCGCCGCGGCAGGGCGCCGACGCGCTTGCGACCCATGTCGACGCGCGCACCCCCGACGGCCGCGATGCCAATGTACCAAGCTGTATCGAGGCGCTGCGGCGGTAATCGAATCCTCCCTGTGGCGAGGCCATGGAGAGGGGGACCGTCCGCAAAGCGGATGGTGGAGGGGCAGCAACGGTAGCGCCAAAGCCCCTCCGTCAGCGCTACGCACTGCCACCTCCCCATCGCTGCGCGACAGGGAGGATCATAAATGACGTCACGACGTCAGTTCGTTCAGCGCCCAGCGCGCGGCGTCCGCGACCATCGGCGTGTCATCCTTCGCCAGCCGCTCCAGCACTGGCCGAAACCCCACATCGCCGCTGTTTCCCGCGGCAATTGCCGCATTGCGCACCATCCGGCCGCGCCCGATCCGCTTGATCGGCGACCCGGCAAACACCTGCCGGAACCCCGCATCGTCGAGCGCGAGCAGGTCGGAAAGCGACGGCGCGACCAGCTCGGCGCGCGGCAGAAAGGCGCGGTGCGCGTGCGCGGTCTCGGCGAACTTGTTCCACGGGCAGACGGCAAGGCAATCGTCGCAGCCATAGACGCGATTACCGATTCCGCGGCGCAGATCGAGCGGGATCGGCCCGTCATGCTCGATCGTCAGGTACGAAATACAGCGCCGCGCATCGAGCTGGTACGGCGCCGGGAATGCCTGCGTCGGACAGGCGTCCTGGCACGCCGTACAACTGCCGCAGCTGTCGCGCCCGGGGATGCTCGGTGTCAGATCGAGCGTCGTGTAGATCGCGCCAAGGAACAGCCAGCTGCCGTGCTCGCGGCTGACCAGATTGCTGTGCTTGCCCTGCCAGCCGAGTCCCGCCGCCGCAGACAACGGCTTTTCCATCACCGGCGCGGTATCGACGAACACCTTGACCTCGGCGCCGGGCGCCTCGGCGACCAGCCAGCGCGCGACCGCCTTCAGCGCCCTTTTGACGACGTCATGATAATCGCCGCCCTGCGCATAAACTGAAATCCGCCCGCGTGTCGGATGGTCGGCGAGCGCCAGCGGGTCGTTCACGGGGGCATAGCTCATCCCCAGCGCGATCACCGATTTGACCTCGGGCCACAGCCCGGTGGGCGAACCGCGCTGCGCCGCGCGACTTTCCATCCAGATCATGTCGCCGTGGCGACCGTTGGCCAGCCACTGGTTCAATCGTTCGGCGGTCTGCGGCGCCGCGTCAGCATCGGCGACACCGAACGCAACAAAGCCATGCGCGCGCGCCACCGCTTGGAGGCGCTGTTCGAGCGAAGGCGTTTCAACAGGCAAGGCTTCGGCAACCATTGCTGCTCTATACGCGAGCCGCCTGTCCGTGCCATAGCTTGCGGACCATCAGATCAGGGACTGAAGCTTGAACGAGTTCAGCGTCGAGGCGATCGGCCTCACCAAATATTTCGGCGATTTCAAGGCGGTCGACAATGTCAGCCTCGCGGTGCCGACCGGCAGCATCTATGGCGTGCTCGGCCCCAATGGCGCGGGCAAGACCACCAGCCTGCGGATGACGCTGGGGATTATCGATCCCGACGCAGGCACCAGCCGGCTGTTCGGCGACCAGCGGCCGCAGGCGGTGCGCCATCGCATCGGCTACCTCCCCGAAGAACGCGGGCTCTATCCCGGGATGAAAGCCCGCGAAGCGATCGCGTTCATGGGCGCGCTGCGCGGGCTCGACTGGTCCGAAGGCCGCCGCCGCGCCGCGATCTTCATGACCGAACTCGGCCTCGAACGCGTGATCGACGAAAAAATCCGCAAAATGTCGAAGGGCATGGCGCAGATGATCCAGTTGATCGGCTCGATCGTCCACGCCCCTGACCTGATCGTGCTCGACGAACCTTTTTCCGGGCTCGATCCAGTCAACCAGGAGCGGCTCGAAATGCTCGTCCGCCGCGAACGTGATCGCGGCGCGACGATCCTTTTCTCGACCCATGTCATGGCGCACGCCGAACGCCTGTGCGACCGGCTGGCGATCATCGCGCGGTCGCAGCGCCGGTTCGAAGGCACCGTCGACGACGCGCGCAGCCTGCTCCCGATGCAGGTGCGTTATACCTCGCGCGCCGACGCCGACGCCGCGGCAATCGCGGCGCTGCTTCCCAAGGGCGCCGAATTGCGCGGCGAGGCGTGGCATTTCGCGATCCAGGACGAAGATGTCGAACCGCTACTCGCGCGCATCACCGCGAGCGGCCTTGGCGTCGCGGGCCTGTCGATCGCGCGTCCCGCGCTGCACGACGCGTTCGTCCATATCGTCCGCCAGGTCGATGCCAGCTTCGCCGCCGATCCCGCCAGCGATGCGATCGAGGAGGCCGTGGCATGACCCCATTCTTCAAAAATATGCTCGTCATCGCGCGCCGCGACTTTCTGGCGATCGTCGCAACCCCGACCTTTCTGCTCTTTCTGCTCGCGCCGCTGTTCATGGTCGGCATGGGGCTTGCCGGCGGCATGGGCGCCTCGCAACTCGCCGATAGTGCGCGCGGCGCCGGGCGCATCGTCGCGATCATATCGCCCGATGATGTCGAGGCGGTGCGCGCCGCCGACGCGCGCCTGCGCGGCAGCGTCGCGCGCGACGTGCCGGTCCTCGACGTGCGGATCACCGGTCCCGCCGCCGCCGATCCCATCGCCATTGCCCGCGAAAAGGGCAGCGATACCTATGCCGTCCTGAGCGGCCCGCTCGCCGCCCCGCGCATCGTCGAACGCGAATCGGACAGCAAGGCGGGCCGCTATCTGGCCCTGCTCGCCGACGATGTGCTCCGGACGCGCGCCGCGGGGACGCCCCCGTCTGCCGCGCCGCGATTCGAATTGCTGGAAAGCGGCGGCACCAGCATTGCGCTCCAGCAGTCGCTTGGCTTTGGCGCGGTCTTCATCATCTTCTTGCTGACGCTGCTCCTCGCCGGTCAAACCGTCAGTTCGCTGGCCGAAGAAAAGGGCAACAAAGTCATCGAGATCCTGGCCGCCGCGGTGCCGCTTGAAAGCGTCTTCCTCGGAAAGCTGCTTGGCTTTCTGGGCGTCGCGATCCTGTTCATCGCCTTCTGGATGGTCATGGCGGTGGTCGGCGGACTGATTTTTGCCAGCCAGCTGGACCCCGCGGCGCTCGCCACCGCGCAAAGTGCCAGCAAGGCAACCGCGGCGCTCGCCTCAATGCCCGCCACCGGTTGGCCCTTTTTCCTCGGCATCGGTTTTGTCTATTTCATCCTGTCCTTCCTCCTGCTCGGTGCGGTCTTCCTTGGCGTCGGGGCGCAGGCGGCCACGGTGCGCGAGATCCAGATGCTCAGCCTGCCGATCACCATTTTCCAGGTCGGCATGTTCAGCATGTCGACCGCCGCCGCCGCCGCGCCGGACAGCGGGCTGGCACGGTTCGCGCAGATATTTCCCTTTTCCTCGCCGCTCGCGATGGCGGCGCGCGCCGCCACCGACAGCGACAAGGCGGTTCATCTGCTCGCGCTGGGCTGGCAGGCGATATGGGTCGCGCTCGTCATCTTCCTGTCGGTTCGCCTCTTCCGCGCCGGGGTGCTGAGCAGCGGCAGCGGCTGGAAATTCTGGAAGCGAAAGCGGACATAGCCGACCGGCTCCCCAATCGTCGCCCCGCCTCATTGACAAAGCTGTAAATAGTGGCATTCTGCAACTGAATCGGCCGCGCGATGACGGCTGGACGGAGGATAGCCATGGCCACCCAAATTCGCACCGCCCCCGAAATCGCCAACCCGCTCGACGTCAGCCGCGCCGAATTGTGGAGCGAGGACCGCTGGCAGGAACCGATGCGCCAGCTGCGCGCCGAATCGCCAATCTATCATTGCGAGGATTCGAAGTTCGGCCCCTATTGGTCGGTGACCACCTATAAGCCGATCCAGCATATCGAGGCGTTGCCCAAGATTTTCTCGTCGTCGTGGGAATATGGCGGGATCACCGTCGCTGGCGACGGTGTCGAGCATCTGAAAGAAGGCGAGATCCCGCTGCCGATGTTCATCGCGATGGACCCGCCGCAGCATACCGCGCAGCGCCGCACCGTCGCCCCGGCCTTTGGGCCGTCGGAGATCGAGCGGATGCGCGCCGACACCCAAAAGCGCACCAGCGACATGATCGACACCCTGCCGATCGGCGAGGCGTTCGACTGGGTCGAACGGCTGTCGATCGAGCTCACCACCGACATGCTCGCGATCCTGTTCGATTTTCCGTGGGCCGAACGTCACCGGCTGACCGGCTGGTCCGACGCGCTGGGCGACATCGAATCGTTCGACACCACCGAACAGCGTCACGCACGCACCGCCAAAGCGTTTGAAATGGGCGCCGCGTTCAAGGAATTATGGGATCGCAAAGCGCTGAACCCCGGCCAGCACGACCTGATTTCCATCATGCTGCAATCCGACGCGATGAAGCATATGAGCGAGCATGAGTTCATGGGGAACCTCATCCTGCTGATCGTCGGCGGCAATGATACGACGCGCAACTCGATGTCGGCTTATGCCTATGGTCTGCACAGCTTCCCTGAAGAGCGCGCCAAGCTCGAAGCAAACCATGACCCCGAACTCGCAGTCAACGCCATGCACGAAATCCTCCGTTGGCAGACCCCGCTCGCGCACATGCGTCGCACCGCGATGGAAGATACCGAATTGTTCGGCCACCAGATCAAGAAGCGCGACAAGCTTGCGTTGTGGTACGCATCGGCCAACCGCGACGAGAGCGTCTTTCCCGACGGCGACCGGATCATCGTCGACCGCGAAAACGCCCGCCGCCACTTGGCCTTCGGTTACGGCATCCACCGCTGCGTCGGGGCGCGTGTCGCCGAATTGCAGCTGACGACGCTGATCTCCGAGATGCAGAAGCGCCGCCTGCGCGTCAATGTGCTCGCCGAGCCCGAGCGCGTGAACGCCAGCTTCGTCCATGGCTATCGCCACATGCAGGTCGAGCTGGAGAAATATTGACGCGCCTTGAAACCTGGCGCCACAAGTCCACGTATCTAGCGTGAAGGCCCGACCACCGGGTCAGGAGTCCGCCATGATCGACCGCCGTTATCTGCTCGCTGGCCTCGCCCTTGGCGGCGGGGTCATCGCTGCCCCGATGCTGTTCGCCAAATCGGCGCGTCCTCAGGCCGCCCCCGGCTGGCGCCTGTCCGACGCCGAGTGGAAAAAGCGCCTGACACCAATGCAATATCGCGTCCTGCGCGAAGCCGCGACCGAACGGCCGTTCAGCCATCCGCTCGACAAGGAAAAGCGCGCCGGTATCTTTGCCTGTGCGGGCTGCGCCCTACCGCTCTATGCCAGCACGACCAAATTCGACAGCGGCACCGGCTGGCCGAGCTTCTGGGCGCCGCTCAAGGGCGGCATTGCGACGTCGACCGACTATGATCTCGGCTATGCGCGCGTCGAGGTGCATTGCAAACGCTGCGGCGGCCATCTTGGCCATGTCTTCAACGACGGCCCGAAACCGACCGGCAAGCGCTATTGCATGAACGGCGCCGCGCTGACGTTCCGTCCAGCTTGACGGCGCGGCGTCACGTTGTGAGGGGCTTTACCCGCCAAACCGACAACCCGGCGCGCGACGCGATTGGCACCGCCTCGAGCCATGCGGGAGGCTTTCCAGAATAGAGCTGCGCCGCCAGCGCATCCTTGCGCGCGCGGCGATATTGGCCAAAATCGTTGGCCGTCCGGCAAAAGACAACCAACGTCGCCTGCTGCTTGCGGACGAGCGCCTCGGCCTTCGCCGGATCGCCCGCAAAGACACGAATGCTATCCGCCATTGCTTCCTTGTTGCGGTGGTGCGGCGTCGCGACCACGCTGTGATGGGTCCAGAAAATCACCGGCGCGCCCAGGTCGATCGGCGTCAGGATCGTCGTCGTCGGCAAACGATCCAGCGCCGCAATCGCTGCCAGGTCGAGGCAGGTTGATTGATACGAATCGGCTACCGCCGTCTTGGCGGCCGCCGCGTCGGTCTCGGCCTTCAGCGACGGCATTAGCGCCGTAAGAACCACGAGCACCGCAGTACTCCCGATCAGCGGCAGGGTCAGCGCCGCGGCGGCCGAACCCAATATGCGCGTGACAACCGATGAAATCGCCCGCGCCCGCGTCCACAGGAGCAGTCCAAGCCACCCGCAGCCGGGCAGTGCAAAAAGATGCGCGGTCGCCACGCTGCGCAGCACCAGCAGCGATAACGCCGCCGCGCCCACCAGCGCGACAATCACCGTCGCCCAATTGCGGCGATCGGCGACCTCTGGGCTCCCCCGCCACGCCAGCAGCGATCCGACCAAGCCGACCAGCGACGGGACTAGGACGTGAATCGCATCCTGCGGCTTCGATGCCCATAGCGGCTGGCCTTCGAGCACATGCCGATACCAATATTCGACCACGATCGGGTCAAGCGACGCAAAGGGACCGTTGGCACATTGCGGCTCGGTCCCCACCAGCGCCGCCGCCGCCGCCAAACCGACAACGCCCAGCAGGCCAAGCCGCGCCCAGAGCGCTCCCGGATTCGCCCGCACCGCTGCAAAGGTCACCGCCGCCGCGGCGACGAACGCCGCCATATAGGGCGCCGACAGCGAATCGCACCAAGTGCCGAGCAGCCCGACGGGGCCACGCGTGACAAACTGGAGCAGGATCGCGCCGCCCGCCAGCGCGCCCATGAAGCCATACAACCGGTCGCGATCGGCGGTGCGCGCGTGCAAGGCCCAACGCAGCGCCGCCAACCCCGCGAATAGCGCAACGATCGGCAACCCTTCGATCGAAATCGACAGCAACGCCGCCGCAAACAGCCCGCCCCACAGCCCCGCGCGCCATGTCGCCGGCCGCAGCGCCTGCGCCATGATCAGCATCGCCAGCAGGATCTGCCAGCCATGATGATCGACGCGCAGCGGGCGGAACTGCGCGACAGTAAAGCCCGCCATGATCAGGAACAGCGGCGCGACATAGGCGATCCGCCAGTCGGACAGGTTGCGATAGCCCAGCGCACAGACGGCGCACAGCGTCGCCCCCAGCATCGGCGGCCACAAGGTCATCACGACCCGTTCGGCCATAGCCTGCCCGAATAGTGGTTCCAGAACCAGAATGCCAAGCGCCAGCGGTGCATCGACGATCCGCGACCAGTGCATCAGCACCCCGCCGCCCGCCGGATTGACGCGATATTGCGACAGATCCCACCAGTTTTGCCCGGCCAGCAAATCGCGCACCTGCGCCATCCGCATCGCATCGTCGGTGTCAGACAGATCGAGCGTAACAATCGCCTGCCATTGACTAACGATCGCGACCAGGCTCATCGCCGCCCACAGGATCAGCGCGATCCGCACCGGGGTTAGCCAGCGGCTGAACGCGACGCTCTCCGAGATCGGTGCGAACGGCTGCGTGAGCGAACCGCCCTTTGCAGGCGCGGCCACGTCGGTCACGCCGCGGCGGCCCTGAAAACGATATGGCGGCGGAGCAAATAGGTGGTTTGGAAACTGACTACGATCGCCGCCAGCTTGGCGAGACGCGGATCGAGTCCCAAGCCGCTGCCAGTGCCGACGATCGCCGTCGTGACGGCAAGACCAACCAGCGCCGATCCGACGAAAAGCATTTTCTGGCGATGCCGCTCATCCGTCCCGCGCGCCGCGGCGCCGTCGGCAAACACGAGCCGACTGGACACCAGCCAATGCACCAATATTCCGGCGCAATAACCCACCGCCGACGCCGCCATCGGCGACAGTCCCGAATCGAGCAGCAAGAGGAACAGTCCGGCATCGCTGCCCAGCGCAAGCCCGCTAGCGAGCAGATAGTTCAGCCAGCGAATCTCGCCGCGGCGGATCGAGCCGATCAATTTGAGCGCAGGCTGCATGGCAAGAACCCCTCCGGCCAAGGCCTCAGGCAGCCTTTGTCACGCGCGCCGGAACCTCGCGGACCGACGCCAGCGCCGCCTGCTCACCCTCGGTGCCGCTCTCATGATATTCGGCGTCTTCGTTGACGCCCCAGATGTCATAAACGCGTGCGCCGGCGACGATGTTGCGCACCGTCAGCATCGCGGTCATCATCGCGTGATCCTGGTTGTTATAGCGGTGCATGCCATTGCGCCCGACCATGTGAAGCGTCGGATAACGCGCCTCCAGCTCGCTGCGCATCGTTTCGACATGCGCGGCATAGTCATCGTCATAGACCGGATAGGCCTTTTCCTGCCGCACCACCGCGCCGCCAACGACATCTGCGGGATCGCAGAGGCCAAGGATCGCCATTTCCTTCGTCGCCAGCGCGATCAGATCGTCATCGCTCGACGCCCACAGCCCGTCGCCCTCGAAACAGAAATATTCGAGGCCGACGCACGCAAGGTCGGGATCGGGGACCATTTCGGGCGACCAGCTACGGAAATTCTGCACCCGACCGACCTGCACCTTGCTGTCGTGGATATAGATCCAGTTGTCGGGGAACAGATCCTCCGACCGGATCTTGAGCGCAACGGTCAAAAAGTCGCGATATTTCAAGTTCGGTGCGGCATTGAGCGCACAGGCAGGCAGCGGATGGATACGCGCCGCAAGCTCGCGCATCGGTGCCGAGCTGATCACATGCGCCGCGTCGATCACGACGTCGCCGTCGGGACCGTTCGCGGTCAGCCGCCAGCGGCCGCTCACCTGATCCTGCGTCAGCTGCTTGAAGCTGTGCGCCATCAACACATGGTTGCCGCCCGCGACGACCTTGTCGCGCGCTGCGTCCCACATCATGCCCGGGCCGAGCCGCGGATAGCGGAAGGTTTCGAGCAAGGTCTTGGTCGCCATGCCATCGTTGGGCCGCTTGTTAAGCCCGAGGCTGCGCTTCAGCCCATCGAGCACCGCGGCGCCAAGCGAAAGTCCCTTGATGCGCTGCGCCGCCCAGTCCGACGACATTTCGTCGCACGGCATTCCCCACACCTTCTCGGTATAGGTTTTGAAAAAGATCGAATAGAGCTTCCGCCCGAACTGGTTGATCGTCCAATCCTCGAAACTGCGCACATTCTTGTTCGGCAGCAGCTTTGCCTTCGCATAGCTCACCATGCACAAGGTCGAGCGGATGATGCCCAGATTCCACAACGCCTCGAACGCGCGCAACGGATAGGAGTAGAATTTGCCCTCATAATAGATGCGGCTCATCCGCGGGCGCTGGATGAAATCATCGGGCAGAATCTCGTTCCACAGATCGACGACTTCCTGGCTCTTCGAAAAGAAGCGGTGCCCGCCGATGTCGAACCGAAAGCCTTCATGCTCGACCGTCCGGCTGATCCCGCCGACATAGGTCGGATCCTTCTCGATCACCGTGACCTTGTACCCCTGTTGAGTCAGCTGATAGGCGGCCGTCAGCCCGGCCGGACCCGCGCCAATGATGGCAACGTCGGCGCTGGTCGGACGGCTTTTCGACGAACCGGATACATCGGACATTGATTAACTTCCCCACAGGCAAATTCATGCTCCTCTCCGCTGTGACCAATCATGGCTAAAAAGTGGTTAATATGGCGGGCGGTCTCGCAATTGTTTTGAGCGGCGGCGGTGCCAAGGGAGCGTTTCAGGTCGGCGTCGTCCACGAGCTTGTCATCAACCGCTGCGTGCGCCTCGACATCGTCGCCGGGGTATCGACCGGCGCGATCCAGGCGCTGGGGGTCGCGCAGGACGATGTGCCGGGGCTGCTCGACGCCTAGCTTGCGATCCGCGGTAACAGTTTGATCTACAAATCGCGGCCGCTCGGCGTCGGCGGCGGATTGCTCGGTGAGGATGCGATCTACGACACCGCGCCGCTCAAACGCCTGCGCGCCGTCGATATCCTGCAATCGGAGGTGTCGGCCAACGACCTCGCGGGCGCGGCGCTGATCAACGACCTGATCGCCGCGCGCGAAGCTCAGCTGCGCGCTCTGCAAAGCGAAGGCATCGGGGGGGGGGCGCAGGCCGCGCGCATCCTCCGCCCGCTCGACGTCCAGATCTCGCGCTATCGCTTGGCGCCGATCCGCATCATCGAGCCCGAGGAAGAGGTCGCCGAAACGCTCGAATTCAACCCAGCGAAAATCCGCGCCGCGATCGACGCCGGGCGCCGCGCGGTCGACCGCGAGTGGGATGCCCTGGAACCGTTGCTGAGCTGAGACGAACGGCCGCTTGCGACCGATAGCTGACCTACACTGTCGTCATCCCGGACTTGATCCGGGATACATCCGCCCTCTCAGCATAGGGCGGTGCAAGGCCGAATGGACCCCGGATCAGGTCCGGGGTGACGAGATATGCGGGCAGCCTCCCACTCCGAAGCAGATCATAGCCGACTATAATCCCCGATCCCCCGCATCCGGCGGTCCGCGCGCACCATTGCCCTCGCCCGTCACCGCCTCACCCTGCACCGCCACATTGCGCGGCAGCGGCTTCAGCGCCAGCGTCCCCAGCCGCACCCGCGGCGTCGCCTTGCCCGGCACCGCGCCGATCGCAAAACCGCCATCAAGCCGCAGCGCCGCCGCCGTCGCCTTGCCCAGCCGCACCGTATAGCGCCCATAAGCGACGCTTTCGAAAAGGAAATAGCCGTCAAACTCGGTCAGCGTCGTCGCGCGCACACGCCCTTCGGCATCGACCAGCTCAAGGCCAAGGCCTTCGATCGGATTGCCGCCGTCGCGCCGCACGACGCCCTCAATCTCGCCCGCCGCCGCCATCGGGAGCGACACGCGCGTTGCGACCCCGGGGCGCGGCGACACGACCACGCCGGGCAGCGCGGGCTGGACATAGGGATCGGGCAGGCTGCCGGCATCGATACCGATCAGCACCGGGCGGAATGGCTCCAGACCGTCAATCGTCGCCTGACCCTGCTTATCGGTCGCCGCCTCGATATAAGCATTGCCCGCGGTCAGCGGCACCCCCGCCAGCGCCGCCTCGCCGGGCTGGCGGATGCCGTCGCCATTGTCGTCCATCCAGACGTCGGCAATCACCTGCCCGCGGCTCGCGAGCTTTTCGCTCGACACGCGCCAACCGCCGTTCGGCTTCGGCCCAAAGCTGAACGCCAGCGACAGCGAAGCCGCGAGCGACCCATCGCTCGCCACTTCGCCGAAACCGCTCAGCTGTAACCGATTGAAACGGCGTGTATATCCGGCACCGACGCGCGCGCGGTCGAACCCGCGGTCATAGCCGAGTTCGGCGCGCCATTCGGCATCGCTCCCAGATCGTCCGGCGCCGGCCCATTCGCCGATCAGCGCCACACGCGTATCGCTGCTGTCGCCCGACAGCGCAAAGCGCGCCTCGCCACGCAGACGGACGCGCCCGATCCGGGCATTGGCAAGCAGGCTGGCGGTCAGGTTGTCGGGCGGATCGGGACCGATCGGCACCTTGGTCCGGCTCCAGTCGAGTTGACCGGTGAAGGTCAGCGCGCGGAAACTCGCCGACGCGCGCGCGCTGGCTTCCAGGCTGTCGACGCCCGATCGCCGTTCGATCTGACGGACATCGAAATGCAGCGGCAGCACAGTCTGCCCCAGTTTGACCGACTGATCGACCGAGATCGCGTATAGTCCGTTGATATTGCCGATAAAACGGTCGGACACAAAGCCGTTCCAGCCGCGCATCGCGTCGGCGCGGACATAGGTTTCGCCGAACGCCGCGAGCCAGCTGGCGCGCACCGCGCCGCCGCCATCATCGGCTTGCGCAGCACCGACCTCGAGCAGGGTTGGGCCGAGCGAACGGCGCAGCGCAACTTCGCCATAGTTGCGCCGGACATTCTCGATCATCAGACTATGCGCATAAGCGGCGACCGACGTCCGAGTGTCGAGCCCGCGCTCGATCCCCAGCGTCCCGCGCCAGCCGCGCCGAAACGGACCGCGCCGACGTCCGCCAAATTCGACCAAGTCGGCATTTTCCTGCGCGAAGCCCGCCCAATACCAGGTCTGTTGCGGCGGGATCGAATCCATCCCCACCTGCACCTGCTTGATTTCGCGCCGGATTTGCCCTTGCGGGCCATAAAGCACGATCTCAAAGCGGTTCGACCCATATTGCAGCGGCACGTCGAGAAACTCGTAGCGGCCGTCGCCATTGGGGCTGGTGAACGCCAGCAATTGCCCGTTGCGATAGAGTTCGGCGTCCCACCCCGCGGGCAAATCGCCGCGAAATGTGGTTTTGTCGAAGCTGTCGGGGCGCTCGATCGGCCGATTGGTGATCACCGCGCCGCGCCCCGGCGCCGACGACGCAACTGCCCCGGTCGACAGCAGGCTGACATCGCCCACCGCATAATGTGTTGCTTTCAGCGGTCCGAGCAGCTGCCCCTCGGGGTCGGTGCGATACAACCGCATCCGCAGGCTGTCGGGCACACCCTCATTGTCCGACGACAGCCGCGCGTCGAAACTTTGCCCCAGCACCTCACCCGCCGCGAAAATCTCGTAGCGTCCCTGGACATAGGAACCCCCGCGCTTGTCGGAGACAAACCCCGCCGATGCGACAACATCGACCGAGGGCGTTGCCCACGCCTGATACGGCCGTGACGCTTGCGGCAAGCTGGCGAGGTCGAACTGCGCCGCCGGACGGATCCCCGCCGCCCGCGCGCGCCGCTCGGCGGCGAGCTGGAAGGGCAGCTTGTCCTTCGATTCGATCCGCAGCACGGCATTGGACAGGTCGGCGACGATCGGCACCCCCAACCAGGCGTTCAAACTGTCCAGATCGACGCACCAGCCTGCGGGCGTGTCGCGGATCATCGTCGCCGACAGCCGGAAACTCTGGCTCCCCGCGCGCACTTCGCCCGCATCGCGGTCGATCACTAGTCTGCGCCGCTCGTCGAACACCCAGCCGGTTGCGCGGCGCAACTTCTTGTCGACGCGTACCGCCAGGTCGAGCGCCAGCACCACATCGGCGAGGTCGACGCACACCCCCTGCGGCGTCTGGTACCCGCGCACCCCGTCGCCGAGCCGATATTGCCCCGACCGCATGTCGAACAGCCAGCTGTCGTCTTCGTTCGGGGCCCAGTTGTCGGTCGCCAGCGATACCGGCGCTTTATCAACGGCCTCGGCGCCAGCGGGGACAAGCCCCACCAGCGCCAGCCCGGCCAGGATCGCCGGTTTCCATCGAGTCAGCGCCGCGCGGATCACGGCTTCGGGTTTCGCCCCGCCCCTAAACCGTCACTTCACCACCCGTTCGGCCTGATCGATCGTCCCGCCACCAATTTCGCGGTCCTCGCTATAGCGGATGCGCACTGGCCCTTTGAGCTTTGCGGCGAGGTCCGGCGGCACGCGCAGCGATACTTCGCGCGCGCCCACCTCGGGATAGACGGCGATGCCGCGGGCGACGAGCAACGGCTCGCTCACTCCCGGCCGCGTCACTTCGATGTCGCCATAGACCGAGCGGTTGCCCGTCCGCGTCAGCCCGAAATTGAACGCCGGACCATCGGGGGTGTCGCCGACCCACGCCTCGCCGATCGTCGCTTCGGCGCCCAAATCGCCGACGCGGACGATCACCGGGATGGTGATGCCGTAGATCGGGATCAGCGCGATCGATACGCCGGTGCTCGCAGGCTTCGCCGGGTCAGCCACCACTGCCGCGGCGGCATCGGGTACGGCGCGAAACAACATATGCGCGCGATATTCGCCCGGCGGCGTGCCTTCGGGAATGCGCACCCCGACGCGAATCACCTGCGGCTGATTGGGCGGCAGGGTAACGCGGCGCGGGCTGAAGGCGATCATGTCGAGCGCGATACGTTCGGCAGGCGTAACGTCGGCCTCGGCGATCTCGTCGAGCCCGCCCGCCGCGGTCATCCGCTTGATCTCGAGGCTGATGCGATACGTCGCGGGTTCGGCGCCGATATTGTTCAGCACCACTTCGGTCCCGCGCGATCCATCGAGGACAACGCGCGTCGGCGCAACGAGCAGGTCGCCCGCGGCCTGAACCGGTACCGTCACGGCGCCGAGCAAAACGACAGAAAACAGGCCGAAGCCTTTGAAAAAGCGTAACATGGATACGATCCCCACAATCGTTTGTCCGAAATGGCCCACACCATTTCGCTGGTCGCATCCTGCCTGCGCCAACATGGTTGATATTTCGCTAACCATTCGGGTCACCTGGACGCCGCGCACAGAAAAGGGGTCGCCAGACCTGCGCCCGGCGACCCCTGATTGGCTGACAGGCTATTCAGCCCGCCATATCCCCCACCTTATTGGTAGTTGGCGGTCACGTTGAACGTGCCGGTATAGTCGCCCGCGGTCTGGTTGGCGCCGACGCTCAGCGTGCCGCCGACCTGAAAGCTGCCGCCCGTGGCGCCGAGCGTGATGTTCGTGGCCGAATAGGTCAGCGTCGATGCCATCGTGCTGCCCAGCGAACCGTTGAGCGTGACGCTCGCATCGCCGCCGACCAGAACCACGGCGCCGCTGGTGCCCTGAACGTCGAAGCTGGCCGCCGTCGTCGTACCGGTGCAGGTCAGACCCGAACCGCAGGTGCGGGCGCCGGCGGTGGTCACCGCAACCGTCGAAGCGGTCGCACCGCTGATGATCGTGGCGTACTGCAGGGCGCTGGTGCTGGTCAGCGTGATCTGACGCAGGATCTTGGCCGTGGCCGTACCCGTTGCCGAAGCCGCATGCGCCGCCGGAGCGTTCATGGCGAGAGCAGCAATCGCGGCGCCGACGATGGCGCGCTTCATTCCAAATTTGCGCATATGTTTGGTCCCTTGAATTCGAAAACTGATTGTCGAAACGCGAATGGATATCCCACCCCATTCGCCGACCTCTTTAGCGGCCGACAGGTTCAGCTTTTGCCAGCAAGCTTGGTTAACAGCACATTAGGAATTGGCCCGCCTTACCCATGGTAAGCGAGCGAAATCAGGGTTTTAGCCTGACGTTGAGAGGATCGTGAGGACCGCCTGTCATTCTTTAACGGCCCGGACTGGCACAAATTAAGCGCGCGGCGGCAGATCGATTCGCATCCCATGTCCGTCATCCCGGCGAAGGCCGGGATCTCGCCGTTGCGTCACCCTCTACGTCGAGATCCCGGCCTTCACAGGGATGACGGACCCGATGGCTCAGATCGCCTCGCCGCTCAGCCGCTGGCAAATCATATCAAGCTGATCGAGCGACGCGAACTTCAGCGTCAGATTGCCCTTGCCCCCACCGGAATATTGAATCGCCACCCCGATGCCGAGCAACTCGGACAAATGGCGCTCGACCGCGACGATGTCGGGATCGCGCCCGCCGACGCCGTCCATGCTCTTATATTCCAGCGGCGCCTTGCGCCCGCCGCCCTTGCCCTCGCGCACCATCGCTTCGACCGCGCGGACCGACAGACCGTCCTTGACCACCCGCCGCGCGATCGCTTCGGCATCATCGGCGCCGATTAGCGCCCGCGCATGCCCCATCGCCAGCGATCCGTCGCCAACCAACGCCTGCACCGGCGCGGGCAGGTCGAGCAGTCGCATCAGATTGGCGACATGGCTGCGCGATTTGCCGACCAGCTTGGCCAGCGCCTCCTGATTATGCCCGAAATCGTCGATCAGGCGGCGATAGGCCCCCGCTTCTTCGATGGCGTTGAGGTCTTGCCGCTGGATATTCTCGACCAGCGCGATTTCATAGGTCGCCGCGTCGTCGAGCTCGCGCACCAGCGCCGGAATCTGGTGCAGCCCGGCACGCTGCGCCGCGCGCCAGCGCCGCTCGCCCGCCACCAGCTGATACCCGTCTCCATCGGGGGCGCGGCGGACGATGATCGGCTGCAACAATCCCCGCAGCCCGATCGAATCCGCCAGTTCGGCAATCGCATTGTCGTCGAAATGGCGTCGCGGCTGACCGGGCAAGGGACGAATCGAGCCCAACGGCACATGCTGTACCGCATCGCCCGACACCGTCGGCGCGGTTTTCGCGGCGCTTCCCGCCGTCGCGAGCACAGGTGCCTCGGCGGCGACGTCGCCGAACAGCGCGTTCAGCCCGCGCCCGAGTCCCGAGGGTCGCTTACGCGCCGGCGATGCTCCATTTTCGTCTTGTTTATCAGTCATTTATGCAGCCTTGCGGACGTTGGGCAGGCGATCGATCAGCTCACGCGCCAGCGCGATATAGGCCGCCGATCCGGCGCAGCGATGATCATAAATCAACGCAGGCAGGCCGTGGCTCGGCGCTTCGGAGAGCCGGACATTGCGCGGGATAACCGTTTCGAACACCACCGGGCCAAGCACGTCACGTACATCGTCCGATACCTGGTCGGTGAGCCGGTTGCGGCGGTCGAACATCGTCAGCGCGACCCCCAGGATCGACAATTTCTGATTGAACCGCTCACGAACCCGCTCGACCGTGGTGAGCAGCTGGCTGAGCCCTTCGAGCGCGAAAAACTCGCACTGCAATGGTACGATGAGCGATTCGGCGGCGATCAGCGCGTTGAGCGTCAGCATCCCGAGCGACGGCGGACAATCGATCAGGCAAATGTCCCACTGCGCCGCGTCGGGCCCCGACAGCGCCTGCTGCATCCGGTGCAGACGATCCTGAAATTCGATCAGCTCGATCTCAGCACCCGACAGATCGACCGTCGCCGGCACGATGTCGAGCCGCGGTACCGCGGTCGGGATCGCGCATTCGCGCAGCGTCGCATCGCCACGCAGCAATTCGTAACTCGAAAATTCGCGCTGCGCCTGTTTGATCCCCAGCCCGGTCGACGCATTGCCCTGCGGATCAAGGTCGATGATCAGCGTCCGCCAGCCCGTTGCCGCGAGCGCGGTCGCCAGGTTGATCGCGGTCGTCGTCTTGCCGACCCCGCCCTTCTGGTTCGCCACGCAAATGCGGATCATGCTTTTCCTCGTTTCTTATCCGTGATTTGCCCTGTCCCGACCAGAATCTGGCTGTCGGCGTCGGTAAGGCTTTGTTCCACGTGAAACAGATTCTGCCACGGCTGCGGCAACAACGCCAGTTCCTTAACCGCATTTCGCCCCTTTGGCAGCAGCCAGCGCGTCGATTCGGTGGAAAAACGGGCGGATAAGTCGATCAGCTTGTCGAGTGGTGCAAAAGCACGCGCGCTGATCGTTGCCGCTGGCCGTGTTTCGACGCGTTCGAGCGGCGCCTCGATCACCTCGACATGCGCCAGCGACAGGTCGGCCACGACCGCGCGCAGAAAATCGCACCGAAGCTTGCGTGATTCCACCAGGACAACGGGCCGCTCGCACAATATGGCGACCACCAGCCCGGGCAGTCCGGCACCGCTCCCCAGATCGAGCCAAAGCCCGTCGCGATCGCGATCGAGCGCCAACAGCTGCGCGCTGTCAGCCATATGCCGCACCCACAGTATCGGAATCGTCGACGCCGCAATCAGATTTTGCTCCGCACTTTCGGCGACCAGCATCGTCGCAAACCGCTCAAGCTGCGCCCATTGATCGGCAGACGGCGCAAAGGTCGCACCGATCCAGTCGCGCGCCTCGTCTTCACTGCTCAATATTACCGGACCGCCATTCATCAACTCACAACCCCAATTTCGTCATTCCCGCGAAAACGGAAAACCCGCTCGCTCAATTCGTACCTTCGCGCCTTTGCGCCTTTGCGTGAGCCAATAATAATCTCCCGCAAAGACGCAAAGAAATTGCCCGATTGCTGCCCAGGAGACTCTCACACACAGACACAAGATGGAGCGTCAGCCTCGTCCCAAGTGCTTCGCAAACACAGGCTCTCACCGCAGTTTTCCGTTCGTGTCGAGCGAAGTCGAGACACCCATCGCTGTAGCACGGGTGTCTCGACTTCGCTCGACACGAACGGGACGATGGATCAGCCCGTATCCACGACGCGCGAGAGCAGAGAGTTGCGCGACAGCCTAACCTCATGTGGACCCCTCAGCCGGCCCTCTACGTGTCTTTGTGTCTTTGTGTCTTTGTGTGAGGCTAAGATCCTGACGCTACAGTATCAAGCCGCCCGCCGCCGACTATGGACCATGATCGCGGTCAGCGCCGCCGGTGTCACCCCGTCGATCCGCGCCGCCTGCCCCAACGTCTCGGGCCGCGCCTTGCCAAGCCGCTCGACCATCTCACGCGACAGCCCGCCGATCGCCGCATAGTCGAGAGCCGGATCGAGGCTAATCGCCTCATTCGCCGCCAGCGACCGCAGCTCGGCATCCTGTCGCGCGATATAGGGTGCATAATGCGCATCCTCGACCAGTTCCGCGAGGATCGTCGAATCGATCGCATCCAGTTCAGGCGCGAGTGCCGCCAAAGTGGTAATCGTCACATCGGGAAAGCGGAGCAGCTCGATCCGCGTCCGCGCGATACCGTCGCCGGGAATCCCCATTCCGATCTTAGCATAATCGGCGCTTGTCACTGCCACCGCGAGCAAAGCGTCCGCTTTAGCGCGCTGCGCCTGCCGCGCTGCGAACAGCGCCGCCGTCGCCGGACGCACCAGCCCGAGTTCGATCCCGATAGGCGTGAGCCGCGTCGCCGCATTATCGGCGCGCAGCCGCAGCCGATATTCGGCGCGGGCAGTGAGCATGCGATAAGGTTCGGTCACCCCCTGCAACACCAGGTCATCAACCATCACCCCGATATAGGATTCGGATCGGTCGAGGATCAGCGGTGCGCGCCCGTGGACCGCCAGCGCGGCGTTGGCGCCCGCGATCAGCCCCTGTGCAGCAGCCTCTTCATATCCGGTCGTCCCGTTGATCTGCCCGGCGCAATAGAGGCCAGGCATAGCCCGCACCTGCAACGTGCGATCGAGCGCGCGCGGATCGATATGGTCATATTCGACCGCATAGCCCGGGACGACCATCTCGACCGCTTCCAGTCCCTCCATCGTTCGGAGCATCGCCAGCTGGACATCGGTGGGCAGCGAGGTCGAAATGCCGTTCGGATAGACCAGATGCGTGTCGAGCCCTTCGGGCTCCAGAAACACCTGATGCCCATCGCGATCGGCGAAACGGTGGATTTTGTCCTCGATCGACGGGCAATAACGCGGCCCCGCCGCCCCGATCGCGCCGGTAAACAGCGGCGAGCGGTGAAGGTTGTCGGCAATGATCGCGTGCGATTCGACGTTGGTGCGCGTAATCGCGCAAAAGATTTGTGGGACCGTCCGTGCGCTGTTCCACGTGGAACAGGTCCACATCCCACCGTCCGACGGTTGTTCTTCGAGCCGCGCCCAGTCGATCGTCCGCCCGTCGAGCCGCGGTGGCGTCCCGGTTTTGAGCCGTGCCATCGCCAGGTCGGCGGCGCGCAACTGCTCGGCCAACCGATGCGCACCGTCCTCGCCGATGCGCCCGCCGACCATCCGCTCCTCGCCGCGGAACATCCGCCCGCCCAGAAACGTGCCGGTCGCCAGCACGACGGCTGGCGCGCTTAACGACGTGCCGTCGCCCAGCTCAAGCCCTTCAACGGCCGCGCCATCGGCGGACAGCCGCAGCGCCGCCGCCTCACCCGCAATCACCGTGATGCCATCCTCGGCGGCGAGCAGCTGTTGAATCGCATCGCGATAGCGGGTCCGGTCGGCCTGGATTCGCGGCCCCTGCACCGCCGCGCCCTTCGACGCATTGAGCATCCGATAATGGATCGCCGCACTGTCAGCCGCGCGCGCCATCCAGCCGTCGAGCGCGTCAACCTCGCGCATCAGATGCCCCTTGCCAAGTCCCCCGATCGCGGGATTGCACGACATCGTCCCGATCAGCGCCGGATCGAAACTGACCAACGCCACCCGCGCGCCCAGCCGCGTCGCGGCCGCCGCGGCCTCAGTCCCGGCGTGGCCACCGCCGACGACGATGACATCAAATATTGTGCTGCTGTGCATGATTGCGTCGCCATTAGCGCAAATGCAGCGCCAAATCCACCACCGTCGAGAACGGACGTTTCACGTGGAACAAATGAGGGAGCGAGATGAACTCACTCCCCCACTAGCTACGCCGACTGCTTTTCAAGGCGGTTTTTGAGCCAAGCTGAAATGTCAGACCCATAGCCTGACCAAGCCGCTTCACCGGACAAGCGAGCAACGATCAACTTGTCATTTGTATCAAGACACGACTGAAGGCCGTTCCTAACCTCGACGGCGGATGCTGCGGTTTCGATAAACCACACCGATCCCTAGTGGACCGGATAGGCATTCAACTTTTCAGTCAAGCAGGCATAATTCTGGCCCTGTTTGTGAAGATCATACGTCACTACGTAAACAGACATAACTCGCCCTTTCTTCGGCAAGCAGAAAAGCCGAGCTTGACAGCGAGTCGACGGAGATTCATTATCCCCGAGTCAATTCGACATCGATTTCCGCAACTCGGCCAGAGGACGCGGAAGCCGGAATCGGAAGCCGTCGTGGGGTACCAGCCCGTGGCGGCTTCTTTGATTCTGACGTCATGGCGAAGGCTGAATTAGCGGCTAGTCAGAGTCAAGATAGATTCTGTATATTGGGGTCGGTTGTTAAAATAGTCACCATATGTCGTGGCTACCTGTTTTGTTCTCCGATCTCCTATTTCCCGATGCAGAAACGTCCAAAAAGCGTGTCGAGCATATCTTCTACCCCCGCCCGCCCGGTGATCCGATCAAGCGCCCCGCTCGCCAGCCGCAGCCGTTCGGCGAGCAGGATCAGGTCGGACGCCTCGCGCGATCCCGCTGCAATACGCAGCCAATCGCGCGCCTCTCCCAGCGCCGCACGCTGCCGCTGCCGCAGCGCCGCCTCGCCCTCGCGCGGCAACAGCGTGCGCGCCATCTCGACAATTATCCGGTGCAGTCGATCCATCCCCTCGCCCGTTGCCGCCGACAGGATCAGGTCGCACCGCGCCGCCTCGGCCTCCGCCGCCGCTTCGCCGCGCCACCGATCCGCCTGCGCCGCGATCAGGATCGCGCGCGGATGATGTGGGACATCCTTCGGCGCCCCCAGCCACAACAGGATATCCGCACCCTCGACCGCCGCCTTCGCGCGATCGATCCCGATCATTTCGATCGCATCGGCACTTTCCACGCGCAGCCCCGCCGTGTCCGAAAAGCGCATCGCGATCCCGTCGAGCGCCAACGGTGTTTCGATCACATCGCGCGTCGTACCGGCCACCGGCGACACAATCGCCAATTCCCTCTGCACTATGGCATTGATAAGTGTAGATTTTCCGGCATTCGGCGGCCCTGCGATGACCACCGACAATCCCTCGGCAATCACCTCCGCCGCCGGCCGCGCCAGCCACGCGGCCAATTCTTGCGCCAGGTCCGCCATGGCCGCGGTCAACTTTAGAGTGACAACTTCGCCAACTTCGACATCATCCTCATCGGCAAAATTCAGCTCCGCCTCGGCCCCTGCCATCAGCGTCAGCAAGCGGTCCTGCCATCCCGCCACCGCGCGCGACACATGCCCGCTCGCCATGCCCAGCGCCTGCACCCGCTGGCTCTCGGTCTCGGCCGCGAGCAGGTCGGCCAACCCCTCGGCCTCGGCCAGATCGATCCGTCCATTGAGGAAAGCCCGCCGCGTAAACTCCCCCGCCTCGGCGCGCCGCAATCCCGGTAACGCTGCTAGCGCCGCTTCGACCGCCGCCACCACCGCGCGACCACCGTGAAGGTGCAACTCGGCCAGATCCTCGCCCGTCGCCGTCGCCGGACCAGGAAACCACAGGATCAGGGCGCGATCGAGGGGCTCACCGTCGTTGGTCCTGAGCTCAGCCAGCATCGCCCGCCGCGCCGCTGGCAATCGCCCAGCAAGCTGACGCAATGCCTCGCCCGCCTGTGGACCGCTGACGCGCACGACCGAAATCGCCGCCGGCGGCATCCCGCTCGACAGGGCAAAAATCGTTGCGTTTACGCTGTCTTGGTTCAGCTCTTGCGCCCTCGCGCCGGTTTGTCGTCGTCGGTCGCGGACGATTTGCTGGCGCCGCCCATCAACCCGCCACCAAACTGACCGAGCAACGACTGGACCAGCCCTAGCCCGCTCTCGCCCATCGGCACCCAGGTCTTGACCATCGCCTGCACCATGTCGGGGGTAATCCCCTTCGCCATCAAGTCCTTGACGCGGTCGAGATAAACATCGTGCAGCGGTTCCAGATCGGGCAGGCCGAACAGCTGCCGCGCTTCCTGCGGGGTGCAATCGATCTCGATATTGAACTTCATCGCCTGTCTCCGCCCCGATAAACCGGTAAGCCGCTTGAGCCTCGCCCGCAGCCCCGCTAGCTTCGCGCTTTCAACGCCATTTAGCAAGAGTCAGGAACCCTCATGTCCGCGACGAACATCACGATCCCCGCGCTCGACGGGACCAGCGCCATCCCCGCATACGTCGCGCGCCCCGACGCCGATTCGTCGCGCGCGATCATCGTCATTCCCGAAATTTTCGGCGTGAACGCCGGGATTCGGGAGAAATGCGACGAGTGGGCGGCGCAGGGCTATCTCGCCATCGCCCCCGACCTGTTCTGGCGCTTTGCCCCCGGGGTCGAACTCGACCCCGATGTCGAGACGGAGTTGCAGGAAGCCTTCGGCTATTTTGGCCAATATGACGCCGACGACGGGGTCCAGGATATTGAGGCGGCGATCCGTTGGCTGCACGCGCAGGGCGCCGCCAAGGTCGGCTGCGTCGGCTTCTGCCTCGGTGGACGTCTCGCGTATATGGCTGCGGCGCGCACCGACGTGAATGCGTCGGTCGGCTATTATGGCGTGATGATCGACCAGATGCTGGGCGAAAGCCACGCCATCGCGCATCCGCTGATGCTGCATATCCCCACCGCCGATCATCTCGTCGGCCCGGAGGCGCAGGCCAAGATGCACGAAGGCCTCGATCCGCATCCCAAGGTCACGCTCCACGATTATCAGGGGCTCGACCATGGCTTTGCCGCCACCAGCGGCAATCGCCGCGACGACGCGGGCGCCCAGCTTGCCGATGGGCGTACCAAAGCCTTTTTCGCCGAGCATCTAGCATGAGCGCCGCAAATCTCGCCCGCACCGGCGTGGCCGCTTGGCACGCCTATATGGAGGGTGGCGGTAATCCACAGGCGCTGCGCGATCTGCTCGCCGAGGACGCTGTGTTCCACTCGCCTGTGGTCCATTCGCCCCAAGCCGGGCGCGACAAGGTTTTCGCCTATCTCCACGCCGCGAGCCATGTCCTCGGCGGCGACGATTTCCGTTACGCGCGCGAGATCATCGATGGCGATCAGGCAATGCTCGAATTCGCCACCACCCTCGACGGCATCCACATCAACGGCGTCGACATCATCCGCTGGAACAATGACGGAAAAATCATTGATTTCAAGGTTATGGTTCGCCCGCTCAAGGCAATCAACAAGGTCTGGGAGAAAATGGGCGAAATGCTCGCCGCGCAGGGATAGCGTTCGCGCGGCGCTAGATTAGCATCAGCGCCGCGAGCTCCCGGTAGAGGTGCGGCGGCAGATCGGCAACGCCGTCGTGCTCGGCCATGCCTTTCGGCGCATCCTCATCGGCCAGATAGCGCCAGCCCTGATGCGCGCGCTTCGATAGCGGCGGCAATATCTCCACATCCTCCGAACAGACGATGTCGATCCGGCCATCCTTGCGATCGTCGAAGCGCAAGATCTGCTGCCGCGCGACGATCCTATGCTTGATGATCCAGTGCAGGTAACCGCCAACCAGCTCGTCCATCCGCTTGGGCCGCATCCGCGTCGCATAGCGCACCTCGCCATCGCGCACGCGCGTCGCCACCCGGCGCGCGAACGTCTCGACATGCGCGCAACCAACCGCGACCTTGGTGAGATGAAGTGGAGGCATCGACCCTAAGTGGGCAACCTGGCTCAAATGCCAAGAAGCAAATGTCAGTCAGAACCCGGCGCTGCGATATAATAGTCGCCGCGCCCTTGCACGTTGACCGGAATGCCCAGCATGAACGTCGGAGCAAACACGACAGCCAACATCGCCTTGATGCCAAGCGCTATGACATAAGGTGAGATCATCATCGTAACGCTGGCTGTCATCGCTATCACCAGGCGGCCTATTGCGCGGCGTGGCTGTACTGATGGTGGCGGTTCAGGCTCGGCCAGCATTGCGGCGATCACCGCCGACGCATCCTCATGCTGCGACGCAGGAACCGTCAGACGGAACCCGCCGACGGCGATGATGTGGGGTGAGACGCTGGTATAATATTCACCGCCGAGATGAACGATGATCCCGGCCGCGTCGAGCATAGCAGCCACGGTCAGCGCCTCGCCGCGTCCCAGCAGGATTGCAATCGGGACCATCGCATCGTCGGCCATACTCCGACGATGCGATTATCCTCGCTGGCTGTCTAGCCCAGCAACGTCCCGAGCCCGACCGACGGGTCGACCCAGCCGTCGTAGATCATCTTGACCGCGACATAGACGATGACCGCGAGGCCGATGTAAGCGATCCAGCGATAACGCTCGATATATTTGGCAATGATGTTCGCCGCGAGGCCCATCAGCGCGACCGCGACGATCAGGCCGACGATCATGATCCCCGGGTGATCGCGCGCTGCGCCCGCGACAGCGAGAACATTGTCGAGGCTCATGCTGACGTCGGCGATCGCAACCGCCCAGGCGGCACCGGCAAAGCTCTTCGCAGACTTCAGGCCCGAATGTTCGTCGCCCTCGACCTCAGGCGAACCGGCCGAATGGGCGCCTTCGCGCAGTTCGCGCCACATTTTCCAAGCGACCCAGGCGAGCAGCAGACCGCCGACAAAGATCAGCCCGACGATCTGGAGCAGTTGGGTGACGACCAGTGCAAAGGCGATGCGCAACACCAGCGCCGCGAGGACGCCGATCAGGATCACCTTGCGGCGCTGTTCGGGCGGCAGGCCCGCGGCCAGCGCACCGACGACGATCGCATTGTCGCCCGCCAGCACCAGATCGATCAGCAACACCTGCAAAAAGGCCGCCATCGCCGCCGGCTCGGTGATGTTCGAAAAATCGCTGACGATATGGCCCCAGATTTCCGACGGGCCACCCAGTCCCTGTGCGGCCGTGGTGGCGGCGGTCAACAAAAGGTCAATCACACAGGCTCTCCGAAATATTGCACGACAGGCATGGGGTCATAAAAGGGATGCAACAGCGTCCGCCATTCGTCGTATCGATCGGAGTGGCGGAAACCATCACGATGGTCCTCCATGCTGCCCCAATGCACGATCAGCAAGTAGGTTTCCACCGCTTCGCACCCGCGCCGCACTTCCATCCCCAGAAATCCGGGCGAGGCGGCGATCAGCGGGCGCGCTTGAGCCAAAGCGAGTTCGAACGCGGCGCCTTCGCCGACACGAACCTGCAACAGCGCGTGTTCGACGATCATGCCGCGCGCATCCGCCTATTGGTTCATCGAATCGAAGAAATCCTCGTTGGTCTTCGAATCCTTGATCTTGTCGAGCAGGAATTCCATCGCGTCGATGGTGCCCATCTGCATGAGGATGCGGCGCAGCACCCACATTTTGCTGAGCTTGTCCTTCTCCATGAGCAGCTCTTCCTTGCGCGTACCCGACTTGCCGACGTCGAGCGCGGGGAAAATGCGCTTGTCGGCGACTTTGCGGTCGAGGACGATTTCGGAGTTACCCGTGCCCTTGAATTCTTCGAAGATCACTTCGTCCATGCGGCTGCCGGTATCGATCAGCGCGGTGGCGATGATCGACAGCGATCCGCCCTCTTCGATGTTGCGCGCGGCACCAAAGAAGCGCTTTGGGCGCTGGAGCGCATTGGCGTCGACACCGCCGGTCAGCACCTTGCCCGACGACGGCACCACGGTGTTGTAGGCGCGGCCGAGGCGCGTGATCGAGTCAAGCAGGATGACGACATCCTTTTTGTGCTCGACGAGGCGTTTGGCCTTTTCGATCACCATTTCGGCGACCTGGACGTGGCGCGTCGCGGGTTCGTCGAAGGTGGAGGAAACCACCTCACCCTTCACGCTGCGCTGCATGTCAGTGACTTCCTCGGGGCGTTCGTCGACGAGCAGGACGATCAGATACACCTCGGGATGATTGTCGGTGATCGCTTTCGCAATATTCTGCAGCAGCACGGTCTTACCGGTGCGCGGCGGCGCAACGATCAGGGCGCGCTGGCCCTTGCCCTGCGGGCTGATCAGATCGATCACCCGCGCCGACTTGTCCTTGACGGTCGGATCGACGGTGTCGAGCGATAGCTTCTGGTTCGGATAGAGCGGGGTCAAATTGTCGAAATTGACCCGGTGACGGACGACATCGGGATCGTCGAAATTGACGCTGATCAGCTTGGTCAGCGCGAAATAGCGTTCGCCGTCGCGCGGGGCGCGGATCTCGCCCTCGACGGTATCACCGGTGCGCAGGCCATGTTTGCGGACCTGGTTCGGCGAGACATAGATGTCGTCGGGACCGGCGAGATAATTGGCTTCGGACGAACGCAGAAAGCCGAAGGAGTCGGGCAGCACTTCAATCGTGCCCGAACCGATGATTTCTTCATCCTCGGCGACTTCTTTCAGGATCGAGAACATCAGATCCTGCTTGCGCAGCGTCGAAGCGCCTTCGACCCCCAATTCCTCGGCCATTTCGACCAGCTGGGCGGGCGATTTCGTTTTGAGTTCTTTAAGATGCATGGATGGATTCCAGGTGAATTTCGGGAAAAATGGCAGTCGATTTTCATTGCACCGCAAAGGTGCCTATCCGGCCGTGGGACGACCGTTTGCGATAGCTTCGGCGCTTGGGAAGCACCGCCCGACTGGCGGGATTGAGACGGCCCCTATAACTGCCGCGGGAGCAAGTCAATCAGACCTGCGCCAGGAACACCCTATATCAGGGCCGAACGACCGCCAGAATGACAATGATCGCGGCGGCCACGCCGGGGACTTCGTTGAGCAGCCGCAGCTGCTTTTCGGTCAGCGGCCGCTGACCCTGTTGCAGCTTCTTGAAATAGCCGATCATCCAGCCGTGGTAGCCCGACAGGGCAACGACCAGGATGAATTTGGCGATGAACCAGGTCTCACCCCAATAATTGCCGTTAAACGCCAGCAACAGACCGAGCATCCAGACAATCGTCAGCGACGGGTTCAGGATGATCCGGCGCAAGCGATCTTCACGCTCGATCCACTTTTTATCCTCGTCGGATCCGACAGCACATTGGTGGTGATAGACAAAAAAGCGCGGCATCATGAACAGGCCGGCCATCAGGAAGATGACGAAAATAATATGCGCGGCTTTGACCCAAAGCATCGTCGCCCCCAAAAATCCTGCCCAGTCTGCCATATTATCCGCCGCGCACCCGCCTGATCAAATGCTCGACATGCGCAATCGGCGTGTCGGGTACGATGCCATGACCCAGATTGAAGATATGGGGCCGCGCCGGAAACGCCGCAAGGATGCGGTCGATTGCGGCGTCCAGCGCCGCGCCGCCCGCAACAAGCGCGAGCGGATCGAGATTGCCTTGCACCGGCAGATGTTGCGGCAGGATACGGTCGGCCCAATCGGGATCGACCGTCTCGTCGAGGCCGATCGCATCGACCCGGGTTTCATCGGCGTAAGCGCGTAGCTTGCCGCCTGCCCCCTTCGGAAAGCCGATCACCGGCGTTTCGGGGTGCATCGCCTTCAGGCGGCGGACAATTTCCGCGTTGGGGGCGATCACCCAGCGTTCGAATTGCGCCGGGCTCAGGCTGCCCGCCCAACTGTCGAACAGCTGCACCGCCTCGACGCCATGCTCGATCTGCCCTGACAGGTACGTTACAGTAACATCGACGATCGCATCGATGATCGCCTGGAACGCCTCGGGATCGCCGAACGCTAGGCGCCGGGCCGCGGCCTGATCCTTCGATCCTTGCCCGGCCACCATATAGGTCGCGACGGTCCAGGGGCTGCCGGCAAAGCCCAAAAAGGTCGTCTCGGCGGGCAGCGACGCGGCGACGCGCGCGACGGTCGCATAGATGGGGTCGAGCCGCTCGGGCGCTGCTTCAAGCGCTGCCAGTGCGTTATCGACCAGCGGCGGGGCCAGCCGCGGCCCCTCGCCTGCCTCGAACCATAATTTCTGACCCAGCGCGTGGGGGACGATCAAGATGTCGGAAAACAGGATCGAACCGTCGAACCCGAACCGCCGGATCGGTTGCAAGGTCACCTCGGCGGCTGCTTCGGGATCATAGCACAGCTCGAGAAAGCCGCCCTTGGTCTCACGAAGCGCGCGATACTCGGGAAGATAGCGTCCGGCCTGGCGCATCAGCCATAAGGGCGGGCGCGCTTGCCGCGCCCCGCGCAGCACTGCCAGCAAGCTCTTCGGTGACGCTTTCACACGGCCCCTCTTTCTCTCTTCAATCTATATTAGATAATATTGTGGTGGTTTGTTGGTCGGCGGACAACGCGGCTTTAGGCCGGGGCGTCGTTTTTGCCAACAGCTTGACTCTCGCCGTGTCTCCACTTGTCACAGAGTCGCGCCCGGCTTTGCGCCTAATTCACAGCCTGTGGATAAATTCCCTCCCCTGTGGACAAGCAGTGGAGCGGAATCGGCAGCGTCGGGGATGAACCCTCCGTCCCCATTTGCTCCCCGCGCTTGTCCAAAACTTATCCACAGGCTGCTTTTCAGCAGGGCATAACTGATCCGGGATTGCCTTTTTCCGCGGCTTCCCGCCATGATGGCGCGATGGGCCGACTTCACCTTCATCTCATATCCGACTCCACCGGCGAGACACTCGAAAATATCGCCAAAGCGGCGATTGCGCAGTTCGACGATGTCGAGGTGGTCCGCCATTTCTGGCCGATGGTGCGATCGGAATCGCATCTCGACCGGATCATGGCCGAAGTGCAGGCCAGTCCGGGCATGATCCTGTTCACCCTCGTCAACGGTGACTTGCGCGTCAGTCTCGAACGACGTGCCGGGATGCTCAACCTGCCGATCGTCGCGGCGCTCGACGCCGTGACCGATGCGCTGTCGCGGATGCTGGGGCAAGAAGCCAAGGCCCGACCCGGTCGTCAACATCAGCTTGATGCCGCCTATTTCGCCCGGGTCGAAGCGATCCAGTTCACCGTCGCGCACGATGATGGCATCGGCTGGGAAAATTGGGAGCAGGCCGACATTGTCCTTGCGGGCGTGTCGCGGACGTCGAAAACTCCGACCAGCATCTATCTCGCCAACCGGGGGTTCAAGACCGCCAACATCCCGATTGTTCCCGAATCGCCGCCGCCCGATGCCTTGTACCGGCTGAAACGCCCGATGGTCGTCGGGCTGACCACCGGGCTCGACCGCCTGGTGCAGGTGCGGCGCAACCGGCTGCTCTCGCTCAATCAGGCACCCGAAACCGCCTATGTCGATGACGAGCGGGTGAAGGCCGAACTGGCTTATGCACGGCGGATGTTCGCGGACAATGGCTGGCCGGTGATCGACGTGACGCGCCGCTCGATCGAGGAAACCGCGGCGGCGGTGATCAAGCTGGTCGAAGACCGCGCGACCGGCACGGGGGCATGACGCTGCTGCTTGCCTCGCAAAGCAGCGGCCGCGCCGCGATGCTGCGCGCCGCCGGACTCACCTTTGAAACGACCGCCGCGCATGTCGACGAAGAGGCGCTGACCGAATCGCTGCTCGCCGCGGGTCAGACGCCGCGCAACATCGCCGACGCGCTGGCTGAAGCGAAGGCGGTCAAAATCTCGTCGCGCCTGCCCGGGGTCACCGTCATCGGCGCCGACTCGACGCTCGCGCTCGACGATGGCGCAATGCTCTCGAAGCCCGAGACCCCTGAGGAGGCTGCCGATCATCTTCGCCGCATGGCGGGAGCGCGCCATCGTTTGTTCAGCGCCGCGGTCGCCGCACGCGACGGAGCGCCGGTGTGGCGCGCGATCGGCGAGGCAAAGCTTTGGATGCGCCCCTTGTCGGACGCCTTCATCGCCGCCTATGTCGCGCAGCATTGGGACAGCATCCGCTGGACCGTCGGCTGTTACGAGATCGAGGGAGCGGGCGTGCAATTGTTCGAAAAGGTTGAGGGCGATCCCTGGACGATCATCGGCATGCCGATGCTGCCCTTGCTGGGGTGGCTGCGGACGACCGGATTGGCCGAATCATGAGCGGTACCCCTTATGCCGAGGTGATCGGCGATCCGATCGCCCAGTCGAAATCGCCGCTGATCCATAAATTCTGGCTCTATGCGCTGGGCATCACCGGCGATTATCGCCGCGCCCATATCAAACCCGACGCGCTCGCCGCCTTTGTCGAACAGCGCCGGACCGACGCCGATTGGCGCGGTTGCAATGTCACCATCCCGCACAAGGTCGCGGTGATGGATCTGGTCGATGACCCCGGCAATATCCGCGGCACGATCGGCGCGATGAACACGATTGTGCGCCAGCCCGACGGATCGGTGATCGGCACCAACACCGATGCCGCGGGATTCTATGCGCCGCTTGCCGAAACGGACCTCACCGGTGCGCCGGTGGTCGTCATCGGCGCGGGCGGCGCGGCGCGCGCGGTATTGTTCGCCTTGGCACGCGCCAGCGTCGGACATGTGACGATCCTCAATCGCAGTCCGCTGAAAGCAATGGGGCTGCTCGCGACCTTCGGCCTGAAGGGCGAGGTGCTCGGTCTCGACGCCCAGCTGCCGCCGGCCGCGCTGCTCGTCAATTCGAGCAGCCTCGGCATGACGGGGCAGCCGCCGCTCGACCTTGACCTGTCGCCGCTGCCCGATGACGCAATCGTCTATGACCTCGTTTACGCGCCGCTGCAGACTGGCTTGCTGAAAGCCGCCGACTCGCGCGGGCTCGACACGGTCGATGGGCTCGACATGCTGATCGGGCAGGCCGCGCTGGCCTTTGAACTGTTCTTTGGCGCCGCGCCGCCCGAAGGCCGCGACGAGGAATTGCGCGCGCTGTTGATCGCATGAGGCACCGTCCGCGCCTTGGATCGCGGCTTCGGCGGCCATTCATCCTCGGCCTCACCGGCTCGATCGGGATGGGGAAATCGACCGCGGCCCAGATGTTCGAACGCGAAGGCGTGCCGGTGTTCGACGCCGACGCTGAAGTCCATCGGTTGCAGGGTCCGGGCGGCGCACTCGTTGCGGCGATCGAGGCGCGTTTCCCCGGCACCACCGGACTGGGCGGCGTCGACCGGCAAAAACTCGGCGCGCTGGTGCTCGGCAATCGCCACGAACTTGCCGCACTCGAAGCGATCGTTCATCCCGCTGTGTTTCAGGCGCAGAAACGCTTTCTGGCCCGCCACCGCGCACGCGACGTTGTCGTGCTCGACATTCCGCTCCTGTTTGAAAAGGGCGGCTGGCGGCGCGTTGGCGCGATTGCAGTCGTGTCGGCGCCGACGTGGATGCAGACCAAGCGCGTGATGCGACGCCCGGGGATGACCTATGGTCGGCTGAAGGCGATCCGCCGCCTCCAGGTTCCCGACCGCGTCAAGCGCGCGCGCGCCGATTTCATTATCGAAACGGGTGGACCCAAAAGCGAGACGCATCGGCAGATTCGCGCCATCGCCTCTTGTTTCCGCGCCCGATAGGGTCCAGATTGATCGCTCAATGCGCGAGATCATCTTCGATACGGAAACCACGGGATTCGATCCCAAGACCGGGGACAGGCTGGTCGAAATCGGGTGCATCGAACTGGTCGATCGCCGCGAGACCGGCATCACCTTCCACGGCTATTTCAACCCCGAACGTGATATGCCCGCCGCCGCCGAAGCAGTGCACGGCCTGTCGATCCAGTTTCTCGCCGACAAACCGCTGTTTGCGTCGCGCGTCGATGAGCTGATGGAATTTCTCGGCGATGCGCCGCTGATCGCGCATAACGCGGCGTTCGACTTCGGCTTTGTCAACGCCGAACTGGCGCGCGCGGGTCGCGCTGCTCTCGACATGGGCCGGATGTGCTGCACGGTGCAGATGGCGCGCAAGCTCCACCCCGGCGCCAAGCACAGCCTAGACGCGCTGTGCACCCGCTACGGCATCGACCGCAGCCACCGCGTCAAGCATGGCGCGTTGCTCGACGCGGAATTGCTCGCGCATCTTTATATCGAAATGACCGGCGGGCGGCAGATCGGCCTGGGGCTGGCTTCCTCGGCTGGCGGTACCGCATCCTTGGCGCCGGCCACCCCCGCTGCGGCGCGCGGCGACGACCGTCCTTTCCGCGAACCCAGACCCCATATGGCATCGGCCGCCGATCTGGCGCGCCATGCCGAATTTGTCACAGGGCTGAATCAGCCGCTGTGGCTCGATACGGTGTGATGACTCTCCCTTGATGTCATCGCATCGGACATAGCAGGAGAAGAAAAATGGAAATCCGCGTCTCTGGCCACCAGATCGAAACCGGCGAAGCGTTGCAGTCGCATGTGTCGGATCGGATGAACGCGATTGCCGACAAATATTTCTCCCGGGCGATCGGCGCGCACGCGACCTTTGGCAAAGGGCCGCACGACAGTTTCCAGTGCGACATTGTCGCGCATGTGATGCAAGGATTGGTGCTCAAGGGGCATGGCCAGGCGCAGGACGCGCATGTCGCGTTCGAAGGCGCTGCCGAGCGCATCGAAAAGCAGCTCCGGCGCTACATGCGACGCTTGAAGGACCATAACAACGGCGTTGCGGTGCCATCACCGACGGTCGATGAGATCGAGGATAACGCAGGCTACACGGTGTTCGATGCCGGCGACGACGAGGATGCGGGCGACGCGCCCGCAATCATCGCCGAAACACGCGTCGATATTCCGAGCAGCAGCGTGTCCGACGCGGTGATGATGCTCGACCTGCGCAACACCAACGCGCTGCTGTTCGTCAACAGCAAGACCGGCGCGCATAATATGGTCTATCGCCGCGACGACGGGACGATCGGCTGGGTCGAACCACGATAAGGCTGGATTTTCTCCGCCAACCGGCATAAGGGCCGCGCCCAACAACGTCCTATGCCGGTATGGCGGGGCGCCGGTACGACCGATCCGCAATCGATTGCCCAGGAACGGCCGGCCCCTTTGCCCGGCGGCTACACAGATTTGACCAGACCCATGAACCTTTCTTCTCTCCTTTATCCCGCGACCGTGCGCGCGCATGTGCAGCTCGATTCGAAAAAGGCGCTGTTTCCCTTTGTGGGTGATCTCGCCAGCCGTTCGCTCGGCCTCGATGCGGGCGAAGTGAGCGAAGCTTTGCTCGAACGTGAGCGGCTTGGCTCGACCGGGTTCGGGCGCGGGATCGCGCTGCCGCACGCCAAACTGGCCGATCTCACCGGGGTGCGGGGGCTGTTCCTGCAACTGTCGCGCCCGATCGATTTCAATGCGGTCGACGGCCTGCCGGTCGATCTGCTGTTCGTGCTGCTGTCACCGCTCGACGCGGGCGCCGATCATCTGAAGGCGCTCGCCGGGGTGTCGCGTATGCTGCGTAACGAAGCGATTGCCGAACGGCTGCGCGGCGCAAAGAGCGACGAAGCACTTTACGCGCTGCTCGCCGACACCGAAACGCGTGACGCGGCTTAACCCCGCGACGCGGCTTAACCCCGCGACGCAAACTTTGCCATGACGCGGCTGACCAGCCGCTTTCTCGTCGACCTGCTCTTGCGCCGCACCGAATCGGCGGGCGGCTTTGCGACGGTGCTCGCCAAAGGCGACGAGCATTCGGGCGTCATTCTGGTCCAATGCACCGAACGCGGGCAGCCCGGGCCGCTGCTCGAACGGCGTTTTTCACCGACCGGCCACTATATCTGGGAGGCTGTCGGCCCCAACGACCCCAAAGATGGTGAATCACGCGCAAACTACCAAGAGCGGCGGCAAAAGGCCGATCCCGATCTGTGGATCGTTGAACTGGACATCGCAGATGCGCCACGGCTCGTCGCGGAATGGGCCGCGTTAACTTGACTCTGTTGCGGTGCAACATAAGTGGCGCGCATTCGATAACGCGTAGGTCGTTCCGTGGGTTGCATCGTCTTGGCGATGCCCCAACAAAACGGGCTGGACACGCAGTCGGACGATGACCGCAGGCGATATTGGGCATTAGCCCCTCGCCTGTTCTGGAGGTTTCGGTTCATCGGCCGCACTTTTGACGGACACTATGAGTCGTATTTTGAATGCTGCCAGCGTGGCTGCCGTCGGCATGACTGCCGCCACCATGCTGCTTTTGGCGGAACCCGGCTTTGCAAGCGATCTTGCCGCCGACGCCAATCTTCCCGCCCTGATCGCCGCCAGCGCCGAGACGCCGGTTGTCGCTGAACAGGCGGATCTGTCGATCAAGGCCGACGCGCCGATCGACGGCATCATCGAAAATACCGACGAAGCGCCGGCCCCGGAATCCAAACCGGCCCCGGTCACCGCCGAATCGCTTGCCGCGCTCGTCGCTGCGACCCCTCGCCCGGCGGACATGGATCCCGAGCTACGTTGCCTTGCTGGCACCGTCTATTTCGAGTCGCGCGGCGAATCGCTCGTCGGCCAGCTTGCGGTTGCGCATGTCGTGATCAACCGCGCCCAGTCGGGCCGCTTCCCCAAAAGCCTGTGCGGCGTCGTCCATCAGCGCAGCCAGTTCAGCTTCGTGCGCGGCGGCAAGATGCCCGCCGTCCGCGAGGGCACCCAATGGGCGAATGCGATTGCGATCGCGCAGATCGCTCGCGACGGCAGCTGGAAGAATCATGCACCGGGCGCGCTGTTCTTCCACGCGCGCTACGTCTCGCCGGGCTGGCGCAAGACGCGTATCGCGCAGATCGACAACCACATCTTTTATCGTTGAGCCGCAAACCGCCGCGAAGCGGCAGCATCCCATTCATTGCCAAGCCATATTTGGTGGCGCATGATGCCCGGATGACGCGTCAAATTTCTGTCGCCCTGCTCTGCGCAGCGGCGCTTTCGTTCGGCGGCTGTGCCACCGCGGTGCCGCCGGTCGAGGTCACCCGTTTCCATAATGCTGTTCCCAGCTGGGCGCCCGGGACGCGCTATGCCATCGTGACCGCGCCGCTCGACGGTCCCGCTGTCGGCATGCCTTCGCTTGAATGGAACAGCTATCGCGCCGCGGTCGATCAGCAGTTGCAGCGCCAGGGCCTGGTCGCTGCGGGCAGCAATGAGCGCGCCCCGCTGTTGGTTCGCGTCACCTTCGAACGCAGCGAGCAGCCGCTCGAGGGACGGCGCTCACCGGTATCGGTCGGCGTCGGCGGTTCGACCGGCAGCTATGGCTCAGGGGTCGGGCTTGGTATCGGCATCAATCTTGGCGGCGGTCCCAAGCGGATGGCCGATATGCAGCTGTCGGTCCGCATCGACGATGCCGCGACCGGGCAGGCTTTGTGGGAAGGCCGCGCGCTCGCGGCAATCCCGGTGAAGGCGCCTGCGTCGCAGCCGTCGCTCGCCGCGGCAAAATTGGCCGAGGCCTTATTCAAGGACTTCCCCGGCGAATCGGGACGCACTATCAGCGTGCCATGACCATCACCATCAACGCCGCTTTCGACAGCGGCAATATCGTCGTGGACGCCGTGGACGGCACATCCGCCCGCCTGTCGATCCGCAAAGATCGCGACTCGGATTTCTTCCAATGGTTCCACTTCCGCGTGTCATGCGCGGTCGGGAATGCGCTTGAAATCGCGATCACAGGCCTTGCTGATTCGGCCTATCCCGACGGCTGGCCGGGCTATGCGGCGTGCGCGAGCTATGATCGGGATTATTGGTTCCGCCTCGATACCAGCTATAATGCGGGCACGCTGACGATCCGCCACACCGCCGAAAGCCCGATCCTATACCTCGCCTATTTCGCGCCTTACTCGATGGAGCGCCACCACGACCTCGTCGCCAGCGTCGCTGAGTGTGAAGGCGTCACTTACCGCTGTCTGGGTACAAGCCTTGAGGGTCAGCCGATCGACTGCCTCGAAATGGGCACGGGCGACACGCAGGTGTGGCTCTATGCGCGCCAGCATCCGGGCGAGAGCATGGCCGAATGGTGGGTCGAAGGCGCGCTCGAAAAGCTAACCGACCCCGCCGATCCGCATGCGCGATCGCTGCTCAACAAATGCCGCTTCCACATCGTGCCGAACATGAACCCCGACGGGTCGTGTCGCGGCCATCTGCGCACCAATTTTGCCGGGGTGAACCTCAACCGCGAATGGGATAATCCGACCGCCGCGCGCAGCCCCGAAGTGCTGTGCGTGCGTAACGCGATGGACGAGACCGGGGTCGACTGGGCGATGGACGTCCATGGCGACGAAGCGATCCCGGCGGTGTTCATCGCGGGCTTCGAAGGCATTCCGTCGCTGAAGCCCGAGCAGCTGGAAAAATACAAGGCGTTCCAGACCGCGCTGGCGGCAAACACCCCCGATTTTCAGGTCGAGCTTGGCTACAGCGAATCGGCGCCGGGCAAGGCCAATCTGTCGATGTCGACGACCCAGCTCGCCGAACGCTTTGGCGCGGTGTCGATGACGATCGAAATGCCATTCAAGGACAATGACGACCTGCCTGACCCAGTCGCCGGCTGGTCGCCCGAACGCTCGAAACTGCTGGCGCATGCGTGCCTCGCGACGCTGGACCAGATGCTGTGACGCCCAGCGCGGGGGACGGGGCCTGGCGGATCGTCAAAGATGATCTGTCCGGCGCCGCGATCCGCGCGCTGCTCGAACAGCATTTCGCGGGGATGTTGGCGAACTCGCCCGCAGGCAGTTGTCACTTCCTCGACTTCGATGGTCTGAATGCCGACGATGTGACCTTCTGGTCGATCCATGACGGTGATGCGCTCGCGGGATGCGGCGCGCTCAAGATGATCGATGCGGCGCATGGCGAGATCAAGTCGATGCGCACCGCCGACGCTTTCCTGCGCCGCGGGGTCGCCGCGCAGATGCTCGACCATATTATCGCCGAAGCGCGCGACCGCGGGCTCAAGCGGCTCAGTCTGGAAACCGGGTCGGGCGCCGCGTTCGAACCCGCGATCGCGCTCTACCGCCGCTATGGCTTTGACGATTGCCCGCCCTTCGCCGAATACAAGCCCGACCCGTTCAGCCGCTTCATGACGCGGAAGCTCTGAAAAAAAGTTTCGCACGAAGACACGAAGACACGAAGAGGAGATGTGAGCCGTCAGGCTCCTATGTTGTCAACGCTGCGTCTTGCAGCAACGTAGCAAGCAAAAGACTGCTTCGCGGTAAGCGCGACATCTTTGTGTCTTTGTGTCTTCGTGCGAAACAAACAGGGAAGCGGTCTCGGTCAGGACGCATCGTTTGGCAGGCAAGCTGCACAAAGAAAAACGGGGTCCGGAAGGGACTCCGGACCCCGCTCATGATGCCCCGCGGGGCATAGGATCGCAGGCGCTTACGCCGCCTGCTTGTCCTCGACCAGCGTCGGGGTCGCATGGCCGCCGATCGCGATCTTGTGCGGCTTCATCGCCTCGGGCACTTCGCGGACCAGGTCGATGATCAACAGCCCGTCGGCCAGGTCGGCTGCGCTGACCCGCACGAAATCGGCGAGCTGGAAGCGGCGCTCGAACGCGCGCGTCGCGATGCCGCTATACAGCAGCTGGCGGCCTTCGCCCTCGGCAGCAGGTGTCTTGCGGCCGCTGACGGTCAGCATATTCTGCTGTGCAACGATGTCGATTTCGTCGCTCTTGAACCCGGCGACCGCCACCGTGATGCGGAAATGGTCGTCGGCGATCTTTTCGATGTCGAACGGCGGATAATTTTCGGCGCCCGAACCGCTGGTCTCGAGGAAATCGAACAAGCGGTCGAAACCGACGGTCGAACGACGATAGGGGGTCCAGTCGAAACTGTTACGCATGGTCTTTCTTCCTTTCTCAAAAGCGAAGTCAGGGACCGCGGCGGCGCGCCGCGATCGCCACCCGGCCCCGTATTGGCGGCCGGATGCTGCAAATCTGGGTGCGCGTGAAACCATTTCAAGAGGGCGATTGGCGTTCATGCGAAAGCCACGCTAAGGGGCAGCAAAACCCTCCATCCGAAGGATCCGAAATGCCCCAGCTCATCCTCATCCGTCATGGTCAGTCGCAGTGGAATCTCGAAAACCGCTTCACCGGCTGGTGGGATGTCGATGTCACCGAGAAGGGCGCGGCAGAGGCGTGGGCGGCGGGCGAATTGATGAAGGCGAAGGGCATTGCCCCCGACACCTGCTTCACTTCGGTCCAGTCGCGCGCGATCAAGACGCTGAACCTGGCGCTTGAAGCGATGGGGCGGCTGTGGCTGCCGGTGACCAAGGACTGGCGGCTCAACGAACGCCATTACGGCGGCCTGACCGGGCTCGACAAGGCCGAGACGGCGGCGAAGCATGGCGAGGATCAGGTCAAGATCTGGCGCCGCAGCTTCGACATTCCGCCGCCGCCGCTCGAAGCGGGCTCGCCGTGGGATCTCGCCAGCGACCCGCGCTATGCGGGGATCGCGATCCCGTCCACCGAAAGCCTGAAGGACACGATCGCGCGCGTGCTGCCCTATTATGAGAACGCCATCGTGCCAGAACTTGCCGCGGGCAAAACGGTGCTGATCTCGGCGCACGGCAACAGCCTGCGCGCGCTGGTCAAGCATCTGTCGGGCATTTCGGACGCCGACATCACCAGCCTCGAAATCCCGACCGGCCAGCCGATCGTCTATGAACTGAACGACGATCTGACGGCGCGCGAACGCTATTATCTCAGCGAGCGCTGAGCGTTTGTTCCACTGACGTACGCCGGTGCCGCACGCTTCCGCTTGCGGAAGCCGATCTAAAGCGTCCCCGTCACCGTCAGCTGGAAATATCGTCCGAACTCGCGCCGACGGCTTTCGCTGAATGCGATCGGCCCGTCGCGGCGGTTGACGAACACGGTGCGATCAAAGGCGTCGGTCATCCCCGCCAGATTGCGGTACGATAGCTTGACCGTGAACCCCGCGACATTCTTGTGTTCGACGAATGCGGTGACGAACGCGCCGGCGGTATATTCGGTCTCGACAGCTCCGAGCCGCAAATTGGGGCTGTTGCGTTCGTCGAAATAGCCCGCGCCCCAAGCGAGTAGCGAACCCGGGATGTCATGGCGCAGGCTGACATCGACCAGATATTCCTGCCCCTCGCTCTGAGCGCGCCACCCCCCGGTCAGCGGGTCGCGCACCCGGTTGCGGCGCCAGGTCAGATCGCTGTTGATCCGGGCGCCTTTCCAGCCCAGTCGGTCGAGCAGCAGCGTCGCCTTTGAACTGATGCGATAGAGATGCGAACCCGGCAGGTTGCCGCGCCCTTCGGTGGTCGGCGACAGTGGAATCTGATCGACCAGATCCTGCGCATAGGCATAGGCGAAGGCGACCGAGGCATTGCCCCACGCGCCCATGTCCTGAACGAACTCCAGCTCGGTACGATTGAGGATCGGCGGGACGAGCAGGCCGTTGCCGCCATTGCCCTGACCATTGGCGACGTCGACCGAGCTGGCGAAATCGAAAAAGTTGAGCTGGTCGACGCGTCGCTGAAGCTGGTAGTTGATCGTCGTGCGCGGCCCGACCTTCCACGCCAGTGCAAGCTTGCCTTTCGGTCGGATAAAGCGGCGCGTCAGCCCGCCAGGGCCGGACGACGACAGCTCGCTATATTCGGCGCCAAGGTTGATCTGTGCGGTCAGGTTGGACGCGAGCGCACGCCCCCAGGTGAGCGACGCTTCGCCGCGTTTTTCCTCAACCTTGGTCGTTTCGCCGCCGAAGATGATCGGCAGGAAGCTGCCGTCGGGTTGGAGCGTCGCGAACTCGGCGTCGACGTCGAGCGTGTTGTAGGCGCCCTCCAGCGCAACCTGCCAGTCGGTGCCGCCCGCGGTGCGCCAGCCATATTCGCCGCGCAGGATCGATTCGCCTTCGTCGGCGGTCTGCTTGAACCGCTCGCCGCTGCGCCCACCGATCGCCTGGTCGACGATGAAGGTGTCGACGTTGGGACTATGTTCGAAACGGTAGAGCCCGATCAGCTTGAACCGCCCCGTACCCAGCCCCAGCTCATAATCGCCGCCGATGTCGAAATTATGCTCATCTTCGATCGATTCGAACGTCTCGCGCACGACGCCGCTAACCGGCCGATCTGACACGCCGCGCACGCTGTCATTCAGCTTTTGCAACTGGCCGCCCAGATTAAAATTCCATTTGTTGCCGCTGGTCGTCGTGCGCGCCAGCGCCAGCGCCAGGCGTGGCCGGTCGCCATAATAACGCGCAAACTCGTCGCGGGTGAACTGCAGCACGCCATTGCCGTCAAAGCGTTGTTCCGGCCCCCAATGGCCCTGCCGATTAGCGTCATTTTTCAGACTGAGCGTAACATTGGTGCCGCCGAGCCGGCCGGTGGTCGAAACCTCGCCCGCCAGCCAATTGTCGGCAATCCGTGGGCGCCATTCGGGTTGCCAGCGGATCGTCGTCGTAAAGCCAGCCTGCGCCGCGCCCGCGACGAGCACGACATTGGCCACCTGGCCGGTCAGCCCGGGAACGTTCAGGCTCGCGCCATCGACGATATCGACATAGGCCACTTGCGTGGCGGCAATGCGTTGCAGCGCGCTGCGTGCGTCGGTCGATTTGTTGGCGATGCGTTCGCCGTTGATCAGCACATTTTCGGTCGCTGCGCCCAGACCGCGGGCACCGCCGTTGGTTCCGGTGACGATCAGGAAGCCCGGCACCTTTTCGACCATATCAAGCGCGGTGCGCGGCGAAAAGCTGGCGAAATCGCTGGGGCTGTAACGCTGAGCGCCGTTAGCGGGCGCCGGGACGGCGACCCGGGTGTCGCCCGCCACCGGCTCGGCATTCTGCGCCATCGCAAATTCGGGCGACAATAATCCCATGGCCATCGCCAGCGTCGATGTCCTCGCGGTCATCCGCATCATAATCCCTCCCTCGGCGCTGTCCCATTGACACAGCACCCGCGGCGATCGTTTTCAGGGGCTGGAAGTCAAAAGCTTATCCACCAACGCCGCGCGGAGATCGACCAGCACATCGGACTAGTACATCAACGAACAAGCGACGCGGTGGCGGCGACGACGCGAACTCAGTCGCGCAGCAGCTCGTTGATGCCGGTCTTGGCGCGCGTCTTGGCATCGACGCGCTTGACGATCACCGCGCAATACAGCGACGGCCCGGGCGATCCGTCGGGCAGCGGCTTGCCGGGCATCGCGCCGGGGACAACAACTGCGTAGGGCGGCACTTCTCCAATGAAAATCTCGCCCGTCGCGCGGTCGACGATCTTGGTCGAGGCGCCAAGATACACCCCCATCGACAGCACCGCGCCCTCGCGCACGATCACACCCTCGGCGACCTCGGCGCGCGCGCCGATAAAGGCGCCGTCCTCGATCACGACCGGTCCGGCCTGAAGAGGTTCTAGTACACCGCCGATCCCGGCGCCGCCCGACAGATGGACGTTCGCGCCGATCTGCGCGCAGCTGCCGACGGTGGCCCAGGCGTCGACCATCGATCCCTCACCGACATAGGCGCCGATATTGACGAAGCTAGGCATCAGCACCGCGCCCTTGCTGATAAAGGCGCCGCGGCGGACGATCGAGCCGGGAACGGCGCGGAAGCCTGCGTCGCGGAAACGGTTCTCGCCCCAACCGGCGAATTTCGACGGCACCTTGTCCCACCAGCGCGCCCCGCCGGGTCCACCTTCGATCAATTCCATGTCGTTGAGGCGGAACGACAGCAGCACCGCCTTTTTCAGCCACTGGTTGACCTGCCACATGCCGTCGCTCTGGCGTTCCGCGACGCGCAGGCTGCCATCGTCGAGCCCGGCGAGAGCGGTTTCGACCGCATCGCGCACCGCGCCCTGCGTCGTCAGGCCTAAAGTGTCGCGCGCGTCCCATGCGGCGTCGATCGTCGATTGCAGGTCGGTCGTCATGAAATCCCCCAAGGTGCAGGCAAGCTGTCGAGCCAGTCGGCAAGGTCGCTCACATGAAAATCGACCTGGTCCGGCAGGTGGTCGCGATGGCCGCTTTCGCTGCCATTGTCCAGCCAGACGGTGGTCATCCCCAGTGCTTTGGCCGGGGTCAGGTTGCGCGCCATATCTTCGACGAACAGGCTGCGCGCCGGGTCGATGGCCAGGTGCGTGATCATCGTCGCATAGGCCGCCGGATTGGGCTTGGGCGTATAATCAGTGGCGCGAATATCGCAGATGCCGTCGAACAGGTCGGCGATGCCGCGGGCATCGAGCACACGCCCGGCATAATCGGCGTCGGCGTTGGTGAACACCAGCTTGCGGCCGGGCAATCGCGCCAATCCCGCGCGCAGCCGTGGGTCGGGCGCGATCCGGTCGAGCGCAATATCATGGACATCGACGAGGAAGGTTTCGGGCTCGACCCCGTGGTGACGCATCAGCCCCGCCATCGTCGTGCCATGGTCGTGGAAATATTGTTTCTGCACCCGCCGTGCTTCGACCGCATCGACGTTCAGCAGCCGCATGATGAAGGCGCCCATCCGTTCGTCGATCAGGTCGAACAGCTTCGCCGACGGCGAATAGAGCGTGTTGTCGAGATCGAAGATCCAGCAGTCGATATGGTCGAGGGGAACGGACATAACGCGGCGGCGCATAAGGGCTGGGGCGTATGGGGGCAAGGCCAGCAATTGGATCCTCCCTGTGGCGAAGCGATGGGGAGGTGGCAGCGCGAAGCGCTAACGGAGGGGCAATAGCGCCGCCGTCGCGGCCCCTCCACCATTCGCTACGCGAACGGTCCCCCTCCCCATGGCTCCGCCACAGGGAGGATTGGAACGCCCAGTTAACCGCTCTTTGCTACCCCTTCGCTATTCGCTCGGCTAGGATAGCGGCGATCAGGGCAAGGGGAACGGCGATGGCGTATCCGAACCGACGCAACACCACCCGCCGGATGGCCGGGCGCCCTTTGCCTATATTGCTCAGCATCGCCGCGCTGTCGCTTGCCGGTTGCGGTGGTGGAGGCGGGGCGCGGCCTTCGCCGACTCCGGCACCGCCCGCGGCGCCCGCGCCGACTCCTGCGCCGACACCGACGCCTGCGCCAACCCCTGCCCCGACCCCGCCGCCAACGGGCAATTTCAACACTGCTGAAACGCGGCGATCCGACGGGGTCAATTTCCATGGCGCGATCACCGCTTATCAGGCGGGCGCGACGGGGCAGGGGGTTTTGGCGGGCGTCATCGACGACGGCATCGACGCAGACAGCCCCGAATTTGCCGGGCGTATCTCGTCCTTCTCCACCGATCTTGCTGGATCGCGCGGCATCAATGGCGAAGGTACGCACGGGACCAATGTCGCGCAGATCCTGCTCGGGGCGAAAAACGACGCAGGTACGATGGGCATTGCCTATAATGCCAATCTGCTCGTCCTGCGCGCCGACCGGCCGGGCAGCTGCGCGACCGAGGATCCGGCCAACGACGAAAGCGGCTGTCAGTTTCCCGAAAGCGCGATTGCAGCGGGACTCGACCGCGCGATCACCGCCGGCGCGCGCGTCGTCAACATCTCGCTGGGGGGCGACGACGCCCCGGGGGCGACGCTGCGCGGTGCGGTGCAACGCGCCACCGCGTCGGGCATCATCGTTATCCTGTCAGCGGGGAACGAGGGCGACACGACGGCTGGCGGCAATGATCCGAATAACCCCGAACCCTTTGCGCAGGGGATGCGCGATGCCGGCGGCGGGCTGGTCATCATCGCCGGTTCGGTCAACGAAAATGGGGTCAGTTCGGATTTCAGCAATCGCGCGGGCCTGTATGCCGGATCCTATCTGGCGGCGCTCGGCGAGGATGTCTGCTGCACCTACAAGGACGGCGTGATCGAGACGCAGGGCAATTTCGTCTTTGTCATCAGCGGCACCAGCTTTGCGGCGCCGCAGGTCGCGGGCGCGGTGGCGTTGCTCGCGCAGGCGTTTCCCAGCCTGTCGAGCCAGCAGATCGTGCAATTGCTCTATCAATCGGCGCGCGATGCCGGGGCGGCGGGCGACGACGCGGTGTACGGGCAGGGGGTGCTCGACATTGCGCGCGCGTTCCAGCCGTTGGGGGCGACGACGCTTGCGGGGACCGCGACCGCGGTCAATCTGGGGAGCGCGCTGGGTATCCTTGGCGGGGCGATGGGCGATGCGGGCGCGGGGCGCCCGGGTTCGACGGTCGGTCTTGTCGCTGACGGCTTCGGCCGCGCGTTCAGCGTCGATTTTGGGCAGTCGCTGGCGCCGCGCCGCCCCGATTTCAAACTGTCGGGTGCGCTCGGCGGCTTGATCCGGCAGCAAAGCGCCGCCAGCCATACGACTGCGCTGTCGCTCGTGACGGCGCCGGGGGCAGGCAGGGGCGATGCGCTGGCGGGGCTGTCGTTCCACGACGCGCAAGCTGCACGCACCCTTGCCGCATCGGTGGTGACGCGCCTCGACGCCCGGACGCGGATCGGCGTCGCTGCTGGTCGGGCAACTAGCGGGCTGCTGGCGGGCGAGCGCGGCGAGAGCGGCCATGCGATGCTGATCGGCGACGGCGCGCACGACGGGCTGGGCTTTGCCGCCAGCCCGGGTATCGGGTCGGTGCTGCGCCACAACATAACGACCAATCACTATGTCAGCATCGCGTTGGAAGATGGCTGGGTATCGGGCTCACGGTGGCAGGATGATCCATTGCACCGCTACCGGTCGGGCCGCGACAGCCGCTATCAGCGCGTCGGCGCCGCATGGGATGCCCGCTTCGGTCCGGCGCGCGCTGCGCTGGGCGGCAGCTGGCTGCGCGAATCGGACAGCCTGCTTGGCGCGAGGCTGGGTCCGGTTTTCGGGTCCGGCGGCGCAACCAGCCTTGTCGGCGATGCGAGCCTCGGCGCTGACCTTGCGAACGGCTGGCACCTGTCGGGCGCGTGGCGTCAGATGTGGACCCGCCCCGATCGCGGCGGCTTGATCGCGGGCGGGGCGCTGTGGTCGTCGGCCTTTTCGGTGGACGTTGCCAAGGCGGGGTTGCTCCGCCCCGGCGACCGCGCCGCACTCCGTTTTGCGCAGCCGCTGCGCGTCGCGCGCGGCGGCATCGACCTGCTGCTGCCCGTGGCGCATGATTACGCCAGCGGCCAAACCGATTTCGGCCGCCGCACGTATAATCTCGCGCCAACGGGGCGCGAACTGGTGGTCGAGGCGAGTTACGCGTTGTCGCTGCTCGGCGGCGATCTGATCGCCAACGCCTGGGTCCGCCGCGATCCCGGCCATATCGCTGCGATGCCCGACGACAAGGGTGCGGCGCTGCGCTTTACGCTGGGCTTCTGATCGGCTTTAACGCTCCCCAAGATCAGAACAGGGGATGCCAAAATGAAACCGATCCATTGCTTTTCGCTCGCGCTGCTCGGCGCCGCGCTGGCGACGCCGCTCGCCGCGCAGGCGCCCGCGCGCACCGTGATTCACGCCGGGCAATTGCTCGCCGAACCCGGCAAGCCGGTGCGCGGCGCATCGACGATTATCGTCGAAGGCGGTCGGATCGTTTCGATCGCCGATGGCTACCAACCCGCCGAACCCGGCGCGACGCTGATCGACCTCAAGGACAAATATGTCCTCCCCGGCCTGATCGACAGCCATGTTCACCTGACCAGTGACGCCGGGGGCATTGCCGGACAGCTCGAAGAAATCACGCTGAGTCCTGCCGCGCAGGCGTTCAATGCTGAGGTTAACGGGATGAAGACGCTGCGTGCAGGCTTCACCACCGTCCGCAATCTTGGCGACGGTGACGGTGCGACGCTGGCGCTGCGCGATGCGATCCTCGCAGGCAAGGTGCAGGGGCCGCGTATCGTTGATGCCGGCAACGCGATCTCGGGCAGCGCCGGTCATATGGACGGGTCGCTGGGCTATCGCGACGAGCTGCGGCCTTTCTTCGCGGGTGCGGGCAACACCTGCAACGGCGCCGACGATTGCCGCCGTGCGGTGCGGCTCCAGGTCGGGCGCGGCGCCGATGTGATCAAATTCGCTTCGACCGGCGGCGTCAACAGCCGCATCGGTGCCGGGCTGGGCAAACAGATGTTCGACGACGAGGCAAAGGCGATCGTCGAAACTGCGCATCTGTTCGGCAAGAAGGTCGCGGTCCACGCGCATGGCGCCGACGGCATCCGCTTGGCGATCGATGCCGGGGCCGACTCGATCGAACATGGCACGATCCTCGACGAAGCGACGATCGCCGCATGGGCGAAATCGAAAACCTATTATGTCCCGACACTGTCGACGGTGAATGGCTATAAGGAACGCATCGCCGCGAATGCCGCGGCTTATGAACCCGACGTTCTCGCCAAGATTCAGTGGCGCATCGGCATCACCGGCAAAAGCCTCGAACAGCTCATCCCGCGCGGGGTGAAGATCGCCTTTGGCACCGACGCTGGGGTATCGAAGCACGGCCGCAACGGCGACGAGTTCGAACTGATGGTCGAGCACGGCATGACCCCGGTCGCGGCGCTGAAAGCGGCGACGGTCAACGCCGCCGACCTGCTCGGCCTGTCGAACGAAATCGGCACTATCGCGCCGGGCAAGAGCGCCGATATTATCGCGGTGGCCAGCGACCCGCTCGCCGATGTGCGGGTGCTCAAAAAGGTCGATTTCGTGATGGCGCAAGGGAAAGTGGTCGACTGACCTAGTCTTGATCCTCTCTGTGGCGAAGCCACGGGGAGGGGGACCGCTTGCGCAGCAAGTGGTGGAGGGGCTTTGCGACGGCAGCGCCATGGCCCCTCCGTCAGCGCTTCGCGCCGCCACCTCCCCATCGCTGCGCGACAGGGAGGACTATTCGTTGATCAACGCTTGGCTCAGCTGCCGCCATTGTTCATGCTTCGCCGAAAAGCTGCTGGTGTTGGCGGCGCTACTTGATGGCAGATCGATGACGGCGATGTTTCCCAATGGCGGCAATTGCCGCCGCCCGATCGCTGCGGCCGTGCCACCATTGAAGGCAATCATCCTCAGCGCGGGCAACGTCGCAATCAGCGACGCCAGGTTGTGCGCTTCAACTTCTCGAATCTCGCTGTCACTGCTCGACCGCCGCTCGGCGGTGCGGATGACGTCCCATAGGCCGATCTTTGCAGCGCGCAACTGGAGCAGGCGTTCGTCATAATCGAGGTCAGCGAGCGGTTCGCCGATCACCATACCCACCAGCCGCCAGAACTGGTTCGTCGGATGCGCATAATATTGCCGCTCGGCCAGCGAGCGGGCTCCGGGCAGGCTGCCGAGGATCAGCAGCCGGGTATCGGGGGCGACGTGGGGTGCAAAGCTGGCGTGGCGGATCGCGGGCATCGGCCACCGATAGCCCGGCGGACGTGGCGCAACAATCTTGCTGACCCCTTGACCCTTGGGGGAATCGCCGCTAGGGGCCGCGACGATCGAAAGCGGCGCTTAACCGCCTTTTTCGATTACAACAGCGCTGAACATTGCTGGCGCGGATGAAGCCTCCGGAAGATCGATACGATCCGCCGGGGTCTTTTGCTGTTACAAGGTCGCTCGTTTTCCGCGGATTTCTGCGGGGTTTCGGACCGATGCTTCATCCACCGCGGTACAGTAACCGTTCGCTCTGATGGGCGGACATTTAAAGGTGAAGCATTCATGCCCACGATCAACCAGCTGGTCCGCAAGGGCCGGACTCCCCAGAAGGTGAAGTCCAAGGTCCCGGCGATGGACGCAAACCCGCAAAAGCGCGGCGTTTGCACCCGAGTCTATACGACGACCCCGAAAAAGCCGAACTCGGCGCTCCGAAAGGTTGCGAAGGTCCGCCTGACCAACCAGCGCGAAGTCATCACCTACATCCCCGGCGAAGGCCACAACCTCCAGGAACACAGCGTTGTGCTGATCCGCGGCGGCCGTGTCCGCGATCTTCCCGGTGTGCGTTACCACGTCCTGCGCGGCGTTCTCGATACGCAGGGTGTGAAGGACCGCAAGCAGAGCCGTTCGAAGTACGGCGCGAAGCGTCCGAAGTAAGGGCGCCGCTTTTTCTGGTGAATTGATCGTCCCGATGTCGCGTTTGCGCCGGGACGCTGTTGGTAAAGGAATATCCTATGGCTCGTCGTCGTCGTCCTGAACGCCGCGAAATCCTGCCCGATCCCCGTTTCGGTGATACGGTGCTGTCGAAATTCATGAACAGCGTCATGCTGGACGGGAAAAAATCGGTCGCTGAGAACATCGTTTACGGTGCGCTCGAATCGGTCGAAGCCCGTGCCAAGAAGGAACCGATCGGCGTGTTCCACGAAGCGCTGGCGAACATCCGCCCGAACATCGAAGTCCGCAGCCGCCGCGTCGGCGGTGCGACCTATCAGGTTCCGGTCGAAGTCCGTCCGGACCGTGCGCAGGCGCTGGCGATCCGCTGGCTGATCACCGCGGCGCGCAACCGCAGCGAAACGACGATGGCCGCGCGCCTGTCGGGTGAGCTGCTCGACGCGTCGAACAACCGCGGCAACGCGGTGAAGAAGCGCGAAGACACCCACCGTATGGCCGAAGCGAACCGCGCTTTCAGCCACTACCGCTGGTAATTGCCGGGACGCTCCCCGTGTTCTGGGGGCGTCTCGCAATCGCAACAATTCTTCCTATATCGGGGGCGGCTTCAAAGACCGCCCCCCACATCCAAGGAAAAGACCATGGCACGCAGCCATCCGCTCAGCATGTATCGCAATATCGGCATCATGGCGCACATCGATGCCGGCAAAACGACGACGACCGAGCGTATCCTCTATTACACCGGCAAGTCCTACAAGATCGGCGAAGTCCATGACGGCGCCGCAACCATGGACTGGATGGAGCAGGAGCAGGAGCGCGGGATCACGATCACGTCGGCTGCGACCACCTGTTTCTGGAACGATCACCGCATCAACATCATCGACACCCCCGGGCACGTCGACTTCACCATCGAAGTCGAACGCTCGCTGCGCGTGCTCGATGGCGCGGTCGCTTGCTTCGACGGCGTTGCCGGCGTCGAGCCGCAGTCGGAAACCGTGTGGCGTCAGGCCGACCGTTACGGCGTGCCGCGCATGTGCTTCATCAACAAGCTCGACCGCACCGGCGCGAACTTCGAATATTGCGTCCAGTCGATCATCGATCGTCTGGGTGCGCGCCCGGCCGTGCTCTACATCCCGATCGGGATCGAAGCCGACCTGAAGGGTCTCGTCGACCTCGTCCACAACCGCGCCATCGTCTGGAAGGACGAAGCGCTGGGTGCCGAATTCTTCTATGAAGACATTCCGGCCGACCTCGTCGACAAGGCCGCCGAATATCGCACCAACCTCATCGAAATGGCCGTCGAGCAAGACGATGATGTCATGGAAGCCTATCTGGGCGGCGATGAGCCCGACATCGACACGCTGAAGCGCCTGATCCGCAAGGGTACGCTCAATCAGTCGTTCGTGCCCGTCTGCTGCGGCTCGGCGTTCAAGAACAAGGGCGTCCAGCCCCTGCTCGACGCGGTGGTCGATTATATGCCGAGCCCGCTCGACATTCCTGACGTTCAGGGACTCAAGCTCGACGGCGAGACCCCCGATTCGCGTCCGCCCGAGGATGATGCGCCGCTGTCGCTGCTGGCGTTCAAGATCATGAACGATCCGTTCGTCGGCACCCTGACCTTCGCCCGCATCTATTCGGGCACCCTGACCAAGGGCACCTATCTGAACTCGGTCAAGGACAAGAAGGAAAAGGTCGGCCGTATGCTGTTGATGCATGCGAACAGCCGCGAAGACGTCGATGAAGCCTTTGCCGGCGACATCATTGCGCTCGCCGGGCTCAAGGAAACCACGACCGGGGATACGCTCTGCGCCACCAACGCGCCGATCATCCTCGAACGCATGGTCTTCCCCGATCCCGTCATCGAGCTGTCGGTGGAACCGAAGACCAAGGCCGACCAGGAACGTATGGGCATCGCGCTCAACCGCCTAGCCGCCGAGGATCCTTCGTTCCGCGTTTCGACCGACCATGAATCGGGTCAGACGATCATCAAGGGCATGGGCGAGCTTCACCTCGACATTCTCGTCGATCGCATGCGCCGCGAATTCAAGGTCGAAGCCAATGTCGGTGCGCCGCAGGTGGCCTACCGCGAATCGCTCGCGAAGTCGGTCGACGTCGATTACACCCACAAGAAGCAGTCGGGTGGCTCGGGCCAGTTCGGCCGCGTCAAGGTGACCGTGGTACCCGGCGAACGTGGTTCGGGCATCGTTTTCAGCGACGAGATCAAGGGCGGCAACATTCCGCGCGAATATATCCCGTCGGTCGAAAAGGGCATGCGCGAATCGGCCGAAAACGGCCACATGATCGGCTTCCCGATCATCGATTTCGAGATCAAGCTGACCGACGGTGCGTATCACGATGTCGATTCGTCGGCGCTGGCGTTCGAAATCGCGGGCCGTGCGGCGATGCGCGAAGTGGCGGCAAAGGCCGGCATCAAGCTGCTGGAACCGGTGATGAAGGTCGAAGTAACGACGCCCGAGGATTTCATGGGCGACGTGATCGGCGATCTCAACAGCCGCCGTGGTCAGATCCAAGGTACCGACAGCCGGGGCAACGCCCAGGTCGTCGAGGCAATGGTGCCGCTGGCGAACATGTTCGGCTATGTGAACCAGCTGCGCAGCTTCAGCCAGGGACGCGCCAATTATTCGATGCAATTCTCGCATTATGAAGAAGTGCCGACGAACGTCGCCGAAGAGGTGAAAGCCAAAATGGCGTAAGCTTTTTGCGGGGTGAACGGCTTTCGGGCCGCTTTCGCCCCGCAGGGCTTGCCCTCTTCTGCAAAGCCGACTAATGGCGGCGCCTGTTTCAACAGGCGGTTCCGCCGAACGAACAATTTTCTGAGCATTTAGACACGCCAGACGAAGGACAAGGGTAAAATCATGGCCAAGGCAAAATTTGAGCGGAACAAGCCGCACTGCAACATCGGCACCATCGGTCACGTTGACCATGGCAAGACCTCGCTGACCGCAGCGATCACCAAAGTGCTCGCCGAAACGTCGGGCGGCGTCGCCGTCGACTTCGCGAACATCGACAAGGCTCCCGAAGAGCGCGAGCGCGGCATCACCATTTCGACCGCACACGTCGAATATGAAACCGCTGCGCGCCACTATGCGCACGTCGATTGCCCGGGCCACGCCGACTATGTGAAGAACATGATCACCGGTGCTGCTCAGATGGACGGCGCGATCCTCGTCGTGTCGGCTGCTGATGGCCCGATGCCGCAGACCAAGGAGCACATCCTGCTCGCCAACCAGGTCGGCGTTCCGACCATGGTTGTCTTCCTGAACAAGGTCGACCAGCTGGACGATCCCGAGCTGCTCGAACTCGTCGAAATGGAAATCCGCGAAGAACTGTCGAAGCGCGGCTTTGACGGCGACAATATTCCGATCATCCCGGGTTCGGCTCTCGCCGCTCTCGAAGGCCGCGACGACGCCATCGGCAAGGACGCTGTCCTGAAGCTGATGGAAGCCGTCGATAGCTGGATCCCGCAGCCGGCGCGTCCGCTCGACAAGCCCTTCCTGATGCCGATCGAAGACGTGTTCTCGATCTCGGGTCGCGGTACGGTTGTTACCGGTCGTATCGAAACCGGTATCGTCAAGGTCGGTGAAGAAGTCGAAATCGTCGGCATCAAGGACACCAAGAAGACCGTCGTGACCGGCGTCGAAATGTTCCGCAAGCTGCTCGATCAGGGCCAGGCTGGCGATAACGTCGGTGCGCTGATCCGCGGCGTCGGCCGTGAAGAAGTCGAGCGTGGTCAGGTTCTCTGCAAGCCCGGCTCGATCAAGCCGCACACCGAGTTCACCTCGGAAGTCTATGTGCTGTCGAAGGACGAAGGCGGCCGTCACACGCCGTTCTTTGCGAACTATCGTCCGCAGTTCTACTTCCGCACCACCGACGTCACCGGCGAGGTCATCCTCCCCGAGGGCACCGAGATGGTGATGCCGGGCGACAACGTCCAGCTGTCGGTCAAGCTGATCGCTCCGATCGCGATGGAGCAGGGTCTGCGCTTCGCAATCCGCGAAGGCGGTCGTACCGTCGGCGCAGGGGTTGTGGCGACGATCACAAAGTAATATAGGGCCGCGAGCCGCCTGATTCGGAAGCGATTCGGGCGGCTCGTAGCTTAAAGATTTTTAATGGCCGAGCCGGCTTCCACTAGGGGGCCGGAACAAGTCATTTCGGCTCTTTCGCATCGTCAGACGGGATTCGACTGGAATAGTCATGGAAACGCAGAATATTCGCATTCGCCTCAAGGCCTTTGATCACCGCGTGCTCGATCAGGCCACCACCGACATCGCCGATACGGCACGTCGTACCGGAGCGCTTATTCGCGGCCCGATCCCGCTGCCGACGCGCATTGAAAAATTCACCGTGAACCGCGGCCCGCACATCGACAAAAAGTCGCGCGAGCAGTTCGAGGTGCGTACCCACAAGCGGCTGCTCGACATCGTGCAGCCCACTCCGCAGACGGTCGATGCGCTGATGAAGCTCGACCTTGCCGCGGGCGTGAACGTAGAAATCAAGTTGGCCTAAGCCAACGCAGCCCCGGATCTGATCCGGGGTCTCTATCGGCGGCCATTTCGGTGGCTGCATTGTCCGGAGCGATCCGGACCGACGATAGGGTGGATACCGCCGGACCGCTTCCTTGGAAGCAAAAGGGTCCGGGCTGCGTCCCCCGTCTCGCCGCTTCTCCCTAGGGAAGGCGGCACCTCAGCCCGGACGGGGCGACCATCGAAATTCTGGGCTGGGAGGGTTCTCGTTGGGTTTCGGCCTGATGGGGTCCCACACGCCGTGCGGAATGGTCCGTCCGGCCTCTGTTGAGGAGTATGATCATGCGGACTGGCGTGATCGCGAAGAAAATGGGGATGACCCGCCTGTTTCAGGACGACGGCCGCCATGTGCCCGTCACCGTCCTGAGCCTCGAAGGCTGTCAGGTTATCTCTGTACGCGAACAAGAACGCGACGGCTATGTGGCCGTCCAACTCGGTGCCGGATCGGCCAAGGCGAAGAACGTCGCCAAGCCGCAGCGCGGCGCCTTCGGCAAGGCCGAAGTCGAGCCCAAAGCAAAGGTCGTCGAATTCCGCGTCGCTGACGACGCGACGCTCGACATCGGCGCCGAACTGTCGGCCGACCACTTCGTCGCCGGCCAGATCGTCGATATCCAGGGCGTGACCCAGGGTAAGGGCTTTGCCGGTGCGATGAAGCGTTGGGGTTTCGGCGGTATGCGCGCCACCCACGGCGTTTCGATCAGCCACCGTGCGCATGGTTCGACCGGTAACCGCCAGGATCCGGGCCGCGTCTTCAAGAACAAGAAGATGGCCGGCCATATGGGCGCGCGCAACCGCACCCAGCAGAATCTCGAAATCGTTCGCACCGACGTCGAGCGCGGCCTTCTCTTCGTCAAGGGCTCGGTCCCTGGCTCGAAGGGCGGCTGGCTGATGGTCCGCGATGCGGTCAAGCTGCCGCGCCATCCTGAAGCTCCCTATCCGGCGGGCATCAAGAGCGCAGCGAACGCCAATCACGAAGCCCCGGCTGATGCGCCTGTGGACACCCCGGTTGAAGAAACCGTGGTCGACACTGCCACCACCGACGGCGCACAGGAGTCCTGATCATGAAGGTCAAGGTTCACACCATTGACGGCAAGGCCGGCGCAGACATCGATCTCAACGACGATGTGTTCGGCGTCGATCCCCGGGCCGACATCCTCCACCGCGTTGTCAGCTGGCAGCTCGAAAAGCGCCGTGGCCCGGCTCGCGCCGCCCGCGAACGCAGCGATGTGTCGCGCACCGGCAAGAAGTTCGGCAACCAGAAGGGCGGCGGTACCGCTCGTCACGGCGATCGCGCAGCTCCGATCTTCATCGGCGGCGGCAAGGCGCACGGCCCTCGTGCCCGCACCTTCGGCCACTCGCTGAACAAGAAGATCCGCACGCTCGGCCTGAAAATGGCGCTGAGCGACAAGGCGAAGGGCGGCAAGATCCTCGTGCTCGATACGCTCGAGCTCAAGGATGCGAAGACCAAGGCGCTCGCCGGCCAGCTCGGCAAGCTCGAACTCGGCAATCGCGCACTCTTCATCGATGGTGATGCGGTGCACGAAAGCTTCGCCATGGCGTCGGCCAACCTGATCGGCATCAACTCGATGCCGGCGATGGGCGCCAACGTCTATGACATTTTGCGCGCCGATACGCTGGTCCTGACCCGCGCCGGCCTCGAAAAGCTGGAGGCACGCTTCAATGGCTAAGGCAAAAACCGTCGACGCTCGTCACTATGACGTGATCCTGGCTCCAGTGATCACCGAAAAATCGACGATGCTCAGCGAATTCAACGCGGTGGTGTTCAAGGTCGCAGGCGATGCGACCAAGCCCGCCATCAAGGCCGCCGTCGAGGCGCTGTTCGATGTCAAGGTGATCGGCGTCAACACGCTCATCACCAAGGGCAAGACCAAGCGCTGGAAGGGCAAGCCCTACACCCGCAGCGACGTGAAGAAGGCGATTGTTCGTCTGGCCGAAGGCCAGTCGATCGACGTCACCACCGGCGTCTGATTGTAGGGAAAGGCAGAGAAAATGGCACTTAAATCCTATAATCCGACCAGCCCGGCGCAACGCGGCCTGATCCTCGTCGACAAATCGTCGCTGTGGAAGGGCAAGCCCGTCAAGGCGCTGACCGAGGGCAAGCACAAGACCGGTGGCCGTAACAACAAGGGCCACGTCACCTCGCGCGGTATCGCCGGTGGTCACAAGCAGCGTTATCGCATCGTCGATTTCAAGCGCCGCCTGTGGGACGTCGAAGGCACCGTCGAGCGGCTGGAATATGACCCCAACCGCACCGCGTTCATCGCGCTGGTCAACTATGGCGCGGACGATGTCGGCAAGGACCGCGTTGCTTACATCCTGGCGCCGCAGCGTCTGGCGGTTGGCGACAAGGTGATCGCGGGCAAAAAAACCGACGTGAAGCCGGGCAATGCGATGGAATTGTCGCAAATGCCTGTCGGCACGATCGTCCACAACATCGAAATGAAGCCGGGCAAGGGTGGCCAGATCGCCCGTTCGGCTGGCACCTATGCGCAGGTCGTCGGTCGTGACCGCGGTCTTGTCATCGTGCGTCTCGGTTCGGGCGAACAGCGGTATATTCGCGGCGATTGCATGGGTACGGTTGGCGCGGTGTCGAACCCCGACAACCAGAACACCAACCTCGGCAAGGCCGGTCGCAGCCGTTGGCTCGGCAAGCGCCCGCTGACCCGCGGTGTTGCGAAGAACCCGGTCGATCACCCGCATGGCGGCGGCGAAGGCCGTACCTCGGGCGGCCGTCATCCGGTTACCCCATGGGGCAAGCCGACCAAGGGTGCTCGCACGCGCCACAACAAATCGACCGACAAGATGATCATCCGGTCGCGTCACGCGAAGAAGAAGAGGTAAGCCATGGCTCGCTCGGTCTGGAAGGGTCCTTTTGTGGACCTCCATCTGCTCAAGAAAGCCGAAACGGCCCAGGAAGGCAGCAGCAATGCGCCTATCAAAACCTGGTCGCGCCGGTCCACCATCCTGCCGCAGTTCGTGGGGCTGACCTTCAACGTCTATAACGGCCGCAAGTTCGTGCCGGTATCGGTCAACGAAGACATGGTCGGCATGAAGCTGGGTGAATTTGCGCCGACGCGCTTCTTCCCCGGTCACGCTGCCGACAAGAAGGGCAAACGCTAATGGGCAAGGAAAAGTCCCCCCGCCGCGTTGCGGATAACGAGGCGCTCTCGGTCGGCACGCAGATTCGCGGTTCGGCGCAGAAGCTGAACCTCGTCGCTGCGCTGATCCGCGGTCGCAAGGTCGAAGACGCGATGAACATCCTCACCTTCTCGAAGAAGGCGATGGCTGTCGACGTGCGCAAGGTTCTCGCCAGCGCCGTCGCCAACGCGGAGAACAACCACAACCTCGACGTTGATGCGCTGGTTATCCAGGAAGCAAGCGTCGGCAAGTCGATCTCGATGAAGCGCTGGCACGCTCGTGGCCGCGGCAAATCGACCCGGATCGTCAAGCCGTTCAGCCGCATCCGCATCGTTGTGCGCGAACAGGAAGAAGAGGCGTAATATGGGCCAGAAGAGCAATCCGATCGGCCTGCGCCTGCAGGTCAACCGCACCTGGGACAGCCGCTGGTTCGCCGAAGGCCAGGATTATGGCCGCATGCTGGTCGAGGATCTGAAGATCCGCCAGTTTGTGTTCAAGACCCTGCCGCAGGCAGCGATCTCGAAGGTCGTGATCGAGCGTCCCGCCAAGCTGTGCCGCGTGTCGATCTATGCCGCCCGTCCGGGTGTCATCATCGGCAAGAAGGGCGCCGACATCGAAAAGCTTCGCAAGAAGCTCGGCGAACTGACGGGCAGCGACGTGTCGCTGAACATCGTTGAAATCCGCAAGCCCGAAGTCGACGCCAAGCTCGTCGGTCAGGGCATTGCCGACCAGCTCGAACGCCGCGTTGCGTTCCGCCGCGCCATGAAGCGTGCGGTGCAGTCGGCGATGCGTCTGGGCGCTGAAGGCATCCGCATCAACTGCGCCGGTCGTCTCGGCGGCGCGGAAATCGCACGTACCGAATGGTACCGCGAAGGCCGGGTGCCGCTGCACACGCTGCGCGCCAATGTCGACTATGCCGAATCGACCGCTCACACCGCTTATGGCGTGTGCGGGATCAAGGTGTGGATCTTCAAGGGCGAGATTCTCGGCCACGACCCGATGGCGACCGACCGTCTGATGCTCGATGCACAGACGACCGGCGTCCGTCCGGCTCGTGAAGATCGCCGCTAAGGACAACTGACATGTTGCAACCGAAGAAAACCAAGTTTCGCAAGGCCTTCAAGGGCCGCATCCATGGCAATGCCAAGGGTGGAACCAGCCTGAACTTCGGCTCCTACGGGCTGAAGGCACTGGAACCCGAGCGGATCACCGCGCGCCAGATCGAAGCGGCGCGTCGTGCGATCAGCCGCGCGATCAAGCGTCAGGGCCGTTTGTGGATCCGCATCTTCCCCGACGTCCCCGTGTCGTCGAAGCCGGCCGAAGTCCGCATGGGTAAGGGCAAGGGTTCGCCGGAATTCTGGGCCGCGCGCGTCAAGCCGGGCCGCATCCTGTTCGAACTCGACGGCGTTCCCGGCCCCGTGGCCGCGCTGGCATTCGAACGTGCGGCGATGAAGCTGCCGATCAAGACCAAGGTGATTGCCCGTCTCGGCGACACCTCGCATCTGGAGGGTTAAGGGCCATGTCCAAGACCGAAGATTTCAAGGCCAAGACTGACGATCAGCTGTCGGAACAGCTTGGCGAACTGAAGCGCGAGGCCTTCAACCTCCGTTTCCAGGCGGCCACTGGCCAGCTTGAAAAAGCATCACGCGTCAAAGAAGTGCGGCGTTCGATCGCCCGCATCAAGACGCAGCAGACCGAGCGCACGCGCTCGGCCGCGAAGTAAGGAGACTATCGATGCCGAAGCGCATTCTGACCGGTACGGTGGTGTCCGACAAGGGCGACAAGACCGTCGTGGTGAAGGTCGAGCGGAAGGTGAAGCACCCTCTGTACGGCAAGATCATCCGGCGTTCGAAAAAATACCACGCCCATGATGAGGACAATGTCATCAAGGCTGGTGAAACCGTCCGCATCGAGGAAACGAAGCCGATTTCGAAGCTCAAGACGTGGAAGGTGCTCGACAAGGTCGACACCCATAGCAAGCCAGCTTCGGCTGCTCCCGCCGCGGCCGAAGGCTGACACCAGTTCACGGAACCGCCGGGGTTGCCCGGTAGGCCAAAATAGAAGGAAATGCATCGATGATCCAGATGCAGTCACAATTGGAAGTCGCTGACAACAGCGGTGCCAAGCGCGTCCAGTGCATCAAGGTGCTGGGCGGGTCGAAGCGCCGCGTTGCTGGCGTCGGCGACGTTATCGTCGTGTCGATCAAGGAAGCCCAGCCGCGCGGCAAGGTGAAGAAGGGTGACGTGCATCGCGCTGTCATCGTCCGCACCCGCAAGGATGTGCGCCGCGCCGATGGCTCGGTGATCCGTTTCGACACCAACGCTGCCGTGCTCGTGAACAAGAACGAGGAGCCGATCGGCACCCGTATCTTTGGCCCCGTCGTTCGCGAGCTGCGCGGCCGTGGCTATATGAAGATCATCAGCCTGGCACCGGAGGTTCTCTGACCATGGGTATGGCCAAGATCAAAAAGGGCGACACGGTTGTCATCCTGTCCGGCAAGGACAAGGGCAAGACCGGCGAAGTGACGCAGAGCCTGCCGAAAGACGGCAAGGTTGTGGTCGCGGGCGTCAATGTCATCACGCGTCACCGTAAGCCGAGCCAGACCAACCCGCAGGGTGGTCTGGAACGCAAGGAAGCGCCGCTGCACGCGAGCAAGGTTGCGATTGCCGATCCCAAGAGCGGCAAGCCGACGCGCGTGCGTTTCGAAACCAAGGACGGCAAAAAGGTGCGTGTCGCCGTGAAGTCCGGGGAGACCATCAGTGGCTGATAATTACACCCCCCGCATGCGGACCCGCTATGACGAAGTGATCGTCAAGGCGATGACCGAGAAGTTCGGGTATAAGAACGCGATGGAAGTACCGAAGATCGAAAAGATCGTGCTCAACATGGGCGTCGGTGAAGCCACGCAGGACAAGAAGAAGGTCGAAAAGGCCGCCGAGGAAATGGAATTGATCGCCGGGCAAAAGCCTGTCGTGACCAAGGCCAAGAAGTCGATCGCCCAGTTCAAGCTGCGCGAAGGCATGCCGATCGGCTGCAAGGTCACCTTGCGCCGCGAACGCATGTACGAATTCCTCGACCGCCTGATCACCATCGCAATGCCGCGCATCCGCGATTTTCGCGGCGTGTCGGCGACGAGCTTCGACGGCCGTGGCAATTATGCCATGGGCCTGAAAGAGCAGATCATCTTCCCCGAAATCAACTATGACCGCATCGACCAAGTGCGCGGCATGGATGTGATCGTGACCACCACGGCGCGCACGGATGACGAAGCCCGCGAACTGCTCAAGCTGTTCGGCTTCCCCTTCCCGATCGCAGCCGAAGAAAAGGCAGCCGCTTGATCCTTTAAGGATCAGGCTGGCTCTCTCTCAAAAGGAAAGAGAACTTAAGTCATGGCGAAACTGAGTTCGACGAACAAAAATGAGCGTCGCAAGCAGCTGGTAAAGAAATATGCCGGCCGTTACGCGAAGCTGAAGGCGATTGCAGCGGACACCTCCCTCGATGATGGCGAGCGTCTGATCGCGCGCCTCAAGATGGCGGAAATCCCGCGCAATGGTAACCCGACCCGCATCCGTAACCGGTGCGAACTGACGGGGCGCCCGCGCGCTTATTATCGCAAATTCCGGCTGTGCCGTATTCAGCTCCGCGATCTGGCCAACAAGGGCCTGATCCCCGGTGTTGTTAAGTCGAGCTGGTAAGGGACAGACAAGATGGCAATGACCGATCCTTTGGGTGATATGCTCACCCGCATCCGCAACGGCCAGACGGCGAAGAAGGACAGCGTCCTGACGCCGGCCTCGACCCTGCGTGTCCGTGTTCTCGACGTGCTCCAGCGCGAAGGCTATATCCGTGGCTACAGCGAAGAAGCGCTGGGTGCCAAGGGCGAGCACAAGGGCATCCGCATCGAGCTGAAATATTTCGAAGGGCAGCCGGCGATCCGCCATGTGGCGCGCGTTTCAAAGCCCGGTCGCCGCATCTATTCGGCTTCGAAAGAGCTGCCGATCGTGCGCAACGGCCTGGGCATCACCATCGTGTCGACCCCGCGCGGTGTCCTGTCGGACGCCGAGGCTCGCGAGTATAATGTCGGCGGCGAAGTGCTGGCGGAGGTGTTCTGATGTCACGCATTGGTAAAAAAGCAGTCCCGATCCCCAGCGGCGTCACTGCCGCGATCGATGGCGGTCAGCTATCGGTCAAGGGTCCCAAGGGCACGCTCGCGATGCCGCTGTCCGACAACATCAAATATGAAGTTGGCGACGGCAGCATCTCGGTTCAGCCCGCCAACAGCACCCGCGAAGCGCGCGCCTTTTGGGGCATGCAGCGGACTTTGGTGCAGAACCTGATCACGGGTGTGACCGAGGGCTTCACCAAGGTGCTCGAAATCACCGGTGTCGGCTATCGCGCCAACTCGCAGGGCAAAAATCTGAAGCTGCAGCTTGGCTACAGCCACGATGTCGATTTCGCGGTGCCCGAAGGCATCGAGATCAAGACGCCCGACAACACCACGATCGAGATCAGCGGCATCGACAAGCAGCAGGTTGGTCAGGTTGCAGCGGAAATTCGCCGCTGGCGTAAGCCGGAGCCCTATAAGGGCAAGGGCATCAAATATCGCGGCGAGTACATCTTCCGCAAAGAAGGCAAGAAGAAGTAAGCCATGGCACATCTTACCCAATTCGAAAAACGCCGTCAGCGCGTTCGTACTGCCCTCCGCAAGCGGGCCGGTGGGCGCGCGCGCCTTTCGGTGCACCGTTCGGGCCGGCACATCTATGCCCAGCTTATCGATGATGCCGCCGGCCAGACGCTGGCTGCGGCTTCGACGCTGGACAAGGATGTCCGCGGCAAGACCGGCGCCACCACCGCGGCGGCTGCCGACGTTGGCAAGCGCCTCGCCGCTGCCGCCAAAAAGGCGGGTGTGACGCAGGTCGTGTTCGACCGCGGCGGTTTCCTGTTCCACGGGCGCATCAAGGCGCTGGCCGACGCGGCTCGCGAAGGCGGATTGGAGTTCTAATATGGCAGACGAAGTACAGAACGTCGAAGGCGCTCCCGAAGCTGCTCCCGCTCCCGAAAGCCAGGCTCCGCGCCGCGGCCGTGGCGGCGGCGCTGGCGGACCGGGCGGCAATCGTGGCGGCCGTGATGGCGGTGGCCGTGGTCGCCGCGACGATCGTCGTCCGCGCGATGATGATGGCGGCGAAGAGCTGATCGAAAAGCTCGTCCACATCAACCGCGTCTCGAAAACGGTGAAGGGCGGCAAGCGCTTCGGTTTCGCCGCGCTCGTCGTGGTTGGCGACGGCAAGGGCCGTGCAGGCTTTGGTCATGGCAAGGCACGCGAAGTGCCCGAAGCCATTTCGAAGGCGACCGCAGCGGCCAAGAAGTCGATGATCCGCGTGCCGCTGCGCGATGGCCGCACCCTGCACCATGATGGCCTCGGCCATTTCGGCGCCGGCCTGGTGACCGTCCGCTCGGCACCGGCAGGTACCGGCATCATCGCCGGTGGCCCGATGCGCGCCGTGTTCGAAAGCTTGGGCGTCGCCGATGTGGTGACCAAGTCGAACGGCACGTCGAACCCCTATAACATGATCCGCGCGACCTTTGAGGCGCTCGGCGAACAGACCAGCCCCAAGTCGGTCGCGCAGCGTCGCGGCAAGAAGGTGTCGGATCTGATCAAGCGCGGCGGTGCTTCCGACCGGGCAGCCGAAGCCGAAGCCGCGGCGGTGACGGAGTAATATCATGGCTGACAAGAAGATCAAGATTCGCCAGATCGGCTCGCCGATCCGTCGGCCGAGCAGCCAGCGCGCTATCCTGACCGGCCTCGGCCTGGGCAAGATGCACCGCGAGGTCGAGCTGATCGACACCCCCGAAGTGCGCGGCATGATTCGCAAGCTGCCGCACATGGTGAAAGTCATCGAGGGCTGAATTCGGTGAAGCTCTACCGCCTGTTGACCGGTCCTGACGACAGCGCGTTCTGCGCCCGCGTCGAAGGATTGCTCAACCGGGGGTGGCAGCTCCACGGCAGCCCGTCGATTACGAATATTGATGGCCGCGGCTATGTCGCCCAGGCCATCGTGATGGAAAAGGCCGGGGCGTATCCCGGCTTTCAGCCATCGAGTGAAATTGAACCGGACTGAACGCCTTTCCCCGGAAAGCGTCAGTCCACAGCGCGACCACAGCGAAAGCGAGTGCAACCATGACGATCAAACTGAACGAACTCAGCGACAACAAGGGCGCCCGCAAGGGCCGGATGCGCGTCGGACGCGGCATCGGTTCGGGCAAGGGCAAGACCGCCGGCCGCGGCCAAAAGGGTCAGAAGGCCCGCAGCGGCGTCGCGATCAACGGCTTTGAAGGCGGCCAGATGCCGCTTCACATGCGCATCCCGAAGCGCGGCTTCAACAACATCTTTGGCAAGGACTTTGCGATCGTCAATCTGGGCATGATCCAGAAGCTGGTCGACGCGAAGAAGCTCGACGCCAAGGCTGTCATCGATCACGCCGCGCTCAAGGCCGCTGGTGTTGCCCGCGGCGGCAAGGACGGCGTCCGCCTCCTCGCCAAGGGTGACTTCACCGCCAAGCTGAACTTTGCTGTTGCCGGCGCGTCGAAGGGCGCGATCGAAGCGGTCGAAAAGGCCGGCGGCAAAGTCGAGCTGCCCGAAGCCAAGCCCGAAGGCGACGGCAAGAAAGCCAAGCGCAAAGCGACGGCAGCCGCCAAGAAGAACTAATGCCTTTGGGGGCGGACGGCATTACGCTGGTCCGCCCCCGACGCATTTGAATCGGGCCTTTCCCCTTGCGCTTCGTGACCTCCGAACGCACATAGGCGCCGGGTCGCGGGGGGCGCGGTCCGGAACCCGAGGAAAATACCCATGGCCTCTCGCGCCGATCAGCTTGCTTCCAACCTGAACTTTTCGAAATTCGGCAAGGCGACCGAACTCAAGAACCGCATCTGGTTCACGATCGGCGCGCTGATCGTCTTCCGTTTCCTGTCGTTCGTCCCGCTGCCCGGCGTTGATCCGGTCGCGCTGTCGACGCTCTACAGCCAGGCCGCTTCGGGCGGCGTTCTCGACATTTTCAACACCTTCTCGGGTGGCAGCCTGGAGCGCATGAGCATCATCGCGCTCGGCGTCATGCCCTATATCACCGCCTCGATCGTCGTGCAGTTGGCCGCCGCTTTGTCGCCCAGCCTCGCCGCGCTCAAGAAAGAGGGCGAAAGCGGGCGCAAGAAGCTTAACCAATATACCCGCTACGGCACGGTCTTCCTGACCGCGATCCAGGGCTATTTCATCGCCGTCGGCCTTGAAACGCTCGGCGCCAGCCAAGGCATTGCCGCGGTCGTCGATCCCGGCATGATGTTCCGCATCGGTGCGGTGATCAGTATCGTGGGCGGTACGCTGTTCCTGATGTGGCTCGGCGAACAGATCACCGCGCGCGGGATCGGCAACGGCGTGTCGCTGATCATCATGGCGGGCATCCTCGCCCAGTTGCCGCGCAGCTTTGCCCAGATGTTCACCCAGGTCCGCGAAGGATCGATGGGCGGCGGGACCGTGCTCGCGGTCTTTGCCGGTGCGATCATCGTTATCGCCTTCATCGCTTTCATGGAACGCGCCCAGCGCCGGGTGCTCGTGCAATATCCCAAGCGCGCGACGCAGCGCGGCGGGATGCAGGCCGACCGCAGCCATCTGCCGCTCAAAGTCAATACCGCGGGCGTCATCCCGCCGATTTTTGCCTCATCGCTGTTGCTGATGCCGCTGACGATCACCCAGATGATGGGCAACAATGTGCAGGGCGATACCGCGACCAGCGATTTCCTGATCACGCTCAACCAGTATCTGGCGCACGGCCAGCCGCTGTACATGGCGCTCTACGCGTTCGGCATCATCTTCTTCTGCTTCTTTTACGTCGCGGTCGTCTTTAACCCGGAAGAAACCGCCGACAATCTGAAGCGCCAGAACGGTTTCATCCCGGGCATCCGTCCCGGCAAGAACACCGCCGCCTATCTCGACCATGTGCTGACGCGCATCACGGTGCTGGGTGCAGCCTATCTCGCGGCGATCTGTCTGGTTCCCGAATATTTCATCGCGCAGTCGGGGCTGCCCTTCGCGCTCGGCGGCACCAGCCTGCTGATCATCGTCAATGTGACCATCGACACGATCAGCCAGATCCAGAGCCACATGCTCGCGCATCAATATGGCGACCTGATCAAAAAGGCGAAATTGAAGGGCGGCGTTGCGCGGCGCTAACGCGCCCGCTACGGCAACTGCGACACGGCAGAGGCAACAGGGGCTTCCATGACGCTGAATATCATTTTGCTCGGTCCGCCGGGGGCGGGCAAGGGAACGCAGGCGGTGCGGCTCGAGGACGAGCATGGCATGGTCCAGCTATCGACCGGTGACATGCTGCGCGCCGCGGTCAAGGCGGGCACGCCGATCGGGGTTCAGGCCAAGGCGGTGATGGACGCGGGCGAGCTGGTGTCGGACGAAATCGTCTCGGGCTTGATCGGCGAGCGGCTCGACCAGCTGGGCGCCGAGACGTCGGTGATCTTCGACGGCTATCCGCGCACCGCGGCGCAGGCCGACGCGCTTGATATCATCCTCAGCGATCGGGGCCGCAAGCTCGACCATGTCATCGAACTGCTGGTTGAAGAAGACGCGCTCGTTGACCGCATCACCGGGCGCTTCTCGTGCGGCAATTGCGGTGCGGGCTATCACGACCGCTACAAGCTGCCGAAAGTTGCCGACACCTGCGACCAGTGCGGCGGCCACGATTTCAAACGCCGCCCCGACGACAATGAGGCAACGGTGCGCACCCGCATGGCCGAATATCGCGCGAAGACTGCGCCGATCCTGCCGATCTATGATGCGCGCGGCATCGTGACCCGCGTCGATGGCATGGCGCCGATCGATCAGGTCAACGACGCGATCGAAGCCGTCCTGACGCCTGAGGCTTAGGGCAGCATTTTCAGTAACGTCATTGCGAGCGTAGCGAAGCAATCCAGAGTAGCGTAAACCGCTCTGGATTGCTTCGCTGCGCTCGCAATGACGAAGCCGGTTGGCGGTAAGGGGGATGACGATGCGCTGGAAATCTTGTCTCATTAAGGTCGGGTTGTTTGCCGCGGCATCTTTGGCCGTTCCGGTGCAAGCCAAGGTCGTCGACCAAAGCGAAGCGGGCTTCACCGTCGCGCACACCGCGCAGGTCGCCGCGACCCCCGCCGACGTGTGGAAAATGCTCCGCATGCCGCAGAACTGGTGGTCCAAAGATCATAGCTGGTCGGGCGACGCGGCGAATTTTTGGCTCGATTCGCAGGCGGGTGGCTGTTTCTGTGAGAAATTGCCCGACAGCGGCGCGGGGGTGGGCAGCGTCCAGCATGCCCGCGTCCTGTTTTCGAAGCCGGGCCAAATGCTGCGCCTGTCAGGTGCGTTCGGTCCGCTGCAGGGCGAGGCGGCAAACGGCACGCTGACGATCCAGATCAAGGCCACCCCAACCGGCAGCGCGCTGCGCTTCGACTATGTCGTCGGCGGCTATATGCGCTTCAAGACCGCCGACATCGCGCCCGCGGTCGACAAGGTGATCGGCGAGCAATTGCTGGGGCTGGCCAATGCGCTGGGCGGTGCTTTGCCGCCGTCGCGCGAAGAGAAGGCTGCGGCTGCGGCCGAAGCCGCTGCCAAGCCCGCCGCTGAAGCCCCGCCCGCCAAGGACGAACCCGGACTCGACGCCGCGGTTGCCGATCTGGTGGAGGATGCGCCGCAGGATACGCCCGAGAGCCGTTGAAGTTAGACCCGCTATAGTCAAAATCGTCATCCGGCCTTCGCCGGGATGACGGAAGAAGAAGGTCTAGGCGTCGGGCGTCCCGCGTAGCTTTGCCAGCGCCGCAAACGGCCCGACCGCTTCCTCGTTTAGCACGCCTTTTTCGGCGAGCACGCGGTCGGCGTCGGGATGGCGGGGAAAGGGATCGAGCGCGAGCGACAGCGTCTGCACTGCCGCCTCGCCCAGATCGACCCGGTCGCCTTCGAGCGGCAGCAGGTCGCAATCCTCGCTGCTGATCTCAATCTCTTCGTCGGCATCGACCGGGGCGTCGATGTCGCGCAGGAAGCGCAGGTCGAACGGCTCGCTCAGCGTCGCCGGAACGGGCAGGCCCGTTGCCGCGCACGGCTGGACAATTACCGCGTTCACCGCGCCCTTGGCGCCGATCCCACCCGCAACGGCGCGAATTTCGGCGGTGACGGCAAAGCAATCGACGGCGATGAGCGCCAGCCGCTGCGCGATCCGGTCGCGCGCCTCGGCATCGGCTTCGACGGCAATGGCCCGGCCCTGCGCGGCATCGGCCAAGGTCAGGACAAGTGAAAATTCGGGTTCTGCGTTCACGCCGCTGCTCCGTCCAGCCGATCGGCAACGATTAGCGCGGCCACCGGCGTCTTCGCCAGTGCCGTCCGCAGTTTGGCGACCTCGGCCATGACGTGCGCCAGTCCCGCCGCGTCGGGCTCGTTGCCGCGCCACAGGTTGCGAACCAGCGCCGCGCGCAATTCTTCCGACCCATCGGCGGCGCGATAGACGCCGAGCCGCCCTCCGAGCGCGCCGACCATCCGACCGATCTGTTTGCCGACCACCATGTCGCCAAAGCCGATCTGGCGCATCTGGCCGTCCATGTCGGTCACGAACAATTCGGTCAGCTCGACCCCGGCGCGCGCGTGCGCCGGGTCTTCGTCGATGCGGTGAAGGACAAGCGCCAGCACCAGGCTGACCATGTCGAAGCGGCCGTCGAGCGTATCGGGGACGCCCCCGGTGGCGTACCAGTGCGGCGCACGCGCGGTGGCGACAACGGCGTTCCAAAGGGGACGGCGCGCCTCGCGCGGGTCAGGCTGCGAGCGAAAGAGGTTGCGGAGCGAGAACATGCCCACCGCTTAGGCGCAATCGGCGCTGCGGAAAAGGGGTGGCAGCGCGATCCGCCGGTCAGCTTCTGGCAAGCTTTGCCGCGCCACAAGCAGCTTGTGCGCCGCGTCCGCTTGCGGTTAAGAGGCGCGAGAGCCAGCGCCGACCGCCGACAGAAGCGGCGGACCGGCGCAACGGAGATTATCGATGCCGAATTTCAACTTTTCGCTTGCCGCCCCGCGCGCGCGCCTGATCGCTCTTGGCGTCCTCGTCGCGGTCGCGACCACCGGCTGTTCGCAGCTCAAGGGCCGCCAGGGCTACGTCGTCGATCCGCTGCTGACCAGCGCGATCACCCCCGGCGTCGACAACCGCGAATCGGTCGAAAAGACGCTCGGCCGTCCGACCTTCGTCGGCCAGTTCAGCGACAATGAATATTATTATGTCTCGCGCGAAACGCGCCAGCTTGCCTTTGCCAAGCCGCGCCCGGTCGACCAGCAGGTGCTCCGCGTCCGCTTCGATGCTGCTGGCAATGTCGCCGCGGTCGACCGCACCGGGCTGGAGCTGGTGAGCCGGATCAGCCCCGAAGGCGACAAGACCCCGACGCTCGGCCGCGAACGCAGCTTCTTTGAAGATATCTTCGGCAACATCGGCTCGGTCGGCGCTCCCGGTGCGGGCGCGCCCAGCGGGCAATAAGCTTATGCTTTAATCATCCTCCCTGTCGCGTAGCGATGGGGAGGTGGCGGCGCGAAGCGCTGACGGAGGGGCGATGGCACGACCGTCGCGGCCCCTCCACCCCTTGATTCGCAAGCGGTGCCCCTCCCCATCGCGGCGCGACTGGGAGGATTAAGGAACTACTGCGCGATCCCGCCCGCGGCCAGCACCGCCAGCGTCACCAGGTCTGACGCCGGCGACGCCATCGTCGCGACCTGCACCGGATGTTCCATGCCGACCAGCATCGGGCCGATTACCGCACCGCCGCCGAGTTCGCGCATCAGCTTCGCCGACAGGTTCGCCGATTGCAGCCCCGGCATCACCAGCACATTCGCTGGTCCCGACAGGCGGCAGAACGGATATTTCGCCATCACCTTTTCATTCAGCGCAACGTCGGGCGCCATTTCGCCTTCATATTCGAACCCCGGCTTGCGCTGATCGAGGATCGACACCGCATCGCGGATATTGTCGAGCCAGCTGCCCGGCGGGTTGCCAAAGGTCGAATAGGACAGGAACGCGACGCGCGGTTCATGCCCCATCCGCCGCGCCACTTGTGCGGTGCGTTCGGCGATATCGGCAAGCATTTCGGCAGTCGGTCGCTCGTTGACCGTTGTATCGGACATAAAGATCGTTTGCTGCTGGCCGACCAACACATGGATGCCGAACGGCGTCTTGCCTTCAGCATGGTCGATCACCCGGCGCACTTCGCGCATCGTCTGCGAATAGGTGCGGGTGACCCCGGTGATCATCGCATCGCCCAGCCCGAGCTTGAGCAGCAGCGAGCCAAAGATGTTGCGGTCGCGGTTGACCATCCGTTCGACGTCGCGGCGGAGGTACCCGCGCCGCTGCAAGCGTTCGTACAGGATTTCGACCATCTGCGGCACATGCGGCGAGTTGACGCTGTTGTGGACCTCGTAACTTTCGGGGTCAGCAACCCCCATTTCCTTCAGCTTGTCACGCAGCCCCTCGCGCCCGACGAGCACCGGAGTGCCATAGCCGCCATCGCGGAACTGGATCGCGGCGCGCAGTACGACTTCCTCTTCGCCCTCGGCAAACACCACCCGCTTGGGATTGGCGCGCGCCGCTTCATAAGCGAGCGTCAGCACAGACGTCGTCGGGTTCAGCCGCGCGCGGAGCGAGGTGCGATAGGCGTCGAGATCGGCGATCGGTTTCTGCGCGACCCCCGTTTCCATCGCCGCCTTGGCGACCGCGGCGGGGACGATTTCCATCAGCCGCGGGTCAAAGGGCGAGGGGATGATATATTCGGGGCCAAAGCTCGATGCGCGCCCGCCATAGGCCGCAGCGACCTCTTCGGGTACCTGCTGGCGCGCGAGGTCGGCGATGGCATAGGCGGCGGCAATCTTCATCTCTTCATTGATCGCAGTCGCGCGCACGTCGAGCGCGCCGCGAAAGATAAAGGGGAAGCACAGGACATTGTTGACCTGGTTCGGAAAGTCCGACCGCCCCGTGGCGATGATCGCGTCGGGCCGGGCCGCGCGCGCATCGGGCGGCGAGATTTCGGGATCGGGGTTCGCCATCGCAAAGATGATCGGCGCGGGGGCCATGTCCTTGACCATCTCGGGCTTCAGCGCGCCCGCGGCCGACAGGCCCAGGAACACGTCGGCGCCAACCAGCGCCTCGGTCAGGTCGCGCGTCTCGGTCGGCACCGCATGCGCCGACTTCCACTGGTCCATCCCTTCGGTGCGGCCCTGATAGATCACGCCCTTGCGGTCGCACATGATGACATTTTCGTGCCGCACGCCCATTGATTTGATTAGCGAGGTACAGGCGATCGCGGCGGCGCCGGCGCCGTTGACGACGACCTTCACCGTCGCCAGATCGCGCCCGGTCAGGTAACAGGCGTTGATCAGGCCGGCGGCGGTGATGATCGCGGTGCCATGCTGATCGTCATGGAACACCGGGATGTTCATCTTTTCCTTCAGCGCCTGTTCGATGATGAAGCAGTTGGGCGCCGCAATATCTTCCAGATTGATCCCGCCAAAGCTCGGTTCGAGCAGTTCGACCGCTTCGATAAAGCGCTGCGGGTCTTCGGTGTCGACCTCAAGGTCGATCGAATCGACGTCGGCAAAGCGCTTGAACAGCACCGCCTTGCCTTCCATCACCGGCTTCGAGGCGAGCGCGCCGAGGTTGCCGAGCCCCAGGATCGCGGTGCCGTTCGAAATCACCGCGACCAGATTCCCCTTGATCGTATAGTCATAGGCCTTGGCGGGATCTTCGGCGATCGCCAGCACCGGGACGGCGACGCCGGGCGAATAGGCGAGGGACAGGTCGCGCTGGGTCGCCATCGGTTTCGACGCGACGATCTCGATTTTTCCGGGCCGGCCATGTTCGTGATAAAGCAGGGCCTCACGATCCGAAAACTGCACCTTGCTGCCGCCGTCCATCATCCATCCCCTAAATTGATCCACAAGCTGCGCGCCCAAGCCTATTCCCTAACGTCACGCGCCGCGATTGTAACCCCGCCAATGTTGCAGTCTGGTGGTCCGCGAACGCGCCATCCTCGCTTTCGTCATCCTGACCTTGTTTCGCATTTATCCCATGAGCACCCGTAGCCCCCAATTCGTCATTGCGAGAAGCGTAGCGACGAAGCAATCTCCAGCCATCGGCAAGGCAGAACGATGGCTGGAGATTGCTTCGCTCCGCTCGCAACGACGGATTACGGATGCTGCGGGGATAATCGCCAACTTGTTTCAGGGTCCATGGCCTGCCGTTTCCTTTGGCGCGGCGCTCCATCAGCGGTCAGGCGATGGATGCTGAACAAGTTCAGCATGACGAGTTTTGAACGGCAGCTACCCACCCCAAAGCCGACATCGCTTCACCTCCACCTTGCCATGCCGCCCCCAATCACTAAGCAGGATCCGATGCCCGCCGCCGCTCCCAAACCCGCCAACAGCAACAGCGCGGCCCACGCCGCGACGCCGATGATGGCGCAATATTGGTCGCTCAAGGAAAAGGCGGGCGACTGTCTGCTGTTCTACCGCATGGGCGATTTTTTTGAGCTGTTCTTCGACGATGCGAAGGCCGCGGCGGCGACCCTCGATATCGCGCTGACCTCGCGCGGCGAACATGAGGGGCAGCCGGTGGCGATGTGCGGGGTGCCCGTTCACGCCGCCGAATCCTATCTGGCGCGGCTGATCCGCGCTGGGCACCGCGTCGCGATCGCCGAGCAGGTCGAAACCCCCGCCGAGGCCAAGGCGCGGGGCGGGTCGAAGGCGCTGGTGGCGCGCGCGATCGTCCGTTTCGTGACCGCGGGGACGCTGACCGAGGAAAGCCTGCTCGAAGGGCGCAGCGCCAACCGCCTCGCCGCGCTGGCGGAGGTCGGCAGTGAGGGTGAAGTCGCGATCGCCGCCGCCGATATTTCGACGGGCCGGTTCGAGGTCGTTGCGGTGCGCCGCGACGCGGTCGATGCCGAACTGGCGCGGCTCGTGCCGTCGGAACTGCTGGTCAGCGAGGGCGTCGGCGAGGCACCGGCATGGACCGCGCGCCAGCTGGTGCGGCGACCCCCGGGCGACTTTTCGAGCACTGCGGCGCAGAAGCGCCTCGAATCCTTCTTCGGTGTCCAGACGCTCGACGGCTTTGGCGCCTTTTCACGCGGCGAGGTCGCGGCGATGGGCGCACTCGTCGCCTATCTCGACCATGTCGGCACCGGCGCGCCGACCTTTCTGCAGCCGCCGGTGCGCCATCTCGCGTCGGGGCCCATGGCGATCGACGCCGCGACGCGCGAAAGCCTTGAGCTCGTCCGCACCATGGCGGGAACGCGCGACGGCAGCCTGCTCGGCACGATCGACCGCACCGTCACCGCGGCGGGCGCGCGGCTGCTCGCCGACGATCTGGCCAGCCCGCTCACCGACAAGGCGGCGATCCTCGACCGGCTCGATGTCGTCGACGGCCTCGCGCGCGATGCGCTGTGGCGCGGCGAGCTGCGCGCGGCCTTGCGCGCGCTGCCCGACGCCGGGCGCGCGCTCGGCCGCCTCGTCGCCGGCCGCGGAGGGCCGCGCGATCTCGCGCAGCTGCGCGATGCGCTCGGCGGCGCACGGCTCTTGCGCGAACGCCTTGCGCGGCGGCCTGATCTGCCGCCCTTGCTCGCACACCTGCTCCCCGCGCTCGACGGGCATGGCACGCTCGTTGACGAAATGTCGCGGGCCTTGATCGACACGCCGCCTGTCGATGCGGCGCAGGGTGGTTACATCGCCGAAGGCTATGACCACGCCCTCGACGCCTTGCGTGAAACCGCGCGCGACGGGCGCAAGGCGATCGCCCTGCTCGAGGCGGGGTATCGCGACCGCACCGGAATCGCCTCGCTCAAGATCCGCCACAATGGCGTCCTCGGCTATCATGTCGAAGTTCCCGCCAAACATGCCGACGCGCTGATGCTCCCTGACTCGGGCTTTACCCACCGCCAGACGCTCGCCGGCGTCGTGCGCTTCAATTCGGCCGACCTCCACGAAGCGGCGAGCCGGGTGACGCAAGCGGGCGTTCACGCCGTCGCTGCCGAAGCCGCGCATCTCGAATCGCTTACCGAATCCGCGGTGGCTCGCCGCGAACAGATCGCCGCGAGCTGCGACGTGCTGGCGCGGATCGACGTCGCCGCCGCACTCGCCGACCATGCGATGAGCCACAATTGGTGCCGCCCCGACCTGGCCGACACGCCCTGCCTCGATGTCGTCGGCGGGCGCCACCCGGTGGTCGAGGCGGCGTTGGCAAAGTCGGGCGAACGCTTCGTCCCCAATGATCTGTCGCTGTCGGAAAGCGACCGGCTGTGGCTCGTCACCGGCCCGAACATGGGCGGCAAATCGACCTTCCTGCGCCAGAACGCGCTGATTATCGTGCTCGCGCAGGCGGGCGGCTTCGTCCCCGCCGCTTCCGCGAAGCTCGGGCTTGTCGACAAATTGTTCAGCCGCGTCGGCGCCAGCGACAATCTGGCGCGCGGACGTTCGACCTTCATGGTCGAGATGGTCGAAACCGCGGCGATCCTCGCGCAAGCGACCCCGCAAAGCTTCGTCATCCTCGACGAAGTCGGGCGCGGAACCTCGACCTACGACGGGCTCGCGCTCGCCTGGTCGGTGGTCGAAGCGGTGCATGAAGTGAACAAGTGCCGCTGTCTGTTCGCGACCCACTATCACGAACTCACCCGCCTCGCTGAAACGCTGGGCGCGCTGTCGCTCCACCATGTTCGCGCGCGCGAATGGCAGGGCGATCTGGTGCTGCTCCACGAACTCGCTGACGGCCCTGCCGACCGCAGCTACGGCCTCGCCGTAGCGCGCCTCGCCGGGGTACCCGCGGGCGTCGTCAAGCGCGCCGAGGCTGTGCTGGCAAAGCTCGAAGCGGGACGCGAGAAAACCGGCGGCCTCGCGGCGGGGCTCGACGACCTGCCGCTGTTCGCCGCCACGCTCGCCGCCGCGCCTGTCGCGGCGAAAGACGCGCTGCGCGATGCGCTCGCGGCGATTGATCCCGACGCGCTCGCCCCGCGCGAGGCGCTCGACGCGCTCTATGCGCTCAAACGCCTGTTGGCGGACGAGGCATGAGCGACATCTTCGACAAGCTCGACAATCGCCGCGCGATCATCGATCGCCGCGCGCTTGCCGACCGGCTCGACGCGATCGCCGCCGAAACACAGGACGCCGGCGCGCGGCGCCGCGCGATGGTCGCGCTGCTCAAGGCGGCGCTCGACGACGGGCGTGCCGAGATCGAACGGCGGCTGCTCGCGCACCCCTCGTCCGGCCGCCTCGCCGCCAGCGCCACCGCCTTCCTGATCGACCAGATCGTCCGCCTCAGCCACGACTTCACCGTCGGTCACCTCTATCCCTCTGGCAATAAATCGTCGGGCGAACGTCTCACGCTGATCGCGGTCGGTGGTTATGGCCGCGGCGAAATGGCGCCGTACAGCGACATCGATATCGGCTTCCTCACCCCGTTCAAACAGACGAGCTGGACCGAACAGGTGATCGAGGCGCAGCTTTATACGCTGTGGGATCTCGGGCTGAAGGTCGGCCATTCGAGCCGCTCGATCGACGAGATGGTTCGCGCCGCCAAGGACGACCTGACGATCCGCACCGCCTTGCTCGAAGGGCGCTTCATCTGGGGCGACCGCGAACTTTATGATCAGGCGTCGGCGCGTTTCGATGCCGAGGTTGTCGCGGGCAATGCGCGTGCCTTTGTCGCCGACAAGCTCGCCGAGCGCGACGAGCGGCACAAGCGCATGGGCGATTCGCGCTATGTCGTCGAACCCAATGTGAAGGAGGGCAAGGGCGGGCTGCGCGACCTCCACACCCTGTTCTGGATCGGCAAGTTCATCCACCGCGTCCGCACCGTTCCCGAGCTGGTCGACGCCGGGCTTCTGTCGGTCCGCGAGCTCCGGCAATTTGCCCGCGCCGAAAATTTTCTCCTCGCGGTGCGGTGCCACCTCCACACGATCACGGGGCGCGCCGAGGACCGGCTGACCTTTGACGTCCAGCGCGAGATTGCGGCGCGCATGCAATTCGCCGAACGCCCCGGCAAAAGCGCGGTCGAGCGTTTCATGCAGCTCTATTTTCTCCACGCCAAAAGCGTCGGCGACGTCACCGGCACCTTCCTTGCGCATCTCGACGATCAGATGGCGGCGCGCGGGCGGCGCTTCCTGCCGACGCTCCGCCGCCGCCCCGGCAAGCTCAATGGATTCGTCCTCGACCGCGGTCGTCTCGCATTGCCCTCGGACGATTTTTTTGCGGCTGACCCGGTGCGCCTGATCGAAATCTTCGCGCTCGCCGACAAACATGGCCTCGAAATCCATCCGCAGGCGATGCGGCAGGCGCGGCACGAGGCGAAGCTGATCGAGACGCAGGGGGTCCGCCGCAACGCGCGCGCCAACGCGCTGTTCCTCGACGTCCTTACGTCCCCGCGCAATCCCGAAACAGTGCTGCGCTGGATGAACGAGGCGGGGGTGTTCGGCCGCTTCGTGCCCGATTTCGGCCGCGTCGTGGCGCAGATGCAGTTCGACATGTACCACCACTACACCGTCGACGAACATACGATCCGCGCCATCGGCCTGCTCGCCGACATCGAACAGGGACGGCTGGAGGGTGACCATCCGCTGTCGACATCGATCATGGGCCAGATCCACTCGCGCCGCGTCCTTTATTGCGCGGTGCTGCTGCACGACATTGCGAAGGGGCGCGGCGGCGACCATAGTGTGCTCGGCGCCGAACTGGCGCTGCGCGTGTGCCCGCGGCTGGGGCTGACCGCGGCCGAGACCGAGACCGTCTCGTGGCTCGTGCGCTATCATCTGTTGATGTCGGCAACCGCGTTCAAACGCGACCTTGCCGATTTCAAGACGATCCTCGATTTCGCAGGACAGGTGCAAAGCCCGGAGCGGTTGCGCCTGCTGCTCGTCCTCACCGTCGTCGATATCCGCGCGGTCGGCCCCGGGGTGTGGAACAGCTGGAAGCGCCAGCTGCTGACCGAACTCTACGACGCCGCCGAAGAAGTGCTGCGCCTCGGCCACAAGCAAAAGGGCCGCGAACAGCGGATTGCCAGCAAGAAAGATGCGGTCGCGGCGCAATTCGGCTTCGATCAAAAGACGTTCGACAAGGTGGCCAAGCGCCTGCCCGAAAGTTACTGGATCGCCGAACCGGTCGAGGTCATCGCCGCCAACCTCGTCCATATCCGGCAAGCGGGCGACGCGCCGCTGCACATCGCCGCGGTCCCCGACGACGATCGCGGCGCGACGCTGGTGATGGTGCTTGCCGCCGACCATCCGGGGCTGTTCTATCGCATCGCCGGGGGGATCCATCTGGCGGGCGGCAACATCATCGACGCGCGCATCCACACCACCCGCGACGGCCTCGCGCTCGACAATTTCCTCGTCCAGGACCCGATCGGGCGCCCGTTCGACGAACCGGGGCAAATCGGCCGGCTGACCCGCGCGATCGAGGACGCGCTCGCCAACCGACAGAAACTGCTCCCCAAACTCGAAGCCCGCGCCCTGCCGCGCACCCGCGCCGAAGCGTTCCGCATCGCCCCCAATGTCTTCATCGACAACAAGGCATCGAACCGTTTCACCGTGATCGAAGTCAACGCGCAGGACCGCCCCGCGCTGCTCAACCAGCTCGCCTATGCGCTGTTCCAGTCCAAGGTGACGGTCCACAGCGCCCACGTCGCCACCTATGGCGAACGCGCGGTCGACACCTTTTATGTCACCGACTTGATCGGCGACAAGATCGACAGCGCAGCGCGGGTGAAGTCGCTGGAGAAACGCCTGCTGGAGGCAGCGACGAGCCAGAGCGAGGAGGCGGTGGCGGCTTAGGCCTTGCGCCCCATCTCGCGCGCGAGCGCCAGAAACGCCGCCAGCGCGGCCGACGGATGACGACGGCCCGGATAATAGAGCGCGAGGCCCGGAAACGGCGGGGTCCAGTCATCGAGCAGACGGACGAGTGTTCCCGCCTCGATGTCGGCGATAACGTCCTGTTCGAAGAAAAAGCCGATGCCGACCCCTGCAACCACCGCGGCGCGCGCGATCGTCACGTCGTCGATCGTCATTGGGCCGCTCACGTCGATCTGTGCCGTCTCGGCGCCATTCTCGAAATACCAGCGATAAAGCCCGCCATCGGGCAGGCGCACGCGGATGCAGGCATGGGTGGCGAGGTCGGTGGGAACGCGCGGCGACGCATGCGCGGCAAGATAGTCGGGCGACGCGACGACGGCAAAACGCTGCGCTTCGCCCAGCGACAGTGCGATCATGTCGGTCGGGACCAGCGACGCGACCCTGACGCCCAGGTCGAACCCTTCTGCGACGATATCGACCAGCCGTCCGTCGGTCACCACATCGACATGGACGCCCGGATGGCGGCGCGCATATTCCAGGATCAGCGCCGCCAATGCCGATCGTGCGGCGAACGGCGGCGCATTGATGCGCAGGGTGCCCGACGGCGTTGCCCCGCGCGCGCGGACGATCTCGATCGCTTCGCGAACATCCAGCAGCGACGGGCCGATCCGGTCGACAAAAATATGTCCCGCGTCGGTCAGCGCGACGCTGCGCGTCGTCCGGTTGAACAGCCGGACGCCCAGCTCGGCCTCGATCCGCGCGATCATGTGGCTGAGCGCGGTTGTCGACAGGCCGAGGTCGATCGCCGCCTGCCGGAACGATCCGCGCCGGGCGACCGCCAGCACGGCGTCGAAATCGCGGAGCGCAAACCGCGTCATTATCCTGCAATTTTCATCAGATCATCCAATATTGGCCTACTTACCCGGATAGTGCCTCGGACGTATATAGGAAGCAAGCCTAACCAAGGAGATACGCCATGGAAATGCCCGCCCCCGTTCACACCTATTTCGACGCCGACCAGCGCGGCGACGGCGCCGCCCTGATGACCGCCTTCGCCCCCGATGCGCTTGTGCAGGACGAGGGTCGCTCATACCAGGGCCATGACCAGATCGAAGCCTGGTGGCGCGATGCCAAGCAGCAATATGCGCATCAGGCGGCACCGTTCGACATGAAAACCGAAGGCGGCCGCATCAGCGTTCGGGCCACGGTGACGGGTAACTTCCCAAGCAGCCCGGCGGCCCTCACTTATCATTTCGTGCTCATCGGCGATCGCATCGCCGAACTGGAGATTCTGCCATGACCGGCTTTCTGTCGCTCGCCGGAAAGCGCGCCCTCGTCACATCGGGCACTAAAGGCGCCGGCAAGGCAACCGCCGATTTGCTCCGCGACCTCGGCGCCGCAGTGCTCACCGTCGCACGGACCCCGCCTGAGGGCGGACCCGATGCGATGTTCATCGCCGCCGATTTGACGACCGCCGAAGGGTGCGCGCACGTCGCTGCATCGGCGCTCGACCGTCTCGGCGGGATCGACATTCTTGTCCACATGCTCGGCGGCTCATCGGCGCCGGGCGGCGGCTTTGCCGCGCTGACCGACGCGCATTGGGAACGCGAGCTTGCGCTCAACCTGTTTCCCGCCGTCCGGCTCGACCGCGCGCTCGTCCCGGCGATGACCGCGCAAGGGTCGGGCGTCGTCGTCCATGTCTCGTCGATTCAGCGGCAGTTGCCCTTGCCCGAAGCGACGACCGGCTATGCCGCGGCCAAGGCGGCGCTTTCGACCTACAGCAAGGCCTTGTCGAAAGAGGTCGCGCCAAAGGGCGTCCGCGTCGTCCGCGTCGCCCCGGGCTGGATCGAGACCGAGGCATCGGTGGCGCTCGCCGAACGCATCGCACGCGAGGCCGGGACCGATTATGAAGGCGGCAAGGCGATTATCATGAACGCGCTCGGTGGCATCCCGCTGGGCCGCCCCGCCAAGCCGGATGAGGTCGCGAACCTGATCGCCTTCCTCGCATCGGACCGCGCCGCGTCGATAACCGGGACCGAATATGTGATCGACGGCGGGACGATCCCGACGGTTTGACGACTGGCAACCGACCTTTCGTCGGCCTATGGCGCCCGCTATGTCCGATGTTCCGATCCTCTACAGCTTTCGCCGCTGTCCCTATGCGATGCGGGCGCGGATGGCGCTGATGGTGAGCGGTACAACCTATGCCCATCGCGAGGTGGTGTTGCGGTGCAAACCCGCCGCCATGTTGGCCGCGTCGCCCAAGGGAACCGTGCCAGTGCTTGTTCTGGTGGACGGGACGGTGATCGACGAGAGCATCGACATCATGCACTGGGCGTTGGCACAGAATGATCCCCAAGACTGGCGCGCGCACGCCGATGCGGAACTGATCGCTCTGTTCGACGGTGCGTTCAAACATCACCTCGACCGCTATAAATATGCGGCACGATACGATGCCGACCCGCTTGCGAACCGCGCGGCAGGATTGGTGATTTTGGCGGACCTCGACACGCGTCTCGCAGACCTGAACTATCTCGGCGGTGCGAGGCCGGGGTTCAACGATATCGCGACCTTTCCCTTTGTGCGGCAGTTCGCCGGGGTCGACGCCGCGTGGTTCGCGGCCTGCGCGCCGCAACGGGTACGCAAATGGCTTGCCATTCTGGTGGCATCGGATCTCTACGAGCGGGCGATGGTCCGGATCGAGCCATAGGCGGGGTGAAGAGACTGAACCGGCGTTACCGTAAATGGTCGCTTTTGGTCACGTGAAAACCAAAGTCTGCCTGACTGCTTATGATCAGTCATGGAAACGGGCATTTACAGCTTTGCGGTATGAGCTTGCCCTTTGTTCGGCTGGTTAAATGGAACAATTGGCAGCGGTCACAGCGGTACGTCCGGAGTTGTAATTCGGACCGCCAAGCGGCAGCTAGTGCCTCCTCCCTCGAAGGGTAGGAAAGCTTCTTTTTGCAAATGCTGAGCCGGGTGCGCATGTTACCCCTTCGCTAAAAAACCGCGCACGGCCACCTCACCCCCTAAGTACCGCGCCAACCTTCGCCGCCGCCGCGACCACCTTATCCGCAATCGCCTTCAGCTCGGCGTCGGTGAAGCTCTTTTCCACCGGCTGCAACTCGACCTCGACCGCCAGGCTCACCTGTCCCTCGGGCACGCCCTGCCCGGTGAAGCGGTCGAACAGGCGGGCGTCCACGATGCTTGCCTTGTCGGCGCCGCGGATCGCGCGCACCAGCTCCGCGGCGCTAAGGCTTGTCGGAGCGAGGAACGCGAAGTCGCGGCGCACCGATTGCAGCGCGGGCGGGGTGAACGCCGCGCGCGCCGGGCCGCTCGCGCGCTTGGCGGGAATGGCATCAAGGAAAATCTGCACTGCCATCACCGGGCCATCGACGTCGAAATGGCGGGTCAGCAGCGGGTGGAGCGCGCCGAATTCGGCGAGCACCGCCTTGGGGCCGAGCCGCAGCGTCGCCGACTGGCCGGGGTGCCAGATGCTGCCTTCGCTCACCGCTTCCATGACCTGCAAGCGGTCCGCGGGGGCGCCCGCGGCGTCGAGCAGGGCGAGTGCCGCGGACTTGGCGTCAAAGGCGTCGAACGCGGCCGCCTTGCCGGCCTGCCAGCCGCGCGCGTTTTTGTCGCCCGCCATCAGCACCGCGAGGGTCGGATGTTCGGCATCGGACAGGTAACGCCGCCCGATCTCGAACAGTCGGATGCTGGTCGCGCCGCGGTTCTGATTGCGCTGCGCCGCGGCGAGCAGGCCGGGCAGCAGCGACGGGCGCATGACCTTCAGGTCTTCGCTGATCGGGTTGGCAAGCGACCAGTCGCCGCCGCCGAACGGCGCCGCGTCGCGGTCGCTGATGAACGACCAGGTGACCGCCTCGTGGAAGCCTGACGATGCCGCGGCGCGGCGCATGCGGCGTTCGAGCATCTGTTCGGGTGTCGCAGTCGGTTTCGCCACGCCGTCGCTGCGCGGCAGCGGCACCGACGCGATCGCGTCGAAACCGGTGATGCGCGTGACTTCCTCGACCAGATCGGGGGCGCCGTCGATGTCACGGCGCCAGCTCGGCACGGCGACCTGCCAGCGGCCGCCCCGTTTGATGACGGTGAAGCCCAGCGCGGTCAGGATCTCCTGCTGCCGCTCGGGCGCGATCGCGATGCCGCCGAGCGTCGCCGACAGCGCCGGATCATAATCGACCGTCTTAACCTCGGCGGGCGGCGTTCCGGCGCGGGTGACCGCCGACGGGGTGCCGCCGCAAATCGCCAGCACATGCGCGGTGACGATCGCGGTCGCATCGTCCAGAAACGCCGGATCGACCCCGCGCTCGAAGCGGCTGCGCGCGTCGCTGGTCAGCGCCAGCGCCTGCCCGGTCAGCGCGATGCGTTCGGGAGTGAAATAGGCGATTTCGAGCAGCACGTCGGTCGTCGCTTCGCTGCACCCACTATGTTCACCGCCCATGATGCCGGCGATGTCGTGGACGCCGCTGTCGTCGGCCAGCACCGTCATCGTGTCGGTGAGCGTATATTGCTTGCCGTTGAGCGCGATCGCGATCTCGCCCGCCTCCGCGCGGCGCGCGACGAGCGGACCGGTCAGCTTGGCGCGGTCGTAGATATGGCTGGGACGGCCCAGGTCGAACATCACATAATTGCTGATGTCGACGAGCGCCGAGATCGATCGCTGCCCGACCGCTTCGAGGCGGCGGCGCATCCATTCGGGGGCGGTGCCGTTGGTCACGCCGCTGATCGTGCGGCCATAGAAAGCGGGGCAGCCCGCGGTATCGTCGGTCCGGATTTCGGTGGTTGGCGCGCCCTCGCCGGTGATCGTCGGGACGTCGAGCGGCTTCAGCGTGCCAAGGCCTGCGGCGGCCAGGTCGCGCGCGATGCCGCGCACGCCCATGCAGTCCTGCCGGTTCGGGGTGATCGAAATGTCGATCACCGGGTCGCCCGCGCCGCTGTAGTCGGCAAAGCTGGTGCCGACCGGTGCGTCGGCGGGCAGTTCGATGATCCCGTCATGGTCGTCGCCCAGCTCCAGCTCGCGCGTCGAGCACATCATGCCATTCGATTCGACCCCGCGGACGGCGGCGACCTTCAGCTCCATGCCATTGGCGGGCACCACCGCGCCGGGCAGGCCGAGCACGCCGATCAGTCCGGCGCGGGCATTGGGCGCGCCGCACACGACGGTCAGCGGCACGCCGTCGCCGCTGTCGACGGTCAGCACTCGCAGCTTGTCGGCCTGCGGATGCTTCTCGGCGGTCAGCACCTTGGCGACGCGAAAGCCCTTGAGCTTGTCGGCCGGATTTTCGACGCCTTCGACTTCATGGCCGATGCGGTTGAGGGTATCGACAACATCGGCGACCGCGAAGTCACCGTCTAGATGCTCGCGGAGCCATTCGAGGGTGATCTTCATGCCGAAATCCCTCCGCTGAGTGTCGGCACGCTCAGCGCGCCGAACCCGTAATGCGCCAGCCAGCGCAGGTCGCCGTCGAAGAAGGCGCGCAGATCGTCCATGCCATATTTCAGCATCGCGAGCCGATCGACCCCGACCCCGAAGGCAAAGCCCTGCCACTCATCAGGATCGAGCCCGCAATTGGCGATGACGCGGCGGTTGACCATGCCGCTGCCGAGCAGCTCCATCCACGCATGGCCATCGTCGTCGCCATGCCCGCCGACGATGCGGCGACCTTTTTCCTGCTTGTACCCGACATCGACTTCGGCCGACGGTTCGGTGAAGGGGAAATAGCTCGGGCGCAGCCGCAGCACGATGTCGTCGCGCTCGAAATAGGCCTTCAGGAACGTCTCAAGCGTCCATTTCAGATGCCCCATGTGGATGCCGCGGTCGATGACGAGACCTTCCACCTGATGAAACATCGGCGTGTGCGTCGCGTCGCTGTCGCTGCGATAGACGCGGCCGGGCGCGATAATGCGGATCGGCGGTTCTTGCGACATCATCGTGCGGATCTGCACCGGCGAGGTATGGGTGCGCAGCAGCATCGCTCGACCCTCGGCGTCCGTGTCGGGGAAATAGAAAGTATCATGCATCGCGCGCGCCGGATGCGTTTCGGGAATGTTGAGCGCGGTGAAATTGCGCCAGTCGTCCTCGATCTCGGGTCCGGTCGCGACGGCAAAGCCCATGTCGGCGAAGATTTCAGCGAGCTCGTCCATCACCTGACTGACCGGGTGAACGCTACCGCGCGGGCCGGTGTCGGCGGGCAGCGACATATCGATGGCCTCGGCGGCGAGCTTGATGTCGAGCGCCGCGGCGTCGAGCGCGGCCTTGCGGTCGGCGAGCGCGGCGGTGACGGCCTCGCGCAGCGTGTGGATCTGCGGCCCCTGCGTCTGCCGTTCATCGGGCGACATGCCGCCGAGCGATTTGAGCAGCGCGGTGATGCTGCCCGCCTTGCCCAACACGGCGACGCGCAGCGCTTCAAGTGCGTCGAGATCGCTCGCCGCCGCTATGTCGTCCACCAGCCGGGTCTGGGTCGCCTGAATATCGCTCATCGTTTTTTGTCCTGCAGCGGCCGCGCTTCGCCCGCGCCGCCGCTTGCACCGAAGGCAATGCATGGGTCAAGCCCTTGGCGGGTCAAGCCCCGGGCTTGTGCAGCCCCTGCACCGCGGCGCCCGCCGCGGCGGCGCGGGCTTTGGCGGCGGCGCCGAGGATCGGCTTGGGCCGCGCGGCATAGTCGCGCGGGCTCATCCCCATGAATTTGGCAAAATCGCGGGTGAACTGGGCTTGGTCGTAATAATGATGATCCATTGTATCGATCCACGCCATCGACGGGTCGAGCATGAAGCGCGCCAGCGAGCGCAGGAAACGCTGGCGGCGGAGCAACAGCTTGGGCGAAAAGCCGAACGCGCGGTGACTGAGCCGCTCGATCGAGCGTTCGGACAGCCCCAGCTTGGCCGAGAGGTCGGCGACGGTCGACAGGTCGTCGTCAACCAGCGCCCGGTGCGCGGCGAGGATCGCGGGGTCGTCGGACGGCGCGTCCCCCAGCAAAGCGCAGAAATGGGCGTCGATCATCGCGGCGGCGGCATCGACGTCATTCACCCCACGCAACGTGGCGCCGAGCGGCGCGAAGGCTGCAAAGGCGGGATGCGCGGCCCCGTCGCAAAACCGGTCGGCCAGCTCGTCGGCGGGCAAGGGGACAAATTTCGCCCAGCCCATCGGCACGATCCCGATGCCCCAGACGCGCATGTTGCCCGCGGCGAAATAGGTCGCGGTGCTCGTCGGGCCGGTGGCGACGAAGCGCGGTGTCGCGACGGTCGGGGCGCCGCCAACCGCCGCGAGCGGCACCTCGCCCTCGACAAAGCGCAGGTTCGCCCATTCGGGGTGCAGATAATCGTCGACGCGGGTGCCGGTCGGCACCGACACTTCAGTCAGATAGATGGTGCTGAGATAGGGACGCAGCGCCGACGACACCGCGAAAAAGCGCGTGGCGATTCGGACGTCGGACGGTTCAGGTTCGGGCGCGCTGCGTTCGGGCATCAATCTCCCTCTAACGGGCATTAACGACGAAAAACAACATTTTGACGCCATAATTTGTCGGGTTTGTACAATTTTCTACGTTGGCGCTGCGCCATAGTTGCGTCGCTGGCTCGGGGGGGGGCGAGCGTAAGGACCAATATCGGTCGCTGGCGGCGTCCTGCCGAACGATGGGGATTTGGCACGCGAACGGACCGCGCGACGGATTATTCGAACTTCACCCGGCCGGCAGCTTTCTGCGACCCACGGCTTTTCGGAACGGGCGGGGGGGCGATGGTTTCCACTGGAACCATTGTCGAGGCGGCGCGGAGCGAAAGCTTCGCGCCGCTTCTTCGTTTGAGGTGCGGGCAGGGCGCCGCTTTCGGGTGGGAAGCTGCCCTCATATCTTCGTCACCCCGGACTTGATCCGGGGTCCATGCGGCCTTGCACCGCCTATACTGAGAGGGCGGATGGATCCCGGATCAAGTCCGGGATGACGACAATATAGGTCAGCGATTGGTCGTTAGCTGCCATTCCCAACCGCAAGCGCCAACGAAAAAGGGCGGCCCCGTCGGGGCCGCCCTTGTTTCTTGTCGCCTGGCTGAAAAGCGTCAGGCTGCCTTGGGCAGCGCCGCTTTTGCTTGGGCGATGATGGTGGTGAACACCGTCGCTTCGTTCATCGCCAGGTCGGCCATGATTTTCCGGTCGAGATCGATCCCGGCCAGCTTCACGCCGTGCATGAACTGCGAATAGGTCAGGCCTTCGGCGCGAACCGCGGCGTTGATGCGCTGGATCCACAGGCCGCGGAAATTGCGCTTCTTAACCTTGCGGTCGCGATAGGCGTATTGGCCAGCCTTTTCGACCGCCTGCTTGGCGACACGAATGGTGTTCTTGCGACGGCCATAATAGCCCTTCGCCTGTTCCAATACGCGTTTGTGCTTGGCGCGCGTGGTGACGCCGCGTTTGATGCGTGACATGCCTTAGCGCTCCT